>Ga0073928_10003761_pt1 | contig 23449 bp, 17 predicted proteins | sample PaiPotPPA55metaG_FD_76969 | JGI IMG/M metagenome (GOLD analysis project Ga0073928, IMG submission 76969) | Iron sulfur acid spring bacterial and archeal communities from Banff, Canada, to study Microbial Dark Matter (Phase II) - Paint Pots PPA... ...
CAAGTGAAAGACTGTCTTGCCGAGATCGATACCGATGGTGCAGATTTTCATGGGATAATCCTCCTCCGCAAGTCTTCTATACCGCGCAATAACTTTTCAACTGGCGGCGGACCATCCCATTAGCCATGATCGCAGGCCTCGGGTCTGCAGGTATCGCCAAGAATTAGATGATGAGTGGCCACCCTGGAGAAGCAGTCCCGTGGTTTGAGCGTGCCCGGGCGACCTTCGAGAAAGAAGGGTCGCGGTTGCAAGTGGCGGCCATGTTGAGTGAATTAGGTGCTTGTCATTTCGGTTTGGACAATCTCGAAGAAGCGCTGGAGCTTTTTCTTAAAGTTGAGCAAATCGACCTCGAAACAGGTGCACATCCCGGGCGTCAGATTGTCATCGCAAATATCGGGAATCCAGGTGTCGCCTACTCCGCCATGGGCAATGCTGCAATCGGTGCTAATTTTGAAAAGCAAGCCGAGGCGATTAACCGCGTCCTTGAAGAAGAGCGAAGCCGGGCAAGAGACGCCGGCTGGGAAGTTTCAGCACCGGCGCCAAAACAATCTTGCGAGCAGTGGTAGTGGCCAGCCTTCAGGCTGGTTTCTTGTCGCTGCAAAGCCTTATGAGACTTTCAACCAGCTATCAAGATCCCGAGTAAAGCAAAAATGGCGCCCAATAAAACGGCTTACGGTAGTTACCCGTAGAATGAACCAACGTGAGTTTCGCATTGCGCAACGCGGTGGCCGGGTCGTCTCCGGCGCGTATACCTTTGTAAAGTTCGTCCATCAACCGCGGAGTCGAGGCGTTGCTGACTTCCCACAATCCGGCAATCACGTTGTGCGCACCCGCCCGTAGAAACGCCCACGATAGGCCCACCAGGCCCTCCCCTGGGTAGGACTTGGTCCCCGCACCATTGCAAGCCGAAATCGTTACTAGATAGGCGTTCAGCGGATGTTTCACCACGTCACGGGCATACAACTTGTATGAATCTCCTTCCGGCGAAAGGATCACCGCCGACTCCAAAGGACGTGTTCGGCTTGCCGTGCCGTGAGTGGCGAAATGCAGATAAGAAAATTTTTCCGGCTGGCTGGCGAGAAACTGAGTTGCTGTGGCGTTTGCGCCGGTCAGTTCCAACCGTTGCGATGGACTGAAATAATTTTCGAGTAGGCTGACTTCCTTGCCGGCTTGCGGCAGCGGCGGAAAATCAGGGCTGGCCGCCAATGCATCGCCTACGACAAGTAAGTGTCCATCCTTCGGCGGCGCGGAAAGCGCAGCGCGCGAAAGCAGCGCGAGTGAGTTTGCCGTGGTGATCGTGGCGTCTTCGATCCAGTAGTGCGGCTTGGAACCCGGCACGACTAGCGTTTCAAAATTCAGAGAGTTCAAACTGCCATCGGGAAGGACCACGACTCGCGAATTCCTGGGAATCAGCTTTTCGGCGGGCGCAACCAGAAGAGAATAAAGTTTCTTGCCATCCGCGTTGCCTGCTTCAAGCGGATCGCGCGGATCGAGAAACGACTGGCGGTAGGCCCGCACGGCCGTATCGATTTCAGCGCTGGGCGGCAGCGAAAATATCGCCGTGCTGCTGGGAGTGACCGTCCAAAGATACGAGCGCTGCTCGCCAAGCCAATAAAAAAGTAACGTTTCTTTGCGCCGAAACGCTATCGCAGAGACGTTGCCGTTAGGCTTCGCCGGATTCGCGCCGGACGAGGAGGACAGCCCCAGCTCAAGAGTCTGCGCACGGCTGAGGTCCGCGATCCTGAGGGCATCAAGAGGCCGTTTTTGTGCAATCAGGAAGTTGACGTAAGCCTCGTAAAAGCGGATGGCGCTGGAAAGAAAGGACAGGCGGAAATCCTCGTGCTCGAGCGCCTCGCGAGCTTTTGCAATTCTGCCGATGGAGTCTCGGAATTCGCTTTCTGCGAGAGAATTCTTACCCTGTTCGGCGTGGATCTGCGCCAGGCTCGCTTGCGCTTCCCAAAGAACTGATGCAGGAGAAGCCGCATCGTCGAGAATCATGGAATACAATTGTGCAGCTTGCGAAAGATTTGCCTTTTTGGCCGCGAGGTGCGCACTGAGCAACTGCGTGTAGAGGTCGCGGGGATGATCGAGCGCCGAAATTTCGAGACGTGAAGCCTCGGAAAGAAAAAGTTGGGCCTGTGCAAAAGCGTTTTTGCCGAGAGCGATCAGCGCCAGGTTCTGCAGTGCATCGATCGTTGAATTAATGTCTTTCAGTTCCCTGGATAGCGCAAGGGCGCGTTTGGATTCGTCCTCGGCGGCGGCGAAATTGCGAAGATCGAAGTGCACAATTCCGGCGTTGATCAGCCAAGTCACACGCTTTTCGGAGAGGCCGGCGGTTGCGGAATCCGCGGCGGCTTGTTGATAGAGCGTAAGGGCACCTTCAAGGTCACCAACCTGATAGTAACTCCAGCCGATGTTGCCCTCGGTTCGCGCAATCGAGCTCATCGCCGCTAAATCTTTGGCCAGTTGTAGGGCCTGCTTGTTCCACTCAACGGACTCATCATAGTGTTCCATCCGTGTGGCAACCAGACCTAGACTTCCCAGCGCAGCGATTTCCAGAAAACGATCTTTGTGGATTCGTGCGAAATTCAACGCGGAGTGATATTCCAATCCCGCCTGATCCAGCTTCCACTGCAATGAAGCCAACGTACCCGCCCGAAGTTCGACTTCTCCAATCAACTGGGGCTGGCTGCCAACAGCCAGGGTTCGCGCTTGATTGAGAGCGGACTGACCTTCTAAGTAACGAGACAAGTAAGAAAGATCGGAAGTCTGCGTCAGTTTCTGCCACACGGCAATGTCGCTTTGAGTGAGCGGTGACGGCAAATCGAACCTGTCGAGCGCCAAAGACTCTTCGTAAAAACCCTGGCGCATCAAGATTTCTGCCTTGAGCGCGCGAAATCGCAAGCCCCACTCGGAATTAACTTCGGAAGTTCGATTTAGCGCCTGATTGACTTCTGCTAACGCAGCGGAAAGGTTGCCGTGATTGGTCTCTTGCCAAATTCTGGGGTAGCTGGATCGCGGGTTGTTTGCGCCGTGGCCGCAACCGGTTCCGAATATGCAGAAGACGAGGTGTAACGCAGCGACTACGGCCAGTGCTGGCCGTTGGAAAGGGCCGCGGCAGCGGTCCCTGTGCCGCTGACCGCCGAACCTAGTTCCAGTCGGACCATGGTCAGTGTGCGCTCGCCGTGCTTGATCATCAATTCGGCGAGAAAAATATTTCCGAAGCCAGGAACGTAGAAGCAGTGGCCAGTGCGCTTGACTCCCGGACAAGTGGTGTCCATCTCTTTGACGAGAGAACAAAGAAACGCTCCGTTCGGCCCTGGTTGTTGCAATTTCTGACCAGCAGCAAAAGGATCTAGAGCTATTTTGCGGAATCCTCCGTCTTTTTCAAAGGCTTTCTGCGCCTCTTTGAAAGTTCGAATATTCTCGAAGAGGTCGAAGTCGAGTTCGACGTGCACCGGGCATCCGGCAATTTTGAGATTTTCGAATTTGCTGCCCACCATCGAGACAAGTCCCTCGGCGTCGCCGGCAGGATGTTTTGAGTACAGGCGGGCTACGACGCGGTCAGCGGTAAGGATGTCCAGGATGTTCAGACCTTCCAGCGTGGCGGTGACCAGCGTGTTGTTGCTGTTATCGTCCGCTTGATGCCCGCCGGAGACATGGGTATAGCCCTTCTTGAACGACACAAACTCGCGAAACTGAAAGTTCTCGACGCGCGAATTACCGTGCCCGCCAATGACCGGCAACGAAGACGCCGCTTGCACATCGATCAAATGATCGAATGGACGGGTGAAACGACCGCTAAAGGCGTGAGCGCAAGCATGGTAGTGAAAGATGGAAAGAGCAGGCTCGGATTTCATCGGGAGACTCCTGAGAGAGATTGGCTAATGCTGCTGAACCTGGCTTACAAAAGCAATATTAAATTGCAGGCGCGCTAGCTCGGCGGGCGGCGACGCGAGTTGTGAGTTTGTCTGGCCGGAGATAATGAGCGTATATTTGCCGGAAATTTTTCCTGGATTGACGACCACCACCTGAGTTTTCTGCGCTTCGGCATAACTTAACGAACGTAGTGGAGTGGTTTTTCCGTAGGGTTCCAGCAGACTTATCCCGTAGGTAGAGTAGGCAGCATCGGCAGGGACGTCCACGTACAACCCCACGGGTTGATCCGGTTGCGTCGTGAGTGTCGGGACTGTCTCACCGCGGGTGTTCGCGGAAATCAGCGAAAACATCGGCAGCACGCGGGGAGCTCGCGATTCTTTCAACTGAGGAATCATGACTAAGTTCCGGTAGCCGACGACGAGCAGTAAAGCTGCCAGGACGGGGATAGCCATCGCGGGACGAAACCAGCCCAACCATCCGCCGGACTCCTGGACTATACGGGTGCCCGCGGCAACCGCTGGCGCCGGCGTTTGCACAAAGATTTGCTGGCCAACGCCAACAAGCTGCGCCGCCATGCGCAGCTGAGTGGCGCACTCGGCGCAGGAAAAATAGTGCTCTTCGTAGGCGTCGCGAAGGTCGGGTGAGAGCTCTCCGAGCAGATACTTTTCGCAGGCTTGCGATTTTACTGCCAGGTCGTGGTCCATTGATTGTCGATCCATCTCGCTAAGTAGTGTCAGAAAGTGCCGATTCGTTTCTCGTTCTCGTAAAAAGCTCCTAAAACACTGATTATAAATAAGTTACGCTGCCATCGCTGCGCGAAACTTTTCTTTGGCCCTATATAGCAGTACGCGGAGATAATCCCGGCCGACGCCGAATCGCTCGCAAATATCATCCTTATCCATTTCTTCCAGAAAGACCGAGCGGAGGATCGCCTGATCGCGCTGCGGCAATTGCGACAGGACGTTTCGCACCATCCGCTGGGTCTCGTCGGAAATGACTAAAGCTTCCAGGTTCAGTACTTTATCGGGCAATTCCAGATGATCGGATTCAAGTGGAACGTTCTTCGATCCGGAACGGTAATGTTCCAGCAGCACATGATTGCAGACCGAGTTCACAAAAGGACCAAGTCGATCGCCTTGCCGGATGCCTCCGTCGGAACGCAATGAGCGGATTACACGGATAAACGTCTCCTGCTTCAAATCCTCGATGACTTCAGGTGGAAGGTAGCGGGCTCGCAGTTTTATTTGAATGAGCTGAGAAAAATAAGCGACAAAATGACTTTCCGTGGAGGGATCGCCCTCCCGGAGCCGACCCACATAAGCTTCGTCAAACGCGAAAAATTCCAATACTTCCCCCGAAGTGCTGGGAAGTATAGCTGCGACAGGGTTAATGGAGCAATCCATCTAAGGTGCGCCCGAGGAGGCAGCCAATCACGATTTTTTTCCTTCCCGAAATGAAACGCTTCGCGTTTTGAAATCACTACTGGCCATAGGAATCCTGCAGGTCAAGGAAACCTACACGCTGGGACTACCAACGTCCTCTGGCGTGCCCCTGAAGCGGCGTCCGGCGCTGATCGAAAGAATTCAGCGCCAGACGCTGAATTTGTGAATATTGGCGGAGGAAGGTGGAGTTTTGTATTTGAATCGAGAGTTGCGGCGGAAGACGAGTTCGATTTCGCAGAGTGTTCCCGAACGGGGTGCAGAACAAACTGCTTCTCAAGTGATTACGCTGCGGGTGGACTTTGTGAGCAAACCCGAGAACAAGTGCGAGATCGCAGCCGAAGTAGGAGAACTTTTGGCGGAGGCTGGCCTATATCAGAAAGGGCTCAAGGCAAGTATGGTCCTGGTGTCAGATCGTGAGGCGCGTGTCGTCACCTTGTTAACGCTGTGGGACGCGGATCGATTTAATCCCGCTCGGGAGCGCCTGACGACCTGGACGCTGAAGATTGTCGCGCAATTTGCAGACGGTCGCCTGCACGCGCGCACTAGCGTGGCCCATATCTTGCTCCCAAGAGAATCCACGAAGCTCACGCTCGCCGACCTTCGGCCAGCCGAGATTGCTGAACTGGTTGAAATCGTTGCCGCGGGATGAGTTTGCTGCAATAAAAAGCGGATTAAAGCTGCAACGAAAGAGTCCATGGGCAGCAGGGAGAAAGGCCTGCAATGCATAACCCGGAATGTTGTGATCGGCGCGGTTGCGCGCGGCCTGTCATTACTACCTTTTGTAAGGAAGCTCTTTGTCTTGATCATTTTTGCAGCCGTAGTTACGAGTTCCTGAATGGAACGGATGAAGGCGGGCAGCCGAACCCGGCTTCGAAGGTGCCAACCAACGAACAAATTCAGACCGCCGACGAATGCGCCCGGCGGACCCTCGATATCTCGATGAGCAAACTGCTTTTAAACAACCTGGAACGTGCGCGACTACTGGATATTCTCCTTTGGTGCGGCGATCTGGTCAGCTCGCCCGGAGCAAAGAAAGATTCGTCTGCCTCACCGGTAAAACGTGGGCCACAGCAGAAATCTGCTCTCCCGCCGGAAACATCGAGAATCGCGATCCGGAACTAGCCCGTCAGGGCAGCCTCAGCTCTTCGCTTCTTTGTCGCCAGCAAAAAATTTCGGATCATCGGTGGCAAGAGTTACAAGGCAGACGAAGAAACGACAGCCCCGGCGGAAAACTCGGGCCTTCTAAAGATAACAAAACAAGCGGCTTGAAGTTTCGGTTCCCGTGGTACTACGGATGCATATATATGATCACGTCGCAGGGGTTGGTTATAGTACCGCTAGACGGTTCAACGCGACGCTTATCCCGCTAGCTTTTCGTCCTTGGCATGTGATGTAAGGCGACTAAAGCAGAGCATCTTTGGGCCTCTGTTGCCAGCTAAGGGTGTAGATAATTGCGACGGATAAAGCGACGGTCAAACAGGATTTTTCGGGGATAAACAGTTGGAGCCACAACTAGCCAATCCGGTGCCTCGCTGGAAAGACCGGCTCAACGCGCTTCGCAACACTTTGCCAATTTTCCGCATGGTTTGGGAAGCGTCGCCGCGAATTGTGGTCGCGAATGTCGGCGTCCGCTTGATTGTTTCCCTGCTTCCGCTGGCGATGTTGGCGGTAACCAAAGTCATCGTCGATTCGATTTACCGCTACACCGCGAACCATACCGCCCTGCCGACCTATTTCTGGTGGCTGGTGGTGATGGAATTCGCGCTGGCTTGCATTTCGACAATTCTGGTTCGCGTAACGGATTATTGCGACACGGTTCTGGCTGACAAGTATGCGAAATATGTAAGCGTGCGCATCATGCAGCACGCTTCGCGTCTGGATCTCACGACCTACGAAGATCCGACCTTTCAAGACAAGCTGGAGCGCGCCCGCGTACAAGGCACTGACCGGGTGCTGATGATTCAAGCAGCCGGGCGTTTGATCCAGCAAGTAGTGACGACCGCCAGCTTGGCGTTTAGCATTTGTCTTTTTTCGCCGTGGCTTTTGGTGGCGTTGATTGTGTGCGTGGTGCCAGCGTTCTTGGGCGAAACGCATTTCGCATTCCTCGGCTATTCCTTGAGTTTTGTGCAAACTCCTGCGCGGCGTGAAATGGAATATCTGCGAGTGCTCGGCGGCAGCAAGGAAAGCGCAAAGGAACTGAAGCTCTTTGGCATCGGTCCGTATCTGGTCGAGCGATTCACAAACCTGGCCATGCGGCTGCATGGAGAGACGGCACGGCTGGCGCGTAAACGGCTATTTGTTGGTTCGCTTTTAACGCTGCTCGGCACGCTGGGTTATTACGGCACCTACGCATACGTGATCTATCAGACGGTAGCCGGAGTTCTCACCATAGGCATGTTGACGTTCCTGGCGGGAGCAATCGCTGGCGCAAGCTCCAACATTCAGTTGGTATTTTCGACATTTTCGACGATCGCGGATCAGGCGTTGTTTGTGGGCGACCTGCTGGATTTCTTCGCGGTGAAACCGGTGGTTTCGTCAAATCCGGGAGCGATCCGGGTCCCGCGGCCGATTCGCCAGGGCTTCGAGTTTCGCAATGTTTCCTTCGCATATCCGAATGGCCGCGAAGTGCTGAGCGGCGTCAGCTTCAAGGTTTCTCCAGGAGAGCGCATTGCGCTGGTCGGAGAAAACGGCCAGGGAAAAACCACCATCGTCAAATTGCTCACGCGGCTCTACGACCCCTCCGGCGGCCAGATTCTGCTGGATGGCAAGGATCTGCGCGATTACGACCTGGACGATCTGTGGAGCGAAATCGGAGTCATTTTTCAGGACTTCATGCGCTACGACCTGACGGCTTCGGAAAACATCGCCATGGGACGCATCGAGGAGCGCGACAATATTTTTCGCATCCGGGCGGCGGCGCAAAAGAGCCTGGCGGAGGACGTTATCCGCAAGCTGCCGAACGGATACGTACAACAGCTGGGCACGCGATTCGACGGCGGCACCGATCTCTCCGGCGGCGAATGGCAAAAGCTTGCGCTGGCGCGTGCCTATCTACGCGAAGCGCAAGTGCTGGTGTTGGACGAGCCCACCGCATCGCTGGACGCCCGCTCCGAACATGAAGTGTTCGAACGATTCGCGGAACTGACGCGCGGAAAAATAGCTATGTTGATTTCGCACCGCTTTTCGACCGTGCGCATGGCGGACAGAATTTTTGTGTTGCAAGGCGGCAGAATCGTCGAAGAAGGACCGCACGACCAACTGATGCAGAGTGGCGGGCGGTACGCAGAAATGTTCGAAATGCAAGCGGCGAGTTACCGGTAGTTCGGGAGAAAGACGGTCATGGCGACCAATGTTGATTTGATATTGAACCTGCGAAGCGCGCGGGAGTGGAATAGCCGCCTGGAAGCAGTGGACGGAGCCGCGGATTGGAAAAGTTGCGCGGGCGCTGAAGAGCGTCGTCTGCGCCTGGAACGCATCCTAGCCAGCGCTCGTGTTGGCGGATTAAACGCGCAACTAAATTCTCGCCGCACGATTACCTCACCCATGCGCGAAGAGCTGGCGTTGCAAGAAGCGTTGATCGCGCGAGCCGTGCAGTTTTTGCAGCGGAGAGAAGCTTCCGGTGCAGTCTTGGAAGACGACTGGAGGACCCTGACTGCAAACACAAAAATTCTGGAGGAAGGCATTGAGGAGAGCCGCTCGGCCCTGAAGCACGCTGACGAATTGCCGGTTGTGGCAAGCGCAGGCAGGGAAGGCCGGTTGCGCGTGCGCGCTGTCGCCGACCGCTATTTACAAGCAGCGGAATTTCTTTTTGATCGGGCAGAACTCGCGGCTTATCTTGCCGCTCTGCAAGAGGACATCGAATTAACCAACGCTGAAATTACCGCGCTGAAGGGATTTTTGAGTCAAGTGCTGCTGGAGCAGGTCGCCGTGCACGCGCGAAAACTGGCCATGCCGGGGCGAACTTCAACCAGCGCGAAAACTGAGTCCGCGCCGGCGCCGACATTGCCGGCGATGATCGTGAGTTTGCGCGCGCTCGGTCTAACGGATTGGGATGAGCTTTTCGTCGAAGCAAGTCTGTGCGAGCAGGCCCTGACGCAGGACCCACCGGGCGCTTTCGACAAAATGGAAAAAGCTGCCAAGTCTGATTATCGCGCGGCGGTTGCTGAATTGGCGAAAAAGTCCGGTGCGAGTGAAGCAGAAGTGGCGCGGCGCGCGGTGCAATTGGCGAAACAGCCGCAGCGAGGGAATAATGTGCGCGCCAACGAACGTCGCGCTCACGTGGGCTTCTATCTGTGTGCTGAGGGCCGGCAAGAACTGGAGCGGGCGCTGGGAATCAAGGATTCCTGGCTGGCGAGATTCGCGAAATTCCTGCAGCGGTGGCCGGACGGTTTGTACGTGATCGGGATTGAATTGCTGATGGTGGCGCTGCTGACTGCCGTTGTGGTCGGAGCGGAAGTTAGTGTGCCGATTTTCCTGGTGGTTGCTTTGTTTCTGCTGCCGGCAGCCGAAAGCGCTGTGGCCATCGCCAATCAATTGACGGCACTGTTCGTGAAACCGCGCGCGCTGCCCAAAATGGATTATTCCGAGGGGATTCCGGCCGAGAGCAAAGCGCTGGTGGTTGTTCCCACTCTGCTGACCGCCCGCGAACAGATGGAGCGCGCGGTACGTGATCTAGAAATCCGCTTTCTGGGCAATCGCGACAGCAACCTTCATTTTGCATTGCTCACCGATCCACCCGATGCGACAACGCAGTTTGATAAACGGGATGAACTGGCTCCGGAATGTGCGCGGTTGATTGACGAACTGAATAGCCGCTACGCGAGCGAAGGGAAAGGCACATTTTTCCTGTTTCACCGCGATCGCAGCTTCAACTCCAGCGAAAAAGTATGGATGGGCTGGGAACGCAAGCGCGGAAAACTTCTTGATCTGAATAATTTGCTGCTGGGAAGGAATAACAGGTTTTCCACCGTTGCCGGCGACCAGAGCCAGTTGCGCGGAATAAAATATGTGATCACGCTCGACGCCGACACACAACTGCCCCGCGACTGCGGACACAAACTGGTGGGAGCCATCGCGCACCCGCTGCAGCGCGCCGTGGTACACCCAATCTCAAACGTAGTAGTCGAAGGCTACGGAATTCTGCAGCCACGCGTCGGTGTCAGCATTCATTCCGCGAATCGTTCACGGTTGGCTGCGCTTTTCTCCGGCGATTCAAGCTTTGACGTCTACACGCGCGCGGTTTCCGATGTGTACCAGGACCTTTTCGGCGAAGGCAGCTTTACCGGTAAAGGAATTTACGAGGTTGAAATTTTCCAACAAGTAGTCGAACGGCGATTCCCTTCAAATGCAATCTTGAGCCACGACATGATCGAGGGCGCGTACGCGCGCGCTGGCCTGCTCTCCGATGTGGAAGTAATTGACGACTACCCTTCGCGTATCGCCGCTTACAGCAAGCGGAAACACCGCTGGGTGCGCGGCGACTGGCAGATTCTTTTCTGGCTATTCCCTCGCGTACCTGATTATTCCGGAAATGTGGTGCGCAATCCGATCAATCTGATTTCGCGCTGGAAAATTCTGGATAATCTTCGCCGCAGCCTGAGCGAGATTTCCATGCTGGCGATTTTAATCAGCGGATGGCTGTTTCTACCGGGCAAAGCCTTGTACTGGACGCTCGCGGTTTTGGGAATGTTTGTGCTACCGAGCTATTTGCAATTTGCCGTGGTGTTTTTGCGTCGTGGCAACGGCAAATTTACTGCACGCTTCTGGAAAGCATGGTTTTCTGATTTCGCGGCGGCCAACGCGCATCTGTTGATGCGCCTGGTATGCCTGCCGCAACAGAGCATAGTGACACTGGATGCGATTATTCGCGCCGCGGCTCGCATGGCCGTCACGCGTCATAAACTTCTGGAATGGGAAACCGCGGCCGAAGTGGAATCGAGTGGCAAAAAGACCAGCCCCGTCGATCTATATTTGAAAGTTACGCCGTGGCTCGCGATCGTTGGCGGCTTGTTCCTCGCAGTCAAGCGTCCAGATTCTTTTGTCGTGGCCTGGGCAATCCTTCTTTTGTGGTGCGCATCGGACGCCTTTTCCAATTGGCTTGACCAGCCGCTGCCGGAAGACGGTTTGCGCATCGGGCCACGCGACGAGGCGCTGCTGCGCAATTCCGCGCTACGTACATGGAGATTTTTTCACGAATTCAGTAACGAAAATGAAAACTATCTGATTCCGGATATTTTGAAAGAAGAAGGCGGGCTGATCGCGCACCGCGTTTCCACCACTAACCTTGGTTTGTTATTGAACGCGCGGGTTGCAGCGCTCGATTTGGGATATCTGACGGTGGAGGAATTTATCACTGGCACGGAAAACACCTTGTCGACGGTTCGGCGTCTCGCGAAATCACACGGACATCTTTACAACTGGTACGACACGCGGACGCTTGAACCAGTTGGTGATCCTTTTCTTTCCACGGTGGACAACGGCAACCTGGTTTGCTGCCTGTGGACCTTGAAGCAAGCCTGCTTGGAGGAATGGAAACGTCCAATTTGCCGGCAGGAATTGTGGATGGGAATTCGCGACCATGCCCGGCTCATTCATCAGATTGTCGGGACCAGGGACGTTCGCAAGGCTTTCCGCTCGATTGAAGACAGCGTAACGAAAATGGGCAAATCTCCGCTGGAATGGCTGGGTGCTTTGCCAGCGCTGGAACGATCTGTTGCTTCATTTATCGAATCGGTACGCGCTGCGAACAAATCGTCTGACGATCTGGCATTTTGGATTGCCGAGCTGAATCTTCGTCTTTGCGAACTGGAAAAGTCCACGGTGCGCTTTGCTCCGTGGGCGTCCACAAAATTCCGTATGTTGCGCGCGACACCGGAACAGCAGAGCCAATGGATCGCCGACCTGAGTTTGGCGAGTGCCGATCGGATCTATTCAGAAATCGCTGAATCATTGAACGGCGAAAGTGAAACTGCCGTGCATGAAGGAGCGGCGGAAAATACTTCGCGCGAGTTGCTGCGCGAAGCTTTGGCGGCAAGCCGCGAGCACGCAGCGCAGGCAGCGGCTGCGCTGACCGGCATCGCTGCTTATTCCGACGAACTCGCTTCCGGCATGGATTTTTCGTTGGTCTATGATGAGCCGCGCACGCTGATCACCATCGGTTTTGACGCTGCGAAAGAGGCTGCCAGCGAACATCATTACGATTTACTGGCGTCCGAAGCGCGCGCGGCCGTGTTTGCGGGAGTAGCCAAGGGCGAAATTCCGCAGGAATGCTGGTTTCATCTCGACCGTTCGCATGTTCAATACAAAGGCACGACGGTTCTGCAGTCCTGGACTGGCACCATGTTTGAATATTTGATGCCGTCGCTGTGGATGAAGTCTTCTCCCGGCACTCTTCTGGACAAAAATATGCGCAGCGCGGTTGCTGCGCAGCAAAAATACGCGCGGCGTTTTTCAATTCCTTGGGGAATTTCCGAATCCGGCTGCAGCCTGCTCAGCGGCGATGGCCATTATCATTATTTCGCGTTCGGAATTCCGGCGCTGGCCCTGCACCGGCCGGATGAGGACCGCGTGGTAATTTCTCCGTACTCAACGTTTATGAGTTTGATGACCGGCTCGTATGATGCGCTGAAGAACCTGCAACGTTTAAAGAAACTTGGTGGCGTTGGCGCGTATGGATTCTACGAGGCTCTGGACTACGGCCCGAAGATGACGCTCAACCGTAAAAAATTCACGCTGGTGCGCTCGTGGATGGCGCATCATCAGGGCATGTGCCTGCTTTCAGTGGCCAACGTTTTGTGTGATTCATCGATTCAGCGGCGCTTTCATGCGGAGCCGCAGGTCGCTGCCACCGAACGCATCCTGCACGAACGGGCCATCGTCCTCGAATCGGCCGGCGGGTCGAAGGCGAAACGTCAATTGCGCACAGAAGCGCTGCTGACGGAAGGACAGAGCGTGCTCAGCCCCAGCTATTGGGGTGGTAAAGATCGGGCGGAGACCGCGGCGTAGTTCAGTTCCGCGAAACTTCGCGGATTTTTTTATTCGATTTTCAAATTGAAATCAGCGTTGACAAACGCCGCGAGTCACGGCAAAATCTCTATGGCGAACAAAAAGCGAATATCCCGGGACTTCCTGCCTCGCCTTTTACGCCATGCTGGCCACCTCCAACGCTCTTCGTCTCCATGTCGAGTCCGCTCTTGCTGGACGCGTCGCTTCACCGTTCCGTTTTCAGGAGCCGCAGCCCATCACCGCTTCCGCGGGAATTGCCGCCGTGGACCAACTTGCGGGTGGCTTGCCGCGCGGTTGCCTGACGGAAGTTTTTGGCGGGATTTCGTCGGGAATCACTTCCCTGCTGCACACTGCTTTGGCCGCGCGCACGGCGAATGCGGAAGCCTGCGCGCTAGTAGATGCGCGAGATTCGTTTGATCCCGGATGCGCGCAATCCGCCGGAGTTTCTTTGCAGCAATTGCTTTGGGTGCGCTGCCGCAATGTAGATCAGGCGCTGCGCTCCGTGGATTTGCTTCTGCATGGCGGCGGCTTCAGTTTGGTCGCAGTGGACCTGAGCGGCGCACCGGCGCGATTAGTCCGCCAGATTCCTTTGAGCTTCTGGTTCCGCTTGCGGCGCACGGTGGAAAATACTTCGACCATCCTGCTGGTTCTTTCCCGCGAGTCCAATGCGAAAACCTGCGCTTCCCTGGTGCTGCGCATGGAAAGAGAAGCTGCGCACTGGTCGCTGCAGGATCGTCAGTATCCATCGCGCGATTTTCATACTCCGGCATCTTTGCTGGATGGATGGACCACCACAGCCGAGATGATTCGTTCTAAAGCGCGGCGTAAAAATAATGTTGCGGTGATCGGCCGCGCAAAAACTTTTGCAAATCAGGACGCGGAGACTACCCGCTTCGATCTGCGTTCGAATCATTTTCTTTCTGTGGATTCTTCCGGCAGTGCTTGGCCGCTGCCATCACAGCATACCGTCATTCCGAGCCTGCCTGCGCATGCAGGCGAAGCGACCGAAGGTTCCGACCTTGTCGGAAGGAATCTCTCTTCGACTTTGGCGCCGGCGAAGACTCCCCGAGATACTTCTGTCGCTACACAGGAAAATCACTTAGAAAACGAAAGGACGCAGAACTTTGGCTGAGCCTTCCCAACTCACCGTGTTCGTCGCTAGCCGCCATGTCTCCTGTTGCTTTATTTGGTGCTATTTACGTTCCCAATTTTATTTTGCAAGCCATCGGACGCTGCGAGCCCGAACTTCGCACCCAGCCGCTGGCTATCATCGACGGCCAGCCACCCACTTATCAGGTGGTGGCGTTAAACCGGCTGGCGGAGATTCTCGGCGTCGCACGCGGAATGACCAAAGCTGCCGTCACCCAATTCGTGCAAGTCACGATTCGGTCGCGCTGCAGAGTGCGCGAAGAAGCGGCACACGCGGCGTTGCTCGATGTAGCCTGGTCGATCACTCCGCGCGTGGAAGATGCGACACCGGACACGCTGCTGATCGATATTTCCGGCCTGGCAACGCTTTTCGGCAATGCCCACGCCATCGCGTGCGAGATCGCTTCGCGCGCTTCCACATTCGGCATGAATGTTCACGTCGCCATTTCCACGAACGTGGAGACGGCGCGCATCGTCGCCCGCGCCCTGCCTGGGCCAACTGTTGTTCCCGAAGGCGAAGAGCGCCGTTTTCTAGAAACGCTGCCGGTCAGCATGTTGTCTCCGAGCCAGGAACTTGCTGACATTTTTGATCGCTGGGGTGTGGCCACCTGCAAAGCACTCGCTTCTCTGCCCGTGCTTGCTCTTTCCGAATGTGTGGGACAGGAAGGAATCCGCTTGCAGGCCATCGCCAGCGGAAAAGGCGCACACCCGCTGCTGCTCGCCGAACCCGCGCAGCACTTCGAAGAATGGTTCGAATTAGACGAAGCTGTGGACGATCTTGAAGCTCTTTCGTTTCTGCTTGGCAGGTTGCTCGAACAGCTGGGTGCACGACTTTCCGCGCGCGCGCTTTCCATCGCCGCAGTGCAGGTAAATTTCGAATTGCAGCCCGCTTTTGACCATGCGTTCGACAACTCGCGTGAATTGCTGCGGGTTAAGCCGTCTGCTCGCACGTTTTTCTGCAGCCTGGAGCTGCCGGTTCCGACGCGCGACAGCAAACTCTTGCTGAAACTGCTCCGCTTGCGGCTGCAATCACGTCCACCGGACGCGCCCATCCAGAACATTCACATGGCGGCGCTGTCTTCGCTGGCACGCGTCACGCAAGGCTCTCTTTTCGTTCCTACCGCGCCCGATCCGGACAAACTCGAACTCACCATCGCGCGAATCGCTTCGGTGGTCGGCGAAGGAAATATCGGTTCGCCGCAATTGCTTGATTCACACCGGCCCGACGCGTTTCATATGCAGAAGTTTTCCATTGCTGCCACCGATGTTAATGCTTCGCGAAGCGCTGCAAAACGCTTTGCAAACAATAATTTGCAAAACAGTTCGCATCATCATTCGACAGCAGAAGCTCCTGCCATGGCGCTGCATGTTTTTCGTCCACCCGTTCCCGCGCGCGTCCGGTTGCAGGGAAACAAGCCGGTATTTGCGTCATTTCAAGGGTGCTCCGGGAAAGTGGTTCAAGCATCCGGACCCTGGCGATCTTCCGGACAATGGTGGGAGGATCAACCGTGGCAGGAAGACGCCTGGGATCTGGAAATTGTTTTTTCCGGCGAATCTTCAGCCCGGCACAGCTTTTCCGGTTACTCAAACAAACCCAACATCCGTCATTCCGAGCGCAGCGAGGAATCTCTCTTGCACGACAATTCAAACAAAAGAGAGATCCCTCGTCGCTTCGCTCCTCGGAATGACGGCCAGTCTGCGTCTTCCCATAGTTGTTTCTATCGTTTTGTTTACAACGGGTTGCAGGAAAAATGGTTTGTGCGCGGGGTGTACGACTGATGTACGTCGAGCTGCACGCCCGCTCTGCTTTCAGTTTTCTCGAAGGCGCTGCAACGCCTGAAGAATTGGCGAGTACCTGCTCAGCGCTCGGCATGTCTTCCATGGCGCTGGTCGATCGCGATGGCCTCTATGGCGCGCCGCGATTTTATCTGGCCGCGCAAAAAATCGGCATACGCGCGCACATCGGTGCGGAAGTCACTTGCGTGCAGGGCTGGCGCTATCCGCTGCTGGTCACTTCTCCCGAAGGGTACAAAAACCTTTGCCGCCTGATTACACGGATGAAACTTCGTGCGGCAAAAGGCGAAGGCGCTGTTGAAACGAAAGAATTAGAAAACGCGAGCGGCGGATTGATTTGTCTTACCGGCGGAGACGAAGGCCCACTTGCGTATGCGCTCCGCACTGGCGGAAGAGAAGGCGCCCGGAAATGTCTCGAGCAATTGTGCGCCGTTTTCGGCCGGGAAAATGTTTACGTCGAATTACAGCGTCACCTCTCCATTGAAGAGGAACGCCGCAACCAGGTTGCTATCGAATTCGCGCGCAGTCTGCATCTCCCTCTGCTTGCCAGCAACGGCGTCTGTCACGCTTTGCCTGCGCAACGCGAAATTCTAGATGTTTTCACCTGCTTGCGGCATCACCGCGCACTCACAAATGCCGGACGCCTTCTCGCCTGCAACAGCGAACGCTACTTGAAATCTCCTTTACAGATGAATGCGCTTTTTGCGGATTTGCCCGAAGCGATTGCCAACACCACGGAACTTGCTGCGCGCTTGCAATTCACGCTGAAGGATCTCGGCTACACATTTCCCATCTATCCCACTCCAAATCACCAGTCGCAGATGGATTTTCTTCGCGATCGCACGCGCGAAGGGATGGTTCACCGCTACGGTACGCAAAACGAACGCGCCACACTGCAGATCCAGCGCGAACTTGTGATCATCGAAAAACTCGATCTCGCCGGATATTTCCTGATCGTTTGGGACATCGTTCGCTTTTGTCGCGAAAACAATATTTTGGTGCAGGGCCGCGGCTCGGCTGCAAACAGCGCAGTCTGTTACGCGCTCGGAATCACTGCGATTGATCCGGTCGGGATGAACCTGCTCTTCGAACGATTTCTTTCCGAAGAGCGCGGCGAATGGCCGGACATTGATCTCGACCTGCCCAGCGGCGATCAGCGCGAACGCGCAATTCAATATGTCTATCAGCGTTACGGCAAGCTTGGCGCCGCAATGACTGCCAACGTAATCACCTATCGCGGCAAATCCGCTGCGCGCGAAATCGGTAAAGTGCTTTCCTTCGATCCAGAAACTTTAAATCGCCTCGCCAGTCTCGTCAGCGCGTGGGAATACACCGATTCGAACGACACACTCACGCGGCAATTTAAAGATGCCGGACTGGATCTTTCGAACCATCGCATTCTCAAATTTTTTGAGCTTTGCCAGAAAGTGCAGGACCTGCCGCGCCATCTCGGCCAGCATTCCGGAGGAATGGTGGTCTGCCAGGGGCAACTTGATTCCGTGGTGCCGCTGGAGCCGGCCACCATGCCTGGCCGCGTGGTCGTGCAATGGGACAAAGAAGATTGCGCGGACATGGGCATCGTCAAAGTGGATCTTCTCGGGCTCGGCATGATGGCAGTGCTCGAGGATTCCATCCAGTTGATTCGCACGCACAACAAAGAAGAAATCGACCTCGGCCATCTGCCGCAGGACGATGAAAAAGTTTATTCTGCTCTAAAGCGCGCGGATACCATCGGCTTAGTCCAAGTGGAAAGTCGCGCGCAAATGTCCTGCCTGCCGCGCCTCAAGCCAAAATGTTTTTACGATATCGTGGTGCAGGTAGCCATTATTCGCCCAGGTCCGATCGTCGGAAAAATGGTTCATCCCTATTTGAACCGCCGCCAGGGGCGCGAGGCCGTGGAAAGCCTGCATCCATCGCTCGAATCGACGCTTTCACGCACACTGGGCGTGCCGCTGTTTCAAGAACAGCTTTTGCGAATCGCCATGATTGCGGCCGGCTTTTCCGGCGGCGAAGCCGAGGAATTACGCCGCGCGTTCGGATTCAAACGCTCTGAAGCACGCATGAAAGAAGTCGAAATCAAGTTGCGCCGCGGAATGGAAAACAAAGGCATCACCGGAGAAACCCAGGACAAAATCGTGCAGGCCATCACTTCATTCGCGCTGTATGGATTCCCGGAATCGCACGCGGCCAGTTTTGCTCTCATCGCATACGCCAGCGCCTTTCTGAAGTGCCACTATCTCGCTGCATTCACCGCCGCGATGTTGAACAATCAGCCCATGGGCTTCTATCAGCCGGCGACCTTAATAAAGGATGCCCAGCGCCACGGCCTGAAATTCAAACCCATTGATATCACACGCTCGCAATGCCTGTGCACCATAGAAGAATCTGCCGAAGGCCTTCTTGTGCGTGTCGGACTCCGTTATGTAAAAGGGCTGCGCAAAGAAACCGCGTCGCAAATTCTCGCGCAGCGCGACATTCAGCCATTCACTTCGATTGAAGATTTAAAACAGCGCATTCCGCAAATTCAAAAAGATGAAATGCGCGCTCTCGCCAGCATCGGTGCTTTGAATTTTATTTCCAGCAAAACGCGTATCCATCGCCGCAGTGCTTTGTGGCAAGTCGAACGCGCCGGCCGCCCCGCAGGCGCGCTCTTCGAAGCCCACGTCAGAACAGGCGATTCCGACCCCTCTTCCCTTTTCTCGCCGCTCGATCCCATGAATGACGAAGAGCGCTTGATCGCCGATTTTCATGGCACGGGCCTCACAACCGGCCATCATCCGATGACGCAACATCGCGCGCACCTGAATCGCAGCGGAGTTTCACCTGCGTCGCGCCTGGCGTCACTTCGCGACGGCTCTTTCGTGCGCGTAGCCGGCGCGGTCATCGTTCGCCAGCGTCCCGGAACCGCGAAAGGATTCGTATTCCTGAGCCTCGAAGATGAAACCGGCGTGGCCAATATCATCATCACACCACAACTTTTCGAAAGAGATCACACCGTCGTCGTGCACAATTCCTTTCTCATGATTGAAGGCATTCTGCAAAACCAGGACGGCGTCATCTCCGTCAAAGCTGGAATCATCAAGCCCTTCCACCTCACACGTGCGGCCGCGCCCGCGCACGATTTTCACTAGCATGAACAACTTCGTGAGGTAGAAATCCTCCTCGCGTCCGTGGCGCGGACCAGGCAACGCGCTGCGTCCGCTAGGCGCATCGCGGAGTTAAAATGATTCTTTCCATTGAACGCAGGCAAATCCCTCCGGATATGGTGGTTCTTGAGATGACCGGCAAGATCGTCCGGGGAAACAATTCGCGTGACGTGGAATTGAAACTTGCGGAAATCCTTGCCGACCAAGCCAACAAAAAGATTATTTTCGATCTCAGCGGAATCATCGTTCTCGACAGCACCGGCATCGGAATTCTGGTGGTAAGTCAGGGCAAGATTAACAAGGCCGGCGCCACTTTGCGCATCGCGGGCGCCACTGGCTTCGTCGAAGACACCTTAAAAATTACTAGCGTCGATAAACTTATTCAGTTATACCCCACAGCCGCGGAAGCTGCCGCCAGTTTTTAGCGAAGAGCAGGCGCAAACTTTAAGTAGAGCTATGGCGCTTTCCCAATCCACCACAACACTCTGGCAACGACTTTCCACTTCTGTTTGCCGCTCAATGTAATTGACTCGTAATTGGCATTCTCTGATTGCAGCACAATCGTATGATCGAAACGGTTCAGGCGGGAAACAGTTAAGCCCTTGTCGCGATGCCACGCGATTACGATTTTTCCGTTCAGTTCAGCGACTTCCGTCTGGGCAGAGTCTACCGCCACAATATACCCATCATGAATCAGCGGCGACATCGAGCTGCCACGCACCCGCAGGCAACTGGTCGTGGATGGATTAGGGCACCAGGCTCGCGGCGCGGCAATCATGCTTTCTATGGGCGCGTCGTGCAGCAGATCTTCGGTCTCGCTGGCACCCTTTTCGCCATGCGCGACCGCAACGGATTTTAGCAACGGAATTGCTACCAGCTGTAATTTCTTGCTCGATTTTGGCCGTTTCGCTCCGCCACCTGCCGCTACGATCTCCAGATGTGGCCACTGCACTTTGCGCAACCGTTCTTGCATCTGCGGCACCACGCGCAGCAAGTCTTCCCTGCTCAGGCCCGCCCGGCCCCAGAAATACCAGCACATGGGGTCGCCCGAAAGATTGCCCATCTCGATGTAAATATGTGAAGGCGGTTCGGATACCCCGCGCTCCCACCGCGATACCGCCATGGCCGAGCAGTGAAACGAATTGCCGAATTCGACTTGGTTCAATGCCAGTCCAGTGCGCAAACGCACCACGGACTTGGCCCACTCCGGCTGCGCCGAAGGATTCGATTTTCGTCTCAGTCGCGTGGTCACTTGCGATCTGCCTGTTCGGGCATCCTCGATTACTGCCCTCACACTCACGGTACGCCACCGTACCCACGTTGGCAAGCGGCTCTTGACAAAAAAACTATCATTTCCTGCTAGTCATCAACGTTAGTAGGGCGTATCGTTAAGACGTCTCCTGGCATGCCTCCGCTCCCCATTGCGGTTTCCTGCGAACTAGACATTCCATATTCCGGGCCGTATGCCGGGAAGGAGCCGCCGCTTGCCGAACCACTTGTCTGAGCTTCGCCGCCCAAAATCCGTTGTAACAGCAGACTCGGCCTCCGATGGCGCAGGCCGCAATGGTGCCGGCCAGAGCGGCGAGCTTGCGAATCGAATTTTGCTTGGTCTTCCGCGCAGTCTTTGCAACAACTTGATCGCTAAGGCCCCATTCGTCAAGTTGCCGACTCATTCCGTTCTGAATGAAGTGAACGAGCCGATCCAATATTTTTATTTCATCAACAGCGGATTGGCTTCGGTCTTGAACGTGTTGCAGGACGGTAAAAGCGTCGAAGTCGGGCTTACCGGCTGTGAGGGTGTTGTTGGCGTGCCGATCGTTGTTGGCTTTAAGACGAGTCCCACACGCGTAGTTATGCAGGTCGAGGGCAGTGCTTACCACATGCCTGCGAAGGATTTGCAAGCCGCGCTGAAAGCTTCGCCAGTTCTGGAAAAAAGCCTGCTGAAATATTCCCAGGAATTGGCGCTGCAAGCCGGCCAGATTGCCGCTTGCAATCGCGTGCACGAAGTGGACGAGCGCTTGGCGCGCTGGCTGCTGATGAGCCAGGATCGGCTCGGCGGCTCACTGATTCCTCTGACCCAGGAATTTCTCGCGCACATGCTCGGCACGCGGCGCGCCAGCGTCACCGTCGCGGCCGGCATCCTGCAAAAAGCCGGATTGATCAGTTACGTGCGCGGACAGTTGAGAATCGAGGATCGCAAACGCCTGGAAAATGCATCGTGCGAGTGCTACGCCACATTGACCAGGCAGCTCAATGTGTGGAAATCCGAGTCTGAATAGAAATTCCTCGCAGCTTCGCGCGCATTCGCAAATCTAATAGATTTCCAATTTTCGCCTTCCCTTTACAGCAATTTCCCTATTGCCACTGCCGCCACCGATAAGTACGCTACCGTACGAACGCTAACCATCGTCCCTAGGTGCTCTCCAGCTTTCTGGCTGTCACCTCCGATGAAGGGGGTAGTACATGCCGAAGAGTATTCTCATTGTTGATGACAGCCCGCAAATCCGAAAAATGGTCCGAACTTATTTTGACCAGCAGGCAGACTTTCAGATTTGTGGCGAAGCCGTGGACGGTCTCGATGCAATCGAGAAAGCCGCGGAATTACATCCGGACCTGATCATATTGGACGAGTCCATGCCGCGCATGGATGGGCTAAAGGCGGCGCGCATTCTTCACTCCAAGGCCATTCAGGCTCCGATTATTTTGTTTACGCTGCATGCCGAGACAATTTCCTCCGACGATGTCTCGGACGCTGGCATCGCTTCGATCGTTTCCAAAACCGATGGCATCACCGAACTTGGCAAGCAAGTGGACAGCCTCTTGAAGTACACGTCACGCAAGGGTCGCACCGTGCGAAGTGGCGCCAGGTAAGTTGTCGCGCCATCCACCGAGTTCACAGCCCTGAGGAAAGCCCCAGCCCAGATTTTTGCCGCCGGCGACGCAGTGATCTTGCCGGTGCCGAGATCCTGAAGGAACAAGAGTTTTTTCAGAAGATAAAAGAAGAAATAGTTTCGGTAATTGTTGAGTGCTGCGCCCGGAGGGACGATCTCAGAACTTTTCTCGGTCATTTCCTAACGGCAGCAAAAGAATTCAAATTTTCTGCGGGCTCGCCCCTCTAGATAACCTGCTGCCTTGTTCCCCTGGTACCCCTACCGTTTCCCTGGAAGAATCGCCCCAAGCTAGCACGTCACGGATTGGATCAGCTATCATCAGAGGATAAGTGTGATGCTATTTGTTTATTATTGACATCGACATTCCATTATTGCATCATTGCTCCCATGAGGACAACACTTTCACTGGACGATGATGTCTTTCGGGAAGTAAAGGTCTATGCGGAAAGCAGGGATGTGGCCATTGGCAAAGCGGTATCGGAATTGCTGCGGCGAGGGCTGCACGCACCCCTACAGACTACGGTGGTAAACGGATTCCACGTTGTCGACCTGCCTTCGGGATCGCCGGCCGTTACGACCGAGGATGTCAAGAAACTTCAGGATGAGTTGGAGTGAAAGCTGGTTTCTTGCTGGACGTTAACGTCCTTATCGCGATGGCTTGGCCCACCCATCGGGATCACCAGAAGGTGCACGAATGGCTCGCGCGTCACGCGCGCGACGGATGGGCAACGTGCCCATTGACCCAGACCAGCTTTGTGCGCATTCTCTCGAACCCGGCTTTTTCAGCAAACGCGCTCACCCCGACGGATGCGCTCACCCTGCTACAAGCCAACCTCGCACATCCAGCACACCGGTTCTGGGCCGATGAAGTCAGTATGATAGATTCCTTGAAGCCCTTCGCCCAAAAACTGGCAGGTCATCAACAAGTGACCGATGCGTATTTGTTGGGGCTCGCGATCCACAAGAGGGGAAAATTAGCAACGATGGACCGAGCCGTCCGGACGCTGTTACGCGACAAGAGCCCGGAGCGAGACTTCGTGCTCCTGATCTAACTTCCGTTGCGACACACTAAGACTAAAGGACCAAAAAGAATGTATGGTCCGCCGCCGTTCTGCAAGAAGAATCTTTGAGACGAGTAGAAATA
>Ga0073928_10003764_pt1 | contig 23438 bp, 19 predicted proteins | sample PaiPotPPA55metaG_FD_76969 | JGI IMG/M metagenome (GOLD analysis project Ga0073928, IMG submission 76969) | Iron sulfur acid spring bacterial and archeal communities from Banff, Canada, to study Microbial Dark Matter (Phase II) - Paint Pots PPA... ...
CAATCGCTTCCTTGTCGCCTCGTCCGCTCCTCTCTTGACCATGCCCCATACCTCCAGACAGTTCGTTGAAGATATAACGCGCAGGACTACGATTGGTTGTCATGTTTTACGGAAATATCAATAAGTGGATTCAGTGGGGAGGCGAAAAAGCAGACAGTCCGAACCGCTCAACGCGGGTGGCGTCGAGTTTGTGCTGCGACTCACGTTGTGAGCAAGGGCCGCAATTGACGAATGTCGCCCAGGGTCCCGAGATTGTTGATCAGCTCGATCAGCTTTTCCGTTTTGTCAGCGCCGAGCACTGGCGCCATCAGATCGCGCGCCTTCGCACTGATCGCCGCGGTGTCGAGCGGATTTTCCTTGGTGCCGGGCGGGAATTTGGTGAAGTGATCAACTTTACGTCCGTCGGTCAGCGTGACTTCGACAATTGCGCCGCGCGGTGCGACCGGGTCCATCAAAGCGGCATCGGGCTCGACGGTGACCTTCGTGCGCTGCGCCGAGATGTAGGGGTAGCGCATCAGCGCCACGTCGTGACTATCATTGAAGGAAACCGCACCCTTGACCAGGGCAAGCGCAACCAGGTGCTGGCAATTGACATCGGGCATGGCGCTTTCGCCGACAATGCCGATTGCATCGGTTGGGAGTTTGACGAGGACGCTGCGGACATTGTCGGGCGTCAGACCGTATTGCTTGCGCAGCGCCAGGAACGCGTCCAGCGGTGACTGGATCGGATAACCCACGGAATAGGTCTTGATCGCTGTCTCGGTAACGTAAAACCGGCTACCCAGCCCGTCGAGCATCGCTTCCGGTTTCGGATCAGTCGAGAGGGCGATGAAAAGGTTATGAGCGCCATCGAGAACGTCGTACACGCCCGTCATCCCTCCCTGGACCATGCTCACTGCCGTAACACCGTTGCGTGCACCCATGCCTGCGAAGTCGAACGCCTTTTCAATGTGGTCCTTATCCTTTACCCAACTCCACAGACCGGACACCTGCTGAGCCGAGTAGGAAATAGCGAACCGCATGCCGGTTTCATCGAGTCGCGCCAGAGACGCGGCCGCACCGAGCGATCCGAAGGTGGACGCGGTGCCTTCGGCGCTGCGGCTGCCGCCGCGCACCAGATCCGGTCCAAGCGCCATCAGCAAGCGGCAGGCCAGGTCGTAGCCGAGCGCCACGGCGCGAATGAACTCCTGGCCGTCGCGTCCTCCCTGTTCGGCCATCGCCAATGCGGAGGGAACCACCGAGCTGCCGGGGTGTGCTTTGGTGACTGGCTCGAAGTCGTCGGTTTCATCGGCATGGGCGCACATGGCATTTGCCAGGGCGGCATTGATTACCGTAGTGCGAAAGCTTGCTCCGATCACCGAGGCCTGCGGCTCGCCGCCCAGCCCTTGCACATACTTCACGGCCATTTCGCCGGGCCGCATGCGCGAGCCCGACACCATGGCGCCGAAGGTGTCGAGAATGCGGTGCTTGCATTCGAGCATCACGGCCGGCGGGAGCGCAGTGCTCCTGGCCGCCACCATGTAGCGGGCAAGCCGCCCCGTTACATCGGCGTTGCCGGCGGCTGCGGCGAGGCGGATCGGAGACACCGCCAGGGCGGCGACTGCCCCGGCGGACCGAAGCACGCTGCGGCGCGAAAGCCTGTGCTGCAGGGACCACTGATTCTCCATGCCGTTCATTTCTCTACCTTATCGGTCGGCCAGTTCACTAATGCTAAGATATCCGAAATATTTACCCCTGGATGGCTCTAGCCAAGCGACCGCCAGTGAGTGCCGAGTCCTTCGGTGATCAGTGCCGCGTCGAACCTGTATGCCATCAATGCCGCGAATCCTCGGCGGCCGTCGATAGAAGCGGATGCGCTGGGAAAACCATGCTTTGCCAGGACTTCCCTGGCTACATTGATGGGCAGCTGGCGCCCCGCCAGTGCATGGAGGCCCCGCGCAAATTCGGAGGCGATGGAACTCATTGTAAGAACTCCTCACGACGAACGCCGTTGATCTTCGGGCCAAACGCGCATCGGCCAGTTGATGTTCCTTGAACATGACCGTTTGCGCCATAGGGCTTAGCCTTGCCGGATCGCATGTACGATGGCGTCGCCCATTCCGGTCGTCGTGCCGGTGCCGCCGAGGTCCGCGGTGAGGGACCGCTTCTCCCGCATCACCGTGCCCACGGCTTTCTCGATCGACGCGGCAGCCTGACATGCCTGCACATCGTCAAGCTTGCGTCCCAGCCACTCGAGCAGCATCTTGCCGGACATCACCATTGCATAGGGGTTGGCGATATTGCGGCCGGCAATGTCCGGCGCCGAACCATGGGTTGCTTGCGCCATCGCGTGTCTTGGACCCGCAGAGAGACCGGGGGCGAGGCCCAGACCACCTACCAGCCCGGCGGCTTCATCGGTGAGAATATCGCCGAACATATTGGTGGTGACGACTACGTCGTACTTCTGTGGCGTCATGACCAGACGCATGGCAAAGGTGTCCACAATGGCCTCGTTCATTGTCACATCCGGATACTCGGCGGCGATGCGCTTCGCTTCCTCGACGAACATACCGCAGCCAAGCTTGAACACCGTATTCTTGTGTACGACCGTCAACTGCTTGCGGCGCGAGCGGGCCAACTTGAAGGCCTCATGGAGGACCTTTGACGAGCCGGCACGAGTGATCACGCGGACCGAAATTGTCACGTCGTTAGTCGGTCGAAACTCGCCGGACCCTGCCACGACATTGCGATCAGGCTGGAAGCCCTCATTGTTTTCGCGCACGATCACGAGATCAACGTTCTGGTGCAACGACGGAATACCTTCATACGACAAAGCTGGGCGGATGTTCGCGAACAGGTCGAAGTGCTTGCGCAGGATCGGATGCGGATTGATGGCTTCGGGTACTTTCGGATAAGCCATATGCCCGATCGGACCGAGAATCCAGCCGTCCAGCGCGTCCAGCCTCTGCAATGTGTCGGGCGGCAATGTGTGGCCCAGCTTGTCATAAGCCGCTCGCCCGATCGGGATCGGATGCCAGTCAATCGTCAGCCCGGTCATTTCCGCGGCCGCCCGCATCACCTTCACTGTTTCCGGCACCACTTCGTGGCCAATATCGTCGCCTTCCAGAATACCTATTTTCATGCCCGCTTCTCCGTTAACATTCAAATTTCCCGGCCAATCAAGGCGACAGTGTTTCGAGGCTACGACCGTTGGTGCGCGGGCCAAATACGCCAATGCCGACAATAATCGTCAACATGGCGAGCCCTATCATGACGAACACGCCGCGCTGGCCGTAGGCCGACATCAGATCCCCGACCCAATAGCCGACGAACACCGAACTGACCCGGCTCCAGCAAAACGTAAAGCCAATTGCACGGGCACGGATGCGCGTGGGGAATAGCTCAGCCGCGTACGGGTGAAAAATCGCGATCATCCAGTTGTTGCCCAGTGCAATCAGGCCACCGGCGCAGACGATGACCGCGACCTGATGGCCCGTGGCAAACACGGTCCCGGCAGCACCAATCAGGCAGGCACACAACACGAGTTGCCATTTGCGCTCGATGCGTTCAGAGAAGTAGCTACCAATCGCCGCGCCGATCGGCGCCATCAGGACGATGGCCAGGGAATAGTTGAGAGAGTGAATGATGGAGAACCCGTGCTCCATCAACAGGACCGGGACAAACGCGGTGAAGCCGAACACCGCGATCGTCTGGGAAAACTGGAACAGTGACACCACGATCGTGCGCAGCAGATAGAAGCGGCTGAACATGTCACGCCAACGCCCGGTCTCGATAACGGCATCGGGCACACTCAGGTCCGGAGCCGAGAGCGGTGTCCCCCGTTCGGCTTCTACCGCCTTCTCGATCTCCGAGATCAGCCGGTCGGCTTCCTCAACACGACCGTGCACTTCAAGCCAGCGCGGCGACTCCGGCAGCCCGCGCTGCAAAAAGTACACCAGCAGGCCACTGGCCGAGCCCATTGCCACCACGATGCGCCAACCGGCGATCCCGAACGGATCGAGCGGCACGAGGATGGCGGCCAGGAATGCCGCCACGGGAATGGCCGACAGCACGAAAATATACGAGGTCGTCATGTAGCGCCCGCGACTGGCACGCGGCGTAAGCTCGGTGACATAGCAGTCGTTATTGATCAGTTGCATGCCGACCGCAAAGCCCGCGAACAGGCGGGCCAGATCGATCATCAGGGGATCGCTCAGCACTGCCACAGAAAATTGGGCGACTGAATAGAGCACCATCGAGTAGACAAATACTGAGCGCCGCCCGAACCGGTCCGAGACAAAACCGAACACTGCGGTGCTGAGAAACATGCCGACAAAAAATGACGCCAGAAAGCTGGCGAAACTATGAAAGTCCAACAGCCCTTTGTTCGCAATGGTGTAGATGCCTGAGCGCACCAGTCCGAGCGAGATAAAACCCGGCATGAACAGCTCAAAAAATTCGAACCAGCCGCCGGCAGCAATACGCGCCACGATTTTCATCAGGTGGCGTGACGGTGGGAGCCGATCGATTCGCGCCAGGATGGCGTAGTTCCGTCTCAGGACCTCGGGCGAGCCAATTTCCATGTCTGTCTCCATTGTTATTTTTCCGGCCTTTCCGGCTTTCGCCGCTAGCCTGTTTTAGTTTCGTCCACCTTGAATCGTCGGCAGTCCGTAAGGTTAAGGTCCGGACACAACAATGCATTCTTGTCTCGCAATTGCAATCCCGCAATCCTATAATCGCTCACTTCTTTATTTACTTTTGGTTGGCAATGCAGGATCGAGCCGATCTTCTCCTGGTACTTGCCGTAAAGGAAACGGGTAGCCTCGTGGGGGCGGCCAAGCGCCTGGGGGTGACCGGCGCGGCCGTTACCAAGCGTCTCGCACAGATCGAAGCACGTCTGGCGGTCCGCTTATTCAGGCGCACCACGCGCAGCGTCATGCCCACCCCTGAGGGCGAGCTGTACTGCGAATTGGCCAGACGATTGGTCGATGATTTCGAGAGTCTGGAAACGCGCGTCGCGGATCTCGGCACAACGCCGCGGGGGACCATAAAGCTCGCCTGCAACGTCGGTTTTGGGCGCCAGTGGGTCGCACCCGCGATTGAGCAGTTCTCACAGCTCTATCCCGACGTGGACGTTGAGCTGCACCTGCTCAACCGGCTGCCGGACCTGCAAGCTGAAGGGTTTGATGGGGCAATCTGGTTATGGCACCCACAGTCGACGCAATGGATCATTCAGACTTTAGCCAGGAACAATCGCGCGATGGTCGCTTCGCCCGATTATCTGCAACGCGCCGGGACGCCCCGCACGCCTGAGGAACTGTCATTGCATGTGTGCCTGCTCATGCTCGAGCGCGACATGCCCATGCATATCTGGCGCCTGAGCCAGCTGGGACCGCAAACAGATCCCCGTCCCGCGCTCGACATTCGCGTCTCCGGTCCGCTGCGAAGCAACAACGGTGAGGTCCTCAGGGATTGGGCGGTCAATGGAGCGGGCATAGCCCTCCGGCCGTTCTGGGACGTACATGCGTATATCCAGAGCGGGCGCTTGATCCACGTTCTTCCCGAGTACGCGAAGCTCGATTCCGATGTGCAATGGATCGCGCCGTATCGCGCACATTTGCCGGAACGAGTGCGCTTGTTGAAGGAATTCTTTATGGCACGCCTGCGCGACGCTCCGTGGATTCAGTAGCCCGCTGCGGCCCCTGCGGCGCGAGCGCGATGAGGCCGACCCCGAGAGCCAAGGGGCCGGTCGCCTCATGCGCGAAGCATTAATCCGCCCATGCGTTGATATCAAGCACCGCGCGGGCGAACGCTTCCGGCGCCTCCTGTGGAAGGTTATGGCCTGCATTCGGCACGACGCGGTTCTCATGGCGTCCAGTGAACCGCTTCAAGTCCGCGTGCCCTCCTCCCAATGGCCTGACGCCATCGGCGTCCCCCTCGAGGGTGATCGTGGGCACGGTGATCGACGGCATGGCCGACAGACGGCGCTCCATATCGTCGAACTGAGGATCGCCATCGACCAGACCGAAACGGTGTCGATACGAATGGATGACTACGTCGACGAAATCCGGATTGTCAAACGCGCTTGCCGAGCGCGCGTAAGTGTCGTCGTCGAAGCCCCATGTCGGCGACCACAATGACCATAAGAGACGGCAGAATGCGCGCCGGTTCTCGGTCAGTCCAGCCCGGCCGCGCTCACTATGAAAATAATATTGGTACCAGAGTCGATGTTCCTTGTCCGGGCTGGCCGGCCGCATCGCTGTGGCTAAATTCTGGATGTTGTAGCCGTTGACCGAAACCAGCCCCCGCGCTCTCGACGGGTACAGCGCCGCCACGATGCATGCCGCCCGGCCGCCCCAGTCATATCCGCCCAGCACGGCCTGTTCAATCTGAAGCGCATCGAGCAGCGATAAAAGGTCTGCCCCAAGCGCTGCCTGCTGGCCCGAACGAAGGGTTGTCGGCGCAATAAAACGCGTTGGCCCATATCCCCGAAGATAGGGCGTGATGACACGGGCGCCCTGGGATACCAGAGACGGCGCCACTTCGTCGTACGCGTGGATATCGTAGGGAAATCCATGCAGCAGGACTACCGGCCATCCGTCGGTATCGCCCTGCTCGTCATAGGCGATGTCAAGCAGACTGGTTGCAATATTCTTAAGCATGACGCCATCCTGAGCGTGAAGTGGTCTGGCCGGTCGCGACGGATTGCCGTACGCGTAACGAGTCTGACAGCAAGGTGTGGCGAACTCGAAAATCCGTTCCCGTTCTCCCTCGCCGACTGATGACCGCCGATGCCGGCATCGGCGGTACGGCAAGAAGGATATCTATCTTGTGGTTAGCTAACAAACCAGATAAATAGAGGCTTCGCGATAGCTAAACTATTCTATTGCGAATGAAGCGGATATTGCCTGCTACGTCGCCGCGTCTGGTTGCATGTTGGGATTGGGCGGGTATGTTGGATATCGATGCCATCAGGTCGATCCGATTTAAATCAAGATCAACAACAATCGCCTCTCAGGCAATTCATCTATATTGCACGCCAACGAATACTTATTTTCAATGTGGAAAGTTTCATTTGTCTTGCGTTTACCAGAGCGGCAATAACTCAGACAAATTGCCTGACGGCATCAACGCCAAGCAGTTCCGCGAACCTCATTTTGTGACAAGGTGTTGACCATCATTGACGTGGTCGCCACCCGCTTCCAATCGCAAACTTTGATACATTTTGAGCAGGCTCGAAGCAGGTCGATGTATGGTTAAATAGTCGCGGGTTGCGGCCTCAAGGCGCTCCATAACCTCATCCTTACGCCACGCCGCCCCGGATAGTCCCACGGTATCAGCCACTGATTTGAATCTCTCGAATAGCCTGCTCATGTGGAGGCGAGGGATTGCATGATTCAAAGTTGAGCCAGAACCAAGGTTGCGACAACGACATTTGTCGGACGTTGCAAGATCCTTCTCTTGCCAATCAAGGACCACCTGCATGCATAGCCAGACGAATCCGCGCAATCTGGAAGCTCTGCTTATCGGACGAAACAACAATTTTGGTTTGATCCGGCACCTTGCCGCACTGTTGGTTCTCTATGGGCACGCTTTCATCTTTTGGCCGGGTTCCGGTGGAACGGACGTGATCCGGTCTTTCACGAAAATCGAGTACAGCGGAAGCCTGGCGGTATTCGCCTTTTTCTTTTTGAGCGGAATTCTTGTCAGTCAAAGCTGGGATAAGCAGAGCAATGCGAAGACTTTCATAGCGTTGCGATTTTCAAGAATCTGGCCCGCTTTATTTTTCTGCGTGATTTTCATTGTGTTCGCAGGGGCGCCGTTTTTTTCAAATCTTTCGTACTCGCGATTCATTTCTGACAAAGAGACGCTTGCCTTTCTTGTGAGGAACATCACCCTTTTCACCGGTATGCGTTACAGCCTTCCCGGTGTATTTGAGCACAATGCGGTCAACGCGGTGAACGGCGCCTTGTGGACATTGCCGGTAGAGGTTGGGTGCTATTGCATCGTGCTGTGCCTTGGACTGTTGCGATTTTCCAAAACGCGCATCGGCGCGATGATTGGCGCGGTCTTGGTCTTCGTTGGTTGGCTTGCGCTTTTCCGGGTGCATCTTCACGGTGCGATGCTGAACGGTCTTGTCTACAAACCGCAAGACTTCACCGCGTATCCAGTGATTTTCTTCCTTTGCGGTTTTGTTGCTTATCACCTTCGCAGCCTGGTGGTTATTCGGTTGGATGTCGCCGTGATTCTTTGCGTCGTGTACCTGCTCGTTCGTTCGACGGTGGCAGGACACGCCATTTTTTACATCGCTTTTATCTACTTGATTCTTGCCATCGCTGCGTCACGATACTTGCGAAAGTTTGAGCCGACCTGGGACATATCGTATGGAACCTATGTTTACGGTTTTTTCGTTGAACAATGTTTCGCGACACTGTTTCCCGCCCAAAACGTCTATGCTGGTTTGCTGATGTCAGTCGTGGTGACTGTCATCCTTGCGTCCCTCTCGTGGCGGTTCATAGAGAAGCCGGCAATCACCTTCGCGCGCGGCAGGCTCGGCAAAAAGAATGCCGTTCCGCACCCCGCACCAGCGCCGCTGACGCAGTGATGCGGCGTCGAACGAAGCCCGCCGGCTTCATGCGGCCACTCGTTGCTGAGTCAGGTCTGGGGTACCCGACAAAGGTCTGCGTGTCATGGTCAGCACCGTGACCGCTCCAGCCATAAGCAGAAGACCGGCGATGCCGAACGCCCAATCGTAACTTCCGGTGGCGGCAATCACGTACCCGGTGGCAATCGGGGCAATCATGCCGAAGATGTTTCCACCGACAACCACGAAAGCCATCGCTTTAGCGACATCCCGCGAGTGCGGCAGCAGATCGTTAAGCAATGCGAAGTTCAAGGAAGTGGTCGAAGCAATACCTGTCAGCGTAATGGAGAAAATCACCAGGAGAACCCCCAGGTTCGTTGTGAACGGTACCGCGAGGATCGCGGCCCCCGTGAGCATGGCGAGCGCCACGGCATTACGGCGTCGGCCTGTCCCTACGCCAGTCTTCCTGAGGTACTGATCGCTCAGCCGGCCCGCAAAAATGCAGAGCACGACCGCTGCCGCGTAAGGCACGGCAGAAAATAGTCCCGTATTGGCAATGCTCAGGTGCCGGCTCGCCTGAAGATAGCTTGGCAGCCAGGTAAGGAACAGATACTGGGTGTACACATTACAGCCCTGCGTGATCGCAAGCCCCCACAAGGTGCGGCCTCGCATCAACGAGAGAAGACCGCTCGATCCGGCGACAACGTTGCTGTCACCCGCCGTTGAGGTATCGCGCTCACGCACAATCTTGTCGCGCTCTTGCGTGCTCAACCAGCGTACCTTTTCGGGTGAGTTGAAGAACACCAGCCAGGCCGCGAGCCACACAAAGCCGATGCCTCCGGCGATGACGAACGAAACACGCCATCCCCATAGGGCGATAAGCGCGCCGAGGATCACAGAGCAAATCGCTGGTCCTGCGTACGATCCGCTGTTGAATATGGAGGTCACCACGCCGCGTTCGTTGGCGGGTATCCACTGCCGGATGACCTTGGCGCCAATCGGATTGCTGGCCGACTCCCCTGCCCCCATCACCAGCCGGGCTAGCATCAGGCTGCCGAAACTGCCGACGGCCGCAGTCAATGCGGTCGCTGCTGACCAGACGAAGATCCCGACCCCAGCCATGCGTTTTGTGCCGAACCGGTCGATAAGAACACCCATCGGGATCAGGAAGAGCGCGTAGCTCCAGATGAATGACGAGAACAGGTAACCCATGCCCACCGCACCCAGCTTGAACTCGCCCGCAATGGGTTTCGCCGCGATCGACAGTGCGATCCGGTCCATGTAGTTGATCATTGAGAGTGAGAACAGGAAAACTGCTATCCAGCCTCTGCGGTATGACATGGTCGTCTCCAGATGTTCTTGTCTAGTGCGTGGTCGGCGTGGCATGCCAATCCGGGAAGTCGAAGTACGACGCCGGCAACCCAGGCGCCGGCGTCCCTGCATTGTTGCTTAATAAGCGTTTCATAATCACGAAACGCAATGATAGCGACAAAAAACGGCCGAAGCCGTCTTGAAACCACTACCGCTATTGGCCTCGCGGAAAAATCTCCTGTGCATGCACTTTGCCGCGGCGCGCGCCCTCGATGTGGTCGCGCAAAAGGCTCGCCGCACGCAGCACGTCTTGTTGGGCGATGGCCTCAAGAATCGCGAGGTGCTCGAGCGCCTGTTCCTGACGTGGCTTGCGGGATTTGGCCTGGCGGTACTCCACGAGCCGGCGCAGCCTGTCCATGCGCCGTACCGACTGTGCGATAAAACGATTGCCGGACCATTTGGCGATGGTCTCGTGAAAGTCGCTGTTGGCCTCGAAAAGTTCGACGGAATTCATCGTGAGATAACCCCCGTCGACAATAAATTGCTGCCGGCGGCGCAATTCGTTCAGCTCGGTGCGGTCGACCCTGAAGCTCGGCGACAGGACGCCGGTCGGTTCAATAGCGGCCCGGAACAGGTAGCTTTCCTCATACGCTTCGACCGAATCGATCATCGGCATGAACTGCCAGCCGTGACCGACCTGCCGTTCCAGCCATCCTTCTTCCTGCATCCGCGATAAGACACGCCGCAGCACGCTGCGCGAAACCTCGTACTGGCGCATCAGATCGGCCTCGGAGACGACATCGGGCAGGCACCGCGCCAGCCGGTCTTCAGCGATCTTCAGATACAGCGGCTCGTCGGGCTCATCGAAGAACTGCGCGGCCACGTCCGTGAGCTCGCGCGCGGCCTTGGCCATGAAGAAACCACGGTTCGCATCGTGGAAAACCACGCCCAGCGAAACCAGGTGATGCAGGGCGACGTTGACGGGCGAGCGCGACGTTCCGATCCTCTCAGCCAGGACGGATTCGGCAAGGTGATCACCTTGAGAAAGATCGTCGCGCCTTGCCAGTGCAAGGATTTCCCGGGTCACGCGCGTCTGCAAAGGGGTCAGCGGCACGGGCGGTTGTTCAATCGAAGCCATAGGGGTCGGGAGCAATCCATGACCGTTCACGACCGCCGGGTGCGGCGGTGCATCTGAAAGATCAACCTGGAATTTTGCCATTGCCAACTCCAATCCTAAGGGTCTCGCGCGCCAGCCAGCGGCCGGTTGACCGCTGGCTTTGCTGCAGCACCCGGGAAATCCACGAGTGACGCTGTGTTTGCAAATTGCGTTTTATAATCATAGAATGCACTACGTCGGAACGCAAGCAGCAGTGCACCCGCAGTGCAGTTTCTTGGAGAAGACCCTGATGTCCCGCCATCCGCTCCCCAGCCAGGCCGTCGATTTATTCCGCGTCGTCGGCGCAGCGGTCTCAATCGATGCCGCTCAATTTGCCCGCATGCCTTACTGCGTGAGGGTGTTCGCCGAGAACATCGTGCGCAGGCAATCTGCTGCCGAGGCGGTGCCGTATCTCGCCGCGCTCGCCGCGCGCCGGCATGATGTCGATTTTCCGTACTACCCGGCGCGAGTGGTGTTGCAGGATCTGCTCGGCACGCCGGCACTGGTCGATCTGGCCGGCATGCGCGACGCGGTAGCGGAAGCGGGCGGCGATCCGGGCACCGTCAATCCCGTGGTGCCTACGCATCTGGTGGTGGATCATTCGCTGAACGTGGAAGTGGCGGGAACGGACCGCCAGGCCATGGCGAAGAACATGGAGATCGAGAATCGCAAGAACGCTGAGCGCTTCGAATTCCTCGCATGGTGCAAGCAGGCATTCTCGAATCTCGACGTCCTGATGCCGGGCAACGGCATCCTGCACCAGGTCAATATCGAACATCTGTCGCCTGTGATCCAGGTTCAGAATGGCGTTGCGTTCCCGGATACGCTGGTGGGCACCGACAGCCACACCACCATGATCAATGCATTGGGCGTGCTGGGCTGGGGCGTGGGCGGTATCGAGGCAGAGTCGGTCATGCTGGGCCGTGCCGTGTGGCTGCGCCTGCCGACCATTGTGGGTGTGGAACTCAAGGGCTTGCGCCAACCCGGTATCACGGCGACCGACCTGGTCCTCGCGATCACCGAATTCCTGCGCAAGCAGAAAGTGGTCGGCACGATCATCGAGTTTTACGGCGAAGGGGCTCGGGCGATGACGTTGAGTGACCGCGCCACCATTTCAAACATGGCGCCCGAGTTTGGCGCTACTGCAGCGCTTTTTGCGATCGACGGCAAGACGCTCGATTTCCTGCGTTTGACGGGACGTACCGAAGCACAGATATCTCTGACGGAGTCCTATGCAAAGACGCAAGGCCTGTGGGCCGATGCATTCGACAACGCCGAGTATGACCGCGTCCTGTCATTCGACCTGTCGTCGGTGGGCCGCGCCATTGCAGGCCCGGCGAATCCGCATGACCGCGTGCCGCTGTCCAGCCTCATATCGAGGGGTATTGCCCGTCCGGCCGAAGCGGCTGCCGCCACGCCGGACACGACCGCTCCGGTCAAACTCGACGACGGCGCAATCGTAATAGCCGCGATCACGAGCTGCACCAATACGTCCAACCCGCGCAACATGATCGCCGCCGGGCTGGTCGCACGCCGCGCTGTTGAGCTCGGCCTTGAACGCAAGCCCTGGGTGAAGACATCTCTCGCCCCTGGATCGAAGCCGGTCGAGCGCTATCTGCGTGAAGCGAAACTGATGGAGCCACTGGAAGCACTCGGCTTTGGCATCATCGGTTTCGGCTGCACATCATGCAACGGCATGTCTGGCCCGCTGCCGAAGGAAATCGAAGCGGACATTGTCAGCCGCGACGTGCATGCGGTCGCCGTTCTCTCTGGCAACCGGAATTTCAATGGCCGTATCCACCCGCGAGTCAAGGAAGCGTTCCTCGCTTCCCCGCCGCTCGTGGTGGCCTATGCGATTGCCGGGACAATTCACGTGGATATCGAGAACGGTGTGCTGGGTACCGACAAGACCGGCGCGCCGGTCTATCTGAAAGACCTGTGGCCCGACGACGAAGAGATCGATGCGTTGCTCAAGGCAAGTATGCACGGCGATCAGTATCTCGAGATCTATACGGAGATGTTCCGCAAGAGCGAGCGCCTGGAAGGCGAAGCCGCGGTCCCGGCCCGCTTTCCGTGGCGTGAAGACAGCAACTACATCCGACGGCCGCCGTACTGGCAAGCCAGTCTCACCAGCGCGGCCAGGTTTGTGGACATGCGCGCCATCGGCGTGTTCGGCGACAACGTCACAACGGACGACCTCTCGCCCTCGGGCGCCATCCTTCCCGAGAGTGCAGCGGGCGAATACCTGATCGGGCATGGCGTTCAACCCGCCGAATTCAACTCGTACGGTACGCGTCGCGGTGACCACCTCGTGGCGATCCGTGCGACCTTCGCGAATAATCGTCTTCACAACGAGATGGCCGATGGCAAGGAAGGTTCCCTGACCCGGCTCGAACCGGAAGGCAGGATCATGCGCCTCTTCGATGCAGCCGAGCTCTACGTATCACGTGGTCAGGAGTTGATCGTCGTTGCAGGCAAGAACTACGGTTCGGGCTCGTCGCGCGACTGGGCCGCCAAGGGCGTGCGGCTGATCGGCGTGCGTGCGGTCGTCTGCGAAAACTTCGAGCGTATTCATCGCTCAAATCTGGTCGGTATGGGCGTGTTGCCGCTCGAATTCAGCGAGGGTCATGACCGCACGACCTTGCAGCTCGACGGCTCGGAACTTTACTCGGTCGAGGGTGTAGGCGGCAAGGTGTCGCCTGGTATGACGTTGAGTCTCAAGGTGACGCGCAAGAATGGCGAAGTCCTCGCTGTGCCGGTCGAGTGCCGTATCGACACTGAGGAAGAAGCGGAGATCTTCAACGCGGGCGGTCTGCTGCCGAGGATTTCAAGCGAAATGCTCGAGGCAGCGTAAGCATGACAGCCGTCTTCGCCTATGTCGGATGCCGCACGACACGCGAGCGAAACGCACGCGGGCGGGGCATCGGCGTCTATGCAATCGACACGCAGTCGGGTGCATGGGAGCACGTTCAGACGTTCGAGCCGTTAGAGAATCCGAGCTTTCTCGCTTTGAATGCCGCACAGGATGTGCTGTACGCGGTGCATGGTGATGGCGCCGAGGTGAGCAGCTACGCAATCGATGCTGCACACGGGCAGCTGATCGCGTTGAACCGCCGTTCGTGCGAGGGCCGAAATCCGGTGCATCTCGCTCCCTCGCGTGATGGCACGTCGCTCGCGGTGGCGGCCTATGCAACAGGCGCCGCAGTGCAGTTTCCAGTCGGTGTTGATGGAGCATTGGGAGACGTATCGTCGTATGTGCGTTTTCCGGGTGAACCGGGACCGCATCGCGTTGAACAGGCTTCATCTCATCCGCACCATATCGCACGGTACGTAACGCAACGCTATGACACCGACTGGCACATCGTGCCCGACAAGGGGCTCGACCGTGTCTTTGCGCTCAAGTGGGAAGGCGTTGGCACTACCCCTGCCCTGACCTCGGGACGCAGCCGCGAAGGAGCGGGGCCGCGTCACGCCGCCTTCCATCCAACGCTGCCGCTGATTTACATCTCGAACGAGCTGGATTCGAGCGTGACAGCCTGGGCCTTCGATCCAATCACAGGTGCGCTCGAGCCGCTGCATACGATGTCGGTTTTGCCGGGCACTCACCACGCGCTGTCGCGTGCGGCTGGCATCGTGATCCGTCCCGACGGCCGTGCCCTCTACGTGACCAACCGCGGGCACGACAGCATAACCACCGTCGAACTCGACGGGACCACTGGCATGCCGGTGCGGGCGCACTGGACGCATACCCAGGGACAGGGTCCGCGTTTTCTATGCCTCAGCCACGACGGCCAGATGCTCTATGTGGCCAACGAGCACTCGGATTCCATCATCCAGTACGCACTCGATGCAACGACGGCCATTCCTGCGCCGACCGGCCGTGTCGTCGCAACGGGCAGCCCTGTGTGTATCATCTTCAAGACCTGTCAGGAGTAGAACATGGCTCAATACAAGATTCCCGCCGTCTATATGCGCGGCGGCACCAGCAAGGGTGTTTTTTTTCGTGCGGACAGCCTGCCCGCCGATCCGGTGCTGCGCGACCAGATCCTGCTGCGCGTGATCGGCAGTCCCGACCCGTACGAAAAGCACATCGACGGTATGGGCGGCGCAACCTCGAGCACGAGCAAGCTGGTGCTCGTGGGGCCGTCGTCGCGGCCCGACTGCGACGTCGACTACCTCTTTGGTGCAGCCTCGATTGAAAAGCCGGTGATCGACTGGTCCGGCAATTGCGGCAACCTCACCTCGGCGGTGGGTCCTTTTGCGATTGCGCAAGGCTTCGTCAAGGCGCCGCAGGACGGCATTGCAACGGTCCGCATCTGGCAAGCGAATATCAACGCGAAGATCATCTCTCACGTGCCCGTCAAGAACGGCGAAGTGGTAGAAGAAGGCGACTTCGAGCTGGACGGCGTCACCTTCCCCGCAGCGGAAATCAGGATCGAGTTTCTTGATCCGGGCGGATCCGAAGATGGCGAAGAAAGCACTGGCGGCATGTTTCCGACCGGCAATCCGGTGGATGCACTAGATGTGCCCGGTTACGACAGGTTCCATGTCACGATGATCAACGCAGGCAATCCGGCCATCTTTATCAACGCCGAAGATCTCGGCCTGCTCGGCAATGAAATGCAGGCGGACGTCAATGGCAATGCCGAGCTGCTCAAGAAATGCGAAGCCATTCGCGCCCACGCGGCGGTTCGCATGGGACTGGCGGCAACTGCGGAGGAAGTCACTACGTTAAGGCCGCATACGCCGAAGCTGGCGTTCGTGTCGCTGCCCACCGGATACGTGGCCTCGAGCGGAAAGACGGTGAACCCCAAGAGCGTCGATATCAACGCCCGGATCCTCTCCATGGGCAAGCTCCACCACGCGATGACCGGAACCGGCGCGGTCGCGATTGCGGTCGCCGCCGCCATTCCGGGCACCATCGTGAACCGGCTCGTGGCGGGTAAGGCGGCTGATCAGATCCGTTTCGGACACCCCTCGGGTGTGATGGCGGTGGGTGCCGAAGCCGAGCAGCGAGACGGCGCCTGGGTCGTCACCAAGGCGATCATGAGTCGCAGCGCGCGTCGTCTGATGGAGGGTCAGGTGTTTGTCCCGTCGTCGCTCGATCCTCAACGCGTGTAGTCGCCGTCTTCGTTCCAGCGGTTCGCCTGGTTGGCGACGCACGGCCATCCGTGCGTCAACGACGGCGTTACGATGGGCGAATGATCAGGTCGTCCACTCTTGACAGGAACAGCTTCAGGACGGGCGACGTATTCGCCTTGCTGTAGCCGATAGTCAGATCGATCTCCGGCACATCACCAGCCAGGGGCCGGCTAACCACGGACCACGGCATCAACTTCTCGAGGTACGAGGGAACGAGCGTCAGACTTCGGGTGGATGCCACCAAGGACATGACCATCGCAGGGTTATCGACGTTTTGGGCCGGCACGATTTCGATACCGGAACGCTCCAGGTAGCAGTCGATCACCGCGCGCAGCACCTTCGCCTTGGCCGCCATGGCGATAAAGGGGTAACAGCCAAACTCATGGGGGGAGACTACGTCGCGTGATGCCAGTACGTGGTCGCTAGGCATCAGCACCACCAGCGGCTCCTGACTCACGACTTGATAAGTAAGATCGAGGTCTGGCTCGGCGCGCATAAATGCCAGATCCAGTTTCCCGCGTGCAACGCCTTCGGCAAGGTCTGGCGAGTATCCACTGGACACCGTGACATCCACATCGGGCAATTCATCTCGAAGGATCCGCATGGCCCTGGGTAACCACGTCATCTCCTGCCCGGTGATAAAGCCGAGCGCAAATCGCTGCTTGCACGGCTGTGCCGCCTGCCTCGCTGCTTCAATGGCTGCGTCCACCTGATTCAGCGCCAGCCGCACGTGATCAATGAAAGCCATTCCAGCGGCAGTCAGTTCCACGCCACGTGCACTGCGGCTTAGCAATTCAACCCCTACCTCGTCTTCCAGGTCTCGAATTTGCCGGCTCAGCGATGGCTGCGAGGTGTGCAAACGGCGTTCGGCTGCGACGGTCAGGCTTCCAGTCTCGGCGACGGCAATGAAGTATCGAAGGTGCCGCAATTCCATGGTTTCCCCACATTACCGCTTTTGCCTGACCACGCCTTCCAAGCACGTCCCCGCTTGATCAGGTCTTTTTGTATTCTGCCATCACCCCCTGAATTCCGCCTCGATGCATCGTGTTGAAAGGTTTTCCACCTTGAACGCAGTCGCTAGCACCGCCATTCGCACCGTAAATTTATTGGATCACACATGGACGGTGGCAACGAGCCTGTAATTGGAAGGGAGGGGTTTGGCTGGATGAAACGAGAAGCTAGATCTGCGCGCGCCCGCCATCGACGAACAATTCGATACCTGTGACAAAGCTGGAATCATCGGAGGCAAGGAACAGCGCCGCTTTCGCGATTTCTTCGGGCGTGCCCATGCGCCCCATTGGAATAGTGGACACAATCCGGGCCATCGCATCCGCAGGCTGCTGACCCACCGCTGGCGTTTCGGTCGGCCCCGGGCTAAGCACATTGGAACGGATACGCCGATCCTTCAGCTCAACCGTCCAGGCCCTGACAAAATTACGTATGGCAGCCTTGGTTGCCCCGTAGACCCAGAAACCCGGCGTGCCCTTTACGCTGGCAACCGAGCCGGTGAGGATAATGGAGGCACCGTCATTCAGCAGAGGCAACGCCTTTTGCACCGTGAACAGCGCACCCTTCACGTTCGTATTGAACAGCCCGTCGAAGTGCTCCTCGGTCATTTCGTCTAACGAAGCGAACGCGCCGAAACCGGCATTGGCAAAAACAATGTCGACTCGACCTTTCTTTGCAACGGTCTCGTAGAGCCGATCCAGGTCGGCGAGATTGGCGACATCGCCTTGAACGCCCGTGACGTTGCGGCCAATCGTCTTTACCGCCTCATCCAGTTCCTTTTGGCGGCGACCCGTAATAAAAACATACGCGCCCTCGTTCACGAAGAGTTGCGCGCTCGCCAGACCAATCCCCGTGGAGCCGCCCGTAATGACAGCAACCTTGCCTTGCAATTTGCCCATGACTATTCCTCCGATTGAAACTCAAACATACCCGTCACGCAGTCGCGCGGCGTGGCATGGTTTATTGGCGTCAAGCCGGGAAGCGATCTCCGAACATTGGCAGTCCGCTCCTGGATTCCACCTGCGTCGCCTCGTCCTGAATCACATCCCAGTGTTCGGCCAGACGACAATTTGCAATCCTTATGATATCGGCGGCAATCCAGGCAGTCGGGCGACCAATACCTGAAAACCGCCCGTGGATGATGACGTAGTCGTCTTCCGCGACGATCACCGCGTGCTCGTATCGCAGTGTGTCGGGAATACTGGCAACCAACCGGAACAGGCCGTCGCGGCCCGGTTCGATGTGCGCACTATGCTGGATGTAGCTATCCGACCAGAAACGAGCGGCCGCCTCGTAATCCCGCTTGTTGAAGAGGGTATCGAACGCCTCGAGCACAAGCGCCTTGTTTTGTTCGGGGGTGGTCTGTGACATGAGATGTACCTCAGTGGCAATTCAGGCAACGGCGCGCTTGAGCGCAGAGCCGTCGCCTTGCTTCGGAACCGGCGCGCAAATCGACGCAGCCCTCCCTTACTCAAGGACTGCGCGAGTACCCGCCGCCAGACGAACTTCAGAACCGGAAGTTCGCAATTCGCCTAACCATCCAGGAGCCGCCGCGCCAATAACGTGAGGTCAATGCTCGGCTGCTTTGAACTACTGGCGCTTTACGATTGTGATCACCATCGTTTAAGCATGATGATAGCGCTTCTTGTCAAAGTCAATGGTGTTCACCATCGATTTGTGTAAAATGGGGGAGAATGACCCACAGTTAAGGAGAAGCGTTCATGGGTGTCTCAAGGCAGCAAGCCATTCAAAATCGGCAGTTGATCATCGACGCCGCGGAAAAGCTCTTCCGTGAGCGTGGCGTGGATGCGGTGGGATTGACAGAGCTGACGAAGGCCGCCGGCTTCACTCAAGGCGGCTTCTACAACCATTTCGAGTCGAAGGACGCGCTGGTGGCGGCAGTGATGGACAAAGCCATGGAGAACGGCGCCAGTCGACTGATCGAAGCGATCGAACAGTCGAAAACGATGGGACTGGACCCTATCAAACGTCAGATCGATTGGTACTTGTCCCCCGATCATCGGAGCAACATTGAATCCGGCTGTCCGGTATCCACATTCGTTGGTGACGTCCGGCGCTTGAGCGCGGAGGCACGCAAGTCTTACGCCGAGGGGCTTGCATTTAATCTTGATTGCCTCGCCGGAGCGTTTGACGGTGCAAATAAAAAAGAACGTAGAAAGAAGGCCATTTCGGTCTTGAGTCAACTGGTCGGGACTTTGACGCTGTCGCGTGCAGTGGTCGAGGCTGATCCGGAACTGGCTGACGAAATATTGAAAGACGGGCGCCGACAGTTGTTGCTTGCCTTGGCCGACGATTGATCGGGATGCGCGTGCCCGTGGTAGACCGCTTCGGGTCCCGCTAGGCAACTTTCATTGACGATATTTTTTGCCAGCGGCCTACGCTCAATGCAGCAATTCGCTTGCGCGGCATAGTGACATCGAAAGTCCGAATGCAATCGAGTCTTTACGCGTCCGCCGACCTACGTAACGGATCTCGCATGCCATAGGCGGACGCGTGCTAATCGACTCGCTGGGCTTTCTTATCGAACGTACAACGGGCGTTCTCCACGTGCTGCAGGTTCTCCGCAGCCCAGACCCAAACGCCGCAAAATGCTGCACCAAGGCTCAAACCGAGCGGAGTCAATTCGTACTCGACTTTCGGTGGCACGACCGGATGGATCGTACGAGTGACAAGACCGTCGCGTTCCATGTGCCGCAACGTTTGAGTAAGCATCTTTTGACTGACGCCCTCGACCAGTTCGCTCAGCCGGGTAAAACGCAGCACCCCTTTCTCGGCCAAAACCTCCAGGATCAGCATTGTCCACTTGTCCGCTACTCGGTCGATCAAGTCGGTCACGAGAGCCTGAATTCGGGGATCTAGGTCTTCAGGCGGAGTCGCAGCGGCATAGGCTTTCGCCAGTGAAATCTGCGCAGCGGTAAAACGTTGATTGACTCTCATCGTTACACTCTCCTTCAGGTAAGTATGGCACCTTTCGGCACCTTCTTTCGGTTAGAGAGTGGAAATTCTATACTCGCCAGCACTGTGTGACGGGTCGATGGAAGGCAGCTATAGCGCGGCCAACTAGAACGAACCCGATCCATGGCAACGACCCACGAGAGCCAAGGAGCCGCTGATGAAGCTGGACCAAAAGACTGTTCTGATTACAGGGGGAACAAGTGGGATCGGCCTCGAGTTGGCTACGCAACTTCTCAAGCGGGGGAACACCGTCATTGTCACTGGCCGGGATCCGGTGAAGCTCGATGCTGTCAGGCAAGCGCTACCCGCCATCCATGTCTTCGAGAGCGACGTCAGCAATCCGGCAGCCATTGCTTCGCTGTACGACCATGTGCTCGCGCAGTTTCCCGGGCTCGACATGCTCATCAACAACGCCGGGATCATGCGCAACCTGAATCTGAATCACGACCGGGACCTGAGCGACGTGACCCGCGAAATAGAGATCAATTTGAGCGGACCCGTGCGTATGGTTCAACAGTTTCTGCCGCACCTCAAAACGCGCAAAGACGCTCTCATTGTCAACGTGTCGTCCGGCCTGGCCTTTATCCCTTTTCCCATTTCGCCAGTCTATTGTGCGACCAAGGCAGCCATTCACTCATTCACCCAATCCCTGCGCGTGCAGCTCGCTGGAACCGGGGTCACCGTAGTTGAACTGGCCCCTCCTGCGGTCGAGACGCCCTTGCTTCGAGGCGAGTTCGCCCAGGAAATGAAGGGGCAAAAGGGAATGGACGTCAAAGAACTGGCCAGGCACGCCATCACCGGGATTGAAGCAGATAAGCTGGAAATCCGGCCTGGTCTTAGCAATGAGCTGAAGCTGATGAGCCGGGTCGCTCCGCAATTCATGCTCAACCAGATGGTGAAGATGATGAAGCCCAGGACGTGACGCTGTCACTATCCTCCGATGCTCCCTTGTGCAGCATGGCGTCGTACCGCAGGACAAGGAATGGAGGTGATATAGCATGCTGGAAACACCAGCCTTCTCAGGATTATCGTGCCAGAATTCCACGTGAAAAATCTTCGGAGCCAGAGATGCTAGACCACATCACCATCGGAGTCAGTAACGTGGAATGGTCAAGACACTTCTACGATCTCGCCCTTCTCCCTCTTGGCATCGAACGCCTCTACGCCGAGGGCGAGACTGTCGCAGGCTACGGGGTCAAACCAAAGGCGTTTTTCTGGATAGGTCATCGAGACATGCCGCAGACTGGCGTTCATGTCGCCTTCACAGCTCAAGACAGAGCGACCGTGGACCAATTCTATAAAGCAGCGCTTGCGGCTGGCGGCTTGGATAACGGACCACCCGGTGTCCGATCTCACTATCATCCCAACTATTATGGTGCTTTCGTTCTCGATCCCGATGGACATAACATCGAGGTTGTCTGCCATTCGGCAGCCGGTTAGCGCGAACATGAAGCAAAGACGATTCCTCGTCAGTGCTTCGTACCTCGAACGTTGGTGGTAACGGCTGCGCTTCTTCCATTCGTCTCGACCGCCTCGACCGAATTAATGCGCGCCTCTATTTGAGGAGGCGATGAATTATTTGCCTCGGAAAACCCGCGCTATCCTGCTTTCCCAAAGACACAAGCAAACATCTGAACGGCTCCCTCTTCGACCCGGGTCCCACAAGCTTGTTGATCGAGCGTCCGTTCTGGAGCGCGACGCCTGTCTCTTGCGGGTCGACTAGCACCCGTTTGCACCCTCACGCATCTCCACTAGGGTTAACCCATTCGAAACTGTGCGGCAAAGTACCTACAGTTCTTGCATACCAGCTTGCTTCAGACGCGGGGCATTTCTGCGTAGGGACGTCCGGCGGTGTTTCCGCAGTTCCACGAACTGAAAGGAGATGACAGATGGAGATCCGCAACCCTTCCCCCGGCCTCTACAACGAAGATCTCGCGCCCGCCCGGGAGCGCAACTGGGGCGCTTTCAGCATCTTCAACGTCTGGACCTCGGACGTGCATAGCCTCTGGGGCTACTACCTCGCCGCCAGCCTGTTCCTCCTGTGCGGCAGCTTTATCAACTTCGTGCTGGCGATCGGGCTCGGCTCGCTGGTGATCTTCGCGCTGATGAACCTGATTGGCTACGCTGGCGAGAAAACCGGCGTGCCGTACCCCGTGCTGGCGCGCGCTTCCTTCGGCGTGTGGGGGGCGAACCTGGCGGCGCTGGTACGCGCCGTGGTGGCCTGCTTCTGGTACGGCGCGCAGACGGCAGCAGCTTCGGGCGCAATGGTCGCCCTGCTGGTCCGCAACGACAGCCTGCTGGGGTTCCACAGGGGCGCGCACTTCCTGGGCCACTCGGGGCTGGAGGTGATCTGCTACGTGATCATCTGGGCGCTGCAGTTGCTCATCATCCAGAAGGGCATGGAGACGGTGCGCAAATTCCAGGACTGGGCCGGACCGGCAGTATGGGTTGCCATGCTGATCCTGGCGATCGGCCTGTGCGTCAAGGCCGGCGGCTTTTCTTTCACCAGCGGCATTCCCATGACCGTGCTGCTCGACAAGACCAAGGACGCCGGCGTCAACGGCGAGCCCGGCTCGTTCTGGGCGCTGATGGCAGTGGGCGCGACCTGGATCACCTACTTCGCGGCGCTATACCTGAATTTTTGCGACTTCTCGCGCTACGCGAAAAACCGTAGCGCAGTGAAGAAAGGAAATCTGTGGGGCCTGCCGGTCAACCTGATCGCGTTCTCGCTGGTCGCCGGCGTCACCACCATCGCCGCCTTCAAGGTGTACGGCGAAGTGCTGCTACACCCCGAACAGATCTCGGCCAAGTTCGACAGCTGGGTGCTGGCGCTTATCGCGGCGCTGACTTTTGCCATCGCCACGCTGGGCATCAACGTGGTGGCCAATTTTGTCTCGGCGGCGTTCGACATCTCCAACACGTTTCCCAAACTGATCAGCTTCAAGAGAGGCGGCTATATCGCCGCGGCCATCGCGCTGGTGCTCTACCCGTTCGCGCCGTGGGAAGGCAACGCCGCGCACTTCGTCAACGCCATAGGCGCCACGATGGGCCCGCTGCTGGGGATCATCCTGGTGGACTACTACCTGGTGGCCAAGGGCAACATCAACGTCGCGGCCCTGTACGAGGAGCACGGCGAGTACCGCTACGAAGGCGGCTGGAACATCAACGCGCTGGTCTCCGCGGCGGTCGGCAGCGTGTTTTCGACCTTCCTGCCCAACTTCACCAACTTGCTGCCAGCCTGGTGGAATACCTATGGCTGGTTCTTCGGGGTGGTGATCGGCG
>Ga0073928_10003765_pt1 | contig 23432 bp, 10 predicted proteins | sample PaiPotPPA55metaG_FD_76969 | JGI IMG/M metagenome (GOLD analysis project Ga0073928, IMG submission 76969) | Iron sulfur acid spring bacterial and archeal communities from Banff, Canada, to study Microbial Dark Matter (Phase II) - Paint Pots PPA... ...
CGGCGGCTGGGAGGTCTGCGGAGTATGTGAAGCAGGCTGAGTCGCATGCGGGTCTGAATCCGGAGCGTCCTGCTCGTGGTGGGGCGGAGGCTTCGGATGGTCCGGGATCTGGGGACTTGGTGCGCGGCGGTGGTGTTCTTGGTTCGGGTCCTGCGGCTGGGAGGTCTGACGAGTATTCGGCTCAGGCCGAGTCGCATGTGGGTTTGAATACGAAAGATGCTGCTCGTGGTGGGGCGGAGGCTTCGGATGGTTCGAAGTCCGCGGACTTGGTGCGCGGCGGGGGTGTTGTCGGTTCGGGTTCGGCGTCTAAGGGATCTGAGTATGTGAAGGCCAACGAAACGCTCGGGGAAGCGCATCTGGGCGCGGTTGAACACGGATCCTTCACCAGTGTGCGTGACACGAGTGCCGCGAAAGGTCCGGATCCGAAGCAGACGCCGGGCGCCGGTGGTTCCGCCGAGAGCCCGGATCGCGGCATCCATCAGGAAACTGCGAATGGTGTCCGCTCTGGAAGCGGAGTCGGTGTGGACAGTCGGTCTGATGCCGGTTTCGGCGGGGTGTCGGCGGGGCGGCAGGCGCGGTCCGTGGATGCGCGTGGTTCCGACGACGGCACCTCGCGTGACGTGGGCCTGAAGGAAGACGGCTCGGCGGCGGGTGGTTCGGATAAGCCGGGGACGTCGGGTGGCTCGGGTGGTGCCGGGCGCGTGGCCGATCGCGATGGTGAAAGCGGACGGACTGATGGTGGTTCTGGCGGGGAGCCGAAGGAGCCGCCGGAGCCGAAGTACATGAATGTGCGTGATCGCAACGGCTGGCGCAAGGTGAATATGAGGGAGGATTCCCCAGCGGCGGGTGCTTCGGACAAAGCGGGGACGTCGGGTGACTCAGGCAATCGGTCTGGTGCCGGTTCTGGTCGGCGGTCCGAGGACCCGTCAGAGCCGCAGTATATAAATGTGCAGCATCCTGATGGGTCATGGCACAAGGTGGAGGTGCCGAAAGACTCCTCAGTGTCTTCTGCTGGGAAGCCCGAGGAGCCGACAGAGCCGCAGTATATAAATGTGCGCCATCCTGACGGGTCCTGGCACAAGGTGAAGGTGACGGAGGACTCCTCGGCGTCGGGTGGTTCGGGCAAACCAGGGGCGTCGGGTGGCTCGGGTGGTGCCGGGCATGTGATCAATCGTGGTGAAGGCAGTTCCACCGTGCTTGAGACGCCTAAGCCGATGATCCCGAGGTCGATGCTGAAGGTGACTGCCAAGCCTCCTAAGAGCACGGTGGACGCGGAAGTCGACGGGTCGTCGAAATTGGCGGCGCAGGAGAGCGCGGCGGACGTGCGGCCGAGCGAGACGGCTGTGAAGACCGGCACTGACACCAGTACTGCGACACAGACGCGTACGGAGTCGGCGTCGCAGAGCACGCGGACAGAGGCCTCCTCGTCTGCGGAAGAGGCGCCCACGCTGGAACCGCACGGTGCCGGCGCGGCGACTGACGGAGGCGTGACGAAGGGTACTGAGCCAGCGGTTGAGACTGCCGGCGGCGGTGCGGGTACGGCGCCTGACGAGCATGCTGCCACCGCTGTCACGGCTGGTGATCACGACCAGGCGCCGGTCGCGCAGCACGGGCAGCATTCGCAGGAGGGTGAAGTCGGTAATAGCGCCGTCCCGGATGAATCCAACGCGGCGAACCTTATCCACGACAAACTCGGTACGCCCCCCGTCCCCAGGTCCACGCCGACCCTCGTCCTACGCGAGTCCAGGACAGCCGCCGAGGCCGCGGAGAACGGTGCGCGGCCTGCTGCAAACCATGTGGATCCGGCTTCGAGGGAGTACGCGGATCAGGCGAGGTTGCGTGAGGGTCTGGACGCGGCGCGGGCTGCTCGTGTGCAGAGGTCGTCCGGTTCTGCGGCGGTGCGTAGTTCGAGTGCTGAGTCGGGTAGCGGTGCGGCTTCCAGGTCGGCGGCTGATGACGTGGCGGCGTATAGGGCTCAGGCGAGGTTGCGTGAGGGTTTGGACGCGGCGCGGGCTGCTCGCGGGGCTCAGGCGCGGGCGCCGCGTCCGGTTGAGGGCGAGGCTGTTAAGGCCGTGGATTCGGACGCGGCCGATGTGGCGTCTCTTGCCCATGACAGGTTTGGCGTGCCTTTTGTCGAGCGTCCGATTCTTGTTTTGCGTGAGCCTGGGCCGAGGGCTGAAGGTTCGGCGTATGTGGAGCCCAACACGACGCTCAGGGAGGCGCACGCCAGTGCCGTCGAGCGCGGCTACGATTTCGTCGACCATCGCGGTCCGAGCCCTGCGGCCGCTTGGACTCCGCACCCGGCGGCGGGTGGTGCCGCTTTCCGCGAAGGCGCGGACGGCGGGGTTCATCAGGGGACTGCGGACAATTTCGGTTCCAGTACCGGAGTTGAAGGCGGAGCCCGGACCGGGACGAGCGGTGGATCTGATGCCGGTCACGGAGGGGTGGTGGAAGAGCCGCAGGCCCAGTACCTCTCGGTGCGTCGTCCCGACGGTACTTGGCATCGGGTGAAGCTGACGGAGGACACCTCGGCGACGGGTGGTTCGCACGATCCGGGGACGTCGGACGGCTCGGGCGGGGCCGGGCACGTGATCAACCGCGGCGCGGGTAGTGCCACTCAGCTTGAGGCGCCTCGGCCGATCGTCCCGAGGACAAGGCTGAAGACGTCCGCCGCCAAGCGTTCCGCCAACACGACGGAGGCGGGCGGCGACAAGCCGGCCCCGGAGGCGGCGCGGGGCACAGCGGCCGCGGCCTCGACCGAGACGGCGACGAAGACCGGTACCGAGACTGTCGCGAAGACTGGCATTGAGACGGCAGCGAAGACCGGTACCGAGACTGTCGCGAAGACCGGTACCGAGACGGCGACGAGGACTGACGCCGGGACCGGCGCGGAAGCGGATGCCGGGTCGAAGGCGCGTGCCAAGCCGATGGAGGCTGCCCCGGCTGCGGAAAAGGCGCCTGATCCGGTTGTTCCTGCTGACAGGGCGGTTCCGTCGCGGGGTGGGCGTGATGCTGGTGTGCCGACTTTGGTGTTGCGTGCTCGGGATGGTGGGCCTGTGTTGACGCGGTCTGAGGCTCGGGTTCGGGCTTGGGCTCGGGTTCGGGCTGAGGTTCGGGCTCAGGCTCGGTCGCGTTCTGGTGGTGGTGTGCCGACTCTGGTGTTGCGTGCTCCGGACGGCGGCCCTGCGCTGACGCGGTCTGAGGCTCAGGCTCAGGCGGCCAGGCGGACACCCCTGGCGCAGGTGGCCTCGGGGGAGCACGTCTCGACGCGGGACCACGGGTCCGCGGTCCTGCCCACCTCACCGGATGCCGTCGTGCTTGGCGGCCTTTATCGGGCGGCGACCGGTCGCATGTTCCTCGACGGACTTTGGCGCGACGCGAGCGAAGTCGCCGCGTGGGTCGCTCGTTTCACGGCGTGGACCCCGGGCAGCCGGCTGCCGGTGGTGTTGGTGGCGGGCGAGGCCGGCGGACCGGGTCCCGGCGGGGGTCCCGATGAGTCGTCGTCGTTCGCGCAGCAGGTGGCCGCGCTGCTCGATACGCAGGTGATCGCTACGCGGGGGCAGGTCGTCGAGCTGCCCACCGGCGAGATTCTGTCCGGGCGGTTCACGGCCGACTCCATCGACCGGGTCACGTTCGAGATGGACGATGACTTGCGCTGGGAGCTGTATGGTCCCGTCGGTATCCGCGCCTCGCTCGGCCCCGATCTCGTGAGGGTCCTCGAGTATGTGGGCTTCGACTTCGAGCCGCCTCGGTCGAGTCCCGATGTTCCGCTGGTGTGGGCCGGCGTCCGCACGGCGCAGGACATTGCTACGCCTGCGGTGCTTCCCTCGCCGACCTCGTCCGAGTGGGCGGTCGCGCGGGAGTTGGTGGAGCGCTGGAACCACTACCCGCTGCGGATGGAGGAGCCGGCCGACTCCCGTCAGGCCGAGGTCGAACACGACGCCGCGGTACGTGACGTGGTGCTCGAGTTGGTGGGTCCGGGGGGTTACGACGCGGCTGTGGGGTTGGCGAAGGCGCTGGGGATGTCGCGCGGGGTGGTTCAGCCCTGGGAGGGGCTGCCCGGCGGCGCGAGCATCGCGCTGACCATCTTGAGGCAAGTGGAGGCGGACGTGGACGTGGACGACGGGTTGGGCGGTCAGAACGGGACGCAGCCGGTCGCGTCCGGAAGCACCGGCCCGGGCACCGCCGCCGACACCGCTGGTGCGCCCGCGTCGCCCAGCACGCCGCCCATGCCACTGGCCGGGCGTCCCGACGCCGCCGACCTCGCCCCGCCGGCCGCGCCCGAGCTCATCGGCGAGGCGACGGTGGAGGGCCTCGACAGGGTAAGGGCGATCGGCGCGGACCGGCTGCGGGAGCGGATCGACCGCGGCCTGCCGGACGTGGACGCACGGTTGCGCGACTCGATCGCCCGGCACATCGGCGAACTCCTGACGGCGGCGACTCCGCACGCAGCACACGAGGCGGCACATGAGGCGGGTCACCACGGCGCCGCGCACGAAGCAGAGCACGGCGACGTCGGCCATGCCGAGCACGACGCGGAGCACCAGCTGGAAGAGTGGTCCGAGGCGCTTACCCAGGGCCTGTGGTTCGGTGACTCGGACACGCTGGTCCACGTGGCCTTCGCTCCGACGAAGGCGCCGACCGCGGAGACGCTGACCCCGGCGCGGCCGGAGGAGAACGTCGTCGAGGGGACTTCGACGTATACGACGGCCACTTACACGGACACCGAGACGCAGCAGAAGAACATCGGGGTGGGCCTGCTGTTCGACTACGTCGTCTCTCTCGCCGGGAAGGTCTCGTTCCTCGCGCCGGGCATCTCGTTCGTCCCGCGCAAGCAGTTGATCGTCGAGTCGGGGCGGACCGCGGAGTCGATCGCCGGAAGCCGGCTGATGGACGGGCCGCAGGGTACGTACACGAGTGGCACGACGGCGACGATCAGTGTGCTGCGCGGCGGCAGGCCCGCGGTCTCGGCCCCGGTGGACCTGCCCGAGCACGAGGTCACGTACCGGGTGCGGGCCGCGGCTGTGTCGCCGGCCGCGGCACCGGCCGAACCGGCGTGGGAGTCGGACGTCGCGGCGCCCTCGCGGTTGGCGAAATTCCCGTTCGGCCTGACGAAGATCGACGCGGAGCCGCTGCTGCGCGGCATCGGCGGGGCGTTGCTCGAAGCCGGGTACACCGGCCAGGAGGCGGCCGCGGCCCTGAAGGAGATCGCCGAGGAGGTCTTCAACCCGCAGCTGGCGGGCCGGTCCAATCAGCCGCTGTTCGACGGCACGCATCGTTCCGGTCTGCTCGATGTCGGCCACGTGCTGGGTAACATGCGGATCGCGCTGGAGTTGACCGCCGTGCGCCGGGAAGGCGACATCGACGAGGCGGGCGACTCAGGCCAGCCGACGGCGGTGCGCGTCGATATCGGTGACACGATGAAGACCGACGACACCCGTACGCACGGCTATGACGCGCCGTTCGAGGCCGAGTTGCTCGTGAACTTCGCCGGCTTCAATGTCGCGGGCGGCGGATTCGGCTTCGAGACCTCGACGATGTACAGCTCCTCCGCCGCGGAGCAGCACGCGCGGAGGTTCGACGTGAGCTTCAACGGGCCGGCGGCCAGGTATGCCGCGCGGATGCGTGCCGTGGTGTCCTTCGACACGGACAGCCGGACCTATCTGACGCCGGCGCTCAATCCGCTGGCCAGGCGCAGGCCGGTGGCCGGTTTCAGCGTGGAGGGCGTGGTCGGCGAGATCGTGGTGCCGGCCGCGCAGGCCCAGGCGTTCCAGGACGCGGTCGCCGCGCCCGAACCGGATCACACCACGACCGCGGACCGCCTGGTGGCCGCGTACACCGCGCATGCGGTCCGGGCGGCCCCGCCCGGGGTGCGCCCGCCCGACGGAACTTCGCTGTTCAGCGGGGCTCCGCTGGTCGAGGGGTCCACGGTATCCGGCGCGCTGGAAGGTGACGCGGAATCCGGACGGTATGTGCGCGGGGCCTTGCCGACGATCCTGCCGCCGGTTCCGATCGACCAGTTGCGCGGCGGGGAGCAGTTGCCGCGGGCCGTGGCGGGGCTGCGCCGGTCGTTGCGCGCCCTGCTGCGGCACGCCGCGGCGGGCGGCGTCCAGGTGGTCGTGCACGATCCGTGGCTGGCGGCCTCGGTGGCCAAGACGGTCGACGAGGTCTGGGCCGCCTCGGCGGACGGTCCGAGCGAAGCGGTCCTGGCGGCGCTCGCGGCGCGGGCCGAGGCCGACGAGAGCCTGCACGGCCTGGAGACCGCCCAGATCCTGCTGCTGTTCGTCACCGATCCGAACGTCCGGATCGTGGATGCGAACGGTGTGCTGCTGTCCCGGCACAATCCGCGGATCCCGGTCGCGCGGCAGTACGAGGTCGCCCCGGACGGCCGGATTCTGCGCAGCGTGCGCACGACCCTCGGCGACGAGTACGCCGACGACATCAGGACCCCGCTGCGCAGCCTGGACGCCGGCGGCGCCACGGTGCAGTTGGCCACCGGCAGCGGGATGGGGCCCGCGGCGGCGCCGATGGCCCCGGGCCTGGCGAAGGTGCTGCGGCACATCGAGCGCGCCATGACCGTGCTGATGGACGGGCGCAACGAGACCGACGAGATGTGGGACCTGAATCCGGCCCTGCGCAACCTGCGGCGCTATCAGGATGCCCGGGTCCGCACCGAGTTGATGAGCAAGCTCGGCGCCTACTTCGGCTCCGCCAGGCTGCGTTCGCGCTTCGGGGCGCTGCTGGGCGCCGGGCTGAAGATCACCGTCACGATCAAGAGCCGGTTGCCGTGGCAGGCGCCGCGCCGCTTCGAGATCGAGGTCAGGGCCGATCTGCTCGAACGGCTCGACGGCGGCGTCGCGGCGGTCGACCTGGACGTCATGATGGATCTTCAGTCGCAGGGCGACATGGAGGCCGCCAACATCGTCGAGCAGGAGAGCGCGGTGATGCTCGTCGGCGACGCGGAGATCGAGCTGGAGATCGTGCCGGCCGTCGGGATCAACATCTCCGAGATCTATCTGGAGCTCGAGTACGGCAAGGTCAACGTGCGCGAGCTGACCACGACCGACGCGGTGTTCAACCGGCTCAGCGCCCCGTCCGGCCGAGCGGACCGGCCCGAATACCTGGTGGACTATCAGATCTCGATCACGGAGTTCGACCGGAACGGCGCGAAGGCCGGCCCGTGGACCCACTCCGTGCGCGACGAGATCTCCCCGGTGGTGCCCAGGTCGTTCCAGCCGCCCGCCGGTCCGCACGGCCCGGCGCGGCTGGCCGCGTACGCCGACGGGCTCGACGACTTCTGGCAGCTGAGCCCGGCCACGGCCGAGGGCCTGTCGGCGCAGCAGTTGCGCTTCGATCAGGTCGGGGCCTCCGGTGTCTCCGCGCACTTCGCGAATCTCGACAAGCTGCTGGCCGAGGCGTTGGAGCTGGTGCGCGAGCACGACGAGCGGCACGGCATCGACCGGGACGCGGTCGAGCAGTCCGAGATCGAGATCCGGTTGCGCGAGGTCTTCGACGAGGCGTACTTCGCCGCCCACTTCGCCCGGCTGACCGGTGCGAACGGTATGCCGGTGGCACTGCCCTGGCTGCGGCGGATGCTGCCGAGGCCGAGCGGCTTCCACGGCGGTCAGCTCTCGAACATCAAATCCTCCCTCGACGTGAAGGTGGTCATGGTGCCCGCGGCCCGCCCGACGGCGGGTGCCGGAGACGGCGGCACGGTCACGGACGCCACGACCATGTCGAGGCAGCACAAGATCGTCGACGCGCAGGGGAACGCCGGTTCGTACGGAAGCGTGTTCCTGAGCGTCATCGCGGGTCCCCGCGTCAAGCTCGGCGAGGCCGGTGACTCGCCGGACACGACCAACTGGATCGCGCCGCAGCTGGAGGGGCGTGCCGAATACGTCAAATACAGCGAGGGTCACACCGCGACCGCCGCCGACGACTTCACCATCCTGGAGCAGTTGGCCGACGGCACCGCGATCGAGCCGATGAGTGCCGTGGTGCAGCTGACCGTGAACACCCGGTTCAGCAAACAGGACCCGGTCTCCACGACGCGCTCGTACTTCCTCGGCGACGGCACCGCCCAGCTCGAGCTGCCGGCCCCGCTCGAGCAGCGGCTGACGCTGCCGGAGCCGCTGGCCGACTGGGAGCCCGCGGTGCAGAGTACGCCGGGAATCCGCAGGCCGATCACGCCGCAGCTGGCCTACGACACAGCACACGTACACGCGCTCGTCCCCGGCGCCGAGGTCGCCGAGCGTGGCGGGATCGTCGGCTGGGTCGCGCACTACCTGGACGAGCAGCGGCTTCTGGACCGGCGTTTCATGTCGAGCGCGGATGTCAACCACCGCAAGCTGGTCGTCGCGTACGACGAGGTCGCGCTCGCCGGGCAGCTGTCCCTGCTCACGACCGTCGGCGTCCCGGTCCACCTGGACAATCCCGACCTCGGCGACAGGCGGCTCACGGTCGTGCTGAAGGCCACCAGCGCGCGCGGTCCGCGTTACGTGAGGTCGTCGGGCGGCGCGAGGGTCACGACCGGCGGCAAGGCCCAGGACGAGCAGGCGAAGCTGAGCGAGACCGAGTACGCGGCCGGGCTCGGCCCCAACGTCGGGTTCAACGCCGTGGTGAACCCGCGCGGCGGCGCGGTGGCCGACCCGGGCGTCGCGTACCGCAGGGACATCGGCAGGGTCCTCGGCGCCGAGGAGATCACGGTCGCGGAGGAGCTGCGCCGCGTGTCCGGTCCCGCACCGGACGCGGCGCGCAACCCGACCACCGACGATTTCCTCGACGAGTTCCAGCTCGAACTCGAGGTCTACACCGACTGGGTGCCGGCCGAGCCGGTCCGGTTCCTGACCGCCGCCGCCAAGCCCCTCACCGCCCCGCTGGCCCGCTGGGGGATGGCGGCGACGCCCGCGCGGCCGCGCACCGACATCGGCCGGTCGTCGTTGAGCCTCGACGACACCGACGGGTTCCGCACGCCCATCGCGACCACCCTCGTACCGGGCGCGGTCAGGGCCCCGATGACCATGGACAGGACCCTTACCGAACCGGTCACCAACCCGGCCAGGACTCCGCGCCCCGCCCCGGTCCCCGGATACCGGGCCCCCGTCGAAGGCGTGCGGCCGAGCCCGCTCAACCGGGCGCTGGCCCCGGTGATCTACGGCATCGGGCTGGGGAACGTGGCCAACGTCCAGCGCCACGTGCGCTACACGGCGGGATCGTGGAACAGCCCTGACGCCTTATGGCGGTCGCTGGTCGTACGCGGCCGCGACGAGCACGTGCCGGCCAAGGAGGGCAGCTACGCGCCGACCGGCAACAAGGGCCGGACGGTGGCACTGGCACTGCACCCGCGGGTGCTGCGCAACCACCTGCCCAAGGTCCTCGGCCACAGCTATCCCGTCGTGCCGAAGGGCAAGGAGCCCGGCGTCGAATACGGCTTCCAGGCCTCCGGCCTCGCGCGACCGCTCCCGCGCGAGACCGCCGCGAACGCCAATCCGATGATGGGCATGTCCTTCGGCGCCAGGGAGAGCGCGAACGAGACCAGCTTCGCCAGGTCCAGCGCCATGCAATTGTGGGCGGACCCGGTGTTCGGCGGCGAGACCGCGGACGGGCAGCCCGCTATCCCGCACATCAGCAACCTCGTCACGGTCGAACCGTCCGCCGGCCAGGAGGTGCACGCCGAGGAGAACCGGCGGATCTACGACACCTTCGTCGCCTACGAGTTCACCGGCCTCGACATACTGCGCTCGCGCGGAGTCGACTTCGTGCTCAACGCACCCGGATCGCTCACCGGCTACCTGCGACACCGCGACGCCGCCGCCCTCGCCACCGACTTCCCCGAGCAGTTCGTCCACCCCGACGCGGTCACCGTCGACTCCCGCACGACACTCGACGAACTCGCCGCGACGCTGGACGTCGCCCGCCCCGCCACGATCCACCTGTTCGTCGACGCCTACGCGGACCCCGACATCGCGGGCGATCTGGCCGAAGCGACCCGCACCTTCGCCCGCGACGCCGCACGCGACGGACACACCATCCACCTCGCCATCGCCAGGACAGGCCAGGACGCGGCCGACCTGCGCCTGGACCGCGAGGAGTTCCACCCGGCCGCCCCCGTCAGGCCGGGCACGGACGCGGACCGGGACGCGGAGCGGGATGCGGATCCGGGCAGGCATCAGGACCCTGAACCGGTTCCGGTTCCGGTCCTTGACCCGGTCCCGGACCCGGACACGATGGACGGCGACGGCGAGTCCACCGTCCGGCACGACCCCGGATCCGAGCTCGCGCGGAAGGGCAAGCAGAAGCAGCCGGAGATCGCCCCCGCCGTGTGGACCGTGGCCGCGAAAATCGTGCGGACCTGGAACCGCTACCGGCCCGCATCCGGCGACGAACACGCCGTCACGGCCCACAACGCCGAACACCGGGCGGCGATCACCGAGGTCGCGAACGAACTCGTCGCCCGCGGTCCCCAGGCCGCCACGGACCTGGCCCGGGCGCTGGGCCGCGACCGTGGCGCTCCCCAGCCCTATGACCAGCCCGCCAGAGGCGCCGATCCGGCCGACGGACCGGCCGAGCCCAACTCGGGAGTGGGCCAGAGCACTCGCGCGCCCGCACTGCCGCCGGCCAACTTCGACGCCTACGAGACCGTTGCGTCCGAGCCGGTTCCCCCGCTGCTCCCGGTCGGGCTGTGGCAGGGCGGCGACGAGGATGGTGTCAGCCCGCTGAGCCCGCTCGATCCCCTCGGCGTGCCGGACACGGCGGATGCGGCCGGGGTCCGGCAGGAGCTGGCCGCCGCGTGGCGGACGGCGCAAGGCCCCGACGAGCCTGAGGCCGTCAGACTCGGCGACGTCAGCCGGCGGCCCTCGGTGGTCTCGCCGCCGTACGACCAGGTCGAGGGTGCGCTCTCGGACAGGGCGCTGCGGGATGAGCACGGCATCCCGCGCGAGCATCTGGACCGGCTCCAGCAACTCGCCACCAGCCTGGGTTTGCGCATCGTGCTGCGCCCGACCAACCCCGACTCCGCATGGCACCTCGAGCGCGGCGCGTTGCCCAAACCCACGGAGATCAAGGCCAAGACCATCGGCCCCCTCGACGTCTGGCTCGGCGCCGATGCCGCGGCCACCGGCCTGGCCGGGCTGTTCCGGCCCGTCCTGCCCGAGCGCGGGGCCGAGATCGAGGCGAGGCCGGGGCTGTGGGATCGGATCCTGCAGAGGTTCGCGATGCGCGAGCGGGAGTTCGAGGAGCTCTCACCGGTGCTGGCCGAATTGACCGCCCAGGACCGTTTCCGTGTCGACCACGGTGTCGTCCACGGCCGGGACTCCGCGGGCGGCTGGCGTTCGATCGCCGGCGACCACGACGTCTTCGACCTGCTGAGCCTGGACGGCCGGCGGCTCTCCGCCGAGCAGCGCGAAGCCGCGCTGCGGCGGATGATCGACGCGGGCGCCGGGATCATGCACGACGCCCATGTCTACTGGATACCGACAACCGAGTCCGAGCGGCGGATATACGACACGATCCTGGATGCCCACGAGGTCGACGGCGAGCCGCTCATCGAGATCGTCCCGCGGCACTCGGTCGGTGCGATCGGCTCGTTCGCGCGGGGCGGCGGGGGCCCGGTGTACGAGGCCGCGCAGGACGAGACCGAGGACGCCGAAGCGGCCGGTTCGTCCGTCCATCTGATCGGCACCGGGCCCGCGCTGGTCTCGGCGGCGGCCTCGCGCGCGCGCCGCGCCGCGCCGGAGCGAACCGCCGAACCCGGGTCGGACGAACTGTTCGAGGGGATGCGGCAGTTCCGGCTGGACCAGCCCGATCAGCCTGCCGGCGATCTCCAGGCGGCCTTCGACCGTACCGCCCAGGAGCAGTACGGTCCGTTGGACCGGGGCGGGGCGCCGGACGCGGCCGCCGACGGACCGCCGATACCGCCAGAGACGCGACTGTCGATCGAGCCGACGCTGGAGGATCGGAGTTTCGCGCTGCCTGGACTGATCGACCACGCCGAACTCGCGTCCATCGCGCGCGGTCTGGCGGCCGGGCACGATCCGCGGGCCGTCGATGAGGCCCACCGGCGGTCCCAGTCGCTCGGTGCGCGGCTGGCCGACGGCATCCGCGGTGAACTCGACCCTCGACCGCCGCAGCGGTTCAGGCTGACGCTCACGCTCCTCGAGGGCGCCGAGGCCGCGGAGGAAGGCATGCTTGCGGCCGAGTTGGCGGTGCTGCGCGCCGCGGTGAACGTGCTGCGCCAGCGCCTGTTCGTCACGATCACGGTCGGCATGCCCCCGCTCGAACTCTGCCCCACCGCCGGGTCCAGGTGAGGACCGTGCGGGGAGCGATGCCCGCAGAGGGACGCCACTAGTGGGACTGGAGCCGCGGCCGGGCGGTTTGGGACTCTGGTCAGCAGACTCTCGCGACGTGTCGGACCGGCGCCGCGCCGCGTCCGCCCATCGAGAAGACCGATGACTCAACCGATGACTCATCAGCAGGAGGATGTATGGCGACGACAGCGGGCAGCGACTTCCAGGTAACGCCGGAAGAGGTCACCATGGCTGCCAACTCGTGCAGCAGCACCGCGAGCGAGATCAGCGACGAGCTCTCGGTCATCAGGAACTTCGTCGTGTCGCTCGAGGCCCAATGGCGCGGCATCGCCTCCAACACGTTCCAGTCGTTGATGACCGACTACGACGTGTTCGCCAAGATGCTCAACCAGTCGCTCACCGACATCTCGTCCGGCCTGCGCGGCAACTACGTCAACTACACCGCTTCCGAGCAGTCCAACATCGGCAACCTGAAGGCCGTGAACGGCGCCATCCCCGGCGCGAACTTCGGCTGACGCCGCGGTCCCGCGGTCCCGCGGTCCTCGTCTCCGCCCCGCATTCCGATTCCGATTACGGAGAGTACCCGCATGTCCTTCTCAGACTCGGTACAGATCGCCGTCCCGGTGGACCTCGAGGCCGCCGGCAGCTATCTCAACGCCCGGGCGGCCCAGATCGCCGACCAGTTGCACAGCCTCGCGGCCCAGTTGGAACCGATCAAGGCGACCTGGACCGGCCAGGCCTCGACGTACTACGAGGGCTTGCAGAACGAGTGGAACGTGGCCGCCGCCGGCCTGTTCGCGCCGGACGGCGTCCTCGGCCAGATCGCGCACGCCATGAACGTCAACTGGAGCAACTACAGCGACGCCGAGTTCGACAATACCCGTACCTGGCAGCAGGCCGGCTGAGTCGGCCGCGGATTCGGACGAGGACCGATGACCGACCAGCACTGCCGCGTCACCGTCGTGGGCGAGCGGCGACGCGTCAATCTCGCGGTGCCCGCGCAGGCGCCGATCGTTGACTATGTCGCGACGCTGGCCGACCTGTGCGGGCAGCCGACGGACGACTCGTTCCCCGCGGTGTGGTCGCTCGCCGTCGTCGGCCGCGCGCCGTTTCCGCTGGAGCGGTCGCTCGCGGCGTGCGGGGTCGTCGACGGCCAGGTGCTGCAGTTGCGCGACGTTCTCGCGGGCGAGGCCGACGAGGCGGTGGTGCTCGACGTCGACGAAGCGGTCGAGGACGCGTCCCAACGCTTCGGCCGGTGGGCCTGGACCCCGCGCGCCCACTCCGCGACCCAACTCCTGCTCGCCGCCGCGTGGCTGGTCTGCGCCCTCGTCGCGCTGGAGGTCGGGGCGCCGCGCGTCGATCCGAGATCGCTGGCGGGGCCGGCCATCCTCCTCGGCGTGATCGGCGTGGCGATCGCCGCGGTGGCCTCGCACCGGAAGTGGCCGATGCCCGGACCGGTCCGCGGGTTGCTCGCCTTCGCGACGGTCCCCGAGTTCGGCGCCGCCGGCGCGTTCCTGGCCGGTCGGCACGCGACGCACGGCGTCGTCGCGCTGGCCGTGATGGGCGGCGCCCTGCTGGGTTCCGCGATGGCGATGGCGGCCGTCCCCGGCACGGCGACGCTCGCGATCTCGTGCGTCGTGGCCGTCGGGTTCGCGGCGGCGGCGCTGCTGTCCGCGCTGCACGCCGACGCGGCCGAATCCGCCGCCGTGATCGTGGTCGTCGCGCTCGTGCTGTCGAGCCTGGCGCCGTGGTCGGTGGGCTGGCTGGTGGTCCACTCCCCGTTCGAGCGCGCCCTCGACGCCGCGGATCTTGAGGTGACGGCGAATCACGTGCAGCGGGCCTGGATGCTGCTCGCCGCGTGGAACGCGGTCCTCGGACTCGTCGAGGCGGTGAGCCTGGTCTGGCTCGCCGGCTCCGCCGGAACGTCCGCGATGGTCCTGGTCGGCTGCGCGTCCCTCGCCCTGGTGCTCGGCGCCGGGGCCTCCCGGCAGCTCATCGACGTTCTGCCGGGCCTGGCCGCGGGTGCGGCGGGCTTGCTGGCGCTCTCGCTCGAGGCGCCGGGCCGACTGCATCAGCCGCTGTGGCTCGGTCCGGTCCTCGCGCTGGGGCTCGGTTTCTGCCTGATGCTGGCCGGCCTGGTCGGCACGCTGCCCGGTCGCCGTCCGCTGAAGCGGCCGCGGTTCTTCTCCCCGCTCGCCGGCCTGCTGCGGCTGCTTTCGGTTCCGGCGGCGGTCGGCGTCTTCGGGGTGCTCGATCACCTGAGCGAGCTGGGACATCACCTGTGAGCCGCGCCGACCACGCGCCGTTCGACCCCGCACGGGGAGGTGCCGGGTGACCGCCAAGGTCGGCTGGGAACGGGTGGCGCCGACGGGGTGGGGCGCGCACCGCACCATCGCCGCCGCGCTGCGCGCCGCCGCGGACGGCGCGGTCGTCTCGGTCATGCCCGGCGTCTACCGCGAGAATCTCGTGCTGGACCGGCCGGTGACGCTGCTCGCGGAGAAGGGGCCTGACACGGTCACCCTGTTCGCCGTACACGGCACCGCGTTGCGGCTCTCGGCCTCCTCGGGCGAGGTGCGCGGCTTCTCGGTGCGCGGTGAGCGGGGCCAGGCCGCGGTCATCGCGGACGCGGGCGCGATGACGCTGCGCGAGTGCGACATCAGCGGCAGCCACGTGGAGGTGGTCGGCGACGCCGCCACCGCGATCGCCGACTGCGTCATCCACGAGTCGGGTTCCTACGGACTGCGCCTGTCCAGCACCGGTTCCGCGAGCGTACGGGGCGGCTCGGTCCGCGACGTCGCCGGGGACGGCGTGCTGGCCGCCGGGGACACCCGCGCCGAGCTGACCGGCCTCACGGTCCGCGACTGCCGGGGGTACGGCATCAGAATCGTCGGCGGCGCGCGCTGCGTCGTCGTCGACTGCGTGGTCTCCGGTTCGGGCCTGGCCGGGATTCGCGTCGAGGACACGGCAACCCCGGTGCTGCGCGGCTGCCGCGTGCAGGGGAGCCGCTCCGACGGCGTGTGGCTGCACGGCGCGTTGCCGCCGACGGCCGCCGAGTCGGAGCGGCCGCTCGAGCAGGCCGGTCCGGGCGAGTCCGGCTCGGACACCGACAGCGGCGCGCGGCAGATCCCGACGATCCTGCTCGATCACTGCGAGATCGCGGACAGCGCGTCGGCCGGGATCGTCGCCGACGCCGGCACGAAGGCGACGCTGGTCTCCTGCCGGGTGCACGACACCGGCGGCACGGCGCTCGCCCTCGCCGGCACCGCGCGGGTGCAGGTGCGCGGCGGCAGCCTGCTGCGTTCCGCGGGCAACGGTGTATACGCGGTCGACGACACCGCGGCGGCGTTGGCGGGCTGCGAGATCGGGCACACCGCCTACACCGGGGTGCACGCCGGCGGCACCGCGTACGTCGAACTGCGGGACTGCGCCGTGCACGACACGACGGAGCACGGCGTGCGCGCCACCGGCCACGCGCTGGTGCGGGCCGAGCAGAGCAGCGTGACCGCCGCGGGCATGACGGGATTCATCGCCGACGCGGACGGAGATCTCGCGTTGCGCGGCTGCTCCGTGGGCGGCGCGGCCGTCGGCATGACGTTGGGCACCACCCGCCATCCGCTGGTCACCGGATGCGAGGTCCGCGATACCGAGCGGACCGGCATCGTGGTCGGCGTCGGCGCGACGGCGCTGATCGAGTCCACCCGGGTGCACCGCACCGGTTCCGCGGGCATCTTCATCGACGAGCGCGCCACGCCGCGGCTGTCCGACTGCGCCATCGCCGACACCGTCGGCACCGGCCTGGTGGTCTGGGCGTCGGCCGCGCCGAAGGTCCGTGCCACGACGGTCGGGCGCAGCGGGAAGAACGGCCTGTACGTCAAGGACGGCGCGGCCGGCGAGTTCGTGGACTGCGACATCTCCGAGACGGAGTTTCCGGCGATCTACATCGGCGACGGCGCGACACCGACACTGCGCGGCTGTCACGTGCACGACAGCGCCGAGGACCTGAGCATGGGCGAACGCGCCGCGCCGGTCTTCGAGTCCTGCCGGGTGAGCGAGGTCAAGGTGTCCTCGCTGCCCGCCTCCGCGGCGGCCTCGCCCGCCCTCGAACCCGGCCCGGCCCTTCCGTCGGCCGGCGCCGCGGGAGCCGGGCCGCAGGCGCCGGAGACGCTCGAGAGCCTGCTGGCCGAGATCGACCGGCTGATCGGGCTCGACCGGGTCAAGCGGGACATCGCGACCCTGGTCAAGCTGATGCAGGCGGTCAAGCGCCGGCACGAGGCCGGACTGCCGCCGCCGCCGCTCAGCCGGCACCTGGTGTTCGCCGGCAATCCCGGTACCGGCAAGACCACCGTGGCCAGGCTCTACGGTCGCATCCTGGCCGCGCTCGGGCTGCTGTCCAACGGGCACCTGGTCGAGGCCGACCGCGGCGACCTGGTCGGCGAGTACGTCGGGCATACGGCGCCGAAGACGCAGGCCGCCTTCCGCCGGGCGCTCGGCGGGGTGCTGTTCATCGACGAGGCCTACGCGCTGGTGCCGCACGGCCAGTCCAGCGACTTCGGCCAGGAGACCATCTCGACGCTGGTCAAACTCATGGAGGACCACCGCGACGACGTGGTGGTCATCGTCGCGGGATACCCGCACGAGATGGACCGGTTCGTCGGGTCGAACCCGGGCCTCGCCTCCCGGTTCACCCGCACCCTGACCTTCGACGACTACACGCCGGCCGAACTGGTCGGCATCGTCGAGCACCAGGCGGAGCAGCACCAGTACACGCTCGCGCCGAGCACCGGGGACGGGCTGCGCGAGCACTTCGAGGCGCTGACCCGCGGCGAGGGCTTCGGCAACGGCCGCACGGCGCGCCAGGTCTTCCAGAACATGACGGAGCGCCAGGCGCAACGGGTCGCCGATATCGCGGTGCCCACCACCGACGACCTCGTCACGGTGCTCCCCGCCGACCTGCCCGTCGACCATGACTGAGCGCGGCCGCGGGCGGCACCCCGCCGATCGGCTCGTACCGTCGAGCGCAGGGAGGGCACGATGAGCAGGATCGCCTGGCACCGCCCGGCTCGCACGGCCGCGCCGGAGCTGCCGACCGCGGAGGTCCCGGTTCCGGCGCCGCCGCAGGTTCAGAACTCGAACGGCACCGCTACCTGGGTCACCATGCTGCTGCCGATGCTCAGCAGCATCAGCATCGCGGCCTACATGATCACCTACCATCAGGCGCTGCTGATCTTCCTCGCGATCGGCATCGTGACCCTGTCCGTCGGCATCACCTTCACCATCCGCTGGCAGATGCGGTCGACGACGCGCCGCTCGAAGGAGCGCCAGCGCGTCCGCTACACCGACTACCTCGTCTCGATCAGGCAGACGGCGCGCGCGGTCGCCGCGACGCAGCGGGAGGTCTCGGCGTGGCAGTGGCCGAGCCCGGAAAGGCTGTGGGCCATCGCCCATCGCCGCCGCCGGGTCTGGGAGCGCAGGCCGGCGGACCCCGACTTCCTCCGGCTGCGCATCGGTCTCGGCCGCGGCCCGCTGAGCACCCCGCTGCAGATCAACAGCCGCCTCGACCCGACGATCGAGTACGACCCCGACCTGATGAGCGTCGCGCAACGGGTCGTCGACACCTGCGGCACCGTCGGCAAGCAGCCCGCCGTCGTCGACCTCGCGCAGGCCGGTGTGGTCAGCCTGGTCGGACCGGCCGACCTCACCCGAGCCTCTTGCAGGGCCCTGCTGTGCCAACTCGCGGTGCTGCACGCCCCCGACGACGTGCTGCTCATGGTGAGCACCGGCGGCGCGGACGCGGAGTGGGAGTGGACGACCTGGCTGCCGCACACCCGCGATCCGCAGGCTGCCGACTCCGCCGGCTCCTCGCTGGTGGCCACCGACTACGACAACCTGGCCGACGTCGTGGAACGCGAGCTGGCCCGCGCGCAGAGCGAACGCGGCGATCGTCGCGGCCTGCCGCGCCCCGGCCGCGACTCCGGCCCGTCGCGCAGCATCGTCATCGTCATCGACTCCTTCCACCCCGACTCGCCCTGGGCGCGGGCACCGCTGGCCCGTCGGCTCGTCGAGACCGCGGGGCCCGAGACCGGCGTCGCGGTGATCGCGCTGGTGGACGACGCCGCCCACGAACCGTCGCGGGTCGGCGTCAGGGTGCTGATCGATCCGGAGGGCGGACTCGCGTTCCAGGCCAGGGAGCCGCGGCTGGTCGGCGCCGTCGCGGAACCCGTCGCCGACCTGCCGTCGGTCGAACTCGGCGAGGCCACGGCCCGGGCGCTGGCGCCGTTGCTGCTCACCGAGGAGCACGAGGAGGCGCTGGCCAGGACCGTGCCGCTGGCCGACCTGCTCGGGGTCTCCGACCTGGAGAACTTCGACCCGGAGAGCACCTGGGTCGGGCCCGGTGACGAAGACGTGCTGTGCGCCGCCATCGGCGTCGCCGGCGACGCCGAGCGCCTGGTGCTCGACCTCAAGGAGTCGGCACAGGGCGGCATGGGGCCGCACGGGCTGATCGTCGGCGCCACGGGTTCGGGCAAGAGCGAGCTGCTGCGCACGCTGCTGACCGGGCTCACCATGACCCACCCCGCGGACCTGCTCAGCCTGGTGCTGGTGGACTTCAAGGGCGGCGCGACGTTCGCCGGCATGACCGAACTGCCGCACGTCGCCGGCCTGATCACCAACCTGGCGGACGACCTGGCGCTGGTCGACCGGGTGCGCGACGCGCTGGTCGGCGAGCAGCAGCGACGGCAACGCATGCTGCGCGACGCCGGCAACGTCGACTCGCTGCGCGAGTACCAGGCCAAACAGGCCGCCGGGGAACCGGACGTACACGGCCGCCCGCTCGAACCGCTGCCCTACCTGCTGGTCGTCGTCGATGAGTTCGGCGAGCTGCTCTCCGCGCGGCCCGAGTTCATCAACCTCTTCGTGCAGATCGGCCGGGTCGGCCGCAGCCTCGGCATCCACCTCCTGCTGGCCACCCAGCGGCTGGAGGAGGGTCGGCTGCGCGGCCTGGAATCCCACCTGTCCTACCGGATCTGCCTGCGCACCTTCAGCGCCGCGGAGAGCCGCGCGGTCATCGGCACCACCGACGCCTACCACCTGCCGAACCTGCCGGGCTCCGCCTTCCTCAAGGTCACCGAGTCGCACTACGAACGCTTCCGCGTCGCGCACGTCTCAGCGCCCTACTACGGGCCGGGGAGCCAGATCGACACGGAGGCGCCGGAGCCGACGGAACCGGTGCTGCTCGGACTGCGAGTACCGCCCGACCCCGACGCACCGGAGCCGGTGACGACCGCCCGGCCCGCGCCGTCGTTCCGCACCGGGCCCACCCAGATGCGGATGATCGTCGAACGGCTGTGCCGGTTCGGCCAGCCGGTCCACCAGGTCTGGCTTCCGCCGCTGCCCCCCGCCATCCCGCTCGACGCGCTGCTCGGCCCGCTCACCGTGCAGGACGGACGGGGCCTGCAGGCGAGCATGTGGCCGTTCCGCGGCAGCCTGCGCTTCCCCGCCGGGATCATCGACCTGCCGCTGCGTCAGGAGCAGCAGCCCCTGGTGCTCGACTTCGCGCAGATGGCGCCGCACCTGCTGCTGGTGGGCGCGTCGCAGTCCGGCAAGAGCACCTTCCTGCGGACCCTGATGCTCTCGGCCATGCTGACCCACTCCCCGCTCGAGACGCGGTTCTCCTGCCTGGACTACGGCGGCGGCAGCCTGCATCCGCTCGGCGCCGCGCCGCACGTGTCCGGCGTCGCCGTGCGCGGCGAGACCGAGCGGGTCTGGCGGGTGCTGAACGAGACCCGGCGGCTCATCGGCGAACGCGAGCGGCTGTTCAGGGACCTCGGGATCGACTCCATGGCCGATTTCCGGCGGATGCGCGACGCCGGTCAGCTCGACGGCTCGATCCAGGCGGCCGACGTCTTCCTCGTCGTGGACAACTGGGGCGGGCTGCGCACCGAACTGCCCGACGTGGACCAGCCGGCCCTCGACATCGCGGCCCGCGGCCCCGGCGTCGGCGTCCACCTGGTGATGACCGCCAACCGGTGGGGCGATGTCAGGATGAACCTGCGCGACGCGATCAGCGCGCGGCTCGAACTGCGGCTGAACGACCCGTCGGAGTCGGAGGTCAACCGCCAGGTCGCGCGGTCGCTGCCGGCCGGCGCGCCGGGGCGGGGAGTCTCCCCGCCGGGGCTGCACTACCAGGCGCTGCTGCCGCGGCTCGACGGCCGCGACACGACGGCGGATCTGAGCGAGGCCCAGGGCGAGGTGCTCGACAAGATCTCCGCGTCCTGGCAGGGCGTCAGCGCGCCGCCGATCAGGCTGCTGCCCGACCTGGTGCACGCGCGGGAACTCGCGCCGATCGACCCCGCGACGGCTCCGCCGGGCGCCGTCATCGGAATCGGCGAACGCGACCTCGAACCGGTCCACCTCGACCTGAGCCAGGGCGATCAGCACTGCCTGGTCGTCGGCGACGGCGGCGCGGGCAAGTCGACCTTCCTGCGGAGCTGGATGATCGGCCTCGCGGCACGCCACAGCGCCCAGCAGGCGCGGTTCATGATCGTCGACTATCGGCGCGCGCTGCTCGACGCGGTGCCCGCGCCGTACGTCGGAGCGTACGCGGGCGATTCGCAGGCCCTGGGGGAGTATGCCGGGGCGCTCGCCGGCAAGCTCGCCGAACGTCTGCCGCCGCACGGAATCTCGCCGCGCGACCTCAAGCGGCGGGACTGGTGGCAGGGTCCTGACCTGTACCTGGTGGTCGACGACTACGACATGGTCGCCGGCGGCGCCGGCTCGCCGTTGCGACCGCTCGTCGACTATCTCGCGCACAGCCGGGAGATCGGCTTCCACGTCGTGCTGGCACGCCGCTCCGGCGGTCTGTCCAGGGCGCTGGCGTCCGATCCGCTGATCTCGCGCGCCTGCGAGATGGGGACGGCCGGAATGATCCTTTCCGCCGACCCCAGGGAGGGCGTGCTGCTCGGCGGCCTGCGCGGGCAGGAGCAGCCACCCGGCCGCGGTGTGCTGGTGCGCCGCAGGCAGCAGAACGAGCTCGTCCAGGTGCTGGTCGCCGACGACTCGCTGGACGAGGCCGAGTGACGAAGCCGCGTGACGAGGCCGAACGATGACGGACTATCCCAGGAAGGGGCCGGGTCATGACCGACGACCAGCAGCCAGACCAGAACGAGGACAGCGCCGGCCGCAAGGATTTCGTGCGGGCGTTCGCGACGATGTCGCGCGAGGACGGCAAGCCGCGCCGGCTGGCGCCCCTGCTCGTCGCGGCGGTCGCCGTCGTGGCGGTGGTCGGCGGCGGCGCGATCGCGGTCGGCGCCATCGCGGCGAAGACGGAGGGCGGGCCCGCCACCCGGACCGCGGCGCTCGCCGACGTCGGCCACACTAAGTCGCTGCCGACCACGAAGGACACGAAGCCGGCCGTCACCCCCGCCACGTCGGCGCGGCCGGTGAAATCCTCGGCGGCGAAGCAGCCGGAGATATCGGACCTGCCTGTCGTGGTGACCACCACGGTGGTGACGCGGACCACCACGTCCGCGCCGCGGCCGACCCCGGCTACGTCACAGACATCTGAGACGACAGCCGCCGTCCAGGCCGAATCCGCGAACAACGCGACCTCGCAGAGCGTGGGGGTCACCGGCCAGATCTCGTGCGTCTCCGGCAAGTCGGTGGAGGGCGTCTGGGTCTCGGCTTCGCAGGGATCCGGGTACGCGCCGTGGAAGGGGCTGGGGAACGGCTCGACCTCGGACTACTGGTACACGCTGCCGGTCTCGGAGTCGTACTCGCTGCACGTCGGCTGCGGCGGCACCACGTCGAGTTGGGCGGTGGCCACCTACAGCCCGACGGTCGGCGGCACCCATAACTCGTTCAACTGCTACGACGTGTCCGGCCGGGCCGACTACGGGACCTGCGTCGCGCGGTAGCGAAACGCGGCGAAGAGGATTCAAGTGTTGTTATCAAGGTTCGCTGTCATGCTGAGAGCGAAGAAAGACGATGAGGCGAGACGGCGGTCGCCGAGCCCGGCACGGCGACCCAGCGTGCTGCTCGTCAACGGCGATTCGCTGGAAGCCCGTGGCTACGACGAGTTCCGGATACCGGACGTGCTGACGGTGATTCGTCAGATGGACGATATCTCCTTCCAGGTGACGCCGACCGCGACCCGGGCGTACGAGATCGTCGGCGGACGCGATCTGGCCGACTTCGATCTCGTCCACGTCGTCTCACATCCGCTGCCCTCGGAAACGCTGCTGAGCGCCGTCGCCGAGCATTTGGCGGGGCACCGCAGACCCCTGACGGACATGGTCGGTATCGGCGCGCCGAGCAGACTCATGCAGATGATGCGGTTGGCGCGTTCCGGCATCTGCGTGCCGAGGACGTTCTACATGGCGCCGCAGAGGCTGGCCGAGTCCTACGCGGAACTGGTCGAGGACCTCGGCTACCCCTTCCTGCTCACCCGGCTCGTTTCCTATGGGGCGGACGGGGAATGGCTGATCGACGGCGAGGAGGCGTTCATCGCCGCCTGCTGGGATCCCGATCTGGTCATGGCGCAGGAGTACGTTCCGAACCGGGGCCTGCACCGGTTGCTGGTCCTGGGCGGCAACGTCGTCCACGCCACCAGCGTGCGCTCCGCCTACCACGGCTCCGGCGCCGGCGAAACCGCACGCCCGCGCGACCAGCTTTCGGACGTGCGCGATCTCGATCCGAAGGCGGTACGAACCGCCGTACTGGCAGCCGAGGCGATGGGCTATGAGATGTCTGCTGTGCTGCTGGTGCAGCACTCGGTGAGTGGGACTTGGTACGTCCTCGAAGTCCAATACAGCACCGGCATAGGCAGCGGATCGTTTCCCGAACCGGAGATCAACGCCTATTCCTTGTACCTCCGGCGCAACCTCGCCTAGCACTTCTCGGCCGATCCCCGGGCCGGGCGCTCGGCCACGTCGTCGTCGCCCGGTGGGGGACGAACTGCCCGGCGGTCTGGCCGATCGTGGAGCGGACCTGAGCGAGACCATCGCTTGCGAGATGAACAGGAGACCGGCTCTCGCGCCGGAAGGGTCGAACTGCTCCTCGGCGTCGAGCCGGTGGTCGGTATTGCCGAATTGCCGAGGGCTTACCACCTGTTCCTCGCCCGCGATCCCCAGC
>Ga0073928_10003767_pt1 | contig 23430 bp, 21 predicted proteins | sample PaiPotPPA55metaG_FD_76969 | JGI IMG/M metagenome (GOLD analysis project Ga0073928, IMG submission 76969) | Iron sulfur acid spring bacterial and archeal communities from Banff, Canada, to study Microbial Dark Matter (Phase II) - Paint Pots PPA... ...
ATTGTGGTACCACAACCGAATCGGCGGTACACCTGTAGTACTACACATTCTGCGATCGGACCGCACCACGGAGGCCTGATGAGCGCAGCCGTATGGAACGAACCGCAAGACCCGGAGCTCCGTTGTCGGGACGTGCGCCGGACCCCCGGCGCATCCTGGGACACCGATTGGAACACCACCAGTGTCCTGACGATCTGCGCACCGCGAACGTCCGCCGAGGCGAGGGTCCCGCGACCCCCGCGGGTGAGGACGGCGGGGCGCGCGGCGGAGCCGAGACCGGCCGAGACGACGGCCTGAGCGATGCGCATGACCACTGCAGCATCGGGGCCGGAGGCGGGCGAGGACGAGATAGGCCGGGCGGGCTCGGGGATAGTGCACGACTGGACCGCGCTGGCACTGCGCGCGTCCCCGCAGGCCGCAGGACATTTCCGCCGTCACGCGGTGCATGCCGCACGGCGGTGGGGACTGCATCGGGAGGCGGGTGAGACGGTTGAGGCGTGCGTCAGCGAGCTGGTGACGAACGCGATCGTGCACGGCGTGGGCCGCGACGTGCTGATGATGCTCTACTACACCGGGGACAGTGTGCTGACGGAGGTGTTCGGTCACGCGCTGAATGAGCCCGTGATCCCGGCCACCGCCCGCTCGGACAACGCCGAGTCCGGGCGCGGCCTGCTGATCGTCGAGACCTTGGCCAAGGACTGGGGCAGCGAGCACACGGGGCTGGGGCTGCTCCGGGTGTGGGCGTCGATAGCGGTGTTCGGGGCCGGAGGAGCGGCGGGAACGGCGAGGACGGGGATTTAGCGGGGATCGGGGCACTGACTTGGGGTGGACAAGGTGGGGGAGGCAAGGGCGCGGGGACGCGGTCTGCTTCAGCTTCTAGACCGGTTCCCAGACCGCGGCGTCGTGGGCGAACACGATGCGCCTCGGGGCGAAATCCAGCAGCCTGCCGAGCCACGGTCTGAACTCGGGCAGCGGCTCGGCCATGCCTTCGTATATCGCGCGCCGGCCCATCTCCGCCGAGGCGAATTCGGAGGCGAAGTCGTATGCCTGCCCGGCGAGCACGAGCGTGCCGTCGCGCTGCATCACGATGAGGGACTGATGCCCGTCGGAGTGGCCCGGCGTCGGGATGATCCACACGCCCGGCCAGACCTCGGCCTCGCCGTTGAGCTCCTCGTAGCGCACGCCGCGGAAGTCCACGAGTTCGTCGATGGTGTACATCCCGGCCCGCGCGGTCCACAGCTCGACCGCCTGGGCGAAGATCGGCTTGCCCGCGAACAGCGGGTTGCCGCCGCAGTGGTCGAAGTGCAGGTGGCAGTTGACGACGAGGTCGATGTCCGCCCGGTCCACTCCGGCCGCGTGCAGCGCGTCCTGGAGCGGGCGGCGGCGGGGACGGTAGTGCGCCTCGGTCTCCCGGTCGACCTCGCCTATCCCGGTGTCGAACAGGATCAGGCCCTCGGCGCGCCGGACCAGGTACCCGAAGACCGGTTCCGCGCGCGGCGCGTCGCCGTCGTACTCCACTGCCGGACGCAGGAAATAACCCAGGTAGAGGCGGCGTACCGCGAAGAGGTCACGCGCGGTCGCCGCGACGGGCGCGGCCATCGGGGCCTACCGGGTCCCGTGGAGCGCGGCGAGTTCCTTCGCCGCCGTCTCGAGGTCCTTCGCGGTGTCGATCGCGCGCCAGTACACGCCCTCGGGGATGAGAAACCCCGTCAGTTTCCGTTCGTGGGCCAGCTCGGGGAACGTGGTGCGCTCGTGGTCGCCGAGGTCGGGCAGCAGCGGGGTGAATTCGGGGGCGAACACGTAGATGCCCGCGTTGACCGGCCACGGGGTGAGCGGCGCCTCGACGAAGTCGGTGACGACATTGCTCCCGCCGTCTTCTTCGAGCTCGACGACGCCCCAGGGAATGCGCGGCCGGGCCAGCGCGAGGGTGCCGAGGGCGCCGGTCCGCGCGTGCAGCGCGGCCATCTCGCGCAGCGGGAAGCGGGTCCAGATGTCGGAGTTCAGCGCGTACCAGTGCTCGTCGGGCCTGGGCAGCGCCTTCGCGGCGAACTTCAGCCCGCCGCCGCGGCCGAGCGGCTCGACCTCGACGACCGTCGTCGCCCGCACCGGGAGCTCGGTCTCGGCGAGCCACGCCTGCAGCACCTCGGCGAGGTGGCCGCAGGAGATGACGACGTCGGTCACGCCCTCCTCGGCCAGCCAGTCCAGCTGGTGCTCGAGGATCGTGCGGCCGGTCCCGGGGATCTCGACCATCGTCTTCGGCCGGGTGTCGGTGTACGGCCGCAGCCGCGAGCCGGTGCCTCCCGCCAGCACGATCGCCTGGGTGACCACGGCGGTCGCGGCGTCGGCGGCGTGTGCGTGTTCTGATTGCGTCGACATGGCGGAAGCCTAGCCGCCGGGCCGGGGCGAGGGGCCGGAATCCGCGGGGAGCGACGGGCTCAACCTCCGCTCACCGCCGCGATGATATGCACGGTCGCCCCAGGCACCACAACCGTGCCGATGCCGCCGAGTTCGCGGATGTCCACGCCGTCGATGTAGATGTTCACGTGCCCCCGGACGGTGCCGCGTTCGTCCCGGATCCGCCGCTCGAGTGCGGGCACTTCGCGGGCGAGTCGGTCGAGGACCGCGCTCAACGGCAGTCTCGGCGCGCCGGACCCGGACTCCTCCAGCGCGACGCGCAGGTGCGAGCGTCCCCCGGCGAATCCGACCAGAGCGCCGGGCACGATGACCGTCGCCGCGGGGGCGGCCTCGTCCACGAGCCGGGCCTTGTCATCCATCTCCATCACCGCTCCCCCGCCCTCAGTCGAGCACCACGGCGCGGACGGAGAGCACGTCCGGCAGGCCGGTGGCGACCGTGGTCCAGTGGTCGTCCGCGCAGGCGTAGAGTTCGCCGGTCCTGGTGCCGAAGTACGCTCCGGCCGGGTCGCCGTCGTCCGTGCACATCGCGTCGCGCAGCACGATCGAGTAGAAGTCCTCGGTCGGCAGACCCTCGCTCAGCTCCTGCCAGCCCTCGCCGCCGTCGTCGGTGCGGTAGACCCGGCGGCGGAAGTCCGGGGCGAACCGGAACCCGTCGCTGGTCAGCGGGAACAGATACGCGCGGCCCGGCTTGCGCACGTCGGACGCGACGGAGAAGCCGAACTCGGCCGGCAGGCCCTTCGCCGCCTCCGTCCAGGTCTGCCCCCAGTCGCCGCTGCGGTAGACGCCGTTGTGGTTCTGCAGGTAGAGCTTGTCCGGGTCGCCCGCGTCCGGCGCGACCTTGTGCACGCACTGGCCGAACTCCGGGTACTGCTCCGGCTCGGGCAGGAAGGTGCACTTGATGCCGGTGTTCGCCGGGTTCCAGCTGCGGCCGCCGTCGACCGTGCGGTAGACGCCGCCGGTGGACATGGCCACCAGCATCCGCTCCGGCTCCCCCGGATACGGCACGATCGTGTGCAGCGCCTGGCCGCCGAAGCCGGGCGCCCACTCCGGGCGGTGCGGGTGGTCCCACAGCGCCTCGTTCAGCTCGAAGTTCTCGCCGCCGTCCGCCGACCGGAACAGGGCCGTCGGCTCGGTGCCCGCGTAGACCACGCCGGGCTGGTCGACCGGACCCGGCTGGATCTGCCAGACCCGGCCGAGCGCGGCGCCGGTCCGCTCGGGGAAGGACACCGGAGCGTGGTCCGGCTGCTTCCAGCTGCGCCCAAGGTCGTCCGAGTGCAGCACGGTCGGTCCCCAGTGCTCGCTGGTCGCGCCCGCGAACAGGCGCGGCGCTCCGCTGCCCCGCGTGTCGACGCCCACGGCGTAGACCGCGTCCATCGGCAGGTGGAGCGGTTCGGTCTCCCAGCTCCCGGCACGCTTGCGGGCGAGCACGAGCCCTTTGCGCGTACCGGCGATCAAGAGTGTGTCTGCCATGTAACCGACTGTAGACCCGGGGTCGGACAATTTCCCGCGCAGCGGCGACACTGGCTAGGCTCGTCGGGCCGATCATCATCACAACCGATCGAAGCCCGACCCGAGCGAGGGGATTCACGCATGGACGAGACACGCACGGTGCCGGGCGACGCGCCGCGCACCCGCCGCGTCCTGGTCGTCGGCATCGACGGGGTGCGGCTCGACCTGCTCGACACGCTCGCGACCCCGCACCTCGACGCGGTGCGCGACGCGGGCTTCCTCGCGCCGGTGCTGATCGACGAGCAGACGCCGACGATTTCGGGGCCGTGCTGGGCGACGATCGTGACCGGCGTGCACGTGGGCAAGCACGGCATCTGGAACAACGACTTCGCCGGTCACCGGCTCGGCGTGTTCCCCGACTTCACCACGCGGCTCGCGCGCGGATTCGGCCGCAAGACCTTCGTCGCGGCGGGCTGGGATCCGCTGGTGATCGCGCAGGACGGCGGCCCGCTGTTCGCCGCGCCGACCCGGCTGGTCTACGTCGCCCCCGAGGCGCACACGGCCGAGGCTTGGGAGCGGGTCGACGAGGAGATCACCGTGGACGCCGAGCTCGTGCTGCGGCGCGACCCGATCGACGCCGCGTTCGTCTACCTCGGCGCCGCCGACGAGACCGCGCACCTGCACGGCTGCGGACCCCGCTACCGGACCTCGATCGAGAACGCGGACGCGCGACTCGGGCGGCTGTTGGAGGCGGTGCGCGGCCGGGCCGAGTACGCACTCGAAGACTGGACGATCATCGTCGTCACCGATCACGGCCACGTGGACGAGGGCGGCCACGGTGGACGCTCCACGCTCGAGCGCACGGCGTGGATCGCGGCCTGCGGACCGGACATAGCTCCGGGTGTGGCTCCCGAGCGCGAACTGCGGCACGTGGACGTCGCCGTGCACGCGTTCACGGCGCTCGGCCTGGAGCCGGACCGGCACTGGACGCTCGACGGCCGGCCCTTCGCGACCACCGCTGCGGAAAGCGTGGTCCACGAGGCGGAACTGGCGTTGGCCGAGGCACTCGACGTCGAGGCCTGAAGCGCTCCGGTGGATCGAATCGAGCAGCACGAGACCGAGAACGAGCACGACGAGACCACCGCGCGGCTGTTCAGCCCGGCCGCGACCGTGGCCGCGTGCGCGGGCTTCGTGCTGCTCGGCGCGCTCCAGGCGTACTACGGCCCGTCGATCCCCGCCCTGCGCACCCGCTTCGGGCTGGCGCCGTCGGGTGCCGGTCTCGCGCTGAGCATGTACTTCGGTGGCGCGGTCGCCGGGGTGCTCACCGCCGGCATGCTGCACCGGCGCACCCGTAACAGCAGGCTGCTGATCACGTCGTTCCTGGTAATGGCGGCCGGTGCGTTCGGCTTCGCGCTGTCCGCGAACTGGCTGCTCGCACTCGCCGCGAGCCTGCTGAGCGGCTTCGGCGCGGGCGGCATGGATTACGGGCTCAACCAACTCTTCTCGATCGGCTTCGGTCGACGCAGCCCGGCGATGCTCGGCATCCTCAACGCGCACTACGGCGTCGGCGCGATCGCCGGACCACTGATGATCAGCTGGCTCGGCGCGCGCGATTATCCCTATGCGTTCGCCGGGACCGCCGCGCTGCTCGTAATCGCATCCGCGTTCTTCCGCACGGTTCGCGAGGCCGACGAGCCGGAACACCAGGATGCGAGCGCGGCTGGGCGACGGAGCGTCAGTCGGAGCCGAATAGTCATACCGATCGTCATAGCGTTCCTCGCGCTCTACGCCCTCCAGGTCGCGATCGAGACCGGCGTCGGCGCCTGGGAGCCGACGTACCTTCAGCTACTCGGCCACGGCGCGGACTACGCGGCGAACGCGACCTCGGGTTTCTGGCTGATGCTCACCCTCGGCCGGTTCCTGCTCGCGCCGCTGACACTGCGTTGGAGCGAGCCGACGATCGTATGCGTGAGCTGTCTCGGTACGACGATATGCCTGGCGTTCGCCGTCTTCCCCGCGCTCGCGCCGTACGCGCTGGCCGGTGCCGGGCTGTTCAACGCGCCGGTCTTCCCGGCCGCGCTGCCCTGGCTCAACCGCACCGCGCCGGACGTGCGCTGGGCCGGGACTGGAGCCATCCTCACCGCGAACCTCGGCGGCGTGGCGGCGGGACCGCTGCTCGGCCTGGCGATCGAGGTCTTCGGCAGCGGCTCGGTGCCCTGGACGCTGACGATCGTCTCGAGCGTCTGCCTCGCGCTCGCGCTCAGGCTGAGGCGGACGACCGCCCGGTCAGCATCAGCACTCCCCTGATTCCGCGCCGAGGATCTCGAAGGCCTCCAGCAGCGCGGTGACCCGGTCCGCGCCGAGCTTGCCGAGGAAGCGCTCGCGCAGCGTGGCCGCGAGGATCGACTCGGCCCGGGTCGCGGCGAGCCGCCCGGCCTCGGTGATCTCGGCGAGTATCACGCGCCGGTCCGCGGGGCTGGTCCGCCGCTCGACCAGGCCCATCGCGCACAGCCGGTCGATCAGCTTCGTGGTGCCGGCGGTGGAGAAGTTCAGCAGCCGGGAAAGCTCGTTCATCGGGGCGCTCTGCTCGCAGCCGCGGAGCAGGTGCCAGAGCACCCGGAACTCCGGCGCGGTGAGACCGCCGCTGCGCTCGACCTCGGCAAGCAGGTCGGCGGTGACGTTCTGCATGCCCGCGTAGAGCCGGAACCAGTCGCGCAGCACGGCCTCGTCCGAGGCGCTGGGGCAGAGCGCGGCCTGCTCCGGCCGGCCCGTCTCCCGCGCCTGCGCTGTCATCGGCCCGCCCTCTCCTGGTCACCCGCCTTCCTTGCCAAGCTTAGCCGAGCGGGTTAATATCTCGCCAGAAAGATAATATCCAGCGAGAAGATAGCTGGCTTCCTTTCCCTCTCCCCCGCAGAAAGGCCATCCACCATGCCCGCGCAGCCCGCACCCGGCCCCTTCACCCTCGACCCCGCCCGCAGCACAGTGCGCTTCAAGCACAAGACGATGTGGGGTCTGGCCAGCGTCAACGGCACCTTCGGCACAGTGCGCGGCAGCGGCGCGGTGGCCGCCGACGGAACCGCCTCCGGCACGCTCGTCGTCGAGGCCGCGTCACTGGACACCAAGCACACCAAGCGCGACACGCACCTGCGCTCCAAGGACTTCTTCGAGACCGACGCCTTCCCCGAGATAACCTTCGACGCCACGCAGATCAGGCCGGGAGCGGACGGCTCCGTCCAGGTCGAGGGCGAGTTGACGGTGCGCGGCACGAGCCAGAAGCTGACGTTTCCGGCACGCTATGAGACGCGCGGCGCGAACTCGGTCGCACTGCTCGGCGAGCTCGGCGTCGACCGCGCGAAGTTCGGCATGGGCTGGAACCAGCTCGGCATGATCAAGGGCGAGGCGAAGATCGAGCTCGAGCTCGTTTTCACAGCCGCCGTCTGACGCACCACCAGATGACTCCCGGCCACCGCCGAGCGGCCGAATCGCCCGTTTCACCGCAACACGAAGCAACTCGCGGCGCAGAACGTCGCCGAGGGGCATACTCGCGGTCATGGAAATGATGGTGCAGGCAGGCGGTGGCGAGGTCTGGGTCCGGGATTCGGGGGGCGAGGGCGTGCCCGTCGTCCTGCTGCACCCCGGCTGGGGCGATTCCGGGATCTGGGACGAGATAGCCGAGCGGCTCGCCGACGAGGTGCGGGTCGTGCGCTACGACTCGCTCGGCTACGGCGAGTCCTCGGCCCCGACCGAGCGGTACACGGCGCTCGACGAGCTGCGGGCGGTGCTCGACCGGCTGCAGATAGAGCGCGCGGTGCTGGCCGGGCACAGCGGCGGCGGGGCGACGGCGCTCAGCCTGGCGCTGGCCGAACCCGACCGCGTCGCCGAACTGCTGCTGCTCGCGCCCGGCGTGTCCGGCTACCCGTGGCCCGTCGACGACCCGTTCCTGGCCGGGATCTCGGCCGCCGCCGAGGCCCGGGACGTCGAGGGCGCGGTCGGGCTCGGGCTGCGCGTCTGGGCCAGGGCGGGGGCCGGCGAGACGGTGGAGACGCAGATCCGCAGCGCGGTGGCCGGGATGGAGCGGCAGGCGCCGTTCCTGGACGAGGACCCGCCCGTCTACGACCGGCTCGGCGAGGTGGACGCGCCGACCACGCTGCTCTACGGCGACCTCGAGTACCCGATGGTCGCCGAGTGCTGCCGGGCGATCGCCGAGCGGATCCCGAGCTGCCAGGTGATGACGCTGCCGGGCACCGACCACATGGTCCCGCTGCGCGCGGCGGGCGCCGTGGCCGAGCTCGCCGTGATGGCGGTCAGCGCGGCCGAGGCGGACTAGCCGGCCCCCGGCCCGGAACGACCCGCCGTGCGATATACCGGGATTGCCGGAAATCTGATGGCATGATCCTTACATGTCGGGTATTCGCAACGCGCTGCACGGAACGGTCTCGCTGGCCGGGGAGCTGCTGATCACGGCCGGAGTGCTGGTCGGGCTCTATATCGTCTACCTGCTGAGCTGGACCAGCGTGGTCGCGCACGCCGAGGCGCACGCGAACCTGTGCACGCTGCACCGGGAGTGGGCCGCCTCGATCAGCGTGCAGCCGCGCGAGGCGCAGCCCTTCGCGACGATCCAGATCCCGCAGATCCAGAACCCCGAGGTCTGGCCGATCCTGGACGGCGTCGTGCAGACGGAGCTGAGCCAGGGCGTGGGCTGGTATGCGACGAGCCAGATGCCCGGGCAGGTCGGCAACTTCGCGGTGGCCGCGCACCGGCGCACCTGGGGCGACATGTTCCGGTACCTGAACCAGGTCAAGACCGGCGACACGGTGATCATCCAAGACGGGAACACGACCTACACCTACCGCGTCCTCGAGAACCCGGTCTACGTGCCGCCGGACGACACGGACGTGCTCGACCGGATCCCCGGCCACTCCGGGCTGACCAAGCCGGGCCGCTACATCACCCTGACCACCTGCGACCCGGTGTACAACGCGTACCAGCGGCTGATCGTGTTCGGCCGACTGGTCTCGCAGCAGACCGCGCAGACGGTGTCGAACGCCTGCTGACGCGGGCTCAGCCGTTCGCCGAGGACGAGCCGCCGAGGACCGTCCCGCCGAGCGCAGCGCTGACCTGGCTCGCGTACGCGGCGTCGTCGGGCACGATCACAACCCAGTTGTCACCGAGCACAGCCCGCTGCGACGTACTGCCGATGAGCAGGCCGGACGATCCCGACGAGGCGAGCAGTGTCGCGTAGGCCTGGGCATCCGTATGGTCGTCGAACACGGTCGCGGTGACGGCGTTCGTCGCACTTGTAGTACTTGACGAGCCGACCGTGCACGCCGTGTAGCTGCGTAGGCCGGGCGCCTTGAGGCTCGTCACCTGGCCTTGCGAGACCGGCGTGCACGGATGCCCGGCCGACTTCAGGGCGCTGACGACGTCCGAACTGCTGCCGTACGTCGCGACGTGCGAGCTGGAGCCGGACGCCGTCGTGCCGCCCGGACCCGGCTGGGCGTTGTTCCCGGAGGAGCCGGAACAGCCCGCGAGAGCGAGCGCGGGCACGAAGATGAGGGCGGCGAGGATGCTGGCCGCGCCGTCGCGGGTGGGTGTCGAACGCATCGGGCCTCCTGGAGAATCCGCACAACGATCCGCCTCGCCCGAGGGTACTCGCGGGTAACTTCGCTGGGAAGGACCAATTCCGAATGCGCCAAGCCACGCCAGTGCCGATGCTGACCCTATGAGCATCGAGGAGAGCAGCGAACGCGGCGGCATCTGGTTCGACATCCGCGACGCGATCACGCTGCGCTCCTTCCTGCTCGTGCTCGGCACGCTCGGCCTCGGTGTCGGCTTCGTGCTCTCCTACGTCGGCGCCCTGCACGACCCCCGGCTGCAGAACCTGCCGGTCACAATCGTCTCGGACAACCCGCAGGTCACCGGCCAGCTCGTCGGCCGACTCGAATCCTCGGTACCGAGCGGCCTGATCGTGCCGAGCGCGGGCACATCCGCCGCCACGGCCACCGCGCAGGTCAAGGACCGTAAGACCGGCGCGGCCTTCGTCTACAACCTCTCCGGCACGCAGGACACGCTCATCGTGGCCTCAGCGGCCGGTTCGGCGCAGGCCACGGCGGTGGAGAAGCTGTTCACGGCCGTGGACCAGAAGCAGAGCAGAACCCTCACGGTCGACGACGTCGTACCCGCCGGCGCTGCGGACTTCGACAGCCTGTCCGCGTTCTACCTGGTCGTCGGCTGGTGCGTGACGGGCTATCTGATCTCCTCGATCCTCGGAATCAGCGCGGGCAGCCGCCCCTCGACGATGACCCGCGCGCTGATCCGGCTGGCCGCGCTCGCACTCGCCGGATTCGTCGCGGCGATCGTCGGCACCTGGCTCGTGCAACAGCACATCCTCGGCGCGCTCAACGGCGCGTTCTGGCCGATGGTGGCGACCGGCACGCTGCTCATCCTCGGCGTCGGGGCGGTCACCATGGCCCTGCAGATCGCCCTCGGTGTGTTCGGCATCGGCGTCGCGGTGCTGCTCGTGGTCGTGCTCGGCAACCCCTCGGCAGGCGGTGCGTTCCCGCGCTCGATGCTCCCGACGTTCTGGCGGGCCGTCGGCGCGTTCCTGCCGCCGGGCGCCGGAACGGACGCGGTGCGCTCGATCTCGTACTTCGGCGGCGCCCAGACCGGCTATCCCCTACTGATCATGGGCGGGTACGCGCTGCTCGGGATCGTCCTGAGCCTGCTGCTGTGCGCGCTCAAGCCGCGTTCCGCCGCAGCTCAGACGTCTTGATGCCGTAGCCACAGCACGGTCCGTCCGTGCAGCTCGCGCCGCAGGTTTGCCTCGACGGCCGCTGCGGTCACGGCGTCGAGGTGCGCGGTCGGCTCATCGAGCACGAGGACCGGAGCCGGGCTCAGCAACGTACGCGCCAAGGCCACGCGTTGGGCCTCGCCACCAGAGACCGCGTCGCCGAGATTGCCGACCGACGTGTCGATCCCGGCTGGCAGGGTCCTGATCCAGGAGTCGAGGCAGACGACGCGCAACGCGTGCCACAGCTCCTCCTCAACAGCCTCCGGCCTGCCCACGCGCAGATTCTCCCGGATGCTCGCGTCGAACAGGTGCGCGTCCTGGCCGAATACCGCGACGAGGCTGCGGACGTGGTCCGGGTGAGTGCGCCGCAGATCCACGCCGTCGATCCGCACACAACCACGCACCGGATCGAGACCGCGCGTAACGAGCTGCGCAAGCGTCGACTTGCCCGCGCCACTCGGCCCGGCCAGCGCCACATGCTCCCCCGCACGCAGCCGCAGCGAGACACCGTGCACGGCGTTGCGTCGCGCACCGGGCCACGCCGCGTCCACGCTGTCGAGTTCGAGCACTGAGTTCACGGTCCACGCGGGCCGGATCGGCTTGGCGGGAGCGGGGATCAGCGGAGCGGCCTCGGCGAGCCGGTTGAGCCGCAGCCGGGCCTGACGACCCCGGTCGATGGCGCGCGCCGCGTCGGGCAGTCCGGCGAGGAGCTCGAACAGGGCGAGCGGCGCCAGGACCAGCGCAGCGGCAACCGGGCCGGTCAGCTGGCCGGCGTGCACGGCGTGCAGCGCGGCGACGGCCGTAGCGGCGCAGGTGTATCCGCCTGCCGCGAGGACCAGCGCGATGCCGACGCCCGAGGCGAGCGCCCCGCGTCGTTCGAGGGCTGACAGAGTGCGGCCGTCCCGGGCGATGCGCGCGGCCTGCTGCTCCGCCGCGTTGTAGGCGACGAGGTCCGGCAGCGCGCTCAGCAGGTCGACGATCCCGTCAGCGAGCCTGGCGCGTACCGCCTGGGTACGTCGTTCGGCGCGGCGTGCGGTCAAGCGCGTGATCGCGGGAGCAAGGATGGCGGCGACGAACGTGCCGAGAGTCAGGGCGAGTGCGCAGCGCGGGCAGAACGCGTAGTCGAAGGCAAAGAGCGTCACGATGCCGCACAGTGCGCCGGCGATCGGTAGCAGGGCCTTGAGGAAGAGGTCCTGGACCGCGTCGATGTCGGCGGTGAGAGAAGACAGCAGGTCGCCGCCGCGTTCGGTGCTGAGCCCGGCCGGGGCACGTCGCACCAGGCCGCGATAGACGCGAACACGCAGGTCAGCGAGGAGACGCAGGGCCGCATCGTGCCCGGCGAGGCGTTCGGCGTACCGCAGACAGGCCCGGCCGAACGCGAAGGCCTGCACGGCGGCGATGCCGACCTGGAGCGTGAGCAGCGGCGGACGCAGCGCGGAAGTGGCAATCAACCAGGCCGACGAGGCCGTAAGCCCGAGCGCGCTGACGGCGGCCGCCGCGCTGAGCCCGAAGGCGCCAAGAACGGAGGCTTTGCCGCCGCCTGGCTCGCTCTCGCCAACCTCCCCCTTCAGCTCAATCTGTTGCGAACGGGTCGCCAGACTCACCTGCGCTGGGATCGCCGGAATCTCCAGGTGCGGCGGCGCATCCAGCCTGATCACCACGTCGCAGAGCCCCAGCAGCGCCCGACGATGCGTAACAACCAGCACTGTCCGGCCGACGAGCCAGGAGCGCAGAGCCACCGTGATCGCGCGTTCCCCGGCCGCGTCGAGATGCTCGGTCGGCTCGTCCAGCAGCACGATCGGCGCGTCACGCAGGACCGCCCTCGCGAGTGCGACGCGCCGGGCCTGGCCGCCGGACAACGCCGTACCGTCGCGGCCGAGGCGCGCGTCGAGCGGGAAGTCGATCCCCGCGATGCGCGCGGCCTCGGCGACCTGCGCGGCCGAGGCTCTCGGCAGGCCGAGCCGGATCGCCTCCGCCACCGTCGCCCCCGTCAGCCGAGGACGCTGCGGAACCCACGCGATATTTTCCCGCCACGCACGGAGATCCAGCTCAGCGAGACCGACCCCGTCAACGGTGATGTGCCCCGAGGTCGGCTGGTCGAAGCCGAGCAGAAGCTGCACGAGCGTGGACTTGCCGACGCCGCTCGCCCCGGTCACACCAGTCACCCGCCCCGGCGCGAGAGCGAAACTCGTCTCGCACAGCACGTCCCCCTCCCGGCCGTCCCGCTCGACCCGAACACGTTCGAAGCGGATCTCCGCGAACGCCGGGTCCTGCACAGTTCCGCTCCCCCGCACGGGAATCGGCGCCGCGAGCTCAGCAAGCATGCGATCCGCCGCACCGAGTCCGTCCGCCGCCTCGTGGTAGCGCGCGCCGAGTTGCCGCAGCGGCAGATACACCTCGGGCGCGCAGATCAGCACGGTAAGCCCGATGCGCAGCGAGAGCCCGCCGTCGGCCAGCCGCAATCCGATCGCGACGGCGACCAGCGCGACGGACGTCAGCGCGATGAGCTCCAGCGCGAGCGCGGACAGGAAGGCGATGCGCAGCGTGCCGAGCGTGGCCTTGCGATGCGCCTCGGCCGCGCGGCGGATGTGCACGGTCTGCCGACGTGCCCGGCCGAACGCGACGAGCGTGGGCAGACCGGCGACTACCTCGAGGAAGTGCCCGCCGAGCCGCTCCAGCGTGGCCCAGCGCACGGCCAGGTGGTCGCGGGTCTTCAGGCCGATCAGGATCATGAACAGCGGCACGAGCGGCAGCGTGGCGGCGATGATGACCGCGGAGAGCGCGTCGCTGCTCAGGATCCTGATGCCGAGCACGGCCGGGACGATCGCGGCGAGGGCGAGTTGCGGCAGGTAGCGCGCGAAATAACCGTCGAGCGCCTCGATCCCCTGCGTGGCCAGCAGCGCGAGCTCGCCGGTGCGGGCGCGGTCGGCGGCGCGGGCCGGGCCGCGCACGAGGTGGCCGAGCAGGTCGGCACGGAGCCGGGATTTGACGGCCGTCGACGTGCGGACGGCGCAGGTCTCGCGGATCCAGGCGAGCAGCGCGCGTCCGCAGCCGGCCGCGATCAGCCCGGCGACCGGGTCGAAGTAGGAACCCCCGGCGTACGGCCGAAGCACCAGGTCCGCGACGAGACCGGCCAGCAGCGTCGCCTGTACGACGAGTAGTACCGCGTCGAGCGCGCCGATCAGCCCCAGCAGCACGAGGAAGATCCGCACCGGCCGGGCCCGGCGCAACAGGCGCGGATCCACCGGTCTCACGCGGAGCTCGGCTGCGTCGTCACGCGGGCGCGGAAGACCCAGTACGTCCAGCCCTGATACAGCAGCACGAGCGGCGTGAAGATCAGCGCGACCCAGCTCATCACGGTGAGCGTGTAATGGCTCGACGACGCGTTCGTCACAGTCAGGCTGAACGCCGGATTCGTGCTCGACGGCATCACGTCCGGGTGCAGCGCGAGAAACAGCGCGGCCGTCGTGGCCACGATCGCCAGCCCGGTGCCGACGAACGCCCAGCCGTCGCGCCCCTTCCACGTCGCTAACAGCCCACCGAGCAGCGCGACCGCCGCCACCGCAGCCACTCCGAGCGTGACGCCGAACTGACTCGCCGAGGCCCCGAGCCGCACCAGCGTCCACGTCAAGAACGCGACCGCACTCGCCGCCGCAACCGGCCCAAGCCACACAACCTGCCGCCGAGCCCGCTCCCGCAACTCGCCGGTCGTCTTCGCGGCCAGGAACACGGCGCCGTGCAGCGTGAACACGCTCAGCGTCGTAAGACCGCCCACCAGCGCATACGGATTGAGCAACGTCAAAAAGTTGCCCGTGAACTCGTGCTGAGCATCGATCGGAACGCCGCGCACGATGTTCCCGAACGCGACGCCCCACAGCAGCGCGGGCACGATCGCAGCGATCGAGTGCGCCCAATCCCACCGCCTACGCCAGACCGAATCGGTGTCCTTGTTGCGGTATTCGATCGCAACGATACGAACGATCAGCGCGACGAGGATCAGCAGCAGCGCGAGATAAAAGCCGCTGAACAGCGTCGCGTACCAATCGGGAAACGCGGCGAACGTCGCCCCGCCCGCGACCACCAGCCAGACCTCGTTGCCATCCCAGACCGGCCCGATCGTACGCAGCAACACACCGCGCTCGGCCTCGGTCCGGCCGATCCGGAACATCAGCACGCCGACACCGAAGTCGAAGCCCTCAAGCAGGAAGTAGCCGCACCAGAGCACCGCGATGAGCGCGAACCAGAGGTTCTGCAGGGTCATTGATTCCCGTCCCTATGTGGCTCTGTGGCTCTTGGTTTCGGTCTCGGTCTCGGTCTCGGTCAGTACGCGAAGCCGAGTTGCGGATCCGTCGCCTCCGCGCCCTCAGCTGGCGGCTCACCAGGCCCTCGCCTGGCCGTGCGCAACATCAGCCCGACCTCGATGACCGCAAGTAGCGCATAGAGCAAGGTCAGCACGATCAGCGAGGTCCACATCGTCCCCGCGCCGACGCTAGGCGAGTTCGCGTGCCGCGTCTCCAGCACGCCGTAGACGACCCAGGGCTGACGCCCCATCTCAGTGAAGATCCAGCCGAAACTGGCCCCGATCGGCCCGAGCAGCACAGCCCACGTGGCAACGCGGTAAAACCACGTGGCGCCCCGCGTGTTCTTGCTCGTGCTCGTGCTCGCCGCAGCGACCTTGCGACGCGTATACCAGAGCCCCACCAACGCGATCAGCACCGCGAGCAGCCCGAAGCCGATCATGAAGCGAAAGGACCAGTACGTCACCGGAATGATCGGGTGGTACATCCCCGGCCCATACTTCGCGACCTCGGCGGCCTCAACGTCGTCGACCCCCTCCACCCGGCCGGAGAACGAACCGGTCGCAAGGAAGGACAACAGATGCGGGATCCGAATAGACCAGATCTCCTTGCCCCCATTGAGCGAACCAATAGTGAAGATCGAGAACGAAGCAGGCTGAGACGTGTGATAGAGCGCCTCAGCCGCAGCCATCTTCATCGGCTGCTGATCCGTCATGATCTTGCCGTCGACGTCCCCGCTGATCGCCGTCCCGACGCCGCCGAGCAAAGCGGACCAGAGCCCGAGCCGCATCGACGGCAGCATCGTGTCCCGGTGCTGCCCCCGCCGCAGATGCCACGCGGATCCGGCGACGAGCAGCATGCCGGAGATCAGAAACGCGGCCGTGATCGTATGCGCGAACGCGATCACCGCAGTCGAGTTCCCGAGCACGGCCCAGATGCTGGTCAGCTGCGCGACGTGCCGAGCCGAGTCGAGAACATACCCAACCGGATGCTGCATCCAGCCATTAGCCGCAAGGATGAAGTAGGCCGAAAGCGCCGTGCCACACGCAGCGATCCAAATACAAGCGGTATGCACGGCACGCGGCAGCCGATCCCACCCGAAGATCCAGAGCCCAAGAAACGTCGACTCAAGGAAGAACGCGAGCAGCCCTTCGATAGCAAGAGGCGCCCCGAAAATATCCCCGACGAAGCGCGAGTAGTCGCTCCACGCCATCCCGAACTGAAACTCCTGCACAATCCCGGTCGCGATGCCGAGCGCAAAGTTGATCAGGAAAAGCTTCCCCCAGAACTTCGTCGCCCGCAGGTAACGCTCGTCGCCGGTACGCAGCCACGCGGTCTGCAACACGGCGGTAAGGAACGCGGTGCCGATAGTCAGAGGTACGAACAGGAAGTGGTAAACCGTGGTGATGCCGAACTGCCAGCGAGCAAGCAGCAGCGCGTTCACGGAAGGCCGTTCCCTTCGGCTCGGTACCGCCGGAGTCCACCGACCGGCAGGCAGGCAAGGAGGGTCGATAGCATCACCAGCCTAATATCCGTAGTAGAAGAAATGACTGACCCAACCTCGGCGCGTCGCCCACCAAGGCAAGAATGCTTATATGCCCGCACGGCGAGCCGCCCGCCCCGCCACCCCCACTCAACCGCCCGCACCCACCCCGACCTCCGCCGCCCGCTGCCGTTAACCCCAGGGCGCGCAAGCACGGTGGGCCTGTTATCCGTCCAGCCGACGCCACGCTCTCGCCGCCGCTCGCCTCCGCTTATCGCCGGGCGCGCGGGCGCGGTGGGCCTGTTATCCGCCCATCGCCGACACCGCTTCGCCGCCCCTCGTCGCCGCACACGCCAGCCGCTGCCGCCGCCGCCGCTCACCCCAGGGCGTGCAAGTGCCGTTCACCCCAGGGCGCGCAAGCGCGATGGGCCTGTTATCCGTCCAGCCAGCGCCATCCTCTCGCCGCCGCCCACCGCCGGGCGCGCGGGCGCGGTGGGCCTGTTATCCGGCGGGGGCGGGCCGCACCTCGAGCTCGTCCAGCAACTGTTGCGTGGCCGCCGCGACCGCCTCCACGGCGGCGTCGAACGCGGCGCGGTTGCGTGCGGACGGTGCGCGGAAGCCGGAGATCTTCCGCACGTACTGCAGTGCCGCAGCGTGCACGTCTTCCGGTCCGACCTCGGGCGTCATCGGCGGGCGAAGGGTCTTGATGCTCCTACACATGCGACAAGTCTCCCGCGCGGCGCCACTGCCTGGCGAGACCTAGAGCGCGAGGGCGAGCAGCGGCAGCGTACGCCCCGGAATCGACACCGACGGCACGCCGCCGATCCGGACCGCGCCCCTGGCCAGGTAGAACGGCTCCGCATTCGGGTCCGAGGCGATCGTGAGCCGATGGAATCCGAGGTCGACGGCCACCGCTGACAGGTGCGAGAACAACGCGCCGCCCACCCCGCGCCCGATCGCGGGCGGATCCACGAAGAGCATGCCGAGTTCGCCGGCGGGCGGCTCCCCCTCGATCGTCCCGAAACCGAGGATCCGCTCCGCCACGCCCCCGTCCGGCCCCCTCGTCACCGCCACGTGCGTGCGCCGGGCCGCCAACTGACCAGCGGAGATCTTCAGTTCGTCGCGGAAGGCCTCCATGAACGCCGCGTCGTACCCCCAATGCGCCTTAGAGCGGACGGCGAGCGCACCGAGCTCGTCCGCCTCCTGCGGTCGAGCGGGCCTGATCGCGAAGTCGGTCACCTGCTCAGCGTACGTCCAACACCTGCCCGGGGCCCGATCACGCGCCGAGCCGCCGCGTCAGTTCCTCGACTGCGCGCAGCCACGACTCGTGTGCGGCGTCGATCACCTCGAAGTGCCCCATTCCAGTGAACACCGCGAGCTCCACGGAATCCCCGGCGGCGTGGGCGGCGGCGACGTAGTCGAGGCTCTGCTGGAACGGCACGCGGTTGTCGACGTCGCCGTGCAAAACGAGCTGGTGGACGGCCGGTCCGAGCGGCAGGAGCTCGATCGGCGAGGCGAGTGCGTACGCCGCGTCGAAGTCGGCATCGCCCGCTTCTCCGCCCACGAACTCGACGGCGGCGGGCAGCCGCCCCTCGGCGTTCCCGTCCAGCCGCTCCCGCGCCGCCGACCGCAGGTCCACGACCCCCGCCTGCGACACGACGACGCGCACGGGCAGCGGGGCGTACTTCGTCGCCCAGAGCGCCAGGTGCCCGCCGGCCGAGTGCCCGACGAGGCCGACCCTGCTCAGATCCAGCCCGAGTTCCTCGTCGTCTGCCAAGGCCGCGATGGTGCGGAGCGCCGCCACGACGTCCTCGCAGGTGCCCGGCCAGCCACCACCGTCCTCCGCCAACCGCCGGTACTCCACATTCACCACCGCGAACCCGCGTCCCAGCAGGTCGGCGGCCAGCCCGTGCATCAGGTCCCGCCCCCACGGCAGCCGCCAGAACCCGCCGTGGATCAGCACGACGACCGGGTGCGGCCCTGCGCCCTCGGGCGTATAGACGTCAATGAACTGCGACGGGTGCGCCCCGTAAGCCACCGTCGTCGCCTGCGGAAGGGCCACCGTGTTCTTGTCGTCCATCGAGCCTCTCTCCTCCTCAGTGGGCGATCTTTCATGCCGTCGCGCCATGCTAACCGGCTCGCCGGCGGTGACGTTCGCAGTCGCTCGATCCGGTGAATTAGGCGTCTGACGCAGAGTGCCGGGCCGCAGGTTGGCCGTTAGGAGTCTGTGAGCGCCGAGAGACAATCCGCACTGCCCGACGACGTCCGCATCGCGTACCACGCTGACGGCTCGGCCACGGTGAACGACGTTCCCGTCGCGGTCGAGCCCGGCCAGAATGTGCGGGACGCGGCGTATCAGGCGGCGGTCGGCCTGGTCATGGCCGCGGGGGCGAGCAGACCGGTCGCGGCGACGAGCGTCGAGGCGGATGGCACGCCGTACCCGCTGACGCTCTACCCGCTCAAGGCAGTCCTTGCGGCAAACGCCCTGGTGAACGCCGCCGCCATCAGCGCGGCCGGGAACGCTGCGGCGGGCGGTGGCGCCGGTGAAGCCGGTGCCGTGCGAGCGGGCGCGGCGGGCACGAGTGCCGTGGGTGGTCCAGGCGCAGCAGATCCAACCGCAGTCGGCGGCGCGGCGGCTGACGGGGCGATCGGCCTGGGCATCGCGGGCGGCTTCGAGGGTCAATATCGCCGCGCACGTCGAGCCTGGTACCGCCCGACACTCAGCATCAGTTGGCTTGTCGCGGGCGCTTGTGCGTGCGTGCTGCTGTCAGTGCTCGCGACAGTGCTGCTGCGGCAGAACGATCCGTCCCTCGTGCGACTGTCGGTGGACACCGAGAACGAGGTCGGCCACTCCGCGGCGGCGCGCGCCATGGGCCGGGCGATGGCCTCGTTGCCGGACGTCGTATCCAAACCCACGGCGAAAGCCTCGGCGAGCAAGCATCCGGCCGCGCCGAGTGCCTCTCCGCTCGCGCACCCGCCAGCCAAGGCCTCGACTGTTGGCGACGACAGCGGGAACGACGGCGGAAATAACAGCGGCGGCAGCAGGGACGGCGGCTACGACGCCGGCAGCACGTCCGTCGGCGTACCACAGCCCACGAATACGGTCCCGAAGCCCGTTCCCGGACCGAAACCCAAGCCCGCTCCCGACAGTCCCGCACCGGCTTCGGTCACGGACCTGACAGTGGCTCTGGTCGGCGGAGACCGGACCGATAAGAGCCTCGCGTATGTCATCACCGTCTCGACGAGCAACCCGAACCCGGTCACGCTGACTTACACATATGGCGGAAGCAGAGGACGCGGAACGGTCAAGCGGAGCATCGTGCTCTCTGGCGACAGCGAGTACGTGCTGCCCGGCCTCATCCTCGCCCAGCCGTACTGCGGCGGCGCGGTAACGATGACGGTCGCCACATCACCCATCGCCGACGACGGCACCGTCGTCGCTACGACCCAGCCCGGCTGCTGATCCTGGGGTTCTGCTCCTGCCCCGACTGCTGGCGCGAATGCGCCTTCGCCCCCGGCCGCGCATAGAGAACGGCGCCGGCTGCCGCGACCAGACACGCGATGCCGCCGACGGCGAGGCCGGTGCGCGGGTCCGAGGCCGCGATGATCCAGCCGACGAGCGGCCCGCCGACCGGAGTCGTCCCCTGGAAGGCGACCTGCCAGAGAGAGATCACCCGGCCGCGCATCTCCGGGCGGGCGGCCAGCTGGATCGTCGAGTTGCCGATGGATATGAAGGACACGCTCGCCCACCCCGCGAACAGCATCGCGACGTAGACCACCGCGAGATTCGGGGCGAACGCGCAGAGCAGGATCGTGCAGCCGAATCCCGTCGAGGCGATGACCATCGCGCGTATGCCGGTCCGCCCGCGCGCGGCGGTGAACAGGCCGCCGACGACCGCGCCGACGCCCATCGACGCGGTCATGAAGCCGTACACCTCGGAGTCGCCGTGGAAGGTGCGCTGCGCGAAGACCGGAAGCGAGACCTGGAACTCGTAGGCGAGCAGCCCGACGAGGGCCATCATCGCCAGTGGAACGACGATGTTCCGGGTACGCACGGCGTAATGGAAGCCCTCGCGCAGTTGGCCCTTCGCACGAGGCGTTGGCGAGCTCGGTCTCAGTTGGCTGCGATTCATGAGCAGCAGCGAGGTGACGACCGCGATGAAGCTGGCCGCGTTGAGCAGGAAGCAGATCCCGACGCCGACGCTCGCGATCAGGATGCCGCCGATCCCGGGCCCGACCGCGCGGGCCGCGTTGACGGTGACCGAGTTGAGCGTGATCGCGTTGCGGAGCTGGTCCATGCCGACCATCTCGCGGATGAAGGACTGCCGAGGCGAGTTCTCGAAGGCGTTGTTGACGCCGAGGAACATCGCGAGCAGGCAGATTTCCCAGAAGCGGACCGCGTGGAAGACCGTCAGCAGGCCGAGCACCAGCGCCTGCACCCCCATGATCGCCTGGAGCACGGTCATCAGCTTGAGCTTGTCCGACCGGTCCGCGATCACACCGCCGTACGGTCCGAGCAGCAGCACTGGCAGCGTCTGCAAGGCCGTGACCAGGCCGAGCGCGGTGGCGGAGTGCGTCAGCGTAAGGACGAGCCAGGCCTGCGCGGTCATCTGCATCCACGTCCCGACGAGCGAGATGCTCTGGCCGGTGAAGTAGAGCCGATAGTTGGGGATCTTGAGCGAGGAGAACGTACCCCGCCACGACCCCGCGGCGGACGCAGCCCCGCGCCGGTCGCCGGCCCCGAACGTAGCGGAGGCGGTGCGCGAATCGGAAGCGCCGGGTACAGCGGGCACAGCGGGCACAGCGGATGCGTCAGAAGCAGTGGAAGCAACGACCGCATCTGCCACCGGGACAGTTGAGTCGGAGGCCTCGACAACGTCGATCGCCGGCGCCGGAGCAAGCCCGTCACTCGCAGCCGATAAACCGCTCTGACCACTGGGCGCGGGAGCCTGGGCGAGGCTATCTCTCGCGGCGAGGGCGGGACTATTGTCGCTCGCGGCGTTGCCAGGATCGTCGCCGGCGCCGGGTATCGGGGCGGGCAGCTCGGGCGGGACGCTTGCGCCTTCGGCCGCAGGAGCGGCGGAGCTGCGTGAGGCGCCGGGGGTGGGGTCGCCGCTCATGGGGCCTCCTCGCGAGCCGAAGTTGTTGAGGTAACAACAATAAGATATTTCATCGATATATCGCAAGCGGTCGGCGACCTGGCGCTTCGGCGGATCGGTCAGACCCGCCACGGCCCTCCAAGTTTTACACGGCCCCCATTTGATTAGCGCTACTAAGGAATTATGCTCGGAATACGAGCGGTTGTCCGCCGCGACCCCTGGAAAGGACCCTCCGCCGTGCCCGACGACCGAGCCCCGCACGCCCCGCGCCCCGGTGAAGCCACCGGTACGGCCCGGCCCGACCGGTACAAGTGGGTGGCGCTGTCGAACACCACCCTGGGCATGTTCATGGCCACCGTGGACGCCTCGATCGTGATCATCTCGCTGCCCGCGATCTTCCGGGGCATCAACCTGAATCCCTTCGCCGCCGGGAACATCAGCTACCTGCTGTGGATCATCATGGGGTACCTGCTGGTGACGGCGGTCCTGGTGGTCACGCTCGGGCGGCTGGGCGACATCGTCGGCCGGGTACGGATCTACAACCTCGGCTTCGTCGTGTTCACGCTCGCCTCGGTAGCCCTGTCCCTGGACCCGTCGCATGGAGGGGCGGGGGCGCTCTGGCTCATCCTGTGGCGGCTGGTGCAGGCGGTCGGCGGAGCGATGCTGATGGCCAACTCGGCAGCCATCATCACCGACGCGTTCCCGGCCGAGCAGCGCGGCATGGCGCTGGGGGTCAACCAGATCGCCGCGCTCGCTGGGCAGTTCATCGGGCTGGTGCTCGGCGGGGTGCTCTCGGTCTGGGACTGGCGCGCGGTGTTCTGGATCAACGTGCCCTTCGGCATCTTCGGCACGATCTGGGCCTACCGGAGCCTGCGCGAGCTCGCCGAGCGGCGCCCGGCCCGCATCGACTGGTGGGGCAACCTCAGCTTCGCGGGCGGCTGCGCGCTCCTGCTGGCCGCGATCACCTATGGCATCCAGCCCTACGGCGGCCACTCGATGGGCTGGACGAACCCTTATGTCCTCGCCGGACTGGTGGGCGGCGTCGCCCTGCTCGTGCTGTTCGTCTACGTCGAGAAGCACGTCTCGCAGCCGATGTTCCGGCTCGCACTGTTCCGCAACCGCGCCTTCGCGGCAGGCAACGCGGCAGCCCTGCTGGCCTCGATAGCCCGCGGCGGCATGCAGTTCATGCTGATCATCTGGCTCCAGGGCATCTGGCTTCCGCTGCACGGTTACAACTACTCCGACACCCCGCTCTGGGCCGGCGTATTCATGCTGCCGCTGACCGCGGGCTTCCTGATAGCCGGTCCGCTCTGCGGCTACCTCTCGGACAAATACGGGGTCTTCTACTTCACGACCGGCGGCCTCACGCTCTTCGCCCTGAGCTTCATCGGGCTGCTCCTGCTCCCGCTGAACTTCTCCTACTGGGCCTTCGCCCTGCTGATCATGCTCAACGGCTGCGGCTCGGGCATGTTCTCGGCGCCGAATACCTCGGCCATCATGAGCAGCGTCCCGGCATCGGACCGAGGCGCCGCCTCGGGCATGCGCTCGACCTTCCAGAACTCCGGCATGTCCCTCTCGATCGGCGTCTTCTTCTCCCTGCTGATCGCCGGCCTCGCCGGCCGACTCCCCGGCGCCCTCTACTCGGGCCTGACCGCCCAGGGCGTCTCGGCCGCAGCCGCGCATCACGCGTCCCAACTACCCGCGGTCTCCACGGTCTTCGCCGCGTTCCTCGGCGCCAACCCGATGCAGACCCTCCTCGGCCCGACCGGGGTACTCAACTCGCTGTCCTCGCAGGGCGCTGCCACGATCACCGGCAAGACCTTCTTCCCGAACCTCATCTCCGGCCCCTTCCACCACGGCCTGACCATCGTCTTCGCCACCGCCGCCGGAATGGCC
>Ga0073928_10003768_pt1 | contig 23430 bp, 20 predicted proteins | sample PaiPotPPA55metaG_FD_76969 | JGI IMG/M metagenome (GOLD analysis project Ga0073928, IMG submission 76969) | Iron sulfur acid spring bacterial and archeal communities from Banff, Canada, to study Microbial Dark Matter (Phase II) - Paint Pots PPA... ...
CTATGAATAGAAACTGCACGCTGTGGACACTTAGGGTAGTGCGGTTAAAAGCGTTTTCTTTGCTTCGTTTCTTTGTCGCTTTGGACAAAGAAATGACGCGCCGCCACGCGCAGTGGCTAATAGAGCAAAAGAAAACAGCCAACACGTAACGCGCAAAGACCCTGAAAGCAGCAACCCGGCATTGACTCCGACCGCTAACCCCAGAACCTGGCACCTCAGCATTAACCCCAACCGCTAACCCCCGGACCCTGGAACCTCACCCCCAAGTGCGAACGAATAGATCCCCCGCTTACTGCATGAACTTGAGCCACCGCGCCTTGGCCTGGATACCGGGTTCTGACGCCCACCACTCCTCGGACATCAATGCCTGCCTGGTGGCATTCTCCGGCGAGCTGGGCAATTCGCTCGCACGCTTGGCGGTAATCTTGCCGGTCTTGAATGCGGCCGGATTGCCCGGACCATAGTCGATGTAAAGCGGCAGGTTAGCCTGCAAGTCAGGCGACACCGCCGCGTTCACGAACTGGATCGCCGTCGACAGATTCGGCGCGTTCTTCAGGATGCACAACTGCGTGTTCTGCAGGATGCCGTCGTTGTAAGTAAAGGCCACATCCGGATTGTCCTTTTGCACGGCGCTTGCGCGGCCGTTCCAGATCATTTCCATGTCTACTTCGCCGTCGTGCAGCAACTGCGCCGACTGGCCACCCGAGGTCCACCAGACGGTAATGTCCGGCTTGATCTGCTGAAGTTTCTTGAAGGCCCGGTCCACGTCCAGCGGATAAAGCTTGTCACGCGGCACGCCGTCGGCCAGCAACGCGGCTTCCAGCACCGTCTGCGGATCGTTGCGAAGCGCCCGCGTGCCGGGGAATGCCTTTACGTTCCAGAAATCCGCCCAGCTTTGCGGCACTTTCTTGAGCGTCTTCTTGTTGTAGCCAATTACCGTGGAATAGAACTCGTAGGCAACCGAATAGGGCGTGCGGTACTGCTCCGGCATGGCGGCCGCGTTCGGCAGTTTCGAAAAATCCAGCTTCTCCAGCAAGCCTTCACGGCCGCCGCGCAAACAGTTCGACGTTGGGGTATCCACTACGTCCCAGATCGGTTTGCCGGTCGCGCCTTGCGCCTTGATCGCGGGCCATGCGTCGGGGATGCTGTCCTGGTTGACCGTGATCGCGAGCAGCTTCGCGGCGGGATCGAGAATAGCCTTGGTCTGGGCTTCCTGATAACTGCCGCCTTGCGACACGAAGGTGATCTGTCCAGCGGCGAACGCGGGTCCGCTCGAAGCAAGACCAATTAGCAGCGACAGTGCGACGGGGCGAAGCGACAGGTTTCTCATCGACGGCGGTCCTGGTGGTTAAGTGAATCGGCTGCGGGTTTTGGAGTCGCGTGTGGCTTGCGTATAGATATGAAGTCAGGATATGAAGTCAGTCGCGCGATCAATGTAATGTCATCTTCCGGCCATGCCGTTGGTTCAGACTCGCACGCACAGGCAAGCGCTGTTGCAATGCAAGGCAGGGCGTGCGCGGCTGGCATGGGGAAAATATAGGGGGCCATTTTTGAGGTGGCAATGCCGCAATTGTTTGAGTACCCATAACATGGGGTAATGGTCGGCCCAAGGTGCCGTGCTCAAGTCAGGATTCCCCTAGGCGGGCAGCAGCACTTTCTTAGCAATTTTCGAGGGTTTCCCGATTTCTAAATCTTGGTTCCTGTTTTAGGATCGCTCTACCCAAGACTCCTTGCCCTCCGCTACCTGCGATGAGCGCCGATTCTTCCGACTCCAAGCCCGCCACCGAACAAATAGACGCTATTTGCCTGCGGCTGTTCGATTCGTGGTGCGACACCCGGAACGTCATCTCCCTGACCTTCCTGCTGCGTTGCTGGCCGCTGATCAGCGTGGACGCTGTCTCGATCAGACAACTTTGCACTACCCTGGGTGCACTTCAGGAATTGCATGGCAGCGTGCTGGATAAGGAGCAGGAGGGACTGCTGGTCGAACTAAAACAATGCATTGACGACCTGCAGGTGTATGGCCCAAAAGATCGTGCGCTGATTCGCCATAGCCGCGACCGCGCATGGGCGACGTCGAAGTTAGTACGGCTTTGCCGGATCGAACCATAGCTCCTTGCGTGCATAGGGCACCCACGACGGCAAGAACGGATTCTTGAGTTCGATGACGGTTCTCGTCTGCAGCTTGAGTTCGGATAGTTGCTCGGCGAAATGGCGGTTGAAGAAGGCGTCAAAACTACCGTCGCGTTCCATTTGTTCCAGGCCGTCGTTAATGCGGGTTGCAAGATGCGGATCGGATTTGCTGACGTAGAAGCACTGGGCGAACGGATACTTGATCAGCAAATGCTGCTCGATCGCAAGAGTGGGATAACGCCCCTGGTAGGCGGCAAGCTCTCCTGGCGCCTCGGTGACGCCGCGCGGAAACATGTCGAAGCGCCCATGCGTCAGCATGAGAAACAACGAGTCATAGGTCTCGGCGGTCCTTACCGTGATGTGGTTGTACTCGTACACACGTACATCGCCCCATAACGCACCCTGGCCCACCGTGAGCGCGCGGAATTGATCCAGCGTCTGGACCTGGTCTATTTTCGCCTGACTGTCCTTTGAAATCAGCGCGACGCGGTAGCCAAGCAAACCCTTGTCGATAGGAAAAGGGACGGGAATCATTCCCTCATCCAGTTCCTTGTGGCCCACGTCGCTGATCATGATGTTGATCCGCTTTCCCTTGATCGCTTCCAGGTGCGAGCGCGCAACGGAGATGTCGTCCGTATAGGCTAGCTCGACGTAAGGGCCGTATTGCGGCGTTGTTCGTCGCAGCACTTCGTTCAGCAATTCGAACGCATATGCATAACGAACCCGGAATTCTTCGGACTTCAGCGGCCTCACGACATCCTGCGCGCAAACCGTGGAAGTCATTGCGAGCGCGGTCAGCCATGCCATGAGGATAGTACGCATGGTCCTCTCCCAAGCACGGGGCGCCGGCAGGTTGCCGCCGTTGCCCGATTCCGGCGACAGCCGGCAGTCCCCTTGAATTCCTGTTGTTGGCGGACCAGCGTTAGACCACCGCCCTCAGAGCGCGCAGAATAGGTGGGTCTGGAACCCAAGGGTGGTCTGAGGAATATGGCGCTTAATACGTTTGGCGGACTATGTGACCTCGTCGGTCGCCACCGCAGCAGTGTTGCGATGCGACTACTCGCTACCGTTTTCCTGTTCAGTTGCACGGTCACGCTCACGCTCACGGCACTTCAACTCTATCGCGATTATCACCGGGGGGTGATGCTTATCGAAAGCCGGCTTGCGGAGATCGATGGCAGTTATCGAGGCAGTCTGGGCGAGGCGCTCTGGCGGCTCGACCGGCCGCAGCTGGAGCTCCAGCTCGAAGGTATTCTGCATCTGCCGGACATCCGGCTAGCCGAAGTCACCGAGGTCATTGCCAGCGACAGCTCCATGGTGGTCGCCGCCGGAACCCATTCGCGCGGCCCGGTCATCGTGCGCAGTTTTCCGATTGTGTACCGCATCCAGGGTCATGAGGAATCAATCGGCACGCTGCGCGTCGAGGCGACTCTCACCAACCTGTACGACGAACTGTTCAGGACGGCATTGGTAATCCTGCTGAGCCAGGGCGCCAATACGTTTCTGGTGTCGCTCTTTACCATCTATATTTTCTCGCGGCTCGTCACGCGCCATCTTGCCGCGGTGGCACGGCGCGTCGAAGGTTACGACTTCCGGCAGGCGCCGCAAGCCTTCACGCTGCAGCGCCGCAGGCCACGCCGTCCGGACGAACTCGAACGCGTAGTGGCCGCGTTCGACTCCATGTGCGCACGCCTTCATCGTGCCTATAACGACGAGCGGGAAGCGGCCGAGGGCCGCGAAGCCCGGCGCACCGCCGAGGCGGCGAATCGGGCGAAATCCGAATTCCTTGCCAACATGAGCCATGAATTGCGCACGCCGCTCAACGGCATCCTGGGGTACGCCCAGGTCCTCGGCCGGGACCGCGCGCTCAGCGAGCGCCAGCGGGACGGGCTCGGTGTGATTCAACGCAGCGGCGAACATCTGCTTGCGCTGATCAACGACATTCTCGATATCGCCAAGATCGAGGCCGGCAAAATGCCCTTCGATATTGTTGCGGTGCCGCTTCGCGGACTGCTGGGCGACGTCGAGGAAATCATTCGCGTGAAGGCCGAGCAAAAGCAGCTTGTCTTCATGTGCGATGCCGCGCGCGACGCGCCCGACGCCGTGCGTGCCGATGAACGGCGCTTGCGCCAGGTACTGCTCAACCTGCTGGCAAACGCAGTGAAGTTCACCGACAGCGGCTACGTGAGCTTGCGCGTGGCCCCCTTGCTGGATGGCCGGGTCCGCTTCTCGGTGGAAGACACGGGGATCGGCATTGGCGAAACGCAGCGCGAGCTGATCTTCGAACCCTTCGAGCAAACCGGGGACGAACAACGGCATCGTGGAGGAGCCGGGCTTGGGCTTGGCATCAGCCGGCAACTCATGCGCTCGATGGGAAGCGACATCCTGGTCGAGAGCTGCAAAGGCGAGGGCAGCACCTTCTGGTTCGATCTCGAAGCAGTGCCTGTACCGGCACCGTTCGTGTCGGCGGGTACGCATGCCGCGTGGGTGGTGACCGGCTACACGGGGGCGCGCAGGAGCGTGCTGGTCATCGACGACGTGCCCACCAACCGCGCGGTCGTGGTCGACATGCTGGGGCAGATCGGCTTCGACATGATGGAAGCGGCCAGCGGTCAGGAGGCGCTGGAGATAGCGCGAGTGAAGCGCCCGTCGCTGGTGCTGACCGACATCGTGATGCGCGAGATGGACGGACTCGAAACCATGCGCCGCTTGCGGCTGCTGCCGGATTTTACCGGCGTGCCGATCATCGCCATCTCCGCCAGCGCAACGGGCGGTGACGAAAAACGCAGCCTGACCGCCGGCGCCGATGCGTTCGTGGCGAAACCCATCCACCTCGACACGCTGCTCACGCAAGTAGCCGCGCTGCTCTCGCTCACCTGGACTTATGCGCCGCTTGGGCTACCGCTGGTGCAGCCTGCGGCGATGCCATTCCCGGCTGTGCCTTCGCATGAGATGCATGACCTGCACCGGCTTGCGCGCCAGGGCAACATGCGCGAAATCGTGTTGTGGGCCGAACGCATCACGGCACTCGACGAGCGTTACAGCGCGTTCGCTGCTGAATTGCGTTCGCTCGCGAAGAACTACCGGACCAAGGCGATCGTGCAATTCGTCGAGCGGCATCTTGAAGGGGGGCACGCGTCATGAATGACACGACTATTGACCTTGCACCCGCGAAGGTGGAACCGTCCACCGTCCTGATCGTGGACGACATGCCCGCCAATTTGAGCGTCGTGGTGGAGAGCCTGGAGGCGCAGGGCTTTCGCGTACTCGTGGCGCTCGACGGTCTGGAAGCGCTGGAACGCGCGGCGTTCTCTCAACCCGATCTCATCCTGCTCGACGTCAAGATGCCCGGCATAGACGGCTACGAGACCTGCCGGCGGCTGAAGGCAAATAGCGACACCAGCGACATTCCGGTGATCTTCATGACGTCGATGTCCGCGGCCGCCGACGTGGTCGAAGGGCTCGCTGCGGGCGGCGTGGACTATGTGACCAAGCCGATCCGGGTTGACGAGGTAGTGGCGCGCATTGGCACGCATCTGGCATTGCGCACGCTGCAGCAGCAACTTGTTACGCGGAACATGCAGTTGCAGCATGAAATTGCCGCACGCGAGAAAACCCAAAAAGCCTTGAGCGATGCGCGCGACGAACTTGAAGCGCGGGTAGCGCAACGCACCGAGGAGTTGGCGCGGGCCAATGTCAGCCTCAACCTGGAGATTATCGAACGCCGGGGCGTGGAGGCGCGGCTGAAAGAAAGCGAGGCGCGGTTTCGCGCGATTGTGGAGACGAGCCCGGTTCCGTTGTGCATCACGTCCATGCCCGAAGGCGACATCCTATACATGAACCAGCCGCTGCGCGAACTCTTTGCGCTCGACGCCACACAATCTGCTCTTGGCAACATTGTCGACTTTTACGCTTCGCCCGGGGAACGTGACCAACTGGTGTGTCATCTGCGTGAAGATGGATGTTTGCACAACGCCGAGCTGAGTTTCAGGCGGGCGGACGGCACCTCGTTCTGGGCGGTGGCGAACGCACGGGCGGCGACCTACGGCGACGTTCCGGCTATTTATGTGGGGCTTTACGACATTACGGCGCGCAGGAAGGCCGACGAGAAACTGCGTGCGAGCGAAGCGAGCCTCGCCAATGCGCAGCGCCTCGCGCGCCTCGGCGACTGGGCATGGGACCGCGATAGCGGGGTTACGCACTGGTCGTCGGAGGTCTACCGCATTCTTGGTCTGGAGCCCTCGGTTGTGAAGCCGTGCTATGGCACCTATCTCGCGCTGGCTCATCCCGACGACCATGCTACTGTCCGGCGCGCGGTTCGTGAACTGCTCGCGAAGGGGCAGCCTTTCGGCATCGACCATCGGATCATGAGTCCGGACCGGACGACACGCATCGTCCGGCTTCAGGCAGAACTCGTGGATGCGCGAGAGGGGCTGTCATGGGGTATTGTCGGCACCGTCCAGGACATCACCGAGAGGAAGCGTACCGAGGAGGAACTGCTGGCGTCGCGCGAGCAATTGCGCGAGTTGTCGGCGTATCTGGAAGCAATCCGGGAAGAGGAGCGGCGCCGTATAGCGTTGGAGATTCACGACGAACTGGGGCAGTTGCTCACCGCGCTGAAAATGGATGTTGCACTGCTCAAGATGCGTGTTGTCGCGGACGCGGAAGCTACCCGGAAGATAAACGACATCCGCGAGCTGGTGGAGAAAACCATCTGGATGGTGCGCAACGTCGCGAGCCATTTACGACCGGCGGCGCTCAACTTCGGTATTGTGTCGGCCTTGGAGTGGCTCGCTGAGGACTTCAGCCGGCGCAACGGCATGCCTTGCCAACTGGTTGTGCGTGGCGGTGAACCGAGTCTGGCGGACACCGATGCAACGGCCGTGTTCCGCATTGTCCAGGAATCGCTGACGAATGTATCGCGGCACGCCGGTGCGTCGCGCGTGGCCGTGACGCTTGTCAGCACTGATCAGGCACTCGATCTCCGGGTGAGCGACGACGGTCAGGGCTTTGAGCCGGAGTCGGCGCAAAGCGCTTTCTCCTATGGCTTGCTAGGCATGAGCGAGCGGGCGCGCCTGATCGGAGGGACGTTGCACGTGGACAGTGCGCCGGGCGCCGGAACCATGGTTTCAATCAATTTGCCTCTGGATGGCGGACGGGAACGATGATTAGTATTTTTATTGCGGATGACCACGCGATCGTAAGAAGTGGGCTGAAGCAGATCGTGGCTACGACGACCGATATTGCCGTGGTCGGTGAAGCCGCGCATGGGTCTGAAGTCGTGGACAAGCTGCGTGCTTGCCGCGTGGACCTGCTATTGCTCGATATGACCATGCCGGGCATCAGCGGCGTGGACCTAATCCGGCGCGTGCGGGCTGAGCAGCCCACGTTGCCGATCCTGGTGTTGAGCATTCACAACGAGGGGCAGGTGGTATCGCGGGCGTTACGCGCGGGTGCTACGGGCTATGTGACCAAGGACAGTGACCTCGAAGTCCTGCTTGCCGCTATCCGGAAGTTGGCGGCGGGTGGGCGCTTCATTGATCCGAAGCTGGTCGACGCAATTGTTTTTGACTCACCTTCCAGCGACGGGCCGCCGCACGAGATTCTCTCGGACCGTGAGTTCCAGGTGCTGCAGATGCTGGCGGCGGGTAACAGCATCAATGACATTGCCGACGCGCTGTCACTGAGTGCAAAGACCATCAGCACGCACAAGATGCGGCTCATGCAGAAGCTCGGGCTCAGTAATAATTCTGAGGTGATTCGTTATGCCGTCAGGCACGGCCTGGTGACGGAGTGAGGGGCTCACCGCCTCAACCTCCATGATTGGTCTGTCAGGAAATCCTTATAGTCATTGCAGGATATTCCTAGATCAAATTCCGCTTCCGCCGACTGAAAATTAGATCGGAACCAGATAGCATGGTGTCATGCGGAACGGTATGAGGAGTGCGCTGGTAACGGCCGATCCTTAGGTCTTTAGCAAGGAACAATAGTGGCCGGCAAAGGCTGCCGTGGTTCAGGTGCTAGTCTGTTTGTTTATATTTTCATGGTGGGGCAGAGTGGTTGTGCTTAGGCTGCATGGGCGCAATGATCCGTCTGCTGCCCCGCGCTCGGTGTTCTTTCATCACGATGGTTGCTGGCAAGTAATCCCGCGGTCTGGGAAGGCTTTGACGAAGGCTGTCCGGGTGGCAGCTTGATGACCCTTGGTGAGTTCTGCGGAGAAACGCATGGATAACAAATCGGGGCTGCAACAACAGGAAGATGTGGGCGAGCTTAGTGGCTGGATCAGCGTCTGGTACGACCAGGCGGTGGCCGCGCGGTTCATCGACCCGCCGTTCGTGCTTGACGACACAACCGCGGACCGTCTTCAAGGTTACTTCGACGTTGGCCTGACACCGGACGACGCAGTTCACGCTTTCTTCGGTGTAATTCACTGAACCTGACTGTCACACCGCCGCACGCGAATACTCGGTATAGGCGGCAAGTTTGTAGAACCTTCAGCGGCCCATGCGCCGGGGAGGTTGAGTTGTAAGCTGGCTCTCAGTTCTAGCCCTCCCCTCGGAGCTAGAATTTAAGGCGTCGTGTTCGCACGGCGCCTTTTTTTTATTCCTCGCAGATACGTCGCTTGATGCTCGGGGCGTGATGTTAGCCCGACTGTCAGCCCGATACGTAAGGCCCGTGCTGCAACTCGGATTTCTCCAGCGCCGCCAGCACGGTGTCGAATACAAGCCGTATGCGCGCGGGCACCGGTCCCCGCTGTGGCCTATAGACGTAGACCGGCCACGGCTCCGGCGCAACGTCGTCCAGCACGCTTGTCACCTTGCCCGCGCGCAGCAAGGGCAGCGCGAGATAACTCACGATCTGCCCAAAGCCCAGCCCCGCCACTACGGCACGGCACTCGCACTCTCCATCGTCGGTCTGGAACGCGAGATTCGTGGGCGTCATTTCCTGCCCGTTGGCAAACTGCCAGGGCCACACGCGCCCGGTGTTCCTGTCGATGAACCCCGTCGACGGCAGCAGTGCAAGCTCAGCCAGATCCGCGGGTTGGCCCACGCGGGCGATCAGCTTGGGGCTGGCAATGACGGAGAAGCCCACCCGCGATGCGGGGCGGACTACGAAGCGGCTGTCTCGCATGAAACCGATCCGCACGCCAATATCGATCTGCTCCGCGATGGGGTCGATGATGGCGTCGGATAAACGCAGGTCGAGCGTGATGCCGGGATGTTTCTCGGCAAGACGGGTAAGCGCGGGCATGAGAAAACGTTCGCCGATGGACTTGGGGGCGGTCAGCCGGACCAGGCCGGCGATCTCGGCATCGATCCCGCTGTCCTTCGGTCTTAACAGATCATCCATTTGCTGAACGAGTTCGCGCGCCCGCAGCGCAAATGCTTCTCCTGCTTGCGTGGCGCGCACCCGCCGGGTGTTGCGGTGGAAGAGGATTTCTCCCACCAGCGCTTCCGCTTCCTGAACGGCACGCGTAATTGCCTGGGGCGAGATTCCCAGCCGGGTAGCCGCTTCCTTGAAGCTTTGCGCTTCAACGGCCGCACAATAGATGCGCAACATTTCAAGGCGATTCTGCATGATGGCTTCCGGGTTCGCTTCCATAAATTGGAATTATGAAATCGTATCATTTCCATTGAATGGTTGATTCGCGATTCCCATACTGTCTTCTGTCGCGGGGGCCTTCGCTCCTCAGGAACACAGGAACGTGTCAAGAATGAGCCATAACGTCAGCAATGGAATTGAAGGTAAGGTCGTTGTCATCACCGGCGCGAGCAGTGGGCTCGGTGAAGCAACGGCGCGTCATTTATCGGCGAAAGGGGCCGCGCTGGTATTGGGTGCGCGTCGTCTCGACCGGCTCGAGAGCATTGCCGCCGAGTTGCGCGAAGCGGGCGGCAAGGTCGAGGTATTGGCCGCCGATGTCACCCGCCGCGCAGATGTCCAGGCACTGGTCGATCGGGCAGTGAGTGCCTATGGACGCGTGGATGTAGTGATCAACAACGCAGGCTTCATGGCGATCGCGCCCATGTCGGAGACGAAGGTCGACGAGTGGGAACGCATGATCGACATCAACATCAAGGGTGTGCTGTACGGGATCGCGGCCGCGTTGCCGGTATTCCAGAAGCAGGACAGCGGTCACTTCATCAACATTTCGTCGGTGGCGGGCATCAAGGTCTTCAGCCCCGGCGGCACTGTTTATAGCGGCACCAAGTTTGCCGTACGCGCTATTTCCGAAGGGCTGCGTCACGAAGTCGGCGCGTCGATCCGCACCACGATCATCCTGCCGGGCGCGGTCGACTCCGAACTGAAACTCGGCAGCTCCCACGAAGAGAGCGCGAAGGTGGTGGGGCAGTTTTATCAGCAGGCGATTCCCGCTGATTCGGTCGCTCGTGCGATTGCCTACGCGATCGAGCAACCGGGCGATGTCGATATCAACGAGATCGTGCTTCGTCCGACCATGCAGGAATTCTGATCGACGCGCTCCGGCGGTGGGAGTGCGCGTCGCTGGGGCGGGTGCTGTACGTTGTTATTGTCGATTCGTACTGGCCCAGTCTCAGGCATTGAACCTGTCCAGCCGGAACGCCTTCGGGTCCACTCTCGGCGTGTCCCCGGTCACCAGATCCGCCATCAACGCGCCGGCTGCCGGGCCAATGCCAAATCCATGCCCTGAAAATCCCGCGGCCAGAAAGAACCCTGGAATCTTGCCGACCTCGGAGATGACCGGCACGGCATCAGGTGTCACATCGATAAACCCCGCCCAGGCTTGTGCAACCGTCGCATTCTTGAACGCCGGGAACGCATGCTTCAACTTGCCTAATGCGCCGTCGACCATCTTCATGGTCGGCGGTGGATCGAGCGTCCGGCACGCTTCGAACGGCGTGGGCGCATCCAGGCGGAAGTGGCGCGGGATCTTCATCTCCTCCACAAAACGCCTGCCTACACGAAGCTTCAAGTACTTGCGCTCTGCCATCCATGCCGGCAGGAATTGACGGCACAAGCGGATGCTGTCCGGTGTGAGGTCAGCTATTGAGGCGCCGAGTTGCGACACCGTGTAACCGCCGTCAGCGCGCTTGCGGCACGTAAAGTCCGACCCGTTGATCGCCATATCAAGACCAGTTTCCAATGGCCCTGTGCGCAGCACTGACGCATGCACCTTCAACTGCGGGAAATCCACCGCGTTGTTGCCGCAAAAAAGCCGTGACCATGCGCCGCCTGCCAGCACCACCGACGCACACTTCACAACACCCCGCTCGGTGACGACCGCCGACGTTCTCCCCGCGCTGGTCGCAAGCCCGCGAACCGCGCATTGTTCGAACACGAGTGCACCGGCTTCGGCCGCCAGTTGGGCGATTGCGGCGGTGGCGAGCGTGGGTTCGGCGACGCCGTCGCCCGCGCTGTACAAAGCGCCGATCCACGGCCGGTTCGACGCGGGAATAAGACGCGCCAGCTCGTCGCGTCCCAGCAGATTTCCTTCTGTGCCCGTGTCCTTGACCGAGTTGAGCCACGCCTGATGACGGGCCATTTCCTTGTCCGTTTCCGCCAGATAGGCGAGGCCGGTACGCCGGTAACCCACGTTGATGCGCGCCTGGATGTCCGCCCACATGTCGTTCGCTATGGCAGATAGCGGCAACTCCTTCGGGTCCCGCCCGACCGTGCGAATCCATCCCCAGTTGCGCGACGACTGCTCGCCCGCGACCGTGCCTTTTTCGAATACAGCAACGCGTATGCCCTTGCGTGCCAGCGCGAGTGCGGTGCTGATGCCAATAATGCCGCCTCCGATGATCGCAACGTCGATCTCCGCAGGCAATGTCGAACGCATGGTTTGTCCTCGAGGGTAAGCGGTCGTTGACGGTCAGTGAACACGGCTTCGGCTTGCCGACAAGCCGGCCAGCGCAACCACGCCTATCACGATCACGTAATAAGCCGGCGACATGATGCTGCCCGTCTGTGCCACAAGGAAGCCGACCACGAGCGGCGTGACGCCGCCGAAAAACGTCTGCGACGCAACATAGGCGACCGACACGCCGGTCGTCCGGCACGACGTTGGAAAGAGCTGTGACAGCAGCGAGCCGACCGGCGCGTAATAGAAGCTGTAGAACACCAGCGACATTGCGCATTGAAACAAGATCAGCGACTGGAACGAAGGGCTATGCGTCAGCACGAAGAACATGGGGAAGATCATGATCAAGCCGGCAATCAAAGCAATCCGCATGACATTGATCGTGCCGAAGCGGTCGGCAGCCAGTCCACCGAAGATCGGGAAGATCGTGCTGACGAGGCCGCTGAAGATTGATGCAATGAATGCTGAATCCTTAGCTATGCCAAGGTTGTAGATAGCGAAGGTCGGCATGTAGATGTTAAGAAAGCTTGCTACATTGCCCGCCGCAACAACGGCTGCGCCGATGAGCAGGAAACGCTTGTGAAAGGTGAAGACCTCCGCGAGCGGCCGATGCGGTTTGTCGGCGACTTCCTCGAACTCGCGCGTCTCGTTGATCTTGGTGCGGATATACAGTCCCACCGGACCGATCAGGCAGCCGAAGATGAACGGCGTGCGCCATCCCCACGAATCGACCTGCTCTTGCGAAAGATAGTGGTTGATCAAGTAAGCAAACAGCGAGGCGGTCAGCACTGCCAGGCCCGAGGTCGAGAACTGCAGGCTGGCGAAAAGCGCTTTCGTGCGCGAGTTCTGCTCGGTCAGGTAGGAGTTCGCGCAGCCAAATTCACCGCCGACCGAAAAGCCCTGCAGCAGGCGTCCGAACACCAGCAGCGCGGGCGCCCACGCACCAATCACCCGATACGTTGGAATCACCGCCATCAGCAAGGTGCCGCAGAGCATCAGGAACGCGGCGATGGTCAGCGCGGCGCGGCGGCCGCGTTTATCGGCGTAGATGCCCAGCACGACCGCGCCGACGGGCCGTATGACGTAGGCGCTCGCGAAGGTCAGCAAGCTGTACAACAACGCCGACTGCGGATTGCCGGTGGGGAAGAACAGGCGCGAGATGGTGATGGCGAACATGGCGTACACGAGCAGGTCGAACCACTCGAAGAACGTGCCCACGTTCGCCGCCACCACGTCGCGAATCTTGTGCGTGGATGCCTGCCTGGATGATGGAATGCCGCCCGAGTCGATGCTGCCGATCGCCTGTTTCATCTTTGCGTCCCGTGTGGTGAGCGCCGGCCGGTTGGGGCACGGTATGTCCAGTACAGCTAAGTAGGCGCACAAGACTGGCCGCGCCCGGGCGAAAACCTAAACGTAAAAATGATTGCTGTTGATGACCAGGATGGTGGTGGGCGACTCCCAGCCGTTTTCCCATCTATAGCGGTGGCCCGACGGAAAACCATATACGTCTCCGGCTTCCAGCAGCATTTCCTGGTCGTCGACGAACAGACGCAGCTTGCCGCGCACGACGTAACCGATCTTGTCGCCGGTCTGCAAGACGAAGTTCACGTCCGACACGGCGCCCGCGCCGATCTCCATCAGGAACCCTTCCATGACCGAGCAGCCCGCCGGCGTCACGCGATATTTGGTGACACCGCCCACGCTCACCGGCTTGCGATCCGCGAGCCGGACGACGAAGTCCGTGCCCGCGCCGCCCTGCGGAGCGGGCGTGCTGCGCTCATCGAATAACGCCGCGCCGTCCACACCCAGCGCATGGCAGATGTTGCGAAGTACGCGAATGGACGGCGAGCTGATGCCGCGCTCGATCTGGCTGAGCATGCTGACGGACAGGCCGGCCTGCTCGGCCACGTGCTTGAGGCGCAGGTCCTGCGCCTTGCGCATGGCGCGCAAGCGGCCACCGATGACCACGTCTTGCTCGTGCGTAGGCGCATTCGTCAACGGCAAGGAGTCTTCGGACACGGTGTCGCCTTGTACGGGGGAGTGCATCGAAAATTACACTGTGATGAAGTTTCTGTCAAAAAATTATTGTTTTCAAGAAAACAATAAGGATTTGGTGAAATTTTGCGCTAGATTAACCGGACGACGCGTGACGTGGCCTGCGGCGAATGCCTGCAATTCTTCGGTTGATTTGCCTGTTGCCACCCGTGAGTAATAGCTTGCAGGCAGAGCTTGCACACAGCTTCCAGACAGCTTCCCGACCAAGGAAACGAGCCATGTTGAACGACCGTAAGATCAAGCTGGGTTTGTCGATGCGCTACCTCGGATATCACGTTGCCGCGTGGCGGCATCCTGATGTGCCCGCCGACGGCGCCGTGCATTTCGACTACTTCCTGAAGAGCGCCATCAAGGCGGAAGCGGCCAAGCTGGACATGATCTTTTTCGCCGATGGGCTCGGCATACGCGCGTCGGATGAACCGGCCGGGTCGCTCTGCCGGGACATGCGTAACGTCGAACTTGAACCTCTGACCCTGCTAGCGGCGCTTGGCGTATGTACGAAACACATTGGCCTGGTCGCGACGGCATCGACTACCTATAACGAGCCGTTTCACGTTGCGCGGAAGTTCGCGTCGATCGATCACATCAGCGGCGGTCGCGCGGGGTGGAACGTCGTTACGTCCTGGTCGGAACAGGAAGCCTGGAATTTCAGCCGCGACACGCATCTTGGTTATGCCGAGCGATTCGAGCGGGCCGATGAATTCGTCGATGTCGTCAAAGGCCTGTGGAATAGCTGGGAGGACGACGCGTTCATTCGCGACAAGGCGAGCGGCATATTTTACGAACCGTCCAGGTTGCACACGCTGAATCACAAGGGCAAGCATTTCAGCGTGCGGGGACCGCTCAACGCGGCACGTACCCCGCAGGGGCGGCCCATCATTGTCCAGGCAGGCGGGTCCGAGGCGGGACGTGAACTGGCCGCGAAGGACGCCGATGTCGTCTATAGCAACGCGTTCGAACTGGCGCCCGCCAAGGCTTTCTATGACGATGTAAAAGCGCGCCTGGCCAAACATGGGCGAACAGCGGATCAACTGCTGATCATGCCGGGGGTCACGCTATACGTCGGCAAGACGCGCGAGGAAGCACAGGCAAAATTCAATGAGCTCCAGGCGCTGATCGATCCGCTAAGCGGGCTTGCCATGCTGCATGCTTATCTCGGCGATCTGTCCGCCTACGATGTCGATGGCCCCGTGCCGGAGGTTGTGCTCAGTGGCAACCAGGTGCGCAGCATCGCTGAAAACCTGTTGAACCTGGCGCGTAAAGACAAGCTGAGTATCCGCCAGCTCTACCAAACTGTGGCGGCGGGGAATGGGTGCCGTGTTTTGATTGGTACACCGGGTGACGTGGTGGATGATCTGCAGCACTGGTTCGAGAGCGGAGCCGCCGACGGCTTTAACATGTGCCCGGCAACATTACCGCAAGGAATTGACGATCTGGCCGAACTGGTGATTCCTGAAATGCGCCGCCGCGGATTATTTCGGACGGAGTATGAGGGCACCACGTTACGGGAGAATCTTGGGTTGAAGAGCCTGGCTTTCGGCGCTTAGCGGTGCGCCGGATTCTTGCTGATCAATCTCTTTCTCAACCGCGACGCCGCTTCCAGGAATGCACATAACAACGGATGCGGGCGGTCAGCTGCCGACGACACTTCGGGATGTCCCTGCATGCCGATATAAAACGGGTGGTCGCGCGCTTCGATTGCATCCGCGATATGACCCGACGCATCCGTCGCGCAGACCGTCACGCCTGCATCATTCAACAAGCCAAGAACGCGAGGATTGAGCCTGAAGCGGTGGTTCGTGCGGACAGTGAACCGCTCGCCCAGAATCTCGCGCAGCTGCGAGCCTTTCTCGATCTCGACCACCTGATCGCCCAACCGATGAACGCATGATCCGTCGTCGGCGGTGAGCCGGATGAAACTATGCAGGCTCGCTGCGGGGTTAGCTTCCGCGAGGTCGACCTCGTCTGAACCCGAGGCGAGCTGTGCAGCGGCCGTCGCCATGGTCTGCATGCCGAGGCATAGTCCGGCCACCGGCACGAGCGATACGAACCCATAACGCGCCGCGATCACCTGTCCCGGGACGCGACTCATATCTGAACCGCCCGGCAGCACGATGCCATCAATGCCCGCGAAAAGCCGGCTCATGTTATCGACGTCGATCGATTGCGGCGAGATATAGATGATGTCGACGTCCATGTCCAGAGCGTCGGCGGCATCGCCCAAGGCTGCCAACGTGGCCGAATTGACACCTCGATGGTCACGCTCGCTGCCGATCAATGCGATGCGCACGTGCGTAGTCGTGCGGTTTTGCGCTGACTGACCCTGACCCAGACCGTGACCCTGACTGAGCCGGCCGAACCGGTCGTGCGTCCATGCTCCGGTCGCCGCAACGGGATCAAGCGTTGCGGCGTCGACTATCCGCGCACCGGCCGCGTTGCGCATCACGCGATAACTTTCGTGTTGCACGCCGCGGCTTTTCGCTTCGGCGATCAACCCTTGCGCCGATGCAACCGAACCTGCGTTGCACGGATGCAGCGGCACGACAACATCCTCGCGCGTTGCACGATCGAGCAACTCGCTCGCGGTAACGGGGGACGAAACCGTCTGTACTCCGAGACGTTCAGCCCAGACAAGTCCGCTCGACACGAGCAGACCGTCGGCCGTGACATGCTGGGCTGCGTCGGCGAAGACCTGTTCGTCCCAAACGGCCTCCATATGCATCAGCGTCGCGTGGCGTACGTTCGCAAGGACTGCGGCGAGTGCGCCATAGTTCGCGGGCAAATCGTCATCGTCTTCAAGCACCATCAGCATGATCGGGTTTCCCTGGCGCTGAAGCGTCGATCGGTTGCGTCACGGTTCATCGAATACTCGTCTCGGTTTGAGGCACGAGTGCTGCGCATGCGCGTTCGATCCGCGCACAGGCTTCGCGCAGGGTGGCGTGGTCGACCGCGTATGCAATCCGAATATGATTGTCGACGCCAAATGCGCCCCCATGCACAACGCCGACGTGCGCGGTTTCGAGCAGGTAGGTCGCGAAGTCGAAGTCGTTGCCGATGATCTTTCCGTTCGCCGTCGTCGCGCCGATCACGCCCTCGCAATTGACGAATGCGTAGAACGCGCCATCGGAGGGTGTGCAATGCAGGCCGGCGCAGCGTTCTACCGACTGGAGCACGAGCTTGCGGCCCACTTCAAGGATCCGCAGCCAGTCATCCATGAAACCAATGCCCCCTTGCAGCGCAGCGACCGCTGCGGCTTGCGAGATCGAACTGGGGTTCGACGTGCTTTGCGACTGCAGCGTTTGCATGGCCGCGATCAGCCATGCCGGCCCACCCGCGAAACCGATGCGCCAGCCGGTCATCGAATAGGCTTTCGATACCCCGTTCACCGTCAGCGTGCGCTGCTGCAAACGCGGCTCGACTTGCGCCGGGGTGAAGAAGGGGCCGTCATAACGCACGTGCTCGTAGATATCGTCGGCCATCACGAGCATATGCTCGTGCTCCATCAGCACGTCGGTCAGCGCCTTGAGCTCGTCGCGGCTATAGACCGCACCCGATGGATTGTTCGGCGAGTTGAGGATCAGCCAGCGCGTGTTCGGCCCAATCGCCGCGCGCAGGGTGTCGGGTTTCAGTTTCCAGCCATTCGCGGCGTCGCATTGAAGCACGCGGGTGCGGCCCTCGGCGAGTGCGACCATGTCCGGGTAGGAGACCCAGTAGGGCGCGCAGATCAGCACTTCGTCGTCCGGCCCGATGGTCGCGAGCAGCGCGTTGAAGATCAGTTGTTTCGCGCCGCTTCCCGCAATGACTTCGTTCGTCGAATAGACAATGCCGTTGTCCCGCGCGAATTTATCGATGATCGCCTGCAGCAGTTCCGTCGTCCCGGCGACCGCCGTGTATTTCGTGTCGCCCCGTTCAATGGCCGCAATGCCCGCGCGCTTGATATGCGCGGGCGTATCGAAGTTGAGTTCGCCTTCGCCGAGATTGATGACCTTCTTGCCCTGCGCGAGCAAAGCACGGACCTGGTCGGAAATCGCAGCCGTAGGCGATGGCCGCACGCGGCTCATACGCGCGGCGAGTTGTTTCAATGCCATGTCGATCCTTTGTTCCTGAAGCAGTTATGCAACGAGCCGGACACCGCTGCGCGGCTCGTTCGCCAGCGCCTGCATGGCCGCGCGGACGTCGTCGAGCGCCTTGGCGCCGAGGTCCTGCAGCGGCGAGCGCACGGAGCCGCCGGTGAAGCCGCGGAGGGTCATGGCGGCCTTGACGGCCTGCGGTTGCCCGTACGTGCGTGCGACGGCGCGAAAGCCGTACCACAAGCGATGCAGGTCGCGCGCGGCATGTGCGTCGCCGCGCTCGATCGCCCTGAAACTTGCCAGGATGAGTTCCGGCAACGCGCCGCTGTTGGTGGAACTGATGCCGTCGAAGCCCGCCGTCATTGGTCCGAGGAAAGCGAGGTCGGACGCGCAGAAGAGCCGCAGGCGGCCGCCCACGCGATTCGCAATCTGGTCAATAGCGGTCGGGGTCAGGTCGCCCTGTTTCAGGCCGACCACGCCGTCTATGTCGGCGAGACGCTCGATGGTCGACGGTGACAACGTGATGCCGATACCCGGCGCGTTGTAGATCAGCACGCCGGTGCGCGAGAGGGGCGCCATGTCGCGGAAGAACGCGACGATCTGGTCATCCGTGACTTCGGAGACGAAGGGCGGCGTGACCATCGGCAAGCCGCCCAGGTCACCGGCCAGTTGCGTGAGTTCGCGCACGACACGTGCGTCCGACGACGCGCTGCAGAGCATCACCGGCACACGGCCGCCGGCAATTTCCACGGAGCGGCGAAACAGTGTGGCGCGTTCACTCGTGGACATCGCGGGGAACTCGCCATAGGTGCCGCCGATCAGCAGGCCGTCGAAACCCAGCGCGATCACCCGCTCGATGTTTTCACCAAGGCCGGTGTAGTCAAAGGAGCCGTCCGCGGTGAAAGGCGTCACGGTGATATTGAAGATACCTTTAAGCCGTTCACGGCATTCGATCATGTCTTTCATTTCATGCACTCCGTCAGGATTGGGGATCTCGATCAGGTCTCGACCTGCAGCAAGGGCCGGGCGATGGAGCCGAGCACGCGATACCCCGTCCCGGTCACGACGACCGTCTCGCTGACCCCCACGGTGAACTCACCGTAGATGCGCAGCGCGGGCGGAATATGGAAGGTCATGCCTGGTTCGAGAGGCGTCTTTACGCCGGTGTAGAGGCTGAGGATCGAGCCTTCGCCCCAGTCCGGCGCGAACGATATGCCGATCGAATAACCCGTGCGCTTCTTGAAGTTGTCCGTGTAACCGGCCTCGTCGATCACGCGTTGACACGCCAGATGCGGCGCTTCGCAGGGCTCGCCCGGACGGATCGCGTCGAGTGCGGCTTGCAGCGCGGCCTGGCAAACCTTCTCCATGTCCAGCGCGTCCGCCCGCGGTTTGCCGAGCCACGCCGAACGCATCAGTGCCGCGTGATAACGGTCGTGACAGGCTGCCATCTCGAGGAACGCGGGACCGTCCGCGTCAAGCGGCCGGCGCCGCCAGGTGCCATGCGGCACCCCGGTACGAGGGCCCGCTGACACGAGCGGTTCCATGCCCACGTACTCCGAACCCGCGAGGATTGCTTCGGACATCATGGCCGCCACCAGCGTGTTTTCTGTCGCACCGGGCCGGACTGCCGCGAGACCCGCGCGCATGCCGGCGTCTACGTACCCCGCCGCGGTTGCGATCTTGCCGATCTCGGCCGGCGACTTCACTGCGCGTAATTGCTCGATCACACGTGCGCCGTCGGCGATCGTGCCCAGCTTCGCGGTGAGCGCTTCGTACACGGTGATCGGCAGGAACCAGCCGCGCTTGTCGATGGCAACACGCCTTGACGCCCAGCCCTGTTGTTGCACGACGCTGACCAGCACATCGATAGGGTCTTCGCCGTCGCTATAGACCTGCGCATCGGCAATGAAGGTGTTCGCGATGAAGTTGAAATATTCGAGCTGGCGGATCACGAACACCGGCTCACCGTCGACGGGCAGCAGCAGCGCCTGGAACGTGTAGTAGCCGGGCGTTTGCTGACCGGTCAGGTAAAAGATGTTCTCGGGACCGGTGACGATCATCACGTCAATGCCCGCCTTCGCGAGCGCTGCCCGCGTACGTGCAACGCGCCCCTCGTATTCCTGTGCGTCGAACGCGGATTCACAGCCTTGTTCAGGACCTTGTCGTTCCTGCATGTCAGTTCTCCGTAATAGTTTGAATTGATTGCGTGAGGGCCGTGTCGAACGCAACCCCAAGGCCGGGTGTATCGGCGGACCATACCGCGCCACGCTGGTAGACGAGGCCACTCACCGGATCGTCGTACAGACCGTCGGCGCCATATAACTCGGCCCAGCCCGGGCGCGTTGCGCAGGCGACATGCAGCGCCGCTGCCGTCGCGGCGCCGCCTTCGTTCATTTGCCCGATCATGAAGGGAACGCCCGCAACGGCAAGGTGCCGGGCTGCGGCGACGGTCGCGGCAATGCCACCCAGCTTCACCAGCTTGAGGTGTGCGGCGAGCTTTGCCCCGCCAAGCGCGCAGATGCGCTCTACGTCCGCGCCGGACTGCACGCTCTCGTCGAGCATGAGCGGTAGCGGGCTGTCTTGCGCGAGACGTTCGACAGCATCCCAGTCGCCCGGCGCGACCGGTTGTTCCGCATAGGCCACCGCACGCTTCGCCAGCGCCTGCAGATACTCCGGCACCATGTCCACGGGCCATTGGCCGTTGGCGTCGACGGCAATCTTCAGGCCCGGGCCGAAGCGCGCGCGCAAAAGATCGATGCGGCGCAGATCGTCGGTGAAGACGCCTATGCCTACCCGCAGCTTCAGGTCCATGAAACCGCGTGCAACATAAGAATCGGCGCGCGCAAGCAAGGTCTCATCGTCGGACCAGAACAGCGTCTGGTTCGTGGGCCATGTCACGTGCCCGGCTGGTTCGGCGCCTAACCATCGGGCGACACTTACACCCGCCCGCTTTGCACAGAGATCGTGCAAGGCACAGTCGAGCATCGTGCGAAGCGGGGCGGAGAAGGGCGTGGCCCAATCGGAGAAGCTATGAATGAGCCATTCCGGCTCGCGTTTCCAATCGACCGTGGGCAGCACGCCCATTGCCTCGCTGATGACCTCGTGCGGCGCGAGACCGTTCAGATAGGCGATGTTGATCCGGACCTCGCCTACACCGGTATGGCCGCCTTGCCTGAGCCGAAGATACAGCGCGTCGAGTGCCGCCACGCTTCCCGATGAAGCGGTATGAAGCGTCAGCCCGTCGCGGTAATGAAGCTGGCTGCGATGAAGAGTGACTTCCACGGTCTCAGCGGCCTGCCTGCATCATCGTCAGCGCGACATCGCGATAGATGAGGCTCGACAGCAGGAACTCCTCGATCGGGACGAACTCGTCAGGCTTGTGCGCGACGGCGAGCGTGCCCGGCCCGATCACGACGCCGGCCGCGCCGACACTGCGAAAGTGCACGAGGTCGCAACCACCCTGGAAGCCGAACGGCCCTGGTTCCGTTGTTCCGTGATGGCGGCACGCCGCAAGGCTCGCCTGCACGATCGGGGCTTCAAGCGCAGTCTCGGTCGCACCGCCCGTGGTCGGTTTGTATTCGAGGATTTCCGCGCGCACGCCGAAGCGTTGTTGTGCAAGGTCGAGCAACTGGTCGAACTCGCGCTTGACGTCGGCCTCGTCTTCGCCGGGCACCATGCGGCGGTCCAGCAGCAGGTCGCAAGCACCCGGCAGCACGTTGTCCGCGTGTCCGCTGTTCATCCGCGTGACGGTCAGGCTAGCCGAGCCAACGAGTGGATGGCAACGGCAACGCACGCTGTTCTCGTGATGACTTTCGATCAGCCCGAGCAGTAGCGCGGCGCGATAGATCGCGTTCTCTCCAAGGTGCGGCGTGCCCGAATGTGCAGTAACGCCATGCACGCGCACGAGCGGCCGCAAGCTGCCTTTGTGCGCCGAGAAGGTCGCGTTCGAAGTCGGTTCGCCGACCACCACATAGTCGACCACCGGTTTCGTCGATGCATAGAATTTCGCGCCTTCGCTTGCGATCTCTTCATCCGCCACGAACACGCCGAGCAGCGTTCCGGTCCAGCTTGAGCGGTTAGCCGCCAGCAGGCGCATGGCTTCGATCATGGCCGCAAGCGGCCCTTTCGCGTCGCATGAACCGCGGCCGAACAGGCGGCCATCCGCTTCGCGCAGGATGAACGGGTCGGAGGTCCAGCCGTCGCCGGCCGGCACGACGTCCAGATGCGTATTGAACGCAAAGGTGGGGCCGGCTCCGTTCTCCAGCCGCGCGATCACGTTGGCGCGGCCCGGTTTGTATTCGCTTAGCGAGAGATCGAAACCTTCAGCCGCCAGCAGGCGATGCACGAGTTGCGCGGCCTCGAGTTCGCGACCGGGCGGGTTTTCCGTATTGATGCCGACAAGCGCGGTGAGATCGCGCTTCATGCGAAGCAGGTCGGGTTGCGTGGACATGCGGTGTGGCTCCTTGGCGATTGATGGCCTTGACGCTCAGTGGAGGATCTGATCGAGGAAACGGCGCGCGCGCTCGTGCACGACACCGCTGAAGAATTGGTCGCTGGTGGCCGTCTCCACCACTTCGCCGGCATCCATGAAAACGATCTTGTCGGCAGCGCGGCGTGCGAATCCCATCTCGTGGGTGACTACAATGCTCGTCATGCCCTCGGCGCTGAGTTCAGCCATCACGTCGAGAACTTCGCGGATCATTTCCGGGTCGAGCGCGGAAGTCGGTTCGTCGTAGAGCATCAGCTTGGGCTTCATGGCCAGCGCCCGGGCGATGGCGACCCGTTGCTGCTGCCCGCCCGAGATTTCATCGGAAAAAGCGTCGGCGCGATCGCGCAACCGTACCTTGTCGAGCAGGCTGAGCGCGAGAGCATGGGCGTCGTGGCGGCTCATGCCGAGCACTTTCATCGGCGCCAGCATGATGTTTTCGACGGCTGAAAGATGCGAGAACAGTTCGAAGTTCTGGAACACCATGCCGATCTCCTGGCGCACCAGATGCTGGCGATTACGTTCGCGGGTAAGCTCGCGGCCTTCGAAGAAGATCTTGCCGGCGTCGACCGTTTCGAGCAGGTTCAGGCATCGCAGCAGTGTCGACTTGCCCGAGCCGGACGGCCCGATAACCACGATGGTTTCCTTCGGTACGATCTCCAGCGAACAGGCCTTGAGGATTTGCGTCGACCCATAGCTCTTGTCGATACGGGCGACCCTGAGGAGTGGCTGAGGTGATTGAGGCGGTTGGGTCAATTCAATAGACATAAACCTTCCTTACCGTACCACCGGTTGACCGACACCGAGAAGGCGTTCGGTCAGCGAGATGTGCCGCATACGGGTCTTGC
>Ga0073928_10003769_pt1 | contig 23418 bp, 17 predicted proteins | sample PaiPotPPA55metaG_FD_76969 | JGI IMG/M metagenome (GOLD analysis project Ga0073928, IMG submission 76969) | Iron sulfur acid spring bacterial and archeal communities from Banff, Canada, to study Microbial Dark Matter (Phase II) - Paint Pots PPA... ...
ACGTAGCGAAACTCGTGCGCGATCGCGCAGACGGTTCCGGCGGTGCGGGCGGCGGCCAGCATCTCTTCGGCCTGCGCGACGTCGAGCGCGAACGGCTTCTCGCACAGCACGTGCAGCCCGCGCGCGAGCGCAGCCAGCACGGGACCGAGATGCTCGTAGGGCGGCGTCGCGACCGAGAGCACGTCGAGCGCCGTGCCGGCCAGCATCTCCTCGAGCGACGCGAACGCGTTCGGAATCCCGCGCGCGGCCGCGACGTCGCGCGCGCGGTTGGGCGACGCGATCGCGACGACCTCAAAGCGGCCCTGGGCCTGGAACGCCGGCACGTGGACGGCGCCGCCGAAGCTCGCTCCCAGCACCCCGACCCGAAGCTTCTCCGTCATCGCGTCATGGGGTCGTGGATCGAGTTTTCCAAGATGTCGAACGCGCGCTCGAGCTGCGCATCGGTGATCACCGCGGACGGCGTAAGCGCGATCGCTTCGCCGTGGATGCCCGATTGCAAAACGATCAGCCCGCGCGCGAGCGCCGAGCCGACCACGTGCTTGGCGAGCCCCGGCGGCTTGAAGTCGATCGCCCACATCAGGCCCCGGCCGCGAATGTCGCCGATGCGTGGGTCGGTTCGGCGCAGTTGCTGCAACCGTTCGCCGATGAACCGTTCGCGGGCGCGGGCGATCGCGGGAACGTCCAAACGCTCGATCTCGCCGAGGTTGGCGAGCGCGGCGGCGCAACCCATCGGGTTGCCGAGATATGTCGAGGTGTGCAGCGCTTCGCCGTCGCTCGGTCCCCATGCGGCGGCGACTTCGCCGGTCGCGATCGCCGCCGAAATCGGGAACCCGCCGCCGAGCGCCTTGCCGACGCAGAGGATGTCGGGTTTGACGCCCTCCCGATCGCAGGCGAACATCGTCCCCGTTCGTCCGAAACCGGTATAGATCTCGTCGACGATCAGCAGCGCGTCGTTCGCGGTGCACAGCGCCCGCAGGCCTTTCATGAAGCCGTCAGGCGGAACGCGAACGCCGGCGCGGCCCATGATCGGCTCGACGACGATCGCGCCGATCAGCCGGTCGCGCCGCAAGCTCTTGGCGACGGCGTCGAGCGCGCGTTCGGCGCTGCGCGGTTCGCGCGGATCGGGAAAGCGGGTGAACGACGTGCCTTCCCGCAGTTGCCGCCGCCAGGGTTTGCGGAACTTCGTGATGCCGCTGACTTCGAGCGCGCCGTACGAGAGGCCATGGTATGAGCCCGCGAACGCGAGCACGTTCGGCTCACCGGTCGCGATCATCGCCGTCTTGAGCGCGAACTCGACGGCATCCGAGCCGTTCGCGCACAAGAACGTGCGCGCGTCGTGCACGGGCGCGATCGACGCGAGCCGCTCGAGCAGCCGAACCTTCACGTCGGTCGGATGGACGTCGCCCATGCCGTGCGGAAGCCTTCGCGCTTGCTCCGCGACGGCCGCCGCGACCACTGGGTTCGCGTGCCCGGTGAGCGCGACGCCGAACGCCGAACTCAGATCGAGATAGCGGTTCGCGTCGACGTCGGTCACGAGCGCGCCGTCGGCCGATTCCCAAAAGATCGGAAAATGCTTGGCGATGTGGGTGACGCCGCGCGGTTCGGTCGCCGCAAGGGTTGCAGCGAGCGAATGCGAGCGCGGGCCCGGGACGGTCGTTACGATCGCCTCGAATTGACCGGACATCACCGATAGATAGCCCGCACGAACGGGAGAATCCGCCCCGCCCCGCCATGCTCGCCGCCGAGCGCTGGCCGCTGGAGCGCTCCGAGGGACGCCAGGCGCGATGCCCCGCTCTCGATCGCGAATTCCTCTACGTCGGGGCGGCCCGGTACCGCGGTCGCGACGGCTTCGAGCGCGACGCGGTGGCGTTCCAGCAGCGCTCGCGCGTCGTGCGGCCCGTCCACCGGGTACAGCGCGAGCGTGCGCCGGAGCATCGGCGGCGGTTCGTCCAACGGCGGATCGAAAACGACGAGGTGCGGTCCGCCGCGGCCCGGATGGGAAGCGCCCACGCCCTGCGCGGCTCGAAATGCCGCAGCCCGCGCGTAGGCCGCCACCGCCGCACCGGGTTCCGCATAACCGGCCGGAAACTCGACCGCGGCCGCGTCGAACGCGCGCGCCGCAATCGCCGCAAACGTCGCGGGATCGACGGCGGCGCCGCGCTCGACGAACGCCGCGTGAACCGATAAGCAGCCTTCGCCGTCGTAGAGCAGTGCGTCGGTTGCGAGGCCGCGCGCGCACGCCGTTGCCGCGGCGGCATCGGCGAGCGCTTCGCGGGCGACGTACGCGATGCTCGTGCGGTGGCCGAAACCGAAGAAGCGCGCATCGGGCCGCAGCGAGCCGCGCACGATCTCGAGCGTTTCGGACCGTCCGTACGCGACGACGGTTGCCGCTTCGCCGAGGATCTGCGCGACCGCGGGGTCGGTGCTCGGCCACGGCTCGACGCGCATCGCCGGCCGCAGCTCGGGGCGTTCGCCCGCAATCGTTTGGGCGAATGCGGCGACCAGGTGGTCTTCACGGTCCTTCACCGTCACGCTCGCTTTCGCGCACAGCGCGAACACGAACGCGGGGATCGCGACGCCGATCGTCGTGTCGCTCGAAACGATTGCGGCCGGCCCAACGGCACGAAAGGTTACCTCGGGACGACCCGGCCGAGCGACGAAGCGATCGAGTGCTTCGAGCGCTCCGAGTTCGCTTGCGATCGTCGCCGTCAGTGCCGATCGGTCGATCGACGAGAAGAGCGCGTCGAGCGCGTAGTCGATCACGGGCTCGGTGTAACCGGTCCGGTGTGCGATTGCTTGCGTCGCTCGCACGCGCGGCGCAAAATCTGCGTCGCGCCACCGCTCGGCGGCATCGGCCACCGCAGCGACGATCCGGGCCGCCAGCATGATGTGAACGCCGTTCCCTTCATCTTTGAGAGGAGTTGGAATCCGCGTTCCAAACGTGCATCGGCCCAGCCATTTTGCGTCCGGGGCGCGGTTTCGTGCTATTCGTTCACTAGCGAAGCGAGGTTTGCTTGCGAACTCGATTGTCAGCCTTGGTCGTCGGCCTGTTCGCGGCCGGCCTTGCTGCGTGCGGCGGCGGTGGCGGTGGTGGTGGTGGCGGCAACCCACCGCCGGTGCCGACGCCGACGAACAACTCCTACCGGCCGGCGGCCGCGGGCGATTCGTTCGGCTATGCCGGAACGATGGTCCAAACGTTCGTCCGGCCGCCGCTGACGACCGGCTTCGGGAATGCAACGCCCTCGCCGAATCCGGCAAACACGGAAACGCTGACCACCGCGGTGACGCAAGCGATCACCGTATCGGCCGTAGCCGTTGCGCCTTCTCCGTTCCCGACCGTTGCGAGCCTCTACGACTTTCACGTCGGTGAAACCGACGTCCTCAACGGCGGCCTGAAGACCTCGACGATCACGAGCGACGACTACTACACGTATACGGCGAGCGGAACCTCAAAAAATATCACGTTCGTTGGATCTGGCACGACGACGTCGGACGGCGTCACGATTCTGGACGTCATCGGAGCCGGTAACGGCCTGGTCGACGTGCTCCCCGAACCCGTGGGCGCGATCACGCCCGCCAATACCGCGGCGCGTACGACCACCGAAACGGATCCCGACGGCGCCACCGTTGTGCGAACGACGAACGCCAATGGAACGTATACCGAAAACGGAACCTATCCGGACGCCACGACGTCGCAGGCGATCGCCAACGCCGACGGATCGGGAAGCTACACGTTCCCACTGATTCTCACGATACCGACGATTCCGAATACGTCGTATACCGTGAGCGCTCCGCAGACGGCGACGACGTCGAGTCCGGCGCGGATCGCGATCACGCTCACCATTCCGGGAGCGCTGACCGGTAATCCGGATCCCAACGCGACGCCGCTCGTGGAGTCGGGTTCGGTTCCGGCCTGGTACTCGTCGCCACCGGTGCTCTCGACGGAAACGCTCGTCGGCAACGGTGGAGCTTCGCTGCCGGCGTCGTGCAACGTGTCCGCGAGCCTGACGCGCTCACCGCACCAGCTCGTCGACACGAAGTCGACGATCGATCCCGTGTTCGGTGAGACCGATCTCACGACGACCACGACCTATACCGAGCCCGGCATCGGCGTCGCGTGCATCGTGCTGAGCGACGTCGTTACGCAGTACTACGACCTCTCCGGCCAAACGCAAGCGTTGCTCGCGTTCTCGGGAACGCCGTTCCAGGTGACGACGACGACCGAAACGCTCGGCATCACGGCCGCGACGGTCGTCGGCCTCACGTCGATCGATCGCACGTCGCAACCGGCCGTGCGGGCCGGCGTCGCCCGGTTCCACGCGCAGCTCGCGCTGCGCCGCAGCCAACGCCATCTCGCATTCAAACGCGCGCTCGTCGCGCGCGCCTTGGGAGGTCATCGCTGATGCGCTCGCCGCTCCGTCCCCTCGCTGCTCTGAGTCTTGCCGGCATGTTCGCCGCTACGGCGTGCAGCGGCGGATCCTCCACACCGGTGGCGCCGGTTCGTGCCGCGCATACCTCGAGCCCGGCGACGCAAGCTTTCAACGGCTTCGCGTACGACGCGGGCTTCGTACGAAGCGCGCAGCTGCTCGGCCCCGCACGGTTCGGGCGGCTGGGCATCGACGTCGCGCTGCCGATGCGCGACGCGCACGGTCTGTTCACGTTCGCGCAAGCGGTCAGCGATCCGAAGTCCGGATCGTACCGGCAGTTCTTGACGCCGGAGGAACTCGCCGACCGGTTCGGCGCGACGCTTGCCGACCAAAACGCCGCGATCGCCTACCTGCACCGCTATGGACTGTGGGTCAGCGGTTGGAAGCAGCGCATGATGCTCCACGTCTACGGGACGCAGGACCAGCTGCAAGGCGCCTTCCACACCACGTTCGGCAGCTATCGCAGCGCGCAAGGCGAGTCGTTCATCGCGCCGATGACGGCGCCGTCGGTCGGCGCCGGCATCCCGATCGTCGGATCGGCGAACATCGTCTTTCGCTCGAAGCGTTTCACGCCGCAGTTCGTGATCTCCAAAGGCAACGGCGTCGGCTACTCGCCGCAACAAATCGCGGCCGCGTTCGACTTCAACGGTGCGTATGCGGCCGGTTACACGGGCGCGGGCGTGACGATCGCGATCGTCGGCACGGGGCCCGTGCAAACGGCCACCGGGGGTCGGGTGGGTGACGCCGAGTCGTACAAAGCGCTGTACCACGTCGGCGGCACGAGTTCGGTGAAACTCGTTGCCACCACCGCGAGCGATCAGGTCGCCAACGGCGCGTCGGGCTTCGCGTCGCCGCCGCCGGTCACGGCGCCGTGCAGTACGTCCGGCAATCCCGCCTTCAATCCGTCCGAATCGCCGTCGCTCAATCCGCCGTGCAACCCTGAGGACGGCGAAGCGCAGCTCGATACCGAGCAAGCCGCTTCGCTCGCTAAGGATGCGACCGTCGAATTCTACCTCGCATTCAATCCGAACGACGGCTGCTCGGGCGTCGGCAACGGATCGCCGTGCCCGGCCGGCGCCGGTTTCCCGGCGCAGGGCCTGCTCGAAACCGACGAAGAGCTGCAAACGATCATCGACCACAACACGGCCGACATCGTGTCGATGAGCTTCGGCGGCCCGGAACCCGGCACCGTCGCACCGCCGGGGAGCCCCAGCCCGCCCTACGAGTTCACCTCCGACGGCAGCGGCCTCGATCCGACGATGTTCGCCGCGATGGTATCGCTCGGCATGTCGGTATTCGCGTCCAGCGGCGACATCGGCGCGGAATCGTGTCAGCTGGACCCGGCGTTGATGATGGTCGACTCCGTGTGCGTGCAGTATCCCGCTTCCGATCCGAGCCTCGCGGGCGTCGGCGGCGTCACGACGCCGCTCAATATGGCGGGCCAAATCGCGGGGCCGATCACCGCGTGGGGTGTGCAAACGACGGGCGGCTCGAGCGGATCGGGCGGCGGCATCTCCGCCTATTTCGCGCTCCCGAGCTATCAGACGGGCTTGCCGGGCATCACCCAAACGAAGCGCAACGTGCCGGATCTTTCGCTCGAGGGTGATCCGGCGACCGGCGTCGCGCTGCTGCTCTATGCGGACCCGAGTTTCGGCGGTCCGGTCCTAGAGGACATCGGCGGAACGTCCGTCGCCGCGCCCGAGATGGCCGCGATGTGGGCGCTCGTCGTGCAAGCCTGCAAGCAAAAAGCGTCCTGCGCGAGCAGTGGCCCCGCGGTGGCCCATCCGTACCGGCTCGGCAACCCCGATCCGCTGATCTACGGCATCTACCACACGGCCGCCACGTACGGGTCGACGTTCCTCTCCGTGCTGTACGGCAACAACGCGATAACGGCGTATTGCGCGAACCCGAACAACGCGGGCGACACGCAGAACTGTCCGACGCCCGCGCCCGGTTCCACGCCGACGCCGACGCCGCCGGTTCCGCCGCTCGATCCGGGCTACAACGCGAACCCGTTCGGCGGCTACAATCAGGTGACGGGCCTGGGCGTGCCGTTCGCCCGCTCGCTCATCCGCGCCGTCGTCGGAGTGTAACCGGCCTACCGCCGTGCGTGCGTCGCGCGCGTTCGCCATCGCGTATGCGGCGCTCACTGCGGCGGACCTCGCAGCGATCGCGACCGGGCACGTCAGCTGGCGGCTTCTGACGAAGCCGCCGCTGATGCTGCTCTTGGCGGGCGCCGTCATTGCGTCGCGGCCGCGACTGGATCTCGGCCGGCAGCTGCTCGTGGTCGCGCTCGCGTTCAGCGCGATCGGAGATTGGCTGCTGCTCGGTCCGAGCGATTCGGCATTCGTCGCGGGTACGCTCGCGTTCGCGGCGTCGCACGTCGCGTACATCGCGTGCTTCGTCGCGATCGGCGGACCAACCGGCCTCGTCCGCCGCCGGCCGTGGCTCGTCGTTCCGTACCTGCTCGCGTGGGGCGGCGCGACGGCCGTTCTGTGGCCGCACCTGGCGGCGCTACGGCCGGTCGCCGTTCCGTACAGCTTCCTGCTTACGGCGATGGCCGTCGTCGCGCTCGATCTCGTCGGCCACACCCGGCGGCGAGCGGCGATCGCGGTCGCGATCGGTGCCGCGATCTACATGAGCAGCGATACCAACATCGCGCTCGCGCGGTTCGATCCGGCGCTCGCACCGCCGCATGCGGACTTCCTCATCATGCTCACGTACCTCGCCGCGCAGACGTTGATGGCCGCGGGTATCGTGGGCGCGCGCGGCGATTCTGAGCGCACGAGGCTCGCGAGCGGTCAGCGCAGCGAGGGTGGTCGAAGGTCTTCGGCGTCGAGCGAGCAGCCGCGCAACGGCGCATCTTCGTCGCGGCCGAGCAGAACGAACCCGCCGTCGCGCCAATAGCCACGGTCCTCGGTGTCGATCGCGACGACCGACGACCGGTTGCCGAGATCGACGTGGCGCAGGAAGCCCACGTCGCCCGGTGCCGCTTCACGGCCTTCGGCGTCGACGACGAGCGCGCGCAGCCACGGCGGTCCGGCTTTGATCCGCAGGCCCGTGATTCGTGATTCGGGCGAATCGTAGTACTGCGACAACAGTTCGGTCATGCCGTATTCGGCGACGATCGCGGATTTCGGGATCCCGAGCGCCGTTTCGAGCCCCGCGTAGAGCACGTCGCGCTCGACCGCGCGGGCGCGCCCCTTGAAGCCGCCGGTCTCCATGATGCGCGAACCCGGCGGCGCCTCGAAGGTCCGGCCGGTGCCCGTGAGCGCGTCGAGCAGGGCCGCGAACGCGAACGCGATGCCCGCGATGCAGACGGCTTGGCGTTGCGCGATCGCGGCATCGAGCGCGCGCCCCAAACCGTCCGCATCGATCGCGTCGTCGTCGACGAAATATGCGGCACCGCCGTCGCCGCGCAGGACGCTGACGTGGCCCATCATGTAGCCGAGCGATGAGTGCGGTTTGCGGCGCGGGTTCGGCACGAGGTTGAGAAAGCGCAGCTTCGCGCGATCCTCCAGCATGAAGCGGTCGAACCCCGCGAGCAGTGCGGCGTCGTACAACCGGGCGTGCTCGACGTAGTGTTTGCCGGTCTGAGCCGTCGTCGTGCCGCTCGTGTGGAACACGAGTTCCGCTTGCAGCGGGTCGAACGTCGCGAGCGTCGCGTCCTTGAACGCGCTCGAGGGAACCGCCGGGATCTCGCGCCACGTCCGTGGCCGCCGCGCGGCGTCGAAACCGCGCGCCGCCGCAAAGCGCCGGTACGGCGCGTTGCGCTCGATCTGATACGCGTAAACCGCGAGCGCGTGCGCTTCGAACGCCGCCTCGTCGCAGCCGGCGCCGCCCGAGCGCCAGTCGGCGACGATGTCGAGGAAGGCACCGTCGAGCGCGCGGGTCGCGGGATCGCTCACCGGCGGCGCGAGCTGATCAGGCCGCTGTTGAGCCCGCCGGTCGCGAGGCCGCCGTCGAAACGGGCCGATTCGACCTTGATGCAGCGATCGACCACGACGTCCATCCCGGCTTCGTCGGCCAGGCGAATCGCCTCGGCATCGATGACGCCGTACTGGAACCACACCGATTTCGCGCCGACCGCAATCGCTTCGCGCACGACGCCCGCCGCGTCGGCCGGCTTGCGAAAGACGTCGACGATGTCGGGCGCGCCGCGTTCGGCGGCATAGGCCGCGAGTGTCGGATACGCTTTGACGCCGTCGATGCCGGCGACGGCCGGATTGATCGGCGTGACGTCGAGCGCGCCCTTCGTGCGCAGGTACGAGAATACGAAGTAGCTCGGGCGGGTCGAATTCGGCGAAGCGCCGACCATCGCGACCGTCCGCGAGCGTTTCAACAAATCCCGGCGCTGCGAGGGCGTCTGCAGGATCATGCCGGCACCGCCGAACGCGCTGCGCGCAGGCCGTTCTCGAGATCCCAAATGAGGTCGGCCGGGTCTTCGAGCCCGACCGACAGCCGAATCATCTCGGACCGCACGCCGGCCGAGCTCATCTGCTCGTCGGTGAGTTGCTGGTGCGTCGTCGAGGCGGGATGGATGACGAGCGATTTCGCGTCGCCCACGTTGGCGAGATGGCTCCACAGTTCGAGCGCTTCGATGAACGCGCGCCCCGCGCTGCGGCCGCCGCGCAGGCCGAACGTGAAGATCGACCCCGCGCCGCCGGGAAGGTACTTCGCGGCGAGTTCGCGGTACGGCGAATCGTCGAGGCCGGCATACGAGACCCACGCGACCTCGTCGCGCGTTCGCAGGAACCGCGCGACGTGCAGCGCGTTCTCGACGTGCGCCGGCATCCGCAGCGCGAGCGTCTCGATTCCCTGAACGACGAGGAATGCGTTCATCGGCGAGAGCGCGGCCCCGACGTCGCGCAGCACTTCGGTTCGCAACCGCATGAGGAACGCGTACTCGCCGAACGTCTCGGCGAAATTCATGTCGTGGTAACCGGGGCTCGGCTGCGAAAGCAGTGGATGCTTTCCACCACTCCACGGGAACGTGCCCTTCTCGACGACGACGCCGGCGATGACGGTGCCGTGACCGCCCAAGAACTTCGTCGCCGAATGGGTCACGACGTCGGCGCCCCATTCGAGCGGCCGGCACAGCACCGGGCTGGCGAACGTGTTGTCGACGACGAGCGGTACGCCGTGATCGTGCGCGATCCGCGCGAGGATCTCGAGGTCGGCGACGTTGCCGTCGGGATTGCCGATCGTCTCGGTGAAGACGAGTTTGGTCTCGGGACGCATGGCCGCGGCGATCGCGGCTGCTTCCGGTGGAACGAGCGTGCACGCGATGCCCATGCGGCGCAGGGTCACGGTGAACTGGGTGACCGTTCCGCCGTAGAGCGAAGCCGTGCCGACGACGTGATCGCCCGCTTGGGCGAGCGCGAGCACCGTCGCCAACTGCGCGGCGAGGCCGCTGCCGAACGCGACCGCGCCAAGACCGCCTTCGAGGCTCGCGATGCGCTCTTCGAACGCGGCGACCGTCGGATTACCGATGCGGCTGTAGATGTTGCCGTACGTGCGCAGCGCGAACAACTCGGCGGCATGTTCGGTGGAATCGAACACGAAGCTCGAGCTGAGATAGATCGGCAGCGCGCGCGCGCCGGTTGCCGAGTCGGGCGGCGTGCCAGCGTGCAGCGCGCGGGTTCGGAAGCCGAAGACGTGGTCGTCGATCTGCGCGACGCGCTCGGTTAGTACGAGGTCTTCTTGAACGGGCCGCCCTTGTTCGGCGCGCGGTGTTCGGCCGTGAACGCCGTCGGCTGGGTGGCGCCGTTGCCCAAATCTACGATGCCCACCATGTCCGATGCACCTTCGACGTAGCCGCTCATCGTGACGTTGCCCTGCGGCTCCTTGACGAGCATGCGGATCAGCCGGCCGTCGTAGGTGCCTTCGAACGGAAACTGAGTCTTGCCGACGCGCCACGTGCCGGTGACGGCGCCCGTCGATTGTTGCGCGATGACCAAGTACGAGTAGTCGGTGTGATCGATGAACTGCAGTTGGACTTCCCAGGTCCCATCGAGCGTGGCAAACGCCGGCGACGTCGGCGTCGCGGTCGGTGCGGGCGTCGCCGTTCCGGCGGGGGCCGGCGATGGGCCGCCGCGGCGATGCTTGCCGCGCGGTTCGGGCGTCGGACTCGCGGTCGGGGAGCCGAACGGCGCGGGCGTCGGTGCGAGCGGCGCGTACGTCGGCCCGGGCGTGGACTGGCCGGCCGGGCCCGGCGGCTGCTGGGCCGAGACGCGCCCGCCCTCGGTGGGCCCGAGCGATGCGGCGATGCCGACCGCGAGGGCGACGGCGATCGGGACGAAGGGGCGCGGGTTACGAACGGTCTTCAATGCGCCTCTCGCGTTCGCTCCGGCTTGCGGACTTTCTTTGTCGCGCTCAAAACTTGAAGTAAACGAACTCCGCGGCCGTGCCCGGGTAGCTCGCCAGCTCGAGCGCGAGCGCGAGCCCGGCGAGCGCCGCACCGCGCAGCAGCGGGCCCGGTCGCCTGGCGCCGATTCCGCACTCGACCGCGATTTCGATTCCTGCCGCGCACGCCGCGAGCAGCAAGCTCGGCGTTTCGAGCAGCGCCGGGCCCGCGCCGCCGGTAAACATCGCGCGCAGCACCGCGAACGCATCGGGAAACGACTGCGCGCGGAAGAGTACCCACCCAACCATCACGGCCCCAAAGGTTCCAAGCGTTGCGGCGACGCGGTGAATACCGGCCGGCGGCGGGGCGGTGCGGTCGCGTCCGATTCCGAACGCGCGCTCGAGCGCGAGCGCGACACCGTGGTAGCCGCCCCACGCGACGAACGTCCAGTTCGCGCCGTGCCACAGGCCGCCGATCAGCATCGTGAGGATGAGATTGCGATAGGTCGCGACGCGGCCGTGGCGGTTTCCGCCGAACGGAATGTAGAGGTAGTCGCGCAGCCACGCCGACAGCGTCATGTGCCAGCGGCGCCAGAACTCGGTAATGCTCCACGCGAGATACGGGCGGCGAAAGTTCGCCGGAAAATCGAAGCCGAGAACGCGCGCGCAACCGATCGCGATGTTACTGTAACCGGAAAAATCGAAATAGATCTGCATCCCGAACGCGAACGCGCCGCTCCACGCTGCGGGGGCTCCCGGATGCGCGGCGATCGCGCCGAAGTAGGCGTCGGCGGCCGGTGCGAAGCGGTCGGCGATCGCGCTTTTCTTCAGGAGCCCGAGCACGATTTCGTAGAGCCCGAGCGCGACTTGGTCGGGCAGCGGCGCATGCCACTTCCACAGCTCGCCGAAGAACCGCGCGGCGCGCACGATCGGGCCGGCGAGCAGCTGCGGAAAGAACGCGAGGTACAACGCGTAGTCGAAGAAACTGTGCACGGCGCGCGTCTTGCCGCGCGCGACGTCGACGAGATACGAGATGCTCTGAAACGTATGAAAGCTGATGCCGACCGGAACCAGTACGTGGAGTGCCCACGGGTCGGTCGCGTAGCCGAGCGCGCGGGCGATCGTGCCGCTGACGAAGTCGGCGTACTTCGCGGTTCCCAAGAACGCGACGTTGGCCGTGATGCCGGCGGCGAGCATCGCACGGCGCCGCGTTCCGGCCGTGCGCTCGACGCCGAGGCCAAAGAGGTAGTCGGTCGCGCTCAAGCCCAGCAGTACCGCAAGGTACCACGCGTTCCAGCGCGCGTAGAAATACCAGCTGGCGAGCAGCAGCAGCATGCGCCGCGCGCGTGGCTTCCGCATCGCGTAGTAGCCGCTCGCAACGAGCGTGAAGAAGATCGCGAACTCGAACGATTGGAACCGCATCGGCACGCCGATGCCGAGCAGCGTCGCGACGTCGCGCCCCAAACCCGCGAGGCGCACCTCGGGCTTCGAAGGCGACGAGTCCTCGGCCGGCAGCGCGGCGCGACCGCCGAGCACGCGCGCGACGTCGGCGCCCAGTAGCGCGCTGAACGCGCGCGCGCCCGCGCCGTTGAGGTGCTCCGCGTCGGCAAAGAGGTCGGGCCGCTCGAGCGCGACGTAGCGCGCTTGCGGTACGATGCGCGCTCCCTCGGCGCCGAACGCGGCGATCGTTCCGCTGGGCGGCGGCGGCTGCGAACGATGCGCCGGCCGCGTTGGAATGCGAACGAAGATGACTCGGGTCGCCGTCGAGCGGTAGCGCTCGACGATCGCGCCGAGCCACTCCCGGCGGTAGTTCGCGTACCCCGGGCTCGGGCGGCCGGCGTAGAGCACTTGCCGCTCGAGCGCCGGCACGTCTGCCGGTGGGAAGGACTCGGGCTCGACCAGCGTATTGCGCGCGAAATCGACGCGGAGTCCCGCGAGCGACTCGTCGCGCAGGCGCGGCGCACCCCCATTCGGCCGCGTGAGCGCCGCGATGCGCGCCGCAGGATCGGTCGCGAAGTTCTGGATGTCTTCGCGCAGCAACGGGCCACGCAAGGACAGGTCGAAGAAGGCGTTCGCGCGCCGATCGGCTTCGGGAAAACTCGCGGCGATGCGCGCGATCTCGGGAAACGTCGCCGAGAACACGACGTAGTGCAGATCGAAGTAGTGGTCGTCGCCGTCGACGCTGCCGATCGCGCTGTCGTCGTCGGCATACGTGTCGACGGGGATCACGATCGCGCGAAATCGCGCGGCGCGCGGATCGATCGCGCGAACGAACACGGTCCAACAGCGCGGCGTCGTCCCGGCGACCGCCGCGTTGATGAACCTTAGCCCGGCGGCCGCGCGCTCGGCCGTTGCGGCATGGAGGCCGTTGTAGATCCGCGAGTCGCCGAGCACCAATACGTCGCGCGTAGGATCACGTGCGGCGGCGTCCGTTGCGCCAAGCGTTCGCTCGAACGTTCCGGCTGTGGAATCGGGTGCGACGATGCTGCGATACAGCGGCGTCGCGAACAACAGCAGGTTGATCGCGAAGAACGCTGCGACCGCCGCGAGGAACGCGCTTGCCTCGGTTCGCCCGGCCGGCGTCACACTACGCGCTGACTCGCGCGACGAGATGGCGCTACAGTAGGAATCTGGGTCCTTTCACGGCAACGCACGCGAGCACATGATGGTACGGAACCGTGCGCTTTTCGTATTGGTCTGCGCGGTTTCCGCCATACTGATCGGATGCAGCGGTGGCGGCGGGGGCGGCGGCGGCGGACCGGTTCCGACGCTTGCGCCGACCGTGAAGCCGACCGCGACGCCCCGCGTCACGCCGACGCCGTCCGCGATCGCGTCGGCAAATCCGGTCGCGTCGCGGCCGCTCGCGAGCGGCGCCACGTTCACCTATGCGGGTACGTCGCTCGAGTCGTTCACGTACCACAACGCATCGCCCAATCCGAACGGAACGATCGCCGATGCGATCGCACAGACGGTGACCGATGAAGGGACCGCCGCATTCGACGGCGCGGACCCGAGCGATCTTCGCGTCGCCGAAACCGACCATCAGCAATCGCCGGCCCGCACGTCGACCGTTACGACCGACGCGTACTTCGCCGCAGGTTCCTTCAGCGCGTCGCAAACCGGCTTCTATACGTACGGTTACGCGTCGTCCGATTCGCTCGGACAACGGATTACCGACAGGGTCGCGAGCGTGGGCGACTCCGGCGGCATCTCGAACGGCTTGATCGACGTCCTGCCCGAGACGGGCGGCCAGATCTGGGGCAACACCGCCGCGCAGACGATCGTCGAGTCGGAGAGCGACGGCTTTTCGGCGACGCGCACGTACGCAGCGAACGGGACCTATGTCGAGACCGACGCCTATCCGCAAGGCTCGCAGTTCACGCCCCAACCGTCGCCGCTACCGGCGTCGATCATCGAGAACGCGGACGGCTCGGGAACCTACAGCGTGCCGCTGTACGGCGCGACGCCCAACGCGAGTTTCGCTTACGCCGCTCCCGCCGCCGGAACGATCACGATCACCTACGCACAGCCGGGTTCCGCGAACGCGACGTACACGGTCGCCACGTGGTACGCGCTGCCGCTGTATCGCGAGACCGACCGCGACGACGGTGCCCGCCCGATCCCCGCGGCCTGCAACGTCCCCGCGCAGTTCGGCTCGAGCGCCAACGCGATCGAGCAGCAATTCACCCGCGCCGATACCGTGCTCGGCACGCTCGAGACCTTCGATGCGATCACCTACGTCGTCGGCGGCTACGTCGTGTGCACGGCGATGACCGACGTCGTCGATGTCTTCTACGATTACAGCGGCCAGGGCAACGAACCGCCGACCGGAGCGACGTTCTCGGGCGGCACGTCGCCGCTCGAAGTCATCACGATGGCGAGCACGGTGGGATTGACGTCGACGAACGTTTCCGGAGCAGCGCGCGGGCGCGCAACGGCACCGGCGGCCGACGGGTTGCGCCGGGCCGCAGTCGTGCGGACGTCGTTCCTCGCCGGCATCGAGCGGCGGCGGCTCGAGCGACGCGTTCGGAGGCAGCATGACTAGAACGGCGATGCTCGCCGTGCGATTGGGGCTCGCGGCCGGAACGTTGTCGCTTGCCGCGTGCGGCGGTGGTGCGTCGCCGGCGCTCGCGCCGGTTTCGAGCGGCGGCTTCGGACCCGTGGCGCTCGGCGCGTCCGCGCCGGTTGCATACGGTGCCCCGCTCATGACCGGCGCGACGTACGTCAAGCGCGCGCGCCTCGCATCGGTGGGCGTCGACGTGATGGTTGCGATGCGGGATGCGGCCGGCCTGATCGCCTATGCGCGCAGCGCAAACGACCGCCATAGCGTGCTGTTCCGGCACTGGTTGAGTCCCTCGGAACTCGCCGACCGGTTCGGAGCGCCCCAACGCGACTACGATGCGGTCGTCACGTACTTGCGCGCCAACCGGATCGCCGTGAAGACCTACCGCCAGCGGCAGATCGTGCGCGCGCTCGGCGCTCAGGCCGACGTCGAGCGGGCGCTCGGGATGCAGCTCGGCGTTTTCACGAAGAAGGGACAGACGTTCGTCGCTCCGATCGGCGCGCCACGGCCGCCGGTCGCGCTGCGTATCGTCGCGCTCGGCAACGCCGTCGGCTACCGCTTGAAGTCGCGGCGGTTCTTGCCGTTGCGCGTCTCCAATGCGTTCATCGAAGGTTTCGCGCCGCAGCAGCTGGCGAACGCGTTCGATTACGCCGGCGCCTACGCGGCCGGATTCAAAGGCGACGGCATCGCAATCGGCATCATCGGCACGGGCCCGATCACCGACGGCGATCCGCGCGTCGCGGGCGGCGACGTGGCCGAGTACCGCGCGCTCTTCGGCCTCGCCGGCACCGGAACCGTCGTGCAGGACGTCGACACGATGAACACGTCGCCGGGAAATACCGCCGGGCCGTCCGGCGACCAGTATTCGGCGGGGCTCGCGACGCCGCCGCCGGTCACCAATCCCAACACGAGCGCGTGCACCGCGCAGGGCGCGTCGCTCGGCAACACGGCCTCGATCACCGATTACACGACCTGCAACCCCGAAGACATCGAAGCGCAGCTGGATACGGAACAAGCCGCCGCGCTCGCGCCGGGTGCCAAAGTGAACTTCTACATCGCCTACAATCCGAGCGAATGCTTCGGAAGCTGCAGCGCGCCGGGTGCGCCGCCGCCGTCACAGCAGCTGGGCATCGTGCTCTCCGACGACGAAACCCAGCAAGCGATCAGCGATGACGCGTCCGACGTCATTTCGATGAGCTTCGGCTTGGATGAGGCCGATAGCCAGGCGCAATCGCCGGGCTACTTTCAATGTACGCCGCCGTCGACCAGCAACGGCTGCAGCCCGAGCGCCCCCGCGGGCGAATCCGCGAGCAATGACTTCGGCCCGATCGAATACGCATCGCTCGCGAGTGAGGGAATCGCCGTCTTCGCCGCATCCGGCGACAACGGGGCCGAGGAATGCACCGGCGGCTCCGGCGCTTCGGACCAAGACCAGCCGTGCGTCAACTATCCGGCGACCGATCCGAGCGTCGTCAGCGTCGGCGGCGTCAATACGCCGCTCGACGATTCGGGCCGCCTCGTCGGACCAATCACCGGCTGGGGCTTGCAAACGCAGACCGCCGGGGAGCTGGCGGGCGGATCCGGCGGGGGCTGCTCGGCGTATTTTTCGGAGCCACCCTACGCCGCGTCGATCGCGTCGGTGACGGCGCTGTGCAACGGCAAGCGCACCCAGCCCGACGTCGCGCTCGACGCCGACACCAACACCGGCGTCGCGATCGTCGTCGACGCCGCGCCCGCGCTCGGCGGCCGCGTCGTGGAAGCGGTCGGCGGGACGAGCGTCGCGACGCCCGAGATGGCCGCGATGTGGGCGCTCGTGCTCGAGGCGTGCAAGCAGTCGGCCGCGTGTTCGAGCCACGGCTCGGGGGCCACGCCGTACCGGCTCGGCAACCCGGCCACCTACTTCTACGACATTTACCAGAACCAGACTCAATATACGGCGACGTTCTACGACGTGCTCTTCGGCAACAACGCGCTTCCGAACAGCTCGGGAAACGGCAACCTCGACCCGGGCTACGTCGCGGGCAAAGGCGTGGACCTGGTCACCGGGATCGGCGTCCCGTTCGGTCGCAGCCTGATCGCCTCGGTGCTGGCCGACGTCCCCTAAAGGGGCCGGCAGGCCGGCCTTGCGCCCCCTGCTATAATCTGGAGGCTGTGAAACAGAAGATCCACCCCACCTGGCATCCCGAGGCACGCGTCCATTGCGCCTGCGGGAACACCTTTACGACCGGCTCGACGCTCAAGGAGATCGCGGTCGAAATTTGCTCGGCCTGCCACCCGTTGTTCACGGGTCAGCAAAAGTTCATCGATACGGCCGGCCGCGTCGACAAGTTCAACCAGCGGATGGCCGCGGCCGACAAGAAGAAGGCCGAAGCTGCCGAACGCAAGCGCCAGAAAGCTGAGGCTCTTTCCGCCGAGGCGTAGCGAAGCCGCAACATTCGACGGACGGGCTGCAGCGATGCGGCTCGTCCTTTTTGTTCGCCCGGCCGCAACCAGAGGAACGCGATGTTCAAACTCGATCGCCTGGAAACGCTCTCCAAACGCTTCGACGAAATCGAAGCCGAGCTCGCCAATCCGAGCCAGACCTTCGATCAGGCGCGGTTCACCGCGCTCGTGCGCGAACGGGCCGCGAATGAGGAGACCGTCGCCGCCTATCGCGCCTACAAGAAGCTGCTCGCCGACATCGGGGCCAACGAGGCGCTGCGCAGCGATCGGAGCGATCCCGAATTGCAGGCGCTGGCCGACGAGGAGGCGACGCCGTTGCGCGAGCGCCGCCGCGAACTCGAAGCACAGCTGACCGAGCTGATGCTGCCGCGCGATCCCAACGACGGCAAAGACGTCTTCGTGGAAATTCGCGCGGGCGCGGGTGGCGACGAGGCGAGCCTGTTCGCTGCGGAACTCGCCCGCATGTACGCGCGCTATGCCGAGTCGCTCGGGATGAAGACCGAGGTTCTCGCTCAGAGCGAGAGCGGCGCGGGCGGCGTGAAGGAAATCGTGCTCGGCATTCGGGGCGGCGAGCCGTACCGGTTCTTCAAGTACGAGAGCGGCGTGCACCGCGTGCAGCGTGTTCCGGTCACCGAATCCCAAGGCCGTGTCCACACGAGCACGGCCACGGTCGCCGTGCTGCCCGAAGCCGATGAAGCCGACCCGGACGTCGCGATCAATCCCAAAGAACTGCAGATCGACACGTACAAGTCGTCGGGCGCGGGCGGCCAGCACGTCAACAAGACCGAGTCCGCGATTCGCATCACGCACCTGCCGTCGGGCGTCGTGGTGTCGTGCAGCGAGGAGCGCTCGCAGCTGCAGAACCGCGAGCGCGCGATGACGATGCTGCGCAGCGTCCTCGCCGACCGCAAGCGCCGCGAGGCCGAAGAAGCCGTCGGCAGCCTGAGGCGTAGTCAAGTCGGCACGGGCGACCGCAGCGAGAAGATTCGGACCTACAATTTCCCGCAAGACCGCATCACCGACCACCGCATCAACGAGAACTTCGGCGCGATCGAAAGCGTCATGGATGGCAACCTCGGGCGCATCGTCGCGCGGCTGCAGCAAGACGAGAAATCGCGGTTGCTGGCCGGCGAAACCTCGGCTGCGTAAGCGCGCGTGCGCGAAGGGCCGCGGCGGCTGACGCTGCGCGAACGGCTCGCCGCGGCAGGCTCGGACGAGCGCGGCGTGATCTTCACGCTCGCGTTCATCATCGGCTTTCCGCACTACCTGTATCCGGATCTGTGCTCGCAGATCGCCGAAGGACGCGGAATTTGGGCCGGAACCTTTCCGGTCACGGCGCCGACGGCATTCGATTCGGGCCCGTGGGTCGACCACGTCTGGCTTTTCGAAGCGATCGCGTGGCCGTTTTGGGCTCACGGCGCGTGGCCGCTGTTTGCCGCGATTTGCACGGCGCTCGCAGCGGCGACGCCGCTCGTCGCCATGGCGCTCGCGCGCCGCTGCGGCGCGAGCGCCTACGTCGCGAGCGCCGTGGGCTATCTGACGATCGTCGCAACCGTCACGTCGTACGTCGTTCGCCCGCAGACTTTCGCCGTGCTGTTCTTCGCACTCGAACTGGTCGTGCTCGCGGGGGCGCTACGGCGGCCGTGGCTGCTGCTCGCGTTGACGATCGCGTGGGCCAACATGCACGGCAGCGCCGTCATCGCGCCGATCGTCGCCGGCCTGTACGGGATCGGGCGCGCCGTCGAGCGCGGCGCGGCGCCGGAACGGCGGTACGTCGAAGCGGCGGGCTGGGCGCTCTTGGGCTCGCTGTTCACGCCGCACGGGATCGCGCTGTGGGCGAGCGCGGGCGGGTTCTCCACGCGCGGCGAACTCGTGACGACGGCGGACTGGCAGCCGGTGTCGTTCGCGTACTCGGTCGATTTGTTCGTCATCGTGACGTACGCCGCTGCGCTGATCGCGGGCGGCGTGCCGCTCGAGCGCCGCAACACGGTCGCCTTGTTGTTCCTGGGGACGTTCGGCGTGCTGTGGCTCGTACAGTCGCGTTTTCTTCCGTTCTTCGGAATCGCCGCGGTGCCGGCGCTTGCGACGGCGCTCGGCCGCTCCGGCCTCGAAGCGCGCCGCGGGCGCCGCTCGCGAGCGGCGAGCATCCATGCGGCGTGGCTCGCCGTTCCGCTCGTGGCCGCGATCGGGCTGACGGCGTGGCTGCGGGCGCCCGCCGCCGTACACGTCGAACCCGAACTCGCGGCCGTCGACGATCTCGTGCGCGGCTCGGGATTTTCGGGCCGGCTGTTCGCGCCGTACACGGCGGGCGGCTACCTTCAATTGCGGGCCGAGCCCGTCTTGGTCATGATCGATAGCCACGCGGTGCCGTTCGGCCCGGACGTGTGGCGCGACTACGCCACGATCGACGGCGCGCATCGCGGCTGGCGCGAAGCGCTCGATCGGCGCGCGATCGGCGCGGTCGCGACGCGCGACGACGGTGCGCTTGCGAGCGCGCTCTCGACCGCGCGGCGCTGGCACGTCGCGCGGCGCAGCGCGGGCTACGTGCTCTACGTTCGCAACCGCGTGTCGTCGTGAACCTCCGCGAGCGCGCGATCGCGATCGCCGCGAGCGAACGCAGCGTGATCTTCACGCTCGGCTTCTTGATCGGCTATCCGAATTTTCTGTACCACGACCTGTGCTGGCAACTCGCGGAAGGCCGAACGCTCTGGAGCGGCACCTTTCCCCGCACGCTGCCCGAAGCGTTCGCGGCGGGCCCGTGGATCGATCACGAATGGCTCTTCGAGGCGTTCGCCTGGCCGTGGTGGGCGCACGGCTGGTGGCCGGTCGCGGCGGCGATCTTCACCGCGGTTGCGGCCCTCGTGCCGGTGCTCGCCGTTGCGATCGCGCGGCGCTGCGGAGCGAGCGCGTTCGTCGCGAACGGTGCCGGCTACGTCACGATCGTCAGCGCCGTCACCGCCTATGTGCCGCGGCCGCAAACGATCGCCGAGGCGTGCTTCGCGCTCGAGCTGCTCGTGCTGCTCGGGCCGCCGCGGATGCTCTGGCTCGTGCTGCCGCTGACGATCCTCTGGGCGAACGTGCACGGGAGCGTGACGCTCGCGCCGCTCCTGGTCGCGGTCGTGGCCGCCGGGCGCGCGATCGAAACGCGAACGCTGCCGCCGCGCGCGATGCTCGTCGCCTTCGGGCTTGCGGCGGCCGGCACGCTCGCGACGCCGTCCGGGATCGCGACGTGGATCGAGGCGGCGTCGTTCGAGCACCGGCCGGAACTCTTGGTCACCTTCGATTGGCAGCCGGTGACGCTCGGCGTGCTCGTCAACCAGATCGCTGCGATCGGCTACGGCGCGATCCTGCTCACGGGCGGCGTCCCGATCGCGCGGCGCAACGCGGTTGCGCTCCTGCTCCTGCTCGTGTTCGCGCCGATATATCTGCTGCACCAGCGCTTCTTGCCGTTCTTCGGCGTCGCGGCCGTGCCGGCGCTCGCGATTGCTCTCGGGCGATCTCGGCTCGAACGCCGGAGGCGGCGGCGCGCAGCGCAGGCCGGACCGCGCGGGCTGTGGCTCGCGTTGCCGCTCGCGCTCGCCATCGCGGCGACCGCGGCGTTGCGCGCTTCCGAATCGCTGCGCGTGGAACCGGAGCTCGCCGCCACCGATGCCCTGATCCGCGAGAGCGGCTTTTCGGGCCGCTTGTTTGCACCGTTCATCGCCGGCGGATATCTGCAGCTGCGCCAAGCGCCGGTGCAGGTGTTGCTCGACACGCACGCGCTGCCGTTCGGCGCCGGCGTATGGAGCGACTATGCCGCGATCGACGCGGTCTCCGCGGGCTGGGACGGGGCACTCGAACGCCGCCGAATTCGGGGCGTCGTCGCGCTCGATGCGAGCGCACTCGCCACGGCGCTGCGGCGCACGGCGGGCTGGCGACTCGCAGCCCAAACGAAAGGGTACGTGCTCTTCGTTCGCGGGAACGCCGCAGGCGCGCGCCGGTCCGCCGTCACAAACGCCGGACCAGATGCCCTACGTCTTGGCGCTCGATCAAGGCACGACGAGTTCGCGCGCGATCCTGTTCGATGAATCGGGCGATATCGCCGGCTTCGATCAACGCGAGTTTCCGCAACACTTTCCGCAGCCCGGCTGGGTCGAACACGATCCGGGCGACGTCTGGCGCTCGCAGCTAGAGACAGCCCGGGGCGCGCTGCGCAACGCGGGCGTCGAACCGAGCGGCCTGGCCGCGATCGGAATCACCAATCAACGCGAGACGACCGTCATGTGGGATCGGGCGAGCGGCATGCCGATCCACCGTGCGATCGTCTGGCAAGACCGGCGGACCGCGGGTGCCTGCGAACGGCTCAAGGCGGCGGGTCTCGAGCCGCTCGTGCGCGAGGCGACGGGGCTGCTGCTCGACCCGTACTTCTCGGGAACCAAGATCGCGTGGCTGCTCGACAACGTTGCGGGCGCGCGCGAACGCGCCGAGCGCGGTGAGCTCGCGTTCGGCACGATCGACTCGTGGTTGATCTGGAATCTCACGCAGGGCGGCGCGCACGTGACCGATTACACGAATGCGTCGCGCACGCTGCTCTTCGATCTGCGGGCGCTCGATTGGAGCGACGCGCTGTGCGAGGCGCTCGGCGTTCCGCGCGCCGTGTTGCCTACCGTATTGCCCTCGATCGCCGCGTTCGGCACGGCGGTTCCGGCGATGCTCGGTGCGGCCGTCCCGATCGCGGGCGTCGCGGGCGATCAGCACGCCGCGCTCGTGGGTCAGGCCGGCTTCGCTCGCGGCGTTGCGAAGAACACCTACGGAACCGGTTCGTTCCTCGTGCTCAACACCGGCCGCGAGCCCGTTCGCAGCCGGAGCGGGCTGATAACGACCGTCGCGTACGCAACGGCCCCGCACGACGCGCGGTACGCGCTCGAAGGATCGATCTTCGCGACCGGCGCCGCGGTCCAGTGGCTGCGCGACGGTCTCGGCATCATCGCGACCTCGGCCGACGTCGAGCCGCTCGCGGCGAGCGTGCCGGACAACGGCGGCGTGTACTTCGTGCCGGCGTTCGCCGGCCTCGGCGCGCCGCATTGGGATCCCTACGCGCGCGGCGCGATCCTCGGGTTGACGCGGGGCAGCACGCGGGCGCACGTGGCGCGCGCCGCGCTCGAAGCAATGGCGTATCAAACCGCCGACGTCGTCCGCGCGATGGAGCGGGACTCGGGCTTGAACCTCGGGGAGTTGCGGGTCGACGGCGGTGCCGCGACCAACGACCTCACGATGCAATTCGTAGCCGACGTCCTCGGCGTCGACGTCGTCCGGCCTCGCGTGACCGAGACGACGGCGCTCGGCGCAGCGTATCTCGCGGGGATCTCGGCCGGCGTGTGGCGCGACGTCGACGACGTTGCGACGCAGTGGCGCGAAGCGCGCCGGTTTCACCCGGCGATCGACCAAGCGCGGCGCGACGCGCTGCTCGCCGGCTGGACGGCGGCCGTCGAGCGCGTGACCCACGCCGAAGGCGGCGCGCGGTGACGCGCGAGGACTTGGTGCGGAATTTGGACGACGCGTTCGACGTGCTCGTGATCGGCGGCGGCGCGACGGGCCTGGGCTCGGCGCTCGACGCGGTGGCCCGCGGCTACAAGACCGCGCTCGTGGAAGCGTCCGATTTCGCCAAAGCGACTTCGAGCCGGTCGACGAAGCTCGTTCACGGCGGCGTGCGGTACCTACAGAACGGGGAGCTGGGTCTGGTGCGCGAGTCGCTCCACGAGCGCGCGAACCTGCGGCGCAACGCCCGCCACATCGTGCGGGAACAGGGCTTCATTTGTCCCGCGTACCGCTGCTACGAGGGACCGCTGTTCTTCGCCGGCTTCGCCGCATACGACGCGCTTGCTGGGTTCTCGAATTTCGGCCGCAGCCGGCCGCTCGGCCGGTTCGAAACGCTGCGCCGCATGCCCGATCTGCGGCGGCGCGGGCTGTACGGCAGCATTCGATATTTCGACGGCCAATTCGACGACGCGCGGCTCGCGCTCGCGATCGCGCGAACCGCGCTCGACCGTGGCGCGACGGTCGTGAACTACGCGCGGGCCGTCCGCTTCCTCTACGACGGCGACCGCGCGTGCGGCGCGCTCGTGCACGACGCCGAGACCGGGGAGGAGTTCGAAACGCGCG
>Ga0073928_10003772_pt1 | contig 23396 bp, 19 predicted proteins | sample PaiPotPPA55metaG_FD_76969 | JGI IMG/M metagenome (GOLD analysis project Ga0073928, IMG submission 76969) | Iron sulfur acid spring bacterial and archeal communities from Banff, Canada, to study Microbial Dark Matter (Phase II) - Paint Pots PPA... ...
AAGAAGCCCGCCGTAACGGATTGATCGATGGGATCGTCCTCCCAGGACTGCACCAGCGGAAATACCGTACCCGAAAATGGCAACAGCTCGATGCGTGGCGTGAACCACAATGTTAGTGCCCGCGCTGCGGGCAGCCACAAATACGTGTGCAGCGGACGGCGTGCGGTTCGTTCGCGCGCGAGCTGTGCAAACGCCGCGTCTTCTTCCGGCGTGAGCGTCAAGTCCTCGTTGTATTGCTCGAGAATCATGGCCACCCGCTCTTTTTCGGCGGGCGTGTCGAACACGCGCGGCGGGACTTCGTTCACATCGATGGCTTCCTCGTTTAGCTTCCACGGCACAAGATAAACGTCGCGAAAGCGATAGAGCCACGTCTTTTCCCAACTCATAAATCCGTAGGGCACCAATTCACCGGGCAAATTGGAATTCCTCGGCGCAAGAGGCTGAAATTCGTGCAGCGTCACAGCATTGCGAATCGTCCAGGGCACCAGAGGAACCGCGCACAATGCGGCCATCAGCGCGGTCGTCTTCAGCCAGCGCAGGCTTTCACGCTGCCCGATAAGAATTGCGCCAAGCACCAGCCAGGCCGCTACCAGGAGCAGTGGCGCTTCCGGCCGAAACAGCGTGCAAATTCCAACTAGCAGCGCCGACCACGCCGCTAGGTACCAGTAATCGTTCCCGATAATCCAGAGTCGTTCGGCGAGCCGCCACCCGCGGTTTTGCGCCCGCGTAACAACCAAGCAAAGCGGTAATAATGCGGCTGTTGTGAAAAATGTCGCGAAAACTTCCGTCAGCGGCACAGCAACATAGTTCGCGGTGAATGGGCACAGCGCCGCGAGCCATAATGCCGCAAGGAATACCCGCCGCGGCCGCGCGCGATCATTCGCGATCAGCACCAGCAACCCCGCGAGCGCCGCTGTCAGCAAGCACGTCAGCAGATCCACCACGACTTGCGCGAGCATCACCCACAGCCGCGCGGCCTCCCCTATTCGCCCCGTAAGCGCCCCGCTAATCGCATAGATCAGCGCCAAAAACGCCGGGTAACCGGGCATGCGCATGTCCACCGGTGTAACCTGATCGTGGACATTCATCGCGTAAACGTGATGTTGCAGCCAATTCGCCGCGATCTGCTCGTACAACACCGTATCCCCGGAATTCGCCGGGTGTTTCAGGACGAAAAAAAGCCGGAGGCAAACTCCGGCAATTAATGCGGCAACTGGACTGGAGAAAATTCGCTTCATCTATGAATCGCATCTTACAATAGAGAGCAGGCAATAGAGCGATCACTGTCGAGGGAGATGGACCCAGCCCGGCACGTTCCTAGGCCCCCGCCTATCCGCCGGGCTGAAAATGTTCATGAAAGAACGCCGACCTATTTTTTACGACGCGGAGCGCGTCCGCTGGCGCCGTACACGCCGTGTGCTGGAGATTTCCGGCGCGCTATTAGTGCTCCTGCTGGCCTATTTTTTTGTCACCATCGCGGTTAGCGTGGAGCTTCCAGCCGGTTTGCTGCCCGACACTAAGCCCGCCTATCGCGCCCTGAAAATTAAAAAGAAGGTCCCCGCGCGCGAAGGGCGTCACCGCCGCATCTCAAATATCGGCACCGTGCCCGCCAGCTATGACCCGTTGCGCGCCGCGTTTTTCGTGAGCTGGGACGCCGCTAGCTTCGCTTCCCTCAAGAAGCACTACAAAGACATCGACGTTCTCATTCCCGACCAACTCCACGCCGTAACGCCAGACGGCGCGCTGACCATCGTGGACTACGAACGCTATCAGACCGTCAAAGCCAGCCCCACGCAGGCCATAGCTATCCTGAGAGATGACAAGCTCCATCGCTGGATGAAATCCGCCAACGTAGAACTGCCCATCATGGGCTTGCTGGACAATTATGACGGCCGTACCTGGCGCGTCAAAGAAATGGCCGCCATGCTGGGAAACAAAACGGCGCGCCAGAACCTGGTTCGCGATGTCGTGGACTACACCGTTGGTTCCCACCAAGCCGGCGTAGTGGTCGACTTCGAAGAAGTCCCCGACGCCACCCAGCCCCATTTCCGCGAATTTGCCGCCGAGCTCGGCCCCGCATTACATTCCGTCGGATTGAAACTGATGATCGCGCTCCCCGCGCGAGACGACGCTTACGACTACAAATTCTTCGGCAAAGAGTGCGACGCCGTCGTACTCATGAACTACGACCAGCACTGGCTCACTTCGCCGCCAGGTCCTGTCGCCGCGCAAGACTGGTTTGTCGAGAACCTTCGCCAGGTGCTGGAAGATGTACCCGCGCAAAAAGTGGTCGTAGGCATCGCCAATTACGCGTACGACTGGCCCGAAAGCACAAAAAAGCACAATGAGGGCGGCGCGAAAGAGATGAGCGTGCAAGAGGCCCTGCTGCACGCCTACGAGTCCGAGACCGAAGTGGAGTTCGACCCGGCTTCGATGAATCCGCATTACTCCTATTCCGACGAGCACGATCACACCCATCAGGTCTGGATGCTCGACGCCGTCACCGCTTACAACCAGTTGCGTGCTTGCGAACGCCTCGGCGTTCAAGGCACCGCGCTGTGGCGCATGGGCTCTGCGGACAGTTCCATCTGGCCGGTGTGGGATTCGCCGCGCCCCGACGATGCGGTCCGCGCAAAAATAAAAGACATTCCGCCCGGTCCCGACCTGATCCTTGAAGGCGATGGCGACGTCTGGCACTTCACCGACACGCCCAAGAGCGGCCTGCGCAGCTTCGTCTACGACGCGTCCAGCGATCTCTTCACCAGCGAGAAGTACGAAAAATATCCGCTTTCCTACAACATTGATCAAATTGGCGCGGCGGAAAACAAAATCGCGCTTACCTTCGATGACGGACCCGACATACGCTGGACTCCAAAAATTCTCGACATTCTCAAAGAGAAGCATGTGCCCGCCACCTTTTTCGTAATCGGCGTCGACGCCAGCCAATTTCCGCAGATCGTCAAGCGCGAGTACGCCGAAGGCCACGAGATCGGAAACCACACCTACACTCATCCCAGCTTCGACGATATCTCGAAAACCGAAATCCATTGGCAGTTGAATCTCACCCAGCGCCTGATCGAGAGCACCATAGGCGTCAAATCAATCTTGTTCCGTCCGCCCTACGGTATTGACCATCAACCGGAATATGCCGAAGAAGTCGCGCAATTGCCCCTCGCGCAAGACATGGGCTACCTGATCGTCGGGCAAAAGATCGACGCCCACGACTGGCGCCAAGTGGATGGCAAGCAGATTCCCACGCAAGAAATTGTCGACAATGTCGTTCGCCAAGCGGGGATGGGCAACATCGTCCTTTTTCACGACGGCGGCGGCGAGCGCGCCAACACCGTTGCTGCTTTGCCCCAGGTGATCGACAAGCTGCGCGAAGAGGGCTATCAGTTTGTCTCCGTGCCCGACCTCTTGGGAAAAAAACGCTCCGAAGTGATGATGCCGCTGTCCGCTCAGGAAAAGCTGGAAGCGCGCGCGGACGCATTTATCTTCGGCATCTGGCACTGGTTTCGCGTTAGCATCGCCACCATCTTCATTGTCGGCATTGTGATGGTCAGCGGCCGCGCGCTGATTATTGGCATTCTGGCGTTGATTGAAAAACTGCGGCCCGATCATTTTGTCCCGCCCAATCCTGCGCCCAGCGTTTCCGTGCTAATTCCCGCTCACAATGAAGAAACCGTGATCGTGCAGACGGTGAAATCCGTTCTCGCCTCCGACTTAGAAGATTTACAAGTCATCGTCGTCAATGACGGCTCAATCGACCGCACCGGCGAATTGCTCGACGGAAATTTCGGACAGAACCCCCGCGTGCGCATCCTTCACCAGGTCAATCGCGGCAAAGCCGCCGCGCTCAGTCGCGCCCTCGGCGAAGCGCAAACCGAAATCGTCGTCACCATCGATGCCGACACCGAAATCGAGCCGGACGCCATCGCCAAACTGCTGCGCCATTTTTCCGATGAAAAAGTGGGCGCCGTCGCCGGCAACGTGAAAGTCGGCAACCGCTCGCGCTGGCTCACACGCTGGCAAGCCCTCGAGTACATCACCAGTCAAAACATGGAAAAGCGCGCCTTCGACCTGCTCAACTGCATCACCGTCGTCCCCGGCGCTCTGGGAGCCTGGCGCACAAAAGCAATCGAAGCCGCCGGAGGAATCACCGCCGACACTGTCGCCGAAGACGCCGACCTCACCATCGCTATCCGCCGCCTCGGCTGGCACGTCGACTACGAAGAAGAAGCCGTAGCCTGGACCGAAGCTCCCGAAACCCCCAGCATCCTCATTCGCCAAAGGTTCCGCTGGACCTTCGGCACGCTACAATCCTTCTGGAAGCATAGCGACACACTCTTCCGCCCGAAGTACGGCACGCTGGGCTGGGTCGCCCTGCCCAATATCTTCCTGTTCCAGCTCCTGCTCCCGCTGATCTCCCCAGTCATCGACTTGCTTTTCCTCGGCTCCGTAATCGCTTGGGCGCTCGCGCAGTACCACATCATCCGGCTTCCGCTGCTCTCCGCGACGGCCACGTCCGATCTCGAACGTTCCGTACTATTCTTCCTCGGCTTCCTCTTAATCGACATGCTGACGTGCGTTCTCGCGTTCGCCTTGGAAAAAAAGGAAGACTGGACCTTGCTCGTCCCCGTGCTCCTACAGCGTTTCTACTATCGCCAATTAATGTACGTGGTCCTTTTCCGCTCCGTAAAGGAAGCGGTTAGTGGCCGCCCCGTAGGCTGGCGCGGCGTCGAGCCGGAAGCCCCCCGCACCGTGGCCCCCGCCTAGATTTCCCTGCTCACTTTCGGCACCCTTTCGCGTCTCAACCCGTGTCTTCTCTGGCTTTCGCCGTGGCTGCAGGCCGCGCCGTGTGAAAATCCGTTCATTTTCATCCACGGCGCGAGTGTTGTACGATAACGCCCTGCCGCTAGGAGGACCTATGGCCACCACTTTTATCCTCAACGGAAAGTCCCAAACGGTTGACGTCAGCCCAGACATGCCTCTGCTCTGGGTCCTGCGCGACACCTTGAACATGACCGGCACAAAATTTGGCTGCGGCATGGCGCTGTGCGGCGCGTGCACCGTGCACATCAATGGCGAGGCCACACGTTCGTGCATCACCACCGTCTCCAGCGTCGCCGGAAAGAAAGTCACCACCATTGAAGGCCTCTCCGCCGATGGCACTCACCCCGTCCAGCAAGCCTGGATCGCCGAAGACGTTCCGCAGTGCGGCTATTGCCAGTCCGGCCAAATCATGTCCGCGGTCGCCCTGCTCTCCAAGAAACCCCATCCGACCGACGCCGATATCGACGACTTCATGAGCGGCAACATCTGCCGCTGCGGCACCTATCAACGCATTCGCAAAGCCATTCATCGCGCGTCGGCGCCGGCAACCAAAGCCAAATCCGCTTAACCCGCTGTCTTCCTACCCAAAGAAAATCGAGGTGCGTCATGACTACTGCCCCCGTTTTGAATCGCCGTGAGTTTCTAAAGACCGGAGCCGCGGGAGGTGCCGCGCTGGTCATTGCTTTCCACGTTCCCGGTTCCGCATACGCCGCAGCCGAAGATCAGGAAAAGAAGCCTGCAAACCCGCTAAATGCCTGGGTGCGCATCACGCCGGACAATCGCGTCACACTCGTTCTAGGCAAATCCGAAATGGGCCAGGGCGCCATGACCGCGCTCCCCATGATTCTCGCCGAAGAGCTTTATCTCGATTGGAAGCAGGTCAGCGTCGAGCAGGCGCCCACCGATCCCAAAATTTACGATCACGGAACGGGCGGCAGTGGCAGCGTAGCCGGCTCCTGGCTACCGCTGCGGCAGGCAGGAGCGGCCGCGCGAGAAATGATGATCACCGCTGCGGCGGAACATTGGAATGTAAGCCGTGACACCTGCAAAGCGCAGAACGGTGGCGTCCTGCACGGCGCCCGCAAGCAATTCTTGACCTACGGAGAACTCGTCGAGGCCGCTTCCAAACTTCCAGTCCCGGACTTCAACACCGTTCCACTCAAAAATTCCGACGACTTCACCATCGTCGGCCACGACCGCAAACGCTTCGAGGCCGCCGCTAAATCCACAGGCGCGGCAAAGTTCGGCATCGACTCTCGCACGCCCGGCATGGAGTACGCCGTCATCGCCCGCTGCCCGGTGTTCGGCGGCAAAGTCGCAAAGTTCGATGCCGCCAAAGCCAAAGCTGTTCCCGGCGTGCGCGATGTAATCTCCATCGACGCGGTTGGCGAAGGCGCGTTTACCTCCGGCGGCGTTGTCGTCCTCGCGGCTAATTCCTGGGCCGCCATCCAGGGCCGCAAAGCGCTCAACATCACCTGGGACGAAGGCCCCAACGCCGACGAATCCAGCGAGTCGTTGCGCAAGCACTTCGTCGAGAACGCCGCGAAGCCCGGAAAAATCGTGCGCAACGATGGTGACGCAGACGCGGCTCTCGGTGCGGCCTCAAAGAAAATCGAAGTCGTGTACGAACTGCCCTTCGCGCCGCACGCCTGCATGGAGCCGATGAACTGCACCGTGCACATCCGCCCCGACGGCGCGGAAGCCTGGGTTCCCACGCAAGCTCCGCAATGGGCGCAGGAGGTCATCGCCAAAGTTTCCGGCCTCCCGCTCGAAAAAGTAAACGTGCACACTACATTGATGGGCGGCGGCTTCGGCCGTCGCTATCAAGCCGATTTCGTAATGGAAGCGGCGCAAGTGGCCAAGGCTACCGGCAAGCCGGTCCAGGTCTTGTGGACGCGCGAAGACGATATGCAGCACGATTTCTATCGCCCCGCCTCATATCACAAAATGCAAGGCGCCGTGGACGCGCAAGGCAAAGTCGCCGCGTGGAAACATTTTCAAAGTTCCACGTCCATCGCCGCAGTTTGGGACAAAAACGGCAAAGAAAAGCCGGAAGCCAGCGAATTCGCCACCGCGGCCTTCATCCCCTACGAGACGCCGAATTTCCGCGTCGAATACGCCCTCGCGCATTCCGGCGTTCCCCGCGCATGGTGGCGCTCGGTCGAGCACTCCAGCAGTGGCTTCGTCGTCGAGACGTTTGTAGACGAACTGGCCGCAGCCGCGGGCGCCGACCCGCTGAAATTCCGCCTGCAACTAATCGGCGACGCCCGCAAAATTCCCGACTTCACAAATCCCAAAGAAAACAAGCCGCTCGATACCACGCGCCTCAAAGGCGTGCTGCAGCTAGCCGCGGAAAAAGCGCAGTGGGGCAAACCTCTACCGAAAGGAGTCGCGCGCGGCATCGCTGGATATTTTTCCTTTGAGTCTTACACCGCCGCGGTAGCCGAAGTCAGCGTCGAGAAGGGCCAAGTCCAAATCCATCGCATCGTCTACGCAGTCGATTGCGGCCGCCCCGTAAATCCCGCCGGTGTGGTCGCCCAAGTCGAAAGCGCCGCCGTCTACGCCCTATCCGCCATGATGAAAGACGCCATCACCATCGAGCGCGGCCGCGTAAAACAAGCCAACTTCAACGATTACGACATGCCCCGCATGAAGGAAATGCCAAAGATCGAAGTACACGTAGTAATGAGCAAGGAAGATCCAACAGGAATAGGCGAACCCGGCCTGCCAGTGGTAGCCCCAGCCATAGGCAACGCCGTCTTCGCAGCCACCGGCAAGCGCCTCCGCCGCCTACCCATCAAGCCCGAAGACCTAGCGTAACTTCTGCAGCGTATTAATCTCCTGTAGCGCAGGGCGGAGTCTTCGGAGCCCTGCGGCTTTTGACTTTGTAGCGCCCGCTTTCTGAAGCGGGCGCTTGCGGTTTCCAAGTGCGTGCAAGCTCCTAGCGCAACCCATCCAACTCAATGCAAAATACCGCGTGCGCACAGCGCTTCTCGCGGTCGCCTCTATCTCCCTAATCATCTGGGTATACCTTGCGTTAGGCCGCGGCATGTTCTGGCGTCTCCGCAATTTCAACGACGACACTACAAATCACGAACCGCCGACCAACTACCCGAGCGTCGTCGCCATACTCCCAGCCCGCAACGAAGCCCCAACCGTCGCCCAATCGATAACCAGCCTCCTCCAACAAAATTACCCCGGCCAATTCTCCATAATCCTAGTCGACGACCACAGCGAGGACGGCACGGCGAAGCTGGCCCAGCGAGCCTCAATCGACCTCGGCGCAGAATCTCGAATCCAAATCCGCAGCGCCCCGCCGTTATCCCAAGGCTGGACCGGCAAGCTCTGGGCCTTGAACAGTGGCACAGCCATTTTTGGCTGTCCTCCGCCGACCGCCCTCTCACCAGGACCACACACCACCAGCCGGATCGCCCCAAATAATCCCGGCACCCCACCGCCCGCCTATTACTGGTTTACCGACGCCGACATCACTCACGCCCCAGACACTCTGCACCGCCTAGTCGCCCGAGCCGAGCGCAACCAACTCGACCTCACCTCACTAATGGTCCTCCTACAATCCAAAACTCCACCAGAGCGCGCCCTAATCCCCGCCTTCCTCTTCTTCTTTCTGAAACTCTATCCCCCAAGCTGGATCGCAAATCCAAAAGCAAAAACCGCCGGAGCAGCCGGCGGCTGCATCCTCCTCCGAAGCGAAGCGTTGCAAAAAATCGGCGGCCTATCCGCCATCCGCACCGAAGTAATCGACGACTGCGCCCTGGCCCAAGCCGTAAAGCGCACCGGCGGCAAAATCTGGATGGGCCTCACGCGCCGCAGCATAAGCCTGCGCGCCTACAATACCTTCAGCGAAATCCGAGACATGATCGCCCGCACCGCCTTCACCCAACTCCGCTACTCCCCAGCGCTGCTTCTCGGCACAGTCGCAGGCATGTTTCTTACCTATATCGCACCAGTCGCCCTCATTTTCGTTCCCAATTCCACTGCGCGAATCCTAGCCGCCTCTGCCTGGCTCCTAATGTCCCTCTTATATCTCCCAACGCTGCGCTTTTATTCTCTCTCGCCACTCTGGGCGCCTCTACTTCCAGCAGTAGCCGCCTTCTACTCCTACGGAACAATCCTCTCCGCCCTCCGCTACTATCAAGGCCGTGGCGCCCAATGGAAAGGGCGCTCCCAAGCCGTTTCATGAACTTTGGAGTGCGGCGGTCTAGCCAAGCGAGCGCCAACGCTTCTCGAAATTACATTGACAGGTAAGTGTCGTTTCGTTACACTAGCCTTGTACAATACTACGCCTCGCCTCGCCTCTGCGAGGCTTCCCCCAAAATCCAAAAATCTAAATCTTCTTTCTGGAGACTTCCATGTCCACCAATCGCTCCAGGGACCGTTCCTCTTTGTGTTCTTTCACGTTTGCCGACGGCCGCCGTTGTCGCACTCTACGCCGTGTCGGCCATCCTCATCTCTGCGCCTTCCACGCCCGCAAAGAAGCGCAAGCTCTATCGGGCAAAGAGGCCGCCCAGGAGATCGCCTATCACCTTTCCGGCAGCTATGTTTCCGCCTGTGATCTCAGGTCCGCCCTAGGACGCCTCTTCTCCGCAGTCGCCCAGGGTCAAATCAAACCCAAAACCGCCTCCACCCTCGCCTATCTGGGCCAGACCCTCGTCCAAAACCTGCACCTAGCCCAGAATGAATACATCCAGGCCTTCGGCACAAACTCCTGGCGCGAAACCATCCGCACCTCGCACAATCAGTCCGCCGATCACCTCTCGCCTACCACCCAATCACCGCCAGCCGACGTTGCGCCCGCGCCCAACCCACCCTCGACCGCATCTCCCGCCCCCGAGCAAGACGGTCCCGCTAACTAGCTTTAGAATGAACACTTGCAAAAGTGTATGAAAACAAGCCACTTTAACCATCATTAGAATCAACACTTATGCAAAAACCGGGGGAGGGGGGCCACGTCGGTTGAAATCACAACGACAAAGACCTGTAGCTCAGGTTTACCCTGAGCCTCGAAGGGTGCGCTCTCTGCCCCTGAGGGTTTTCCCTCCCAAACTTTAGTCAGTCCCATCTGCCCCCCCGAGACTCGCCCCCGAACACCAATATTTCGCTCGACTAAATCGAATTTTGCTATCCTTAAGGCGTTAGGTGCAGGGCTGTATCCCAATCTAGGGAACGGTACCGGAGGCCACCATGAGCGTCGTTCCGAATACGGGCAATGGCAAAATCACCGTGCCCGATCTTCTGCAGCGAAAAGCATCAGCCGCAACTTCCCCCGAAAATTCCAAAAAAATCGTCTGCTTAACTGCATACGACTATCCAACCGCGCGCCTGCTAGACGAAGCGGGCGTCGACGTAATCCTGGTCGGCGACTCGCTAGCGATGGTGGTGCTAGGCCATGACAGCACGTTGCCCGTCACAATCGACGAAATGCTCCACCACGCGCGCGCCGTCCGCCGCGGCACTAAGCATGCCCTCGTCGTCGTGGACATGCCCTTCGGCAGCTATCACAGCGACACCGCAGAATCCCTGCGCAACGCCGTGCGCTTCGTAAAAGAAGCCGGCGCAGAAGCCGTAAAAGTCGAAGGTGGCGAGCGCCGCCTCGAACTAATCGCCCGCCTCACCGAAGCCGAAATTCCCGTGATGGGCCACATCGGCCTAACGCCGCAATCCGTAAACGCCCTCGGCGGCTACCGCGTGCAGGGCAAGACAGTCGATTCCGCGGAGCAGTTGCTGCGCGACGCCCGCGCCGTGGAAGCCGCCGGCGCCTTCGCGGTAGTCCTCGAAGCCGTCCCCCGCGAACTCGCCACCCAGATCACTCGCGAACTGCGCATACCCACCATCGGCATCGGAGCCGGCCCAGACTGCGACGGCCAAATCCTGGTAGTCCACGATCTACTCGGCCTCACCTTCGAGCAAACACCAAAGTTCGCGCGCAAGTACGCCAATGTAGGCGAGATCATCTCCAGCGCAGTACGCGAATACAGCGCCGATGTGCGCAGCGGCAATTTCCCAACGGACAACGAGTCCTATCATTCGGGCGCGGCAGCAAAAAAAGACAACCTCAAAATTTCGATTTGCTAATGTAGCGGCCGCGGCGTTTTTCCCGCGGGCGCTTTTTTGGCGCAATACCGAAATCTAATGCGTGAGGAATTCCGATGTCTCCTGAAGAAATTCGCCTGCTGTACGACTACAACGCCTGGGCCAATCGCCGTTCCCTAACAGCCGCCGCCGCGCTAACCCCAGAGCAATTCACCAAATCAATGGGCTCGAGCTTTCCCTCCGTGCGCGACACGCTAGCTCACATGTTCGGCGCCGAATGGATCTGGCTCGAACGCTTTCAAGGCCGCTCCCCGTCTTCGCTCCCAGACACCACGCAATATCCCGACGCGACTACCCTAGGCGAGCGCTGGGGCGAATTCGAGCCGCGCCTTCTCAATTTCGTCCGCGGCCTGACGCAATCCGATCTAGAACGCACTCTTGAATACAAGACGTTGAAGTTCGGCGTATGCAGCAACCCGCTCTGGCAATCGATGCAGCACGTGGTGAACCACGGCACCTATCATCGCGGACAAATCACCACCATGCTGCGTCAACTCGGCGCGCAGCCAATCCTCACCGACCTGATGCATTTCTACCGCGAGCGCGCCGTGCCCGCCAAAGCCTAGTCTCCCTCGCGCAAAACGTGGAAACAATCCGAACCATCGCCTGGATGAAAGAGGCCGCCCGTCAAGCCCGCGCGGAAAGCCGCATAATCGGCTTCGTGCCCACCATGGGCGCGTTGCACGAAGGCCACACCGCCCTGGTGCAGCGCGCAAAGCAGGAGTGCTCGCCCGTCATCGCATCCATCTTTGTAAATCCGAAACAATTTGGGCCCAACGAAGACTTCGCGAAATATCCCCGCAAGCTCGAATCCGATTCCGAGAAATTCTCCGTCGCCGGCGTCGACACACTATTTCTGCCCGATGCCGCCGAAATCTATCCCACCGGCTTCCGCACCTACGTCACCGTCGAGGGGCTCAGCGATCGCCTCGAGGGCCGCTCGCGTCCCGGCCATTTCCGAGGCGTCGCCACCGTAGTAATGAAATTGCTCGGAATCGTCCAGCCGCACTACGCCTATTTCGGCCGCAAAGACGCGCAGCAGGTCCGCATCATTTCGCAAATGGTTCGCGACCTGAATCTCGACACCGAAATCGTGGTTTGCCCGATCATCCGGGAGTCAGACGGCCTCGCGCTCTCCTCCCGCAACGCGTATCTCAGCGCAGGCGAGCGCCGCGCCGCCACCGTCTTGCATCGCGCTCTCGAAGCCGCCCGCGCGCAACTCACCGCAGGCGTGCGCGACGCCCTGCAACTCCAAACCACAATGCGCAAAGTAATTGCCGAAGAGCCGCTAGCCACGGTGGATTACGCGGAAATCGTGGACGCCGACGCCTTCGAGCCAATCATGCGCATAGCCCGCCCCTGTTACGCCGTCCTCGCCGTCTTCCTCGGCAAGACCCGCCTCATAGACAACCTGTACGTTGAGCCAGTTGGCGACTCCGAAGAACTCGCTTACCATATTTAGTATTGCGACACTCCGAAAGGACGTCGCGCTCTATCGTGTTCGGCCAAATGCAGCAAACCACCTGGAGGTGACGGAGATGAATTCTCGTACGCGTTTTTCTGTGTCTCTACTAGCTCTTTGCCTTGGCATCACCACTTTGACGCACGCAGCAACCTCGGTTCCCGCCGGCACGGCCATCACCGTGACGATCGATCAATCCATAAGCTCGAAAACCGCTAAGGTCGGAGAAGGCGTTGTCGCCACCGTGGCGCATGATGTCACCTCCAACGGAAAGGTCGTTATTCCCAAAGGCGCGCACGCCAAGCTCGTAGTCACCAGCGCGCAAGCTTCCGGGCGGCTTTCCACTCCCGCCAAGCTTTGGCTGCGTCTCAAGAGCGTTGAGGTCCACGGAAAAACCTACGCCATTGCAACCAGCTCGATGGGAAAAACCATGGGAGGTAAGGGCAAGCGTGACGCCGGATTTATCGGTGGTGGAGCGGGCGCAGGCGCTCTGATCGGCGGACTCGCCGGCGGCGGCAAAGGCGCGCTAATTGGCGCGGGGGCAGGCGCAGGAGCCGGCACCGCGGGCGCGGCAGCCACAGGAAAGAAAGAAGTCGAATTCCCAGCCGAGACGCGGCTAAGTTTCACCACTCGCGCGGCGACGACGATCAACCGATTACAATGTAACCGTTGCGATTAACTGATTACCCTAAAGCGACGATAGCTAGCTTCGTTTAGCGGCGACCTGCGCGTTGCCGTTTGTTTTGGAGGCCACGGCGAGCACTTCAGTGGCGTGGCCTTTCGCTTTCACATTGTCCCAGACGTGCTCGATTTTTCCGTCCGCCCCGATCAGAAACGAGCTGCGCACAATTCCCAGAAACGACTTGCCCAGAAATTTCTTCATGCGCCGCGCGCCAAAAGCTTCAATCATCTTGAAATCGGGATCGCTGAGCAGCGGAAAATTCAACTTGTACTTTCCTTTGAAGTCCGCTTGCGCCTTCACCGAATCTGCGCTGGCCCCCAGGATCGCCACATTCACCTTCTCAAGCTGCTTCTTTGCGTCACGAAACTCGGACGCTTCCACCGTTCAACCCGATGTGTTCGCCTTCGGAAAGAAAAACAGGATCACGCGCTTCCCACGAAAATCCGCGAGCGCAACGTCTTTGCCGTCATCCGCCTTCAGTTGAAATTCGGGAGCCTTATCGCCTGTCTTGAGCATCAATCACCTCAGTTTTTTTGGAGCCTGCCTGCTGCAGGCAGGTGCGGCAGTCTGGCTGCCGCTTTTTAGGGCCTGGGCATCACTACAATCTGTTCCACGAACACCACAATCTATCCTACGAAAGTAACCGCCGCAAAATATCATTCACCGCCTGCGGATTAGCCTGTCCCCGCGTGGCTTTCATCACTTGGCCCACAAAAAACTTGAATACGCCTTCATTTCCGCTCTTTAATTTCGCCACGTTATCCGGATTCTTCGCAATCACGTCGCGCGCCGCCTGTTCGATAGCGTCGGCACCCACTTGCGCGCCGAGTCCTTCGGCGGTGACGATATCCGCGGCACTGCGGCCCGTCTCAAACATCGAGGCGAAGACTTTTTTGCCAACGGCTCCCGTGATTTGACCGGACTCCACCAGCTTCAGCAGTTCCGCGAGAGCAGCAGGCCTCACGGGACTTGCCTCGATTTGCTTTCCGGAGTCGTTGAGGCGGCGTAGAAGCTCGGTCTGCATCCAATTCGCGGCGCTCTTCGCCGATCCACCGGCCTTCGCCACGGTCTCAAAATAATCAGCGAGCGCTTGCGAGCCGGTCAGCACTTCCGCATCGTAATCGGTAATTCCGTACTCGCGCACAAACCGTTGCTGCTTCGCGTGCGGCAACTCCGGCAACGCGCCGCGAATTTCTTCGCGCCAAGCTGTGCTCACGTGCACCGGCAGCAGGTCCGGCTCGGGAAAATACCGGTAATCGTGCGCCTTTTCTTTCGAGCGCATCGAGTCCGTACGGTTCGCGGACTGATTCCACAGCCGCGTCTCCTGCGAAATCCGGCCGCCGCTTTCCAGCACTCCAATGTGACGCTCGATTTCGTATTCCAGCGCCTTTTGCAGGAACCGAAACGAGTTGAGATTTTTTACTTCGACCTTGGTGCCGAATTCGCGCGAGCCGCGCAGCCGCACGCTCACGTTCGCGTCGCAGCGCAAAGACCCTTCTTCCATGTTGCAATCGCTAACGCCGGTATACAGCAGAATTTGCCGCAGCGTGGTCAGATACGCGTAAGCCTCTTCCGGCGCGCGCATGTCCGGCTCGGACACGATTTCGCAGAGCGGCGTGCCGCAGCGGTTGTAATCGATGTAAGCCTTCGTGGACGATTCGGAAAACCCTTCGTGCAAATTCTTCGCCGCATCCTCTTCCAAGTGCAGCCTCGTGATACCAATGCGTTTTTTAGCGCGGTCGTGCTCCACTTCGATCCAGCCGCCCGTCGCCAGCGGCAGTTCGTACTGCGAGATTTGATAACCCTTCGGCAGGTCCGGATAGAAATAATTCTTCCGCGCGAACCGCGAATGCTCGTGCACCTCGCAATTCAAGGCCAAAGACGCGCGCGTGGCCATTTCTACCACGCGCTTGTTCAGCACCGGCAACGTCCCCGGAAGCCCCAGGCACACGGGGCACGTATTACTGTTCGGTGCGTCACCAAATCGGGTCGAGCAGCCGCAAAAAATCTTGGAATTGGTCAGAAGCTGGACGTGTACTTCCAACCCGATCACCGGCTCGTACTTGGCCAGCACGTCCGGAGCAAGACCTGCCGTTTCTGGAGCCGATTTCACCATCACACAGAAAATTATAGCACTGGCGGCTTAGCTGCCTGTCAAAATGCGGACAACCGTCCAAAGCGCCTGAACTGAACCTGAGTAATCTGAATGTCTAGCGCCGACGCGCTCCTTATTTTCCGGCATTTTCAAGGTTCTAAGGGACATCCAAGTTGGAACGGAAAGTGCTCGGCTCCTCTAAGGAGTACACCGGAGATTCCAGTGACAAACCTCACGCGCAGGTTATTCCTAGGACAGGCGACGGCCAGCCTCGCTGCATTAGGTGCAACGACATCCAGCGCAAATCCGCAATTGGTCTACAAACGATCGGATTGGAACGTTGCCGAGTTCGATCGTTTGGTCAAGAATCCTTCTCGTGTGAAACAAGTTTTTGATGAGAACCAGATTGGCGGCGGCAAGTTCCTGAATAATATCAAGAACTCCCTGAACGGTCTCCACTTTGGTTTCGGCATCCCGTCCGACCAGATCAAAATCGTAGCCGCCATGCACGGTTCCGCGAACGCGCTCAATTTCGATGACTACGTTTGGCAAAAATATCGCGTCGGGGAAGGGCTGAAGGTGCAGGACCCCAAGACCGGGCAACCCGCCGTGCGAAATCCGTTTTTTGCAAGCAAGGCAGCGCCGGAGATGCATTACGCGACGCAAGATCCTGACGACGAGAATTCTCTGTTCCAGGACGTCAGTATTCAGGCATTACAACTCAGGGGAGTACAGTTTCTTTGCTGCCATACCGCGACGGAAGAGCAGTCTCGCGCGCTGATCAAGCAACTTGGTCTCTCCCAGCCGCCCGAAGAAATTGTGAAGGATCTGTTGGCACACACCGTACCCGGCGTACTCGTCGTGGCTTCCATGGTTTCAGCCATCGCGCTGCTACAAAGCGAAGGCCACTATTCCTACATCACCGTCTAAGGCATTTATTGCGACAGGATTTTCTCGAAGAACACGAGTGCGCGCGGGTCGTGCGATTGTCCTAGCCAGAACATCGCCTGTTTGCGGACCTCGCGATTGCGATTGGTTTGCGCCACTTCGATTAGTTTGGGCACGCCTTCGTCCTTCGGAAGTTGGCTCAGTGCGAACACCGCTTTTTTCTTCACGTCGGTGTCAGGATCGTTTTCGATCGCGCCGGTAATTGCGCCCACCGCTTTCTGTCCCGCCTTTTGCGCCAGCCAGAACAATGCTTGGCCGCGTACGTGCGAGCTTTGGTCATCGTGGGCCACGCGGATCATCTCTTCCACCGCGCCTTGCTCGTGACTCACCGAAAGAGCGAATGTCACCTGCGCGCGGACGTCCGAACTCGGATCGCTCTTGGCCATTTTCTCCAGCCCGACAAGTCCCGCCTTTTCTCTCGCCGCGCCGAGCCAGAATGCGGTCTGTTTTCGCAGAGATTCGGGCTCGCTACTGCGCGTGAAAGATTCGAGAGCGCGGTCGGCTGCAGCGTCAGCGTGGAGTGCGATAGCCGTCAGCGCGCTGTGCGAAACGTGCTCATCATCCCGATCATCGAGGTCCGACCCGTGCACAAAAGTTTCTAACAAGGCAACGCTCTCCGCTGGCTTTACTACGCTCAGCCAAAGGAATGGCAATCCTCCCGCGTCAACGGAGCAATCCATCGACACCACGCGAATCTTCGTTACCCGCTTATTTTCGGCGCGGAACAGTACAGCGATAGATCTCGGCGCCTCCAGTTTCGTCGTGCGCGCGTCATCCCTCGACGTCATGTTCGTTCCGTTGCCGGGCTCCTCGAGCCGGCAACGCCCGCAACCACTTCGCCACGAGCCGTCATAATTGTCACAGCACATCGCGCGGTCGCGGCCGATCTGCGGCACCGCGTAGCCCAGCCATTGCGGCTGCTCGGCTTTGCCCGCCCAGGCCTTTACTTCCGCCGCGAGCGGCCCAGCAGGCGCCTTCTTTTCCAAACGAGCGTTTTCTACTTGCGGTACATCTACGGTTTGCGCCGTGGCCAACGGAATTGCTGTTGCCGCCGCGATGATTACGCCCAGGCTAAAAACGATTGCGCGCATGTTCGCTCCTCCGCTTTCCCCGGTGTCAATTCTTTTGCAAAATTTCCATCAAGTAGTCCGTGGCTTCCTTGGAATGCATAATCGAAAGCTTGGAAACCGCGGTTTTCTTCAGCTCGGGATCTTTTTCGTTGCGGGCGATGGCTACAATCGCCGCTGCGTTTCCCTGCAGGAAATAGGAGTTCAGCACCTCTTCTTTCACTCCACGGTCGGTTTCCTTCGCGTAAATGGATTGCAGCGCCTTGGCCGAATCATCGGAATGAATCAATCCAAGGTTACGAATGGCGGTGCGGCGCAGCTCTGGATCCTTGTCGTTCTGCGCTACTTCCAGAAGTTTTGGCGCGTCGCCGGCCAGGAAAAATGCCTGCAGCAGTTCGCGGCGCACTGCCGGAGAATTGTCCGTGCGATACAGCTGCTGCAGTTTGCTTTGCGCGTGGACCAGGCCAAGTTGGCGGATGGCTTCGCGCTTTAGGTCGTCGTTTTTTTCGCTCTTGGCGGCTTCAAATAGACGCTCGCGATCGCCTCCAATCATGTATGCGCGCAATATTGCCCGCTTGATGGATAGGTCAGAACTTGAGGCATAGACTTCAGCCAGCGTCTTGCGGGAATCCGCTCCGCCGAACATCGCCAAATACTGAATGGCTTTGCTTTGCAGATCGGGATTGCTTTGGCCACGCGCGATTTTGCCGAGAACCTCACGCGCCTGCGGCGAGCCGCTTTGCGCCAATACGAATAATGCCTGTGAGCGTTCCTTAGGAGAGGCGGAGCCGTTCTCGAGGACTTTTCCGAGCAGCGGGATGGCGCGGTCCGGATCGCTATTCATGATTCCGTGAAGCGCGAGCATTCGGAGGTCATCATCCTTCTGTCCACTGGGTTGAACTGGGTTCCCGGAGGATTGACGGACCTCAATCTCCAGCGCGGACGCATCTTTTTGCCAACGGCTTTGTGGGAAACGGCGTTTGAGTTCGGCGATACTGGCCAGCGCGGTGTCTCGCTTACCGAGGCGATTCTCCGCATAGGCTTTCCAGTAGAGCGCCGCGTCGGTCTGCGGGCCGTTCAATTGCGCGAGTTCATCGAATTTGGATTCGGCGCGATCGTAGCGGTCCTCGTCAAGCGCTTCGCGGCCGTTTTCGTAAAGCTCGTTGAAACGATCGAGCCGCTCCTGCTCTCGATCACGCTTTTCCTGTTCCCGGTCGCGCTTCTCCTGCTCGCGATCTCGAGCCTCTTGTTCGCGGTCACGCTTCTCCTGCTCCTGGTCCTGGCGATCCTGCTCCATGTCTCTGGCTTCTTCGTCACGGTCCGCATCGCCGCTTCCTGGACCTTGCGTGCCGGAAGAAGATTGCGGCGCTGCGACAAAGACGCGGGATGCAGCCGCGGAATGCGATGCAAAGCTCGGCATCGCCAACAAGACTGCCAATACAATCCACGTCCTGTTTTGCATTACGGATGAATCTCTCCTGCTCATGCCTTGTTCCTTTCGCTTTTCCCGGAACTGCTCGGTTGCGCGGGCGTGTTTCCCGACTCCCCGCGCTGCTGCAGGTCCTTGCCGACCACACGAACCTTGAACAGAATTCCGCGCGCCTCAATCCGCTGGCGCATGCCTTCTAACTGTGCGGGAGTCACCTGCTGCGGGCTGTGCGCCACATCGAGAAGCACGCGCTCGAGTTCATCGAGTACGCCCGCGAGCGCCGTGTCGCCCTGTTCGAGCGCCGTCTGCCGGTATAGACGATTTTCTTCGAGTAAATCTTCCGCTCGCCGCTGCTCGCCGGAAATATTGACCTGTTTCTGCCCGGCATTCTGCGGCCCGCTATTGGCCAGTTCCACCAGAACCATTTCCGAGCGACCGAGATGCTCGCCAACAGCCAAGACCAGAATGCGCTCACGAACTTTGCTGGCATCGATTGCCACAGGCGATGTCGGGTCCCTTGGTGTAAGGCGGCCCGCAATAAACGCCGCAAGCACCAACGCGGCAATCGCACCCGCACCAGCCAATCGGCGTGGCGCGAACCACGGAACGGCGTTCGGCTCGCTGAACAGAAAATCCCACCAGTGACCGCGGCGCTGCGGCAGGCGTGGTGAGATTTGCTGCCAGACACGCTGACCGTAGTCTTCGCCCGGCTCAGGCACGGGGATGGTGTTCAGTGCCGCGAGCAAGGCATCGATGTGCGCGAGTTCCGCTTCGCATTCCGGGCAATCCGCGAGATGCTCGGCAATGGCCTCGCGGCCGGCGGCTTCGCCATCGTGATACGCAATCAATTCTTCCTCTTTCGGATGTTTCATAGTTCTGTTCCCATCGCTCTTGCTCGGCCTCGCTGTTCGACAAACGGCTCCAAGGCTTTGCGAAGTTTTTGTACTGAGCGAAACACCGTGTTCTTTGCGGCGCTCGCGCTGGAATTCAGCGCCGCCGCGATTTCTTCAATGCCAGAGCCGCCCCAGTGGCGCATCACGAACGCTGTGCGCTCCGCGGGCGTAAGTTCGCGCAGCGCGCGGCGCATTTGCGTGGCGAGCTGCCCGCTCTGGGCCAAGCGCTCGGGCGAAGGCGCGGCGTCGGGCACTGTGCTCATCAGGTCCATTTCGGCGCCGTCGTCCGTTTCTCTGGCCGGCAATGCGCGATTTGAATCTTCGCTTTTTCGCTGGCGCATTCGATCGATCGCATAATTCGCGGCAATGCGATAGACCCAGGTGCCAAAGTTCGCGCGCGCGGCAAACTGGCTGAGTTTTTGATAGGCGCGCAAAAAAGCCTCCTGAACTACTTCCTCTGCGTCGTGTTGATTTCCGGTCATGCGGTACGCGAGTCGATACACATTGCGGCTGTGCCGCTCCACCAAAATGTGAAACGCCTCGCGATCGCCGGCAAGCGTTTGCTCGACGGCGACGGCGTCGCTTTCCATGATGGTTTCGACGCTCGGCCTCATCCGGTTCATTAGACAGGATTTCGGGGTGGCGGTTAGGTTTATATTCGAGCGCGCGTTAGCGGTAAGCTTCTTTGCGGTGACGGACACCAAGGACGTGGATGGCTTCGGCGCTTTTCCAATCGAAGAAGACGCGGTAATCCCCGCAGCGAGAGCCGGAACCCAGTAAGCAGAGGCTTCAGCCTTTTTGCGTCGCCCGTGCGATTAGCTAGGTAGCGATTCAGGCAGTAGAGGATCTGCAGGGCCGATTCGCGGTCAATCGCGCGGAGTTCCACCCGTGCTTCGGGCGACCACAAGACCGACAAGCGCTCAGGCGCCGAGGGCTCGGTCATTTCTTAATGCCAAATTCGCGCAGAATTTCCTCGTGCGGGATGCCTTGCCCCCGGGCCAAGGAGGCACGAGCGTCATCAAGGGCCGCCGCCGTTTCAGGTGTAAGTTCTTCGTCTTCGGCTGCGAGTGAGCCCGACGGTTCGACCATTACTTCGAGAAGGGTGCGCACCGCTACCACCTTTTCATCGGGCAAAAGGTCGAGTAACGCGTGCGCTTGCTGGCGGTCTTGTTTGGGGTTTCGTTCCAACGCTTTTTCATTTCATCTTCACGATGAGGGGAAGCCGTTTGACCAGAGCAGAAGATCGGCAGTTTATGCTACTTACAGTATACCGTAACAAGTCTCCTGGTATTTTGAAGACCGGTGCTCATTTCGGGTGTCTCGGTGCATTAGTTGTCCTTGCTTTTGATCCCGTCACCCTTCACGATCCTTCAAAATACCGTATCATTACAAGGGATTTGCGGGTTAGCAGGGCTTTTAGAGGCTGGCCGCTGAAGGAGCTGAATTGATTGCACGGTATACCCGGGAGGGAATGGGTCGGGTCTGGAGCGATGCGAACAAGTTCGCTCGCTGGTTGGAGGTGGAGTTAGCTGCCACGGAGACGCTTGCGGAGGCCGGACAGGTGCCGAAGGAGTCCGCGGCGATAATCCGAGCGCGGGCAAAAGTCGACGTCGCGCGGATTCTGGAGCTGGAATCGCGGGTCAAGCACGACGTGATCGCCTTTACCATGGCGGTCGGCGAGTCGATCGGGGATCCGTCTGCGGCGCGCTGGCTGCATTACGGGCTAACTTCGAACGATGTGGTCGACACAGCGCAGGCTTTACTGGTGCGCGATGCGTCGTGGCTGATTGAAGCGGCGCTGATAAAATTTGGCGACGTGCTGGCTAAGCGGGCGCAGGAGTTTCGCCACACGCCGCAAATCGGCCGAACGCACGGCATCCACGCCGAGCCGATCACTTTCGGACTGAAAATCGCGAACTGGTTTGCCGAAAACGAACGCAATCAAGAGCGCTTCCGCGATGCGGCCGCGCAAATGGCGGTGGGGAAAATTTCCGGGGCGGTAGGCAACGCTTCGCACCTAGGGCCGGAAATGGAAGAGCAAATTTGCCGCCGGCTAGGCCTTAATGTAGCGCCGGTAGCTTCGCAGGTGATTCAGCGTGACCGGCATGCGCACTATTTGAGTTCGCTGGCACTGATTGCGGCAACTCTCGAGAAAATCGCGCTGGAGATTCGTCATTTGCAGCGAACGGAAGTGCGCGAGGCGGAGGAGCCATTTGGCGGCGAGCAGCGCGGAAGTTCCGCGATGCCGCACAAACGAAATCCGGTGACGTCCGAGCAAATTTGTGGCTTGGCGCGCCTGGTGCGTTCGAACCTGATGGCTGCGTTCGAAAACGTGGCACTGTGGCATGAGCGCGATATTTCGCACAGCTCGGTCGAGCGCGTGATTCTGCCGGACTCCACAATTTTAGTGGACTACATGCTGGCGAAAATGACTGCGATCGTTGCAGACATGCGCGTTTTTCCGGAGCGCATGCAGCGAAACCTGGAATTGACGCATGGCCTGGTGTACTCGGGGCAGCTGTTGCAGGACCTCGTGGAGAAGGGGATGCCGCGCGACGACGCGTACAAGGCGGTGCAGGAGAACGCGATGGCGGCTTGGGAGACGGACTCGAATTTTCGGGAGCGCGTTGCGAGCGATGCGCGCATCACAAAATATCTTGATGCTGAGGCGCTGGCGCATGCTTTTGATTTGCAGCGGCAGCTTCGCTATGTCGATGCGATTTTCGCTCGTGTATTCGCCGAGAAAGCTTCGGGAAAATCTGTAGCCGGCTCCGCCGGGCAAAAATAATCAACAAAGCGATGGCGCAAAAAACAAGCGCCCCGGATTTCGCCGGGGCGCCGTGTTGCCTCTTCTTGCTGTTGCTTTCGCGCAGCAAGCTGCGGAGGCGGGAAACTCAGGACTGCGGCTAATGCCGCTGGGACGCGCCCGAGGCTCAGGATAAACTAAAGCACGCCCCTACAACATCTCAAATCTACTCGACACGCTGGACGTAGCGGGCTTCGGTGGTGTCGACTTTGATTTTGTCGCCTTCGTTTACGAACGGGGGGACTTGCACTACCAAGCCGGTTTCCAGCGTGGCTGGCTTGCCTACTGCGCTGGCGGTGGCTTTTTGCAATGTTGGCTCAGTGGCGACTACTTTGAGATCCATGGTGTCTGGCAGGTCGACGCCGATTGGTTTTTCCTCGAAGAATTCCACTTTCACCACCGTATTCGGAATCAGGTAGTAGACCGTATCGCCGAGGAGTTCGCGGGTGAGGTGCATTTGCTCGTAGGTTTCCGTATTCATGAAATGGAAATCGTCGCCTTCGTTGTAGAGGTACTCGAATTCGACTTCGTCAAGAATGGCGCGATCCACGAATTCTTCAGCGCGGAAGCGATAGTCAATCATCGTGCCGCTCTTGAGGTTTTTCATGCGTGTTTGCATGGAGCCTCGCTTGTTGCCGGGAGTGCGGTGATCGACGCTAAAGATCGTGAAAAGCTGGCCCTCGTGCTGGATGACCATGCCGGGGCGAAGTTGTGTGGCTTTGACGCTGCTCATAATTTTTCACGGCCGTGCGGCCGGGCGGCTCCTGAGAATTGCGGATTTCGGAAATTCCGGCTGACGGCCGCTGAACTGCAAAAATGGCTGCGCGCGGAATGACTCGAGGCGCGCCAGAGCGGAAAGTCGCGTCCAGCGCGAACAATGAGTATAGCGGCCCGCATTCGCGGTGGTCAATGGAAGTGCAGAGCCTGGTAGCGTCAACAGTTTGGTGTAAATTTGAAGAGCGGTTTTCTTTCCCAGGAGCGGTTTAAGTGACTGATGACGCCGTAGATGATGCGGTCGCAACTCTCGACATTGGAGAAGCTGGACATGGGACGCGTGCGTCGGCGCA
>Ga0073928_10003774_pt1 | contig 23390 bp, 23 predicted proteins | sample PaiPotPPA55metaG_FD_76969 | JGI IMG/M metagenome (GOLD analysis project Ga0073928, IMG submission 76969) | Iron sulfur acid spring bacterial and archeal communities from Banff, Canada, to study Microbial Dark Matter (Phase II) - Paint Pots PPA... ...
ATTCCTAGTCCGCCTGCCCAGACGCCGTGACGCGCGGTAGTGGGCGCGCTCATCCATTTCAGTGAAAGAATGAATAGAGCCGTGGCGGCCAGGTAAGTGAGTTCGATGATGTGTTGGGGGACCGGCATCTATTTCACGGTCTTTTGCGGGCGGCTGGATTTGAACATCTTCAGCATGCGGTCGGTAATCAAGAAGCCGCCGACAACGTTGCTGGTGGCTGCAACAATGGCGATGGTGCCGAGAACGGTCGCTAGCGTGCTTTTATGTTCGCCCACCAATAAAATGGCGCCGACCACGGCGATGGCGTCCAGTGCGTTCGTCAATGACATGAGCGGCGTATGCAGAAGAGGAGAAATGCGCCGAATCACTTCGAATCCGATGAAAGCTGCGAGCATGAAGACGTACAGATCAGTCATCAAATCTAGTTTCATGTATTTAATTACCTCTCGGTTGCGGTGAGGGCGGACAATTTGTAAAACTCGCGAACTCGCGGGTTTACTATTTCACCTTGCCTGGTTACCAGCGTGCTGCGGATAATTTCATCTTCGAGATTCAGCCGTAGCTTTCCGTCTTGAATCAGATGTAACAAAAACGCGCTTAGGTTTCGCGCGTACATTTGACTGGCGTGATATGGCACCCGGCTGGCCAGATTGATCCAACCAATAATGCTGACGCCGTGTTCGATCACTACTTCACCCGGTCTGGTGAGCTCGCAGTTTCCGCCCCGCTCTGAAGCTAAATCAACAATTACGGACCCGGGTGCCATGCGCGCGGCCATTTCTCGAGTGACGAGCACCGGAGATTTCTGTCCTGGGATCACCGCGGCCGTTATCACCACATCGCTTTCAGCTACCACGCGGCCAAGCAGCTCGCGTTGGCGGCGATAGAAATCTTCGCTTTGAGCTCGCGCGTAGCCTGCGGCGTCCTGCGCGTCGGCGGCTTCAATGGGAAGCTCGACGAATCGGCCGCCCAGGCTTTGTACCTGCTCTTTTGCGGCTGGGCGCATATCGTAGGCGGATGTAACGGCTCCGAGCCTTCGCGCAGTCGCAATCGCTTGTAGTCCGGCCACGCCTGCGCCGATTACGAAGACGCGTGCGGGCGTGATGGTGCCGGCAGCAGTCGTCAACATCGGAAAGATTCTGGGCAAAGTGTCAGCGGCGATTAAAACTGCCTTGTAGCCGCAGATGGTTCCCATGGACGAAAGGGCGTCCATGCTTTGCGCGCGCGTCGTTCGCGGCATCAGCTCCACGGAAAATGAAACAGCTCCGCTGGCCGCGATCTCCTGCACTGTTTCCAGATTTCCGAGCGGTCGAAGGAATCCAACAAGAACTTGGTCGCGGCGTAAAAGTGCGAGGTCGCCCTTTCCGGATTTGTCGTTTGAGCCGTAGCACAACACCTGAACGATAATGTCGGCGGTTCGAAAGACGTCAGGGCGCTGAGGAAGGAGCTTCGCACCTTTCGACACGTAATCGGCATCCGGATAGCCGGCTCCCACGCCTGCGCCGGTCTCCAGCACAACCTCGATGCCGGCTTTCGTGAGACTTGGAACCACCGCCGGCGTTAACGCGACGCGCAACTCGCCCGGGAAACTTTCGCGCGGCACCCCTACGATCATCAGCGACACTCCGAGGCTTGCGTCTCAAGGTTCGCCGCCGTGAGCGGGCGAGGCAACTGTGTCTGGACCTCCAGCGTGGAAAAAGTCATGCGAATAAATTTGGACAATCCTTAAAGCGAAACATCCTGAATGCGCGCGATACTAAGCCAAGATAGGCGCACTATCTGAGTGCCTTTGCGAACGCACATTCTAACTGCAAAGCTGGGAAAATCCACCGACAATCGGCGGCGTGGATTTTCCTGTCGATTCCTCACGCTGACTAAGTGCAGAATTGGGATTCTCATGGTGAGGCACAAGTGAGCGGAAAGGATCAGGCCTGGCGCAAATGGCCGTTGGTGCGAATTGAAAAGGAATATTCCCCCAGCACCTGCGTGCCCTCGATCGAACCTTTCTTGGCGGAATGGGATGCTCGGAGCCGGAATGCCGAGCAGATGCTCGCGTGCCGAAAGGATTTGCAGTGGGGGAAAAATCCTGACGAAACTTTGGACTTTTTTCCTGCCGCTTCCAGCGGCGCCCCGTTGCTGGTCTTCATTCATGGCGGGTATTGGCAGGAACACTCAAAGAACGAATCGCTTTTCGCCGCGCCTGATTCGGTGGCAAACGGGATCGCTTTCGCGGCCATCAATTACACGTTGGCTCCAAAAGCGGGAGTGGAGAAAATCGTCGATCAATGCCGGCGGGCAGTAGCGTGGCTTTATGAACGCGCTGGCGAGCTTGGATTCGATCGCGCGGGGATTTTTGTCTCGGGCAATTCCGCGGGCGCGCATCTGGCCGCTATGATGCTTTCAGGAGGGTGGCAGAAGACCGTTGGCCTGGCGGAAGATGCAATCGCCGGCGCGGTGCTCCTCAGCGGCATCTACGATCTCGAGCCTTTGGTAGGGACCTACATTGACGCGCCGTTGCATCTTACGAGTTCTACCGCCGTCGGTCTAAGTCCGATGTATCTGCCGCTAGGTCGGCCGGTCCCGGCTATCGTAGCCTGGGGTGAAAACGAGACAGCAGAATTCAAACGCCAAAGCAGAAACTATGCTTCCCGGCTGGAAGCAGCGGGCTTTCCGGTTTCGGCATTTGAAATACCGAGCCTGAATCACTTCGACATTGTTTTTGATTTGGCGGATCGGGCGACCGTGCTGGGCCGCGCTACGCTCGAGCTAGTTGAGCGAAGGAAGTCAAAATAGTGCAAAGTTACCGGTGTATCGCAGCCAAGAATTTATCTGCAAAAGTGTGCACGTCGGAAAAGGTATTGTAAAGCGGCACGGGTGCGACACGCAGGATGTCAGGCTCGCGCCAATCGCAAATGATCCCGTCCTTGGCCAGAGCGTCGCAAACTGCGCGTCCGTCTTCGGCCAGGCGTAACGACAGCTGTGCTCCGCGGTTCGCGCTATCGCGTGGCGTAATGATGGAAAACTTCTTCGAGATATCTTGATCCAGCAAAAACTCCAGGTAACCGGTCAGCAATTCGCTTTTTGCGCGCAAGCGTTGCATGGTCGCTTCATCGAAGATTTCCAATGAGGCCCGCAGCGCAGCTGCCGAAAGAATTGACGGGTTGCTGAGCTGCCAGCCTTCCGCTCCTGGGATAGCCTGGAAATCTTGCGGCATGCGGAAGCGGCTTATTTTGTCGTGGCCCCACCAGCCGCTGAACCGAGGCAACTTGGAATCTCGTGCGTGGCGTTCATGCACGAAGCATCCGGCAATCGCGCCCGGACCGCCGTTGAGATATTTGTAGCAGCACCAAACCGCGAAATCGATATTCCAATCATGCAATTTCAAAGGAAGGTTTCCCGCGGCGTGCGCCAGGTCGAAGGCGACCACACAGCCTCTGGCGTGTCCGGCATTTGTGATACGCCGAAAGTCAAAGGCTTGTCCGTTGTAGTAATTCACTCCACCGAGCATAACCAGCGCGATCTTTTCTCCATCACCAGCGATTAATTCCTCTATATCTTCGGTGCGAATCCAGGTTTCGCCCGTGCGCGGTTTTAGTTCGATAAGCGAATCTGCTGGATCATACCCGTGATACTGAATCTGCGACTTCACCGCATATTGATCGGAAGGGAAGGCATTGGGTTCGATAAGAATCTTGTTCCGCTGCGCCGTGGGGCGATAAAACGAGACCATCATCAGATGCAGATTGACGGTGAGCGAATTCATCACGACCACTTCGATGGGAAGAGCGCCCACCAAACGACAAATGGGCTCCGTGAGTATTTCATGATAAGGCATCCACGGATTTCGAGCCTGAAAATGGGCCTCGACGCCCAGCCGGGCCCACTCCTGCAGTTCCTGCTGCAGGTAATTGCGCGTGGACTTGGGTTGCAAGCCAAGCGAATGGCCAGAGAAATAGATGCAGTCCGAGCCGCCCGCCATTTTGGGAATGTGAAACCGATCGCGCAAGGCTAGCAGCGGGTCGCGAGCCGTCTGTGCCAGGGCGAATTCCTTCGTAGTCGAGAAAGTGGTGCTCGGCACCTAGACTTGCTCCAATGGAGGTAGCTGACGACGAATCATCGATTCCGCTTTTCTCCAGTTAAGATGGTCAATCTGATCGATTGAATCGCACAATTCGGACAACATCGCATCCTGGATGCGCCCTCGGGAAAGGGCCAGGGAATACGGGATACGATGAAAGGTGACCATCGCATACTTGGGAACGAAAACGCGTGGATATTTGGCTTCGAGCGCAAGCTCTACTTTTTTCTTGAACAGGAAGCGAGGATCACCGACGCGATCCCGCATCTCGACAAAATTCTCTAGAGCTAGATCGGCGATCGCATCGGTATTCGCTTTTCGCGAGTGCTCAAACTCCGAAAATATCGTTGCCCAATCCGTGCCGTGCCGATCGAGCAACTCCAGCAGGGAAGTGCAGTCTTCGAATGCGCAATTCATTCCTTGGCCGAAAAATGGAACAATGGCGTGAGCCGCGTCACCGATCAAGAGTGATTTTGCATGCACATGCCATGGCGAGCACTTGATGGTCACCATCGAGCCCGTCGGATTGTCGCGAAAGTTGTCGCCGAGGTTTGGCATCAGCGGTGCCGCATCCGGGAAATTAGCCTCGAAAAATTCCACGAACTTAGTCTCCGAATCAAGACTTGCGAAACTGATCTTCCCTCCAACCGGCAGAAACAAGATGCAGGCGAAAGTGCCATCGATATTCGGCAACGCAATTAGCATGTGCGATCCGCGCGGCCAGATATGCAACGCATTCGGCTCCAAAACATGTTTTGCATCTGGTCCGGCCGTGATGGTCAGTTCCTTATAGCCGTAATCTAGAAGCTGCTGCGAGACATTGAATCGGCTGAGCTTGAGCATAGCGCGACGAATTGCAGAAGACGCTCCATCTGCACCGATAATAATGCCGGAGATATCGGTTTCGCGTCTGGTTTCTTCGTTGCGGAAACGCGCAGCTCCGGTCTCCAAATCGAATCCGATGCAGCGTTCGTTGAAATCGATCTTCACGCCCCGCTTTTCAGCCTCGTTCATCAGCGCCGCGTTCAAATCCGCGCGAGATATCGAATTGATCACTTCGGTTTCATCTTTTCCGTATGGCTGAAACGTCAGTTCGCCCGAGAGCGAATGCATCATGCGGCCTTTCATCGGGATGATGATGTTGCGCATGGATTCCCAAAGACCTGCTTCGCGAAGCGCGTGAATTCCCCGCACGGAGATTGCGAGATTGATGGAGCGGCCGGCTGACAAGCGGACTCGGCGCGGATCTGGACGCCGCTCGTAAATCGCGACGCGGAATCCGCGTTGTACGAGCGAAACCGCGAGCAAGGGACCGGTAAGTCCGGCGCCGATCACTGTAATTTTGTCGGACGAACTTGACATGTATTAGCGGAATCGCAATCGCCGCTGAGTCCAGCGGCGGGGAGTTCAGTCTTCCAAAAGCGAACGTGCTTCCCAAAGCTCCGGAAAGAATTTTTTCTCGAGCGTATGTTTCAGATAGGAAGATCCGGTGCTGCCGCCTGTCCCCGTGCGCACGCCTATGGTGCGTTCGACCATTTGGATGTGCCGCAGCCTCCAACTGACAACGAGCTCGTCGAATTCCGTCAAACGTTCACAGACGTCGATCCAATCGCGATGATTGCGCTCGTCCTGATATAGCGCTTGGACGGCTTTGGCGCGCGCTTCGAAGTGCTCGCGGTCGGTGGCGGTGCTGGCTGATTCCGGCAGCTTCCCCAGTGTTCTTAGAGCTTGGAAGAATACGTCGTGGAGGGAATCTTCACGCAGCCGGCGATACAAAATAGCGTGTGATTCGGGCGTGAGTTCGTGATAGCGCAGCATTTTTTCGTCCTTCAGGCCGCACAGAAATTCGAGTTCCCGAAATTGTTCCGACTGAAAGCCGCTGGCCGGATTCAATTTTTCGCGGAAGGCCAGAAAGTGAGTAGGCAACATAGTTTCAAGGATGGTGAACTGTTCCACGAGCACGCGCATGATTTCGGTGCAGCGGCGAAGCAAACGCGCGGCTTCGTAAACACCATCACGGAAACTTGGATCAGCGCTGACCGCTCGAAGGTTCGCAACTACAGCGTCGAGATCGTGCAGCAATTCCTTGAACCAGAGTTCATAGGTTTGATGAATGATGATGAAAAGCAGTTCATCGTGATGGACGGGCGAGGATACCGGATGATGAAGCGCCAACAATTCCGGGATGCGGAGATAAGAACTATAGGTCAATCCTTTTTGGGACGCATCGGAGTCGGCGCTAGAGGATAAACTCTGGCCTGCTTTCGGAGAAGTGCCCGTAAACGGGCAGCCAACGGATGCGTCTGACCCTCGTTCGTTGGGGGAGGCTGGTGAGGTCGACGCTTTTTCCCCAGTGGTTACGGCGGTTAAGTTCAGAAATTTAACAGCGTTGTCGCCCAACAACTTCTTTTTTACTTCTGGCGAGAATTGACTTTCGCGAATGAGCGTCCCGGCCCGCAACTCCCCCAGCGGATAAGGATAGTCGGAACCGAGAAGCACGCGATCGCCACCCATAACCGATACCAGGAACTGCAAAGTGCGTTGTTCGAACACCGCAGAATCAACGGACATCCGATCCAGATAATGGCTCGGGGTAAACTGCGAGACCCCGCGCGCTCCCTCGTGATTTTTCCACGCGTTTTCCAGTCGGCCCAGAAGAAATGCAAAGCTCCCGCCGCCGTGCGCAAAACAGATTCGCAGGTTGGGGGGTAAACGATCGAAAGCTCCGCTGAGAATCATGGACGCGAGTGAGAGATAGGTTTCTGTGGGCATCCCTACGGTCCAAGGGAGCATGTAATTCGGCATGCGCTCGCGGGCCAGCATGTCCCAAGGATGGACGAACACGGCGGCACCGACCGCCGCACAGTGCTGCAGGAATTTCACCATGCCGGGATCGTCGAGATTTTTTTCTCCAACGTGATTTCCAATCTGGACGCCGAGATGTCCGTCGCGCATGCAGCGGTCAAGCTCGGCGCAAGAAGCATCAATATCCTGCAAAGGAACTTGGCAGAGTGATTTCAACCTGCCTTTGGAGCAAAGGCACATTTCCAGCGCAACGTCATTGAACAAGCGCGCGCAATCCAAAGCGTGTTCGGCTTTGCGGGCATAGGCGAAAAGGACCGGAGTAGCTGAAATAATTTGCATGTCGACGCCGTTGCGGTCCATGTTCTCCAGGCGTACGTTCACGTCCCAGCAAGCGGAAGTAACGTGCCGGAACATCCGATCGCCTAGCATGATGTCGGCTTTGCCTGGTCCGGTATGTTTGATCGAAGGCCAGTCGGGCGTGCCATAGCGAGCCGCGAGATCGGGCCAGGATTTCGGAAAAAAATGAGTGTGTATATCGATGACGGGCATAGTGTCTGTCTGGCGCTAAGCCTTCGGCGCCTGCTTACCGGGGTGAACCGTTCCGCAATTCGGACACCTGCGCAATTCCGCGTTTTGATGAAACTTTTCAAACAGAGGCGGTAGATCGCGCACGATGCTTTTCAAAAGTACCTCTGCGCGATAGACACGGTGGTGGCATTTCGCGCAATACCACTCGAACCCGTCTTTTTCTCCCGCAGGTCTTGGCATTTCAACAACCAATCCGATCGTTCCCGGATTAAGCCGCTGCGGTGAGTGCGGCACGTGCTTCGGCAGGAGAAAAATTTCTCCTTCCTTAATGGGGACCTCGACAGGCGGTTTGCCTTGCTCCGGCATCAGCCGCAGAAAAATGTCTCCTTTCAGTTGGTAGAAAAATTCTTCGGTGGGGTCGTCGTGATAGTCGTTGCGATTATTCGGCCCTCCCACCACGGTCACCATCATCTCGCCGTCTTCCCAGACCTGCGCGTTCCCCACCGGAGGCTTCAACTTTTCACGATTCGCGTCAATCCAGCCTTGGAAGTTAAAAGCTTTTAACGTTTTGATCGATGGCATCCCATTCTCCTCTCGGCTAACGCTTGGATTTCTCATTCGACACGGGTTTGTACGCAATCGCTTTCATTTCGATCAACAAGTACGCGTGAGGCAATTGGCGGATTGCCACGGTAGTTCGCGCGGGTCCTTGCTCGTCAAAGTATTGCGCGTAAATTTCGTTGTAGGCTTCGAAATCATCCATGTTCACAAGATAGGTAGAAATTTCTACGATGTCTCCCAGACTCGCATCCATGCTGGCAAGAATGTCCCTAATATTTTCGATTACCGCGCGGGTTTGCTCGCGAATGTCGAGATGCGTGGTCCCGAACTTGTCGGTCTGCGCCCCTGCTATCGTGTCGTCGGCGCGGCGCGAGCTCGTTCCGGACACGAAAAGAAAATCTCCAGCGCGTTTGATGTGTGGAAATCTCCCACGCGGCTTTGCTTTCCCTTCGACGATCTTGCTTTCCATTTCAGCATCCTTCTACGCCATGCGTGTCGATCCACGTCACAACTTGACACAAATATTGTTCAGTTCGGAGTAAAAGTTAAGGGAGTGCATGCCGCCTTCGCGTCCGATGCCGGAAAGCCCGGCGCCCCCAAACGGCGTGCGCAGATCGCGCAGAAACCAGCAATTCACCCAGGTGATACCAACACGCAGCTTTTCGGCGACGCGATGTCCCCGCTTTAGATGTGCGGTCCACACCGAAGCGGCCAGGCCGTATTTCGTGTCGTTCGCCTTCGCAATGGCTTCTTCTTCGGTACCGAACGGCGCGACATGGCAAACCGGCCCGAAGATTTCTTCTTTAACGCACCGAGCCGACTCCGGAAGACCGGTGAGGATGGTAGGCTGAATGTAGAAACCATGGTCACGAGCATCGCCGAATTTCGGCACGCCACCGCCCGTTACCATCTCGGCGCCTTCTTTTTTTGCGAGTTCGTAGTAGGAAAGAACTTTCGAGCGATGTTCCTTCGAAATCAATGGCCCGGTAGTGGTTTTGCTGTCGCTTGGCCAGCCAAGCACCAAACTCTCGACTTTTTGCTTCAGCGCGGAAACAAAGCGGTCGAAGATTCCACCTTCCACATAAACGCGCTCGGCGCAGAGGCAAACTTGCCCCGTGTTTAGGAAGACGGCGTCAGCAAGGCCGTTGATCGTTTCATCGAAATCGCAATCGGCAAAAACGATCGCAGCATTCTTGCCGCCAAGTTCAAATGAAATCGGCTTCACGGTAGGTGCCACAGCGCGCATGATAGCCGATCCGGTTTTCGACTCGCCGGTAAAAGTAATCGCGTCCACATCCGGATGGCTGGTGAGAAACTCGCCTGCTGAGCCATTACCGAAACCGTGAACCACGTTGAATACTCCGGCGGGTACTCCTGCCGATTGCATCACCTCCGCCAGCAGAGTTGCGCTCGCCGGAGTTTCCTCCGAGGGTTTTACTACCACGCAATTGCCGCAGGCCAGCGCCGGAGCGGCTTTCCAGGTGAGAAGCAGCAGTGGCAAATTCCACGGTGTAATGATGCCGACGACCCCAAGCGGTTTACGCACGGAATAATTTAGCGCCGAGATATGGTCAGAAGTTTCTGTGCGGAACGCCTCGAGCCCGGCCGCTTTCACAAGATCGGCGAAGGTGCGGAAATTTGCAGCTCCGCGTGGAATATCAATTTTGGAGGCCAGTGAAATAGGCTTGCCGGTATCGGCCACTTCGGCTTCGACGAAATCGTTGAAGCGCGCTTCGATGCCATCTGCGATTTTATGCAACCTTGCCGCGCGCGCCGGGACAGTCAATTTGCCCCAATCTCCGTTAAGCGCTCGCCGCGCCGACTCGACCGCCTGATTCACCAAGGATTCGTCTGCTTCCGAGACCTGAGCTATCGCTGTGCCGTCAGCCGGATTGATATCCGGGAACTCGCGTGGACCACGAACGAATTGCCCGTCCACATAGTTTTGGAGAAGCTTAGAGCGGGATGTCACTCCGTCTCCGAGATGCTTGCAGGAAAAGGGGAGCTCACGCAAAACATTATACTCATTTACGGAAAATTGAGGCGGCTGCGGGCTCTCCGCAGGCAAAGCGAGCGGCAGGACTCCAAACGGCGAAGCGGTCTAGAATTATTTGTGGATTGTCCGGCGAAACAAGAAGTCTCTTATCGGAGAATATAACCAGAACCATTTTTTGCCAGTCCGTAACGAATGCGAGAAACTTCCCAGCTGGCATTCGAGAAATAACCATAGGGTTTGAAAGGCCTCCCCGCGCCGAGCAACCGCATAGTTTTCCCGAAGCGCATATCCTCGGGGCTAACAGCGATCGCGCCCCGAATTTCTGTCAGGTCATATTTCAAAGTGACCACGGGGGTTTAATCTCTTAATTCGTTGCCGACGGTGGTAATTTCCCGCGGTGCGAAGGCGAGCATTCCGATAACAAAAATCAATGGGAAGAGAATAGGTATGAGCATTTCTCCGCCGCGTCGATCTAAGCCCTATTCTTTCACAAGGACTGCGCGGCGGATTGTAAACGTCAGTTCTGATGTTTACCGATTGTCTTCAGATACTCCTTGCCGCGTTCGAACCCGCGCTTGAAGGGGCCGCTTTCGTGCATGCGCGGGTAGCGATCGCCCAGTTCCCGGTGGCATTCTTCGTACGTGCGACTACGGTTCTTATGCAGCACGGCGGCCTCGAAGCCGCAGCGGAAGTAGCGTTCGTCATCTTCGAAGTTGCTGCCGTCCGCTTGATATTTTTCTCGCTCGGCATCGCGCAGGCCAATCCACCACATTTCACGAGCTCGGTCGACGCTTTCGGCACCGGCGTGTTCCAGTGCGCCGCGAACTGCCTTAGCCCCGTCATCATCGGCCATTACCACTACAACCGAGCGGCCTTTGCGCAAAGCATCTTCGTACACATACAGCTCATCTTCCGGCAGTCCCTCAAATACTTTTCCCTCCAATTTCCCGCCTACCGCTCCGCCGCCCACGGCTCCCAGCGCGCCCAGGATCACGCCGCCGGCGACTCCGATGGCTAGTACCGGACCGACCCCTGGAACCAGTAGGCTGGCGATCATTGGTACCAACCCTACGCCGCCGGCGACCCCCAGGGCCCCTCCCACGGCGGCTCCCATCGCCTTACCCATTCCTGGTTGCTCCCCGGCGACTGTGGGAACAGCTGCAATCTCTTGATCGCTCGCGTGCGGAGTCAAAATCGTGACTCGATCTCTGGGAATCTGAAGCGGAACAAGTTCCGCCGCCCCCACTTCCGCATCCGATCGGGATTTGAAAACGCCCACGACGGCCTTCATAGACCCTCCGTTTTTCGCCAGGGTCATACCACTGCAATTTCGCGCAATAAACCATACAGTAGAAGCTGTAGCGAGCGAGTTCGGTTCTTCTAATAAAGCCAGGAACGTGGTTCAGCAGCGTTCGATGATGGTGGCGATGCCTTGGCCTACTCCGATGCACATGGTGCAGAGGGCGTATTTTGCTTTGGTTGTTTGCAACTGGTAGGTCGCAGTGGTGATTAATCGAGCTCCGCTCGCGCCAAGCGGATGACCGATAGCAATAGCGCCTCCGTTGGGATTCACATTCGCGGCATCGTCCGCCAGGCCTAGATCGCGCGTAACAGCCAGCGCCTGGGCCGCGAATGCTTCGTTAAGTTCGATCGCGTCCATTTGCGACAATTTCATGCCCGTTTTATCAAGAATTTTTCGCGTGGCGGGCGCGGGAGCAAATCCCATGATGCGCGGCGCGACGCCCACCGCTGTTGTCGCGACGACTCGAGCCAGGGGCATGAGGCCAAATTTAGCAGCAGCCGTTTTGGACGCGATAATCAGCGCGCAGGCTCCATCGTTTATCCCTGCCGCGTTTCCTGCGGTCACAGTTCCATTCGGTTTCACGATGGGCTTCAGCTTCGAGAGCGCTTCGAGCGAAGTATCCGGCCGTGGATGTTCATCCGTATCAAAAATCCTCGCATCGCCTTTTTTTTGCGGAATGGATACAGGAACAATTTCGTGTTTGAAAAAAACTGCTGTATGGGCGCGAGCCCAGCGCTGGTGCGTGCGCAAAGAGAAAGCATCCTGGTCCGTTCGCGAGATGTGAAATTCCTCCGCGACGTTTTCGGCAGTTTCCGCCATGGAATCCACGCCGTAGTTGCTTTTCATCAGCGGATTAACGAAACGCCAGCCGAGCGTGGTATCAAAGGTCTCGGCTGACCTGCTGAACGCACTATCGGCTTTGCCTGTTACGAATGGAGCGCGGGTCATGCTTTCCACGCCGCCGGCAATGATCAGCTCCGCTTCTCCCGATTTTATTGCGCGAGACGCGATGCCGATGGCGTCCATGCTGGAGCCGCAAAGCCGGTTCACTGTGGAACCGGGAATCTCTTTGGGAAAGCCAGCCAGAAGCAAACCCATGCGCGCCACATTTCGGTTATCCTCGCCGGCCTGATTGGCGCAGCCGAAGATGACATCGTCTAGCGCCATCCAATCCACACGCGGATTGCGTTCCATCAACGCCCGCAACGGAATGGCGGCCAGATCGTCAGCGCGAATCGAAGCGAGCGCACCGCCGTAGCGGCCAAAGGGCGTGCGAATGGCATCACAGATGAAAACTTCGTGCACTTTAATCTCCCCGAACTAGAGTTCCAGTATAGGTCAAAGCTGGATTTCCAAGAACTGCGGCTGCGGTGTAAAATACAAGCATGAACGAAAAAATCAAAAAGAATGACGCGGAATGGCGGTCGAAGTTGACTGAAGAACAATTTGAAGTTACGCGCAAGAAGGGGACCGAGCCCCCGTTCACCGGCAAGTACGCTGAGACGGAAACGAAGGGAACCTATGTTTGCGTTTGCTGTGGCCAGCCGCTTTTCAGCTCAGACGCTAAATTCCACTCCGGCTCAGGATGGCCGAGTTACTATCAACCCATCGCCGCCGAAAATGTGGAAATGCAACGCGACATGAGCCACGGCATGGTTCGTACGGAAGCAATCTGCAGCCGCTGCGACGCCCACCTGGGACATATTTTCGAAGATGGCCCCAAGCCCACGGGTCTGCGTTTCTGTATCAACTCCGCCGCGTTGAAACTGGAAGAAGAGAAAAAGAAGTAACGACAGCCCGGTTGACTTTAATTCGGAGGGGTCATTTTCGTTGCGCCCTTCGGAATTTTGAATTCCTGATCATCCGCTGCGTTCAAAATCAAACTTTTGAAATCAAACACAAACGTATCCGAGCCGGCACGGATCGTCACATGGCTCACAAGATTCACGTCGCCCACTAATTTCCAGGAGTCGAAACGGACCGTTATAGGGCCTCCGGAGCGAGCGCTCGTTACGCTCAGTCCTTCCAGCAAATGGGAACTCGGCGAAAAGTAAGCCGCGGCCGGATGGCCTAGCTCATCAGCCATGTCCACCTGAATCGCCGGTTGACCTTCAAATTTTGCACGGCCTACCGTTTTAAAATCGTGGAAGCGTTTTCTAAGATCAATGGCGATCAGAGGGAATTCATGACCGCGCAGAACGGCAGTCTCGGACGCATCGATCGATTCGGGCCGGCCGTCGTCCCCTATTTGCCATCCTCGGCCATTCACAATTCCTGCAATATTTTTGTGATCTGGGAAGAATTGTTGGAAAGATAAATTTCCGTGCCGGTCAGAGATAATTCGGGTTTCATAGTCGCTCTTTGGTCCATGGCACGCAGCGATCGCGGAAATTGAACGAATATTGGCCAGAGCATCAAGGCTTCCCATCGCAAGTTGTGCAGCCTCGAACACTTCGTCCGGCGTCGGCAGCTTACTCGGTGCTGAAGGCCGCTGGTTCCGAGTTTCGAACCCGGCGCACATGACGAAGCAGAGCGCGAGTAAGAATATTTTGCAATAACCGTTCTGACCTTGGTGAGTTTCCGCCGGCAAAGCAGTCCTCAAAGAGGAACAGACGGCAGCGCTCCAGAATTGTGAGCGCCAACAGCGCGCAATCCTCTCGAATATTTCCAGCGCTGAGACTAAGCAGACAATCTATCCAAGAAATACAAGAAGAAATCAGAACAGCTCGGTAAATAATCGTTCTTAGTGGTTCAGGAAAATCACCTGGGGCTGGGGGTCGCCCAAACCCGGATCGGTCGGGATCATTCGCACGCTACTCGGCGAAACAAGATACAAAACAAGATTCGCCGGAAACCCGTTGAGCAGGGCGGGGGTTAGCGTCCCGCTGCCATCCGGCGCCACCGTGTAGGAACCAGAGAGAGCCAAATCCATCGATGGATTGCTCGGAGGGATGAATTCATCCAGGGTGCCGGAAAGGGTTCCGCCGCCCGTTGAATCCACCTGGCCGATCATATTTACGACGTTGGTGTCCGCTTCCTTAGGCGCGAACAGCGCGTAGCTGCCTTGAATAGACGAATCCGAGTAAGGCACGCCGGTTTGCTGCTCGAGCCGGCCGTGTGTCACTGCTGCATCTGAACCTATGATGAATCCTTGGTTTGGACCGGTTAGGTATGCCGCAGCCAGCCGTGAACCCAAATTCGTAAACCCTACGCGGCCGTTTTGAAGCACCTGATAAGTTCCAGACAAAGAATTGGCGCTCACAGTGCCGGCATCATTTTGGGTGTAAGAGAGAGTTGCGTTTCCGTCGCCTAGGTTTGAGGCTAATATTCCCGCAAATACTGTAGAGTTCGCCCCGTCGAGTCCGGTTCCCGTTACAACTCCTGACCCTTGCAACACGGATTGATTGAATTGCGTCGATCGATCCTGAAGGATCATCTCGCCGCTCAACCGCGGGAAAGGACTGCTCGAAGTGCCGGTGTCGACTTCCATAAACAAAATATCTTGAGGCGTAACAAAATTAAAATCGAATTTCAAGTTTATTGCGGCGCCAGTGGGTGGTTGGAAGACCATGGTCGCTTGACCTTCCAAGAACGAGAACATGAAAAAATTGCCAGCCAGCGAAAGCTGCGAACTGTACACGCTGGCATCGTTAAAGTCAGCCGTGCCGGGGTTGAACATCCCCGACCCATCGGCGTGCACTACTCCCGCTAGCACAGCCGGTGCCGCTAGAAAATCACGACCGCTGAACTCGAAAGCATAATTTCCGCTGAAATTCGCCGCGGAAAAACCCCCAGCGGTCGCCTTCATAATTCCCGAACCGTGCGTGATTCCTACGCCGACAGCGCCGGTAGTATCATTCTCGATCACGTGCAGATTGCCGCTCGAATCGATGGCCAGCAAATAATTCGAAATGAATTCCGCCAACTTTGAGTTCGTGGCTTTCAATTGCAGGGTGCCACGTCCGTCTATACCCAATGAATAGGTTCCGGTCAAACTGGATCCAGTCACCACGCCGGAGACACGATTGATGTCTTCTTCTCCGCCTGTAATATTTCCGTTTCCGTCTGCAGAAAAGTTCCCCGAGATCATCACTGTTCCATTGTCGTCAAATCCGTTGAACAAGAAACTGTAGCTTCCTTTGATTAAGGTGTTGCTGCTGTTGCCCGTTCCCACAGTTATGTGAAGTTGCTGAGTGGCCTTGGCCGGCCCACCGGCGCCGGTCGAGGAATCCTGTACTTGAACCGTAAAATTAGAAGTTCCGGTCAGGATTGGAGTCCCCGTAATAGTGCCGGCCTGGGGGTTCAAGATCAGCCCGGCCGGAAGCTGGCCGCTTATTACGCTCCAGGTGTAGGGTTGAACTCCACCGATGGCGGTTAAACTTGCGCTAAAGGGCGCCGCAATCATTCCCGGCGGCAAGGGCGCCGTGATTGCCTGTAATGGTTGCGGCGACTCAATAGAAATCACCAGCGTTCCGGACGTCGCGGTTTGCGGTGGGATGGCGGAATCCTGCACGGTTGCCACGAACGGGAAGGACCCTACGGTGGTCGCAGTGCCCGAAATTACTCCCGTGGACTTATTTAACCCCAGTCCCGGCGGCAAGCTGCCTGAAGTTATGCTCCATGTGAATGGCGTAACGCCGCCCTTTGCTGTCAAACTTGCGGAATAGGTTTGGTTTAGGTTTCCCGGAGGCATGGAAATCGTGGTTACCGAGAGAGGCGCAGCCGGATTAATTATCACCGTGAAAAGCGACGAGATAGCTGAGAGTGGCGGCGGTTGGTTAATTTGTTGCACGCCTCCGCGATCCGTCACCTTCACGGAAAAGGTGTAGGTGCCCGCGGTTGTCGGTGTGCCTATCAAAAGTCCACTCTGATTCAAGGATAATCCCGGTGGGAGGCAATTCGTCTGGCCCTGAATTGGACAAACTACGGTGAAGATTAACGTTGGGACGCCACCGGTCGCGACTACCTGAGTACTGTAATTCACGCCGTTTGATCCGTTCGGAAGCACTTGAGCGGGGGTCGCAAATGCGGGAGGCAAAACGACCGTAATGGTGGTTGTATTTGTAACGCTGGAACTTTCCACTGTTACCGCTTTCAAGCTAACAGTAAGGGACACCGAGCTGTTTGTGGGAGCAGTATACGTTACCGAAGTTGGGGTAACATTTGTCAGCGTGCCGCAGCCATTGCCGGCGCATCCGGTGCCCGTCAGCGTCCAAGTGACTCCTTGATTTTTCGGATCGGGGCTAACAATAGCATTGAATAATACATTCTGGCCTTGATCCACCGTCTGCGATGTGTTCGGGATCACTTCCAGCATGATGCCGGAGCTGCCGCTGCCCCCACAACTGGCAAGAAGAGACACGCCAGCAAAAGCGAGCAACGCGATTCCGAGAACTCTCAGTCGCCTGGGCGTCATTCCAAAACTTAAATTCCTAAATAAATGTCTGCGCTGGGATGCAGAGGCTTTTGCAATCTGGGCATACGCCTTCGAAATTGTCATATCACCTTGGATGTCTTTTTTCAGATCCGCCCAGACCGGTGGGTCAGAACCCGTTCTCGAACAATTGTCTAAGAATGCGAAACAAATTGAATAACAAAACGGCTACAAAGTGTCAACGCACATCTCCAGAACAGCGGGCTTTCATCAGCCATCTGGATGCGCCGAATCAGCAGGCCGTTGCCTGCTATCTCTTTCGGTGGCTTGTCCCGCGGCCATCAAAGTTCTAGCTCATCACTCCAGCCTTGATGACATATTGAACTTAGGCTGAGTTGCGCGCAATCTCGCGTTACAAGAGCGGGCCTCTGCATTTTCAATTCTCGCCCATCTTTAGTATAAATGTTGGCTCGGAACAGTCCGCTGTCCGTCTAACTGCATTCGGCCAGGAGGAATGCGTTGATTGAAGTGCAGGATTTGACCAAGTCCTACGGCCAAGTGAAGGCCGTCGATGACATTTCGTTTACCGTGAATAAAGGCGAGATCCTCGGTTTCTTGGGGCCCAATGGTGCCGGGAAGACCACCACCATGCGAATTTTGACAGGTTACATGCCTGCTACGTCCGGCACGGCGCGCGTCGCGGGCTTCGATGTTTTTCGAGACTCGATGGAAGTCCGCCGTCGTATCGGCTACTTGCCTGAAAACCCGCCCGTTTATCCCGACATGGCCGTGGAGACCTACCTCGACTTCGTTGCGCGCATTAAGCATGTACCGGCGGAACGACGTAGGGGCCGCATCGATGATGCGCTCAAGAAAACGAACCTGGAGGACCGGCGGTCTGAATTGATCAAAAGGTTGTCGCGCGGATATAAGCAGCGTGTAGGCATCGCGCAGGCCCTGGTGCACGATCCGGACGTAATTATTCTGGATGAGCCGACGGTCGGGCTGGACCCAAAACAGATCATTGAAGTCCGTAACCTGATCAAGGGGCTCGCAGGAAACCACACCATAATTCTGTCCACGCACATCCTTCCGGAAGTGAGCATGACCTGCGACCGGGTGGTGATCATCAACAAGGGAAAAGTCGCCGCGGTGGACACCCCGCAGAACCTGACGGCGCAGCTAAAGGGTGGGCAGAAGATCCGTCTGGAGGTGGAGGCGCCGGAAAGACGTCTCCGTGAGGTGCTGGCACAAGTGCCGGGAGCAAGCCGCGTGGAGATCGATCCCGAACGCGCGGGAGAACGCCTCGCAGTTACCGTTGAGGCGGCGCAAGGCAATGACATCCGCAGTGAGATTGCGGCGAAAATTGTGGAAAATGGCTGGCGGCTGTTCGAATTGCGTGGGGTTAGTCTAAGCTTGGAAGATATTTTCCTCGAACTTACCACCGACGACGCTACGCACGCACAACCGTCCAGTTAGTGCTAATACGCTGAAGGAGTGGAGAGAACGATGCACGGTTTGTATGCAATTTATCGCAAGGAAATGGGCCATTATTTTGTTTCGCCCATCGCTTATATCTTTATCGGTCTCTTTTTGATTTTGAGCGCATTTTTTTTCAACGTGATTCTCGCCGAAGTGATCAAAGAGTCTTTTCAGATGGAAATGCAGAGCATGCAGTTCGGGCAAGCTCCCGGTTTTGATGTTCCCGCGGCGGTGATGCGCAGTTTTTTTGGTTTGCTTTCCACGCTGGTTTTGTTTTTTACCCCAATCCTGACCATGGGAGTTTATGCGGAAGAGCGCAAGCGCGGGACCATGGAACTGCTTATGACTTCTCCGGTAAGCGAGCTGGAGATTGTGCTGGGGAAATTCCTCGCTTCGCTCTCGCTGTTTGCAATCATGCTGCTGCCGACGGCCAGCTACCTGATCTTCATGGTTCTTCGCAGCGAGCCGATGTTGCCTTGGCGCATGTTGCTCGCCGGATATGCCGGGATACTACTTCTCGGCGGATCGCTGCTGGCGCTCGGGTCATTTGTTTCTTCTCTAACTGAGAATCAGCTGATTGCCGCCGTAATTACCTTCGCTGCTTCTCTGTTTATTTGGGTTCTGGACATAGGCCGCGGCTCCGATAGCGGCACAAGCGCGGTGCTTCAGTATCTTTCGGTGATTCGTCATTACGAGGATTTCACACGAGGCGTAATTGACACATCCAGCCTAATGTATTACTTCAGTTTTATCGTTCTCTTTGTTTTCTTGACTGTTCGCTCAGTGGATTCCATGCGCTGGCGCCGGGCGTAAAGTCGCAATCGGCATTTCGCAATACCACGGAGGAATTTGCAGGATGAAATGGGATCGCGAAGAATTGGCAAGATTTATCGGCACGATGGGCGTGGCGATGCTAATTGCCGGATACCTGCGCTATACGATTCAGGGAGAGCTTCTCACCTTCAGCAAAGTCATTCTGGTGCTGGGCGCTCTGTTCGCCCTCGCTTCAGTGGCTATTGGATTTAGATATTTTGTCCGCTTTTTCTCCAAACGATCTTCGCAGCTTGGCACCAACACGACGATTTTAACCGTGGCGGTGATCGCCATCCTGGTAGTCGTGAATTTCCTGGGGTTTCGCCACCATAAGCGCTTCGACCTGACTACCGAAAAAATGTACACGCTCTCGGATCAGACCAAACAGATTGTAGGCGGCCTGCAGAAAGATGTGACCATCGTTCGTTTTCACAAGTCTCGCAATCCTGCCGTCGACGATCAGATGGCGGAGTACACCAGCCTGAGCCGCCGTTTGAAATTCGAGAACGTTGATCCTCAACAGAAGCCCGAAGTTGCGCAGAAATACGGCGCCACGCGCATGGGTGATGTGATCGTCTCGTCCGGATCGCGAAAAGAACACCTTGAATCAGGCGCAATATCGGAAGAAGACATCACCCGCGCGATCATAAAAGTCATACAAGACAAGTCCAAGACGATTTGTTTCGTAACCGGACATGGCGAAAAGTCGCTAAGTGACAGCGGTGAAAATGGTTTCAACCGCGTGGATGCCGGGCTGAAGGGTCAGAATTACACCACCAAAACAATCAACTTGGTCTCTGAAAATGGCGTGGCGCCGGATTGCAGTGTGGTGGTAGTAGCAGGCCCCACGCAGGCATTTTTCCCTCAAGAAGCCGGGATGCTCGAAAAATATCTGGAAGGAACGGGAAAGAGTTTGATCCTGGTGGATCCTCAAAGCGACCCCAAACTCGAGGCGGTCTTTAATGCTTGGAATACAAACGTAGGCAACAATGTGGTGATCGACGCAAGCGGCGTGGGTAGCTTGTTTGGGGCGGGGCCGGCGATACCGCTGGTTACAACCTTCGGCCCCAGTCCGATCACCAAGAATTTCGCGGGCAGTATGACGTTCTTTCCATTCGCTCGCACCGTATCGATCGGGGACAAATCGAAAACGGATCCTCAGATGGTCGAGCTTTTGAAGACGTCTGAACGTAGCTTTACAATCCCTAGCTTGAAACAAGGCCAACAGAAAGTTGCATTTGATCCGAAGACCGGTACGCAAGGTCCGCTTTCACTAGGCGTAGCTGCGTCGCGAAAGTCTGCGGGCGGCGAAGCCCGACTGGTGGCGATCGGCAACTCGGAATTCGCCGCGAATCCTTATCTGGATCAGCAGAAAAACGGAGATCTCTTCTACAACGCCCTGAATTGGCTGGCCGAAGACGAGAATTTAATTTCCATCCGCCCAAAGTCTCCGACAAATCGCCGCGTTACGCTTACCCAAGGGCAAAGTAGCGCGCTAACCTGGCTCGATCTGATCTTTCTCCCCGGCGCCGTAATTCTTTCAGGCGTTTACATCTGGTGGAAGCGCAGGTAATTTGCGGTATGTAAAGCACACATCCATATGATCAGGAAATCTACATTGGTTGTTCTCCTCGCGGCTATTGCTCTGGGTGCTGCGGTGTATTACTTCGACTGGCGGCGAAGCCAGAAGGAAAATGAAAAGCCTTCCGCCGACGCTGAGAAGCTCGCCTATTCGATCCAGCCGCAGGAGGTAAGCTCCCTAACTATCACTCATCCCGGGAACTCTTCTGAGTCTGTGCTGCATTTCGAAAAGCGCGGCGGAATCTGGCAAGTCACTCAGCCGATCGAAACACAGGCAGACCAGTTTTCCTTGGAGGGAATGGTAAATAGCCTTTCCAGTTCGCGCATTGCGCAGACCGAACCGGGAACACCGGACCGTTTGAAAATGTTTGGCCTGGACCCGCCGACGGTGGCAATCGAGTTTCAAATGCAGAACGGCGCAAAACATACGTTGGCGTTGGGGAACAAAGATTTCACCGGGATTTCGGTTTATGCGATCGTGGACAAAGCGAAAGACGTTGCTCTTCTTCCAGAATCGCTTCTACTCAGCGCAAACAAACCTTTGCAGGATCTGCGCGACCGGAATGTGCTTGCTATGGTGAGCGGCGAAATAGTCTCGTTCGATTTAAAAAATCCTTCGGGCCAGATTTCGGCCACGAGAGAGAAGGGCGAATGGAATTTCAAGAGACCCGCAGAATTTAGAGGCGATCAAGGCAACATCGACGCTTTTCTTAGCGCGCTCGGCTCGGCGAAAATGGCCGCGATCGCGAGTGAATCGCCGGATAATTTGGCCAAGTACGGTTTGGCCAGCCCGGCTATTTCCTTCACTGCTGTCGATGGTAAAGGAAGAACTTCCACACTGATCGTCGGCAAGAAGGAAGATTCTCAGTATTTAGCGCGCGATACTTCGCGGCCGACTATTTTTCGCATCGATGAAGACCTTTACAAGAAACTTGCGCAGAAGTCCGGAGATCTCCGTGACAAAAAGCTCGTCCATTTCGATCCCGCGGCGATCAATCAGGTGGAGGTAGACAACGCAAGCGGAACAATTGTTTGTACCCGCAAATCTGAAGCAGAATGGACGGTGGACGCGCCGCCAGAACAGAAGGGAAAACCGGCCGAGATCTCGAAATTATTTACGCCCCTGGAGCAGGCTGTAGCCGAACAAATCTTCGACCAGCCCTCAGCCGATCTTCGCGCCAAGCTGGCTAAACCCGTGTTCCAGGCAATCCTGACGGAAAAGTCCGGTAAGGGATTCAGCGTGCAAATATCTGGTGAATCCGGCGGATTCGTTTACGCCAGGACCAGCGAGAGCCCGGCAATCTATAAGCTTAATAAGCAAATTCTGAGCGACTTGAGTTTCAGCAATATGCAGCCTTCTTCCTAGAACGTTTCCTGGGAGCACGGCGAAGAGTTATGCGGTCGTTTTCATCTGCCAGCGATGAATTTCCTCCAGTATCCAAGCCGCGATAAGCAGAACCTTGCCAGTGATGGGCGAGATGTATGGGTAAAATAGCGGGCCGGGATGTTGGAGCTTACAAAAGTGTGGCCGTTTAGGGCGTGGCGTAACATCCACTCCAGCCGTCAATACATCGCTAAGCTGCGCGATCAGTTCCCGGGAGTGATTCCTCAAGTCTTCAATTTCCAACTCGCGCGCTAGGCACATCACTACGGCTCCCTCCAGCCCTTTAATCGTCTCCCCGCCTGAATTACGTTAGGGCAATCGCAGAAGTTCCCGAGCGGAGCCTGTGCCAGAGCGGCGCTTCAAAATGAAACAAGGCACACGCTAAAAAGAGCACTCTGAAAGTATAGGAACGTTAACCGTCAACTAGTCACTTGCGCGCGCTCGCTAAACTTGCGATAGTTCGCAAGCCGAGGCCTATTCCACGTGAAGAAAAAAAGAGCGAAGAAGTCGAGCCGGATGCAGCGAGATAAGAGAAGGAAGCACCAGCATTGGCAGGTCACGGTGTTCTATCATGACGGCGAAAGATTTGCGCGTGTCTACATTGACCGCGACCGCGCCCAGCGGTTTGCGGCACGCCAGAAGAAATCCCCGATTGTGAAAGCCACGCGGATCATTGAGGTGGATTGAAAGCTGTCCCGCTTCTAGGGCAAATTGGCAGCTCAGTCGTTTTGGCCTTTTCACAGCGTTCGTCGAGGGCTTGTTCGCCTATAGGCCTCATGCTATAAATATTGAAGGTTGACGGCCGGCTTAAGGCGGGATTCGTATAGTGGTAGTACGCGACCTTGCCAAGGTCGAGGCGAGAGTTCGATTCTCTTATCCCGCTCCAGTATGTTTTCGCCGTCGTTTAACCACTTAAGCTGAAACCTTTTTACCCGCCCCGAAGGTTCTTCGCGTACGTCTAATGATTTGCCGAGGGCCATGCCCGGAAGCCTAAAATCTATTGTGGGCTACCGATTTATTGGAGTATGCTCCGGGACGCACTTCCCCGGATTCCACCGGGGCTTGGAACCGGCCCAGTCAGTTTCACAAAACCAACCCAAACAGACATCCGAATACGTCCGGATGGCGTAGTAACAGTAGGAGTGGTTGCAGTCCAAACTCTACAGGAGGTAATTCGGGAAATGACAAAGTCCAAGAAGGCTCTAGTAGCTGGTGCAGCACTCGCAGGTTTGCTTGCCGGTAGCAGCGCAACGATTCAAGCATCGAATCTTCTGCCTGGCTTGAGAGCTGCCGCGCAGGCCGATCAGGCGCCAGCCGACAAGAAGGTGAAAGAAAAGCACGCTTGCAAGGGTCAGAATTCTTGCAAGGGCAAGGGTGGATGTAAATCGAGCGACAACGGCTGCAAAGGCAAGAACTCTTGCAAAGGCAAGGGCGGCTGCGCAACCGACGGCTCCAAGATGCCTGAGTAAGAAAGCGAAAGCTTTC
>Ga0073928_10003776_pt1 | contig 23384 bp, 25 predicted proteins | sample PaiPotPPA55metaG_FD_76969 | JGI IMG/M metagenome (GOLD analysis project Ga0073928, IMG submission 76969) | Iron sulfur acid spring bacterial and archeal communities from Banff, Canada, to study Microbial Dark Matter (Phase II) - Paint Pots PPA... ...
GACTTATTGGTATCACAGCCATTCCGCATTCCAGGAACAGACCGGGATGTATGGGCCGATAATCATCGAACCGAAAGGCGGATACGCGCATCCGTTCGACCGCGATTACGTCGTGCTGTTGTCTGATTGGAGCGACGAAGGTCCGGATACGATCGTCAGCAATCTCAAGTTCCAGAGCGATTACTACAATTTTCACTCGCGGACGCTCGGAACGTTCATCGACGACGTGAACCGAAAGGGCCTTGCCGAGACGGTTTCCGACCGATTGATGTGGGGCCAAATGCGGATGAGTCCGACCGACATCCTCGACGTGTCCGGGTCCACCTACACTTACCTGATGAACGGTCAGCCGCCGGCCGCAAACTGGACGGCGCTGTTCCGGCCCGGCGAGCGGGTGCGGCTTCGCTTCATCAACGGCTCGTCGATGAGCATCTTCGATATCGGCATCCCCGAGCTGCCGATGAGCGTCGTGCAGTCCGACGGCAATGATCTGCAACCGGTCACGGTTGACGAGTTCCGCATCGGAACGGCTGAGACCTACGACGTAATCGTCCAGCCACGCGAGGCCCGCGCCTACACGATCTTCGCGCAGGCCGAAGACCGCACCGGTTTCGCTCGGGGCACGCTCGCGCCGCGCCCCGGCATGATAGCCGCCATTCCGCCGATGGACCCTCGGCCGATGCGCACGATGAAGGACATGGGCATGGAGCACGGGTCGATGGGCGGCATGCAGCAAATGAACGACGGCTCCATGCCGGGTATGAGCCACACCGCGCCGGGCGGAATGCAGCAGATGAAGCAGGGCTCAATGCCCAGCATGAGCTACGAGACGACCGGCGGCATGCAGATGGACCAGGGCTCGATGCCCGGCATGAGCCACGGCGCGACCGGCAGAATGCAGGAGATGAACCACGAGTCGATGGGTCACACCAGCACGCTCCCGAAGATCGGAATGACAGAGCAGCAGGCAGCCGCCAAGCTCGAAGGCAGCGTCGGCGTCGACAACGTCGCGATGATGCCGAGCGAGCGGCTGAATGAGCCGGGCGATGGCTTCCCCGAGGGTCGGCGCGTGCTCCGCTATACCGATCTACGCGCGCTCAAGCGCGGCAACGACCCCCGACCGCCCGAGCGCGAGATCGTCCTGCATCTGACGGGCAACATGGAGCGATTCATGTGGGGGTTTGACGGCAAGAAGTTCTCGGAGGCCGGGCCAATTGAACTCAAACGCGGCGAGCGGGTGCGCTTCACCCTCATAAACGACACGATGATGGAGCACCCGATGCATCTCCACGGTCTATGGAGCGAACTCGACAATGGGCACGGCGAGTACCGGCCCTACAAGCACACCATCATCGTGAAACCGGGCGAGCGGCTGAGCTTTCTAGTCAACGCCGACGAACCGGGTCGCTGGGCCTTTCACTGCCACCTTCTCCATCACATGGAGTCAGGCATGTTCCGGGAGGTGCGTGTCACATGACACGGCTCGGCACCCTATTCACGACCATCTGCGCGCTTGTCAGCATCGCGAGCGCCGCGAGCGCGCAGGCTCCCACCCCGCCCGATCAACTGCTTCCCGCCGGCACAGGTGAGGCTGTTCAGCCGGTCATGGACCGGATGATCTTCGTGCACGGCATTCTCGATCAGTTCGAGGGGCGCACCGATGGCCGGACCCCGGATTTTCGCTGGTCGGGGGAAGGTTGGATCGGCACCGATTACGATAAGTTCTGGGTCAAGACCGAGGGCTTCCGAAGAAGCAACGGCACGGTCGATGATGGTCAGCACGAGTTCCTGTACGATCGCGCCATTACGACCTATTTCGATGTCCAGGCCGGGTTGCGCAGCGATCTCGATTCCCGCCGCACCAGGAATTGGGCGGCGCTCGGTTTCGAGGGCCTCGCGCCGCTTTTTTGGCACGTCCAGGGCACGGGGTTTGCGAGAGATAGCGGCCATTTCGCTGCACGGTTTGAGGCTTCTTACGACTTCCTGCTGACCAATACGCTGATCTTACAGCCGCAGTTTGAGGTCAACCTTTATAGCAAGTCGGACCCCGCTCGGCTGATCGGGGCGGGAATTTCGGAAATAGATACCGGTCTCAGGCTTCGCTACGAGTTGGATCGCAAGTTCGGCCCCTATATCGGCGTCGCTTACGAAGGGAAGTTCGGCCAGACCGCCTCTTTGGTCCGCCGTGTCGGTGAGAGCACGAGCGCCGTGCGTTTCGTCTTCGGTATTCGGACGTGGTTCTGATTGGGGGCCGGTCTCGTCGAACGCTGCCGCTTTCTGAGCCGGGAAGTAGCTGTAAAAAAATTGGTGGATCAACGGAATATGCAACGGCCGCGTTTCGTTTTCGTCGCGATGCTAAATCCGGCGAATTAGCCAAGCGTCTAACGGAGTCCACCATGCGTAACGCATTGATCATCGCAGGCTCGCTGTTGCTCGCGACTCCTGCCACATCCGCGCTCGCTCACGACACAGACCGCTACCAGGACTTCTTTAGCCACCTGCTCGATCATGCGGAGCACCAGCGTTTCCACCAGCAGTTCCGGGCTGAACACCAAGATGCGCACGAGCAGGGCTTTTCAAGTCCCGAAGAGCACGCCGATTGGCATCGCGCGTACCAATCCACGCACGGGGAGTTTCATCAGGAACATCCGGCGACTTGGCACGATCACCGTGGCTATGGGTATTCCGGTTATGGTGGCTACTCTCCCTACGGATACGCGGGATATTCTCCGTACGGATGGTATGGCCGCTGAATAGCAGGCGTGGTGCGGAGTAGCTAAGGCGTGCGTCCAACGGACACGCGCCTTTCCAGCAAAGAGCGAGAGGCGCCATGCGCACCTTTGTCGCGACCCTGGCGACTGCTATTTTGGTTGCGGCCTTATGCGGGACCGCTGTCATCTATTCCGGCATATATTACATCGGGGCGGATCAACCGCATTGGGCCGTTACGAGTTGGCTTTTCGAGCAAGCGCGCACGCGCTCGATCCGTCTCCATGCGCATGACATTGCCGTTCCCGCTGGCCTCGATGATCCAGCCAGGATAGTGGCTGGCGTGACCCATTTCGCCGAGCACTGCGTTGTATGCCACGGCGCGCCCGGCGTGGAGCGAGGCGACATCGCGGAAGGGCTATCTCCGCGCCCGCCAAATCTGGCCGACGCGGCTACATTCTACACACCCGGCGAGTTGTTCTGGACCGTCAAGCACGGGATCAGAATGACGGGGATGCCCGCCTGGGGCGATCACAGTGACGACGAGCTATGGGCGACGGTCGCGTTGATTGAGAAGCTGCCGGGGATGACTGAGCAAGACTATGCCATGCTGATCGCAGAGAGCCAAGTGCAGGGCGGGCACCACCACGAGGGCCACAGCGCTCCAGAGCCAGGGATGGCACAACCACCGGGCGCGTCAGATCACGATCACCCTGCCGGGCATCACCATTGATGCCGAAGCTAGGGCGCGTCGCGCACCAGCGCGGCCGAAGCCATCAACGGTGGGCCTAAAAGTACGATCACTCAAGAATGCTGATGGGCTTCGGCCGGGGTCGGTCGGTTCATCATACGTAGCATTTCCGGTCCTCCGGTTTTCAGGAAACGCCATACCAGGAGCGCGGCCAAACCGAGGAACACGATGTTGAGCCACGTGGTGTAGTTCCACGCGATGTGCGTCTCGATGATCTGCGCCGAGCGCTGCTGCGGCACCAGCCCGGCAGCCGCAAAGATCAAGTCGACAACATAGGCCGCGCCCACCATCGCCGCATAGGAAACGCCGAGTAGCAGCACCGCCACTCTTAGCCCGTAATACCGGCGATATATGTCCAGGATCGGCAGTATGATCAGGTCGGCGAACAGGAATGCGATGACACCCCCAAAGCTGATCCCGCCATTCCACAGCACAGCAGCCAGGGGCACGTTCCCGATCGAGCAGACAAACGAGAAGATCGCGACAATCGGACCGATCAGCGGGCCAACGATTTTCGATCCGACCGGATCGGCGGACAGGAAGAAGGCTCGCCAGAACTCGTTGGGGACCCAGGCCGCTAGGGCACCCGAGATCAACAGCCCGAGCACGATGTCAATCCAGATGCTTGCCCAATCCATCACGAAATAATGGCTAATCGCCGTGAAGCCTTTGGGCGACATGATCCGTGCCAGGACCGATCCCTCGCCGCCGACCGACATGTCCATCGCGGCATGCCCCTCCATGCGGCCCGCAACCCCACGATCAGCTTGCCGCCGCGCTTCCTCGATCAGTTGGGGCGTCATGACGGCCCGCAGCATGACTGTTAGAAGCGCGACCATTATCAAGCCGCCTACGAACTCGGCGGCGACGAATTGCCAGCCGATCAGCACTGCCAAAATGATGCCGAGTTCGAGCACCAGATTGGTCGAGGCGAACTGGAACGCCATCGCCGCGATGAAATCGGCCCCTTTGCGAAAGATCGAGCGGGCAAGCGCCACGGCCGCGTAGGAGCAGGATGACGACGCGGCCCCGAGAGCGGTCGCAATCAAGATCGAGCGCAGCGAGGAGTCAGGAAGGAGCCGACTCATCTCGGCCTTCGTCACGACTGCCTGAACGACCCCCGACAAGGCGAAACCGAGGATCAGCGCCCACAGGATTTCCCAGCCCATTGCAAAGGCCATCGAGAGCGCCGCAAGGAGCGCATGCGCGGTCGAGGACATATGCGATCGAAGCTCCGAGTACGCCAGAAACCCGAATTGGTGCTTAGCCGGTGAACGCCGACTGAGCGGTCACGGCTCATTTGGCCGCTCAGCCCGGCGCTTTGTCCTGTATGGCTGGGGGAAACCGATCATCTGCACCTGTTCTTATTGAAGGCCACGTCTTTGGCCGAGCCAGCGGTGCAGGTCGGTAGCTCCGTCTCAGACGGCGAGTTGCCCAGGTAAGACGCAGGGAATATTTCTTGCGCTGCATATCTGGCGATGTCATCAGCCATCGGGGCGCGATCCGCAAGGCGCTGCTGCGGAGTGTTTTCCGCTGTGAGGCCGGGCGCAGCCCCACTCGCGAATGCGACGACGGCGAATACTGTCAGAAGTGATTTCCGCATTTTCCTCCTACCTCTCTCTGCGGCATTCCGGTTGGCTTCCGCCGCATGAGTGGTATCTGGCGGAGACGAGTTGAAACGCCAATTTCCGGGAGGTGAATTCGGATTTACGAAGAGTCAGCATCCACACTGAGACCGTGGCGGCCTGGTTGACTGCTCATACGCAGTCTCGGGTCGCCGTCCGCGAACAGGATCGTCTGGCCTCGCCTTGACGAGGATTGTTTCTCGCTGCGCATTGTAGCGTGGCTCGGCTATCATCGCGTAATGCGAAATGCGGCCTCTCGCGACGGGCACTCTTTGATCAAGGAGTGTAGCGGCGCGAGCGGCGACCTCGGAACATTCATCCCGCACGTGATCGGGGCAATCACGGTTGCCAGTCTCGCACCGGCTGGCGTGCTATTCGGCTTCGGTGCTTTCCTGATCGCCACAGGATTTTTCTACGGACTCCCGCTGCCTGTGCAGCCGATGAAGGCAGTATCGGCCGTAATCCTGACAGATGGACTGCGGCCGGGCGAGGTAGCCGCCGTTGGGATGATGCTCGGGCTTATCTTGCTTGTGCTGGGTATCACCGGCTGGATCGGGCGTCTTGCACGCGCCATCCCGCAATCCGTCAGCGCGGGGCTCCAATTCGGTCTCGGTCTGCTGATGGGCGTTCTCGGCGTCAAGCTGATGCTCCAGACGCCGTGGATCGGTTTCGCTGCCCTGGCGGCGCTGGTCCTACTGACGCGCATTCCACAATGCCCGACCGCACCCATAGTTCTTGCGATATCCGCAGTGGTCGGATGGGCGAGCAGCGGCGGCCCAACTGCAAACGATTTCAGCTTCTCGCCCAGCCTGCCGCACCTCGTCATTCCGACCTGGATGGAGGTTTGGCGGAGCCTCGAACTCGCCGTGCTGCCGCAGCTTTCATTGACCCTTACCAATGCCGTGATCGTGACGGCGAGCTTGTCCCGAGAACTCTTTCCGGCGAACGGAATCGCGAGCGAGCGCAATCTGGCGCTGTCGTCGGGTCTGGCTAATGTCCTGCTGAGCCCGTTCGGTGCGATGCCGATGTGTCATGGGGCGGGTGGACTGCAGGCTCAATATCGTTTCGGCGCACGTACCGGGCTGGCCCCGATCATTCTCGGTGCTGTCGTGCTCATCCTCGCGGTCGGGTTCGCCGATCACGCTGCGGCGCTATTTGCGATCATTCCGATGGGTGCGGTCGGGGCGCTTTTGATTTTGGCTGGCAACGACTTGGCGATCTCGCGTCGTTTGTTCGACGGCAAGCCGTCGTGCTTGCCTGTGATCGGTGTCACGGCTCTGGTTACGCTAACCATTAACCCGGCGCTTGGGTTGATCCTTGGCTGGATTGCCGAGTTTATCCGGGCGGCGATCGTCCGAAGGCTGATCCCAAAAAGTACTCAATCGTGAAGTGTCGAACTCTTGCCCCGGCACTTGTGGTGGGTCGCCCTCACTCAGCCGGTACGACGGCGGGGCCAGGACGCGCGATGCCCAGCACGAGCAGTGACGCCAGCAGGCAGGCCAAGCCGCTAATCAGAAACGCCAGCAGGTAGTCTCCCGTCGCGCTCCGCACCAGACCGGCACCGAACGCAGCGAGACCACCGCCAACTTGGTGCCCGGCAAAAATCCAGGCGACGATTACGGGCGCGTCCCGTCGCCCGAACACGTCATTCGTCAACGCGACAGTGGCCGGGCCGGTGGCGACCCAATCTAGGCCATAGAAGACCGAGAAGATCGACAGGCTGACTACGTCGAAGTCGGTGAACGGAACGAGGGCCAAGGAGAGTCCGCGTAACCCGTAATACCAGAACAGCAGCACTCGCGGATTGAAGCGGTCGCATAACCAACCGGAGGCGGCAGAGCCTATTAAGCTGAACCCACCAATTATGGCGAGCATACTGGCCGAACTGACTTCTGCGATGCCGTGGTCGCCACAATAGGCAATGAGATGGGTGTTGATCAGGCCGTTGGTGGACAGCCCGCAAATTGCGAAGCTGAGTGTGAACAACCAGAAATCCATCGAACGCGAGGCTCGGCGTAGCGACGTTATCGCGACGGCAAAAGGATTGCCTTGGCGTGATGTCGGGGCCAAAACGGTAGTGGAGCCGTACGGGGTTAGGCCGATGTGGGTCGGCGATTCCGGTAATAGCATCACCACCAACGGCAGCACGACGGCGACCGCCAGAGTCACTGCAATCGAGACCCCCTGCCAGCCGAAGCGCTCCGCCACCAGAGCGAGGAAGGGCAGAAACACGAGTTGTCCTGCCGCAGCAGCGGAAAAGAGCAAACCCATTGCTAAGCCATTGCGCTTAACGAACCAGCGGTTTGCCACCGTTGCCGCAATGCCCACAGCGCCCGCGCCCGAGCCGATGCCGACCATCAACCCCCAGGTCAGAAAGAGATGCCAGGGAGAGGTCATGAACACGGAGAGGCCGGACCCGGCCATCAGCATCAGCATCGACCATAGGATCGTGCGTTTGATGCCGATGACTTCGGTAAGACCAGTCAGGAACGGCCCGGTCGCGCCGAGCAGGATGATGTTGATCGAAACGGCTTCGGAGATGGTGCTGACATCCCAGCCGAAGGCGTGTTGTAGCGGCACGATGATGACGCCTGGAGCGGCACGCACTCCAACCCCCGCCGTCGCGGCCAAGAACATGACGGCCAACACCACCCAGGCGTAGTGCACAGCCCGGCGCAAAATTTTGCGAATACGGTTGTCATCACGCGCGGAGCGGTCCTCCTCGATCACACTAACAGGATTCCATCGCTTTTCGATGAGGTCTCGGGAGCGGGATCGCTCCGTGCTGAACTAAATCCCGCTTCCAGTTTTCCGCTATCCCGGATTGCGCGTCAGGAAGGCGCAAACATAGAACTCGAACAACCGCGTCTTGGCCTCCCACCAGCGCCGCCGAAGGTATCGGTAGGAGGACCTATACCAAACCCGGCATTCGGCTGATTATCTGGTATTATCCGAGCAGCCGTTCGCGAGCGAAGATGGCAACCTCATGATGTCCAATTTCGACCGCTATCAGCGGATTGCCCCGCTTTACGATCTCCTCGATTTACTTTCGAGCGCCGCCGTTATCAGTCGTTGCGGCCATTGATGTTTCAGAACCTCGGGTCGTCTGCTCGATGCAGGCATCGGTACCGGCCGAAACTGCGCGTTCTATCCGCCTGATGCGGTGGTCTCGGGGATCGATACCAGCCCGGCGATGCTTGAGCGAGCGTAACACCGATGCCTGACCCTCGCAGCGGGCGGACGGCTCTACCAAATGGACGTGACGAAACTCGAGTTTTCGGCCGGCTCATTCGATGCGGCAGCGGCGACCTTCCTGTTCTGCGTCCTACGCAACGACCTCCAGGTCCCCGCTCTCCGAGAGCTTGGTCGCGTGGTCAAGCCCGGTGGTCTCATTCGGCTCTTGGAGTATGTGCGACCGCGCGGAACGTTTCGGAGGATCATATCGCGGATATGGCAGCCGTGGATCGCATGGGCTTACGGAGCGAGCTTCGACCGGGAGACCGAGATGCATGTTCCCGAGGCCGGGCTCCAAGTCGTCGAGAGCCGCTACGTCGTGGACGATCTCTTGAAGCTGATCACAGTGCGATCTCCCGTCCGACAGTAAATACGTTGCCGGTGTATGGCAACTCAGTTTGACATCCCTAACGCCCCGTCACCCACGCTTGAGGCCGGGAGCGATATTCGTGTGCTTGCTCCGGGCGAGTTCTTGTTCGAGCAGGGCGACCGAGCGGCCGCGATCTTCAGGGTCGAAAGCGGGCGGGTTCGCCTCGTCCGCCGGACCATGGCTCTCGGCTGAGACGGCCGCGATAGCCGAATTGCAACGACGGTTGCGGTCGGTCCATCTGGCAGCAGATCTCGAAACTCGCTCATTGCTGAACTCCGAGCAGTTAACTCTGTACCAGCGGCTTCGTGGCTATGGCGACCCCACCCCGACACATTATCGTCGCGGCTGAGCCGCACAATCGTCGCTGCGGCACTCTGCATGCCACGCCTCGCGCCCCTCCTTGATGAGGAAGACGACAATCGCGAGCGAGGCAAAGCTGTCCACCCACCACCACCCAGGCATGAGAAGCTGGACGAGCAGACCCACCACGACCACGCCAGACAGGTAGCCGCACGTAATCGACTCCATAGCATCCACGCGAAGCGCTTGGCTTCCGATCTGACCGGCAACCCGCATCTTTGCTTTTGCCAGATGCCACATGATCGGGATCGCCACCACGGAGAGGACAAAGCCCGGCGTGGAGAACTCCTGCCCGTCTTGCCGCCATAGACCATAGCCGGCACTCGCGATCACGTATGTGGCCAGAGCGAATAGGAGCGCTCCGCCTACCCGGCTGGCCTGATGCTCAACGGTCTCCGAGAAATCAGCGCCATGCGTGATTTCGACGTTGAGCCGCCGGAGCAGCACACCGGCCGACGCAAGCTCGATGAGACTGTCGGTACCGAACGCGATTAGCGACAGGCTATTCGCCGAGATACCGGAGCCGATCGCGACCACCGCCTCGATAGCCATCCAGGCAACGGTCAGCCATTCGAGCCGAAACGCCCACCGGACCGGATCGGATCGCGACGCTTCACTCATCGAAAGAACAAGTATTTGATCAACGCGGCGATCCCGAGGATGAGCACGACGGCGACTAGGAGCCAGACAAGACCCACGCCCGCCATCATGGAACCCATCATGTCGTGTATTATTGGGTCGACATCCCTACGCGAGCGTTCGCTGTCTGATCCGCAAACTGTTGCCGACCACGCTGACGCTCGAAATCGCCATCGCGGCGGCCGCGATCATCGGGTTGAGCAAACCAAAGGCCGCGAGCGGGATAGCCGCGATGTTGTAGAAGAATGCCCAGAACAGGTTTTGCTTGATCGTTCGGAATGTCAGTCGCGATAGCCGCAACGCCTCGATAATCTTGAGCGGACTGCCCTTCACGAGCACGATATTGCCGGCATCGATCGCGATGTCCGTCCCGGTGCCGATCGCGATCCCGAGGTCGGCCTGTGCCAGTGCGGGCGCATCGTTGATGCCGTCGCCGACAAAGGCGACGCGGCGTCCTCGGGCCTGCAACCCTTTAACGTGCTCTGCCTTGTCGTGCGGCAGCACCTCGGCGAAGACCTCATCGATACCGATCTGATCGGCGATGGCTCGCGCCGTTCTTCTGTTGTCGCCCGTGATCATCACGGTCGTGATGGCTTCCGAATGCAACGCCTCGATAGCGGACTTCGCATCGCCCTTCAGCGCGTCGGCTACCGCAATGATCCCGATCAGTTCGCTATTGCTAGCGATTGAGACAACGGTTTCCGCGAGCGCTTCTCGAGACTCGATTTGTGATAAGACGGCGTCGACGGACACGCCTTGTTCCTGCATCAGCCGAATATTTCCGACAATCACGGGCGCGTTTCCGAGCCTGCCCCGGACACCCTTGCCTGCGATGCTCTCGAAGTCGTCGACCTCGGCGAGTGCGGCACTCCGATCGTTCGCCGCACGAACGATCGCTTGACCGAGCGGGTGCTCCGACAACCGCTCCAGGCTGGCTGCGATCCGAAGAACCTCGTCTGAGCTAACGTCATCCGTGAAGGCGACGATGCCCGTGACGGTCGGTCGGCCTTCGGTTAACGTTCCGGTTTTGTCGAATACCACAACATCGATTCTGCGGCCGCGCTCCAGCGCCTCGCCGTTCTTGATCAGAATGCCGCGTCGCGCGCCGACCCCGGTCCCGACCATGATCGCGGTCGGCGTTGCCAGCCCGAGCGAGCACGGGCAGGCGATCAGCAGCACCGCGACGGCCGGCAGGAAGCTTCGAGTGATGTCACCTGTGCCGAGATACCAGCCGACCGCCGTGGCGAGCGCGATGCCGAGGACGATCGGCACGAAAATTCCCGAAACTCGATCAGCGAGCCGCTGTATCGGGGCCTTGTTGCCCTGTGCTTCCGAGACCATGCGGACGATTTGTGCCAGAACGGTGTCCTCGCCGATTTTGGTCGCGGTCATCTGAAAGGCACCGGAGACATTGATGGTAGCGCCGAATACGTCGTCGCCCGCTGCCTTGGCGACCGGCATGCTCTCCCCGGTCAGCATCGATTCGTCCACGCGGGACGACCCGGTGGCGACCTTGCCATCGACCGGCACCTTTTCGCCCGGCCGCACTTGCAGGAGGTCGCCGACCGCTACCTGTTCGATCGGAATGTCCTGCTCTTGGGCGTCGCAGATAATGCGCGCGGTCTTCGCGCCAAGCTCCATCAATTTTTCGATCGCGTCGCCGGCCTGTCCTCGGCTGCGCGCCTCGAAGTAGCGGCCAAGCAGGATCAGTGCGGCGACGACGGCACCCGTCTCGAAATAGAGGTGGGGATTGCCGACGTACATGCCCCATAGACTGTAGAGGAGCGCGGCCAGCGTCCCCAGCGAGATCAGCGTATCCATGTTGGCCGTACCATTGCGGGCCTGCATCAGCATCCCGCGATGGAAATCCCGCCCGAGCCCGAGGATGACGATGGTGCTGAGGACGGCCTCGATCCACGCGCTGGCATTGCGGCCGAGATAGGTCCAGGGCAGGGCGACATCCGACATTGCCAACAGCATGACGGGGATCGCCAGCACAATCGCGGCTGCTGCCCGCCAGCGCGCGGTTTGCACCTCCCGGCGCAGCAATTGCCGGTGATCCGCCGCGTCATCGTCAAGGACTTCATAGCCGTTTTCGACGACCGCTTCGCGGAGAGCCGCTTCGGACACGGCGGTTTCGTCAAACTCGACTCGCGCGCGCCGTGTGCCGAGATTGACATTGGCCTCGCTGACACCGGGTGTCTTCAGCAAGGCGCGTTCGTTGCGGACGGCGCAGGCGGCACAATGCATGCCGCCGATCGCGAAGGTGACTGTGGTCATCGGAGGGGTTTCCGTCTCGTAGTTATTATTAGCCGTGCATTCCTGGAACAACGATGAATTTGGAGCCGCGCGTCATCATCCCCATTCCGCAGTTGAACGCGAATTCGCCGGTCTCTTTGGGGGTGAAGGTGATGGTCGTCGTGCCATCGGAGGCTAGCAGCTTGCGGATACCGAGCTTCGGTGCGTACAGGACCCGGCCGCAGCCAGCAGCATTACCCCCCTCGATGCGCCAGTCGACCGGCACTCCTTGGGTGACGATGAATCGGTTGGGGATGTATTGGTATCCGTCGACCCGCATGACGGCGATCTGCTTCGCGCCGGTCGGAGTCGATTGCGTCATTGCGACCGTTGCCGCCTCTGTCCTGGCTGCGGTCTGCGAGGAACCCAGATCGCCCCCCGCGAGAACCAATCCGTATTGGATGTTCACGATGCCGAGCACGATGACAGCGGCTCCGGCGAGCTTCAGAAAGCGTTGCTGAAACACGCCCGTCGCGAAGCTCGATACCGCTGACAGCGACAGGAGCGCTGGCAGGGTACCCAAAGAAAACGCCAGCATCGTCAAGGCACCGATCGTGAAACTGGCCTTAGAGAGCACGTAAAGCTGGAGCGCCTGGGTGAACCCGCAGGGCAGGAAGAACGTGGCCGCGCCTAGAGCGAACGCGCTCTCCTTTGTCTCCCGCTCGGCCAGATCGTGGATGCGGTAAGAGAGTGCCTTCGGCATGGTCGGCATGAACCGGGTCAACCCCGGAAACAGCCTGAGCATTTGCAGGCCAAGCAGGATCATCACCGCGCTCGCGACGATGGACAGGATGCCGTTGATCGCGGGGGAAAGGGTCAGGGTCGACCCGAGCGCTCCGACAGCACCGCCGAGCAGCGTGTATGAGGCGACCCGGCCGACGTTAAAATAGAGGTGCGGCTTGAGCCGCTGGAAGTTGCTGAGGTCGCGGCTTACGTCGTTATATTTGGCGGCGACCGCGACGAGCAGACCGCCGGTGACGGCGATGCAGCTTGAAACCGATGCCACGAGGCCGATTACGAACACCACCCCGTAGCTCATCTGGTCCGAGAGGGCCAAGCTCTGCGGCAGGAGTTCGAGCGCATCAAGAGCGAGAACGACGCCAACAAGGATCGCAAACGCCGCGCCGATTTCGACGTAATCGCGCGGCGAGTTTGCGTCGGCCGATGGCGTCAAAGCTGCCCTGCTCCGAGTTCGAGCCATTTTAGTCCCCCGATTTGTCGATGTTCTTGTCCGCGTCATTCCTCTGCCCCGATCCCCGCCATTGCTCATTCGGCCGCCGGCTTCCGCCGCCGCGCATACCCCGCATCATTCCCATGCAGCCTTCGGTATCGCCATTCATCATCCCGCCATGATTGGTGCCGCCCATCATGCCGGTCGAAGTGTGCGCAAGCGCCACGACACCGGTGAACGCGACAGCCAGAAACGTACCGATCAGGATTGGGTATCGCATCGTTCGCATCATCTATGGTCTCCTTAGCGATGAGCCGTTCTACAGCGTCACGAAGACGCTCGATTTGCCGTCCTGGCCCACCGCGTAGATCGTGAAGGGCCCTGCCTTCTTGCCATACATGCCGGGCGATCCCGCAGGCATGCCGGGTAGCGTGATCCCCTTGATCTGCGGGCGCTCCGCCAGCAGTTTGTTGATCACGTCGACCGGCACGTGGCCGTCGACGACGTAGTTGCCGATGAATGCGGTGTGGCAACCTTCCAATTCCGGTGGAATGCCCGCCTTACGGCTGATCTCGGCGAGGTCGTTTGACGCCGTGACCGTCACGGTGAAGCCGTGTTTCCGCAGGTACGCGGCATATCCTTCGCAGCAATCGCATTCCGGGTTCTTGTAGAGCCTCACGGGTATCGGTGCCGCCCGGACGACCTTGGTGAACGCCAAGGCCGGGACCGCAAGCAGGAGGGCTCGTCTCGTCGTCATGATCTGCTCCTTTGGGACGTGTTTGTCGGCGACCTCTCAGGCGAGGGTATCGCGGCGCGGATCGAGTGTTTCTTGAAAAGGACTGGCCGATCCCTTTGAGGCCAGTGACGGTGCATCAGTCGGAGACGCACTCGGCGCAGCGCCTCCTTGGTTGTGCCGGCACATCATCCCAAGGCATACCGCGCACATGACGAGGCAGGGTGCCACCGACACGATCACCGGCGCGATGCCCACTGCTATGAGCCAACCCCAGCCCAGCACGAGGCCGGAGACGCCTATGGCCAGCCCGGCTGCGGTCAGAACGATCGGTTGCCGATCCACGATCGCAACGTTCCTCGCGGCGATTGGAACTGCGAGAACGGCGGGCAACACGATATTGGGACTGGACGGTGCTGATCGCACAGCCCGTGCAGCGGGCACGGATTCTGATTCAGTCATCTGTGCGCTGTCCATTGTCATTCTCCTTCAGTCGACAAAGACGGAGACTTCACACGAGTGTTGCAAGGACCGAGAAGGTTTCGAGTAAATGCACTGGCAGTCGCGACATCATCGGCCTCACGTTACGCGGATAACGCTCATCATCCCGGCCATCTGGTGGTCGGTGACGTGGCAATGGAACATCCAGTCGCCGGGGTTATCGGCGACAAAGGCGATATTGGCGGTTTCGCGTGGCGGCATCAGCACCGTGTCGCGCCACTCCCGAAGCGCGTTCGGCTTGCCGTTGCGGCTAATGACCCTAAAGCTATGGCCGTGGAGGTGCATCGGGTGCCACCACGCAGTCTCGTTGCGTAGGGCGAGCACGCAGCTTTGACCTTTGCTCAGCGTTAGGAGCGGCGTCATGTCGGCCTGCCCGTCGCCGGTCATCGACATGCCGTTCATTGACCATGCCGCGCCGCCCATACTCATCATTCCCTGACCGCTCATCATGCCGCCTTGGAGCGCGACATCCTGGTGTTTAGCGGTGACGAAATCGGGTTCGGGGAGGGGATTGTTCGGTAGCCTTAATGGCGGGCCGGAGTGGCGCTCGTGGTTTGGCTGACCGGACTCATACGTGAGGTCGGTCAGCCGGTAGCTGAGATCGCGATAGAAATCGTCAGTGACGGGGTAGCTGCGCCCCGGCGCACCCTTCATATCGAGGATCAGGTCGGCGCGCATTGCCGGCCCGAGCACCAATCGACCCTCTTCGGGCTCGTGTGGGTCGCAAGGCTGACCGTCATTAGCAACGACGACGGGCGGGTGTCCGGCGAAGCGAAGGCCGACGATCCGAGCAAGTGTCGCATTGACTACCCGCAACCGCAGCCGCTCGCCGGCCCTGACCGAGACGCGGTCGGAGACACGGCCGTTGATCGTGACGGTGTTGCCGATCCGGCCCGACATCGCCGCTTCCATCCCGTTACCGAAACCGGCGACGATCTTTGCGCGCTCGTCGAGCCGCCAATCCTCTATGAACCACAGAAGATCGCGGTCGACCGGAACGGGCTCGGCTTCTTCGACGATCAGCGCGCCCGCGAGCCCGCGACCAAGCTGTTGCTCTGTGTCAGCATGCGGGTGATACCAGAACGTACCGGCGTCGGGTGGCGTGAACTCGTACGCAAAGCTCTTGTCGGGCGCGATCGGCGGCTGGGTGAGCCCCGGCACGCCGTCCATTGCGTTTGGTAGGCGGATGCCGTGCCAATGGACAGTAGTCGCCTCGCCAAGCTGGTTCTGCACGACGAGCCGGACCCGCTCGCCTTGTCGAATGCGGAGTTCCGGGCCGGGCACGGTGCCGTCATAGGCCCACACGGGTGTGTCCGGGTGGCTGTCGCCAGTCAGTTTGACGACCGCCCTCCTTGCCGTCAGCCGGATTTCCTTGATCTCGTCATCCGCGAAGCTCCGCCGCGACACGAGTGCCGAGCCCAATGTGGCGGCGCCCGCGCCCAACACGAGCGCGCGTCTCGATACATTCATCGACATATCCTCGCGACCGCCGGCAAGGGTTGTCGTGGTCGGCGGCAGATTCGTCCTAACTCCGCGCGAGAGCGCCGGAAGTCTTAGACGGCGAGGATCGGTGGCGAGAGTTCAGGCTCGACGGATTGCCCGAAGAGCGACGAGGCCCCGGAAGCGTAGGCAACAGACGCCCACCTAAATGGTGTCGGAAGCGCGGTGGGAGAAGTCTCTAGCGCCGGAACCATAAGGCAGCCGAAGTGATCGATGCAATTCGGCGTGTGTTTGGCAGGCGGTGCTAAAGCATCACTGCCGTCGGACATCTGGCTGTTGCAGCCGACCATCTGGTCGGTGTGGCTCCTGACATCCGCCAGGGCAAAGCTCGACGGCAAAACCTGAACCGTCGCGCCGACGAAGAAGGCCGCCGCCAAGCAGATCGTGAGGAGTCGTCTCAGGACCGTTGCCATGCCGCGATGAGAGATAGGTGCTCTCGTATCTCGTTCAACCTCAAACGTGGCTACCGGGCTTGGAAGGGCGCAGGCACTAAGGGCGGATCGGGATCACCGGGCGGCGAGGTTCGTCGGCCGGTTGCTGCATCGTCCCGTTCCGAAACGGCGTATTGATCGATGCGACCGTGTCGCGGCCGATGCTGGGACTCGCGAGCGGCATCACAGCGGTATCCGGTACGGACGCTCCCGCCCGTGGTGCCGCCGGGGGTAGCGTGAGGAGATCGAAAATGAATTTCAGCCCTGTGAGTGCATTGGCGTACCAGCGGCGCGGACTATATCAGATAAGCGGGTGTTCTGGCGGCTCACGCAAGGGTGTGTCCGATAACCGATCATTATCGTGTGGCCGCCGCGACGGTATTTCCGATAATCGATTGTTATCGGGGCCAACCGCAAAGCAGGTGGACTTTGTTTGAACGGCTGCGTTCGACCTCGAAACCGTCATTAACGCGCCTCGTGAGTATCGGCCGGATCTGCCCGTTCTGCGACATTCGCCCATAGCTCAGAAGGACCCTCGAAGCGAAAAGTGCCGACGACAATGACGGAATGCTTCGCCTTGATCGAACGCAAGCTCCTGAAGGGCCCGTGGGTTATGGGCGAGCACTACACGATTTGCGACCCGTATCTGTTCACGATCGCGACCTGGCTCGAAGGCGACGGGGTCGACACCGGCAAACTGCCCCGCGTTATGGAGCATCGCCGGCGCATGCTCGCGCGTCCTGCCGTGAAGAAAGCTGTCGCTGTCGAGGGCACACAGATCGGGTAGCCAACATGGCCGCCGATGGAGCGCCTAGCCCGGCGGCAGCACCGGCAGCACGACATGCGACGGCCGATCCGCGTCGTCAAACACGCGGTTTTGAGCGATGCGCGGGTGCTCCCAGGATCCTTCCGGTTCGCCCGAATTCGGGTTGACGTCGAAATGCGGGAAATTGCTGCTCGAAATATCGAGGCGCAGCCGGTGGCCGCGGCAGACCCGGTTGGCGATCGGGAACAGCGCGATTTCGATCGGATAAACTTCGCCCGGCGTCATCAATGCTGGCCGCTCCCAGCTGTCGCGATAGCGCACACGCAGCAAGCCTTCCGTCAGGTTCATCGCAAAGCCGTGCGGATAGTCGGCGCTCGGCGGATAAACATCGAGCAGCTTTGCGGTGAAATCGGTGTCGGGGGCATCCGAAGCGATCCATAACTGGACGGGAACCGGTCCGACGATTTCCAGCTCCTGGTTAAGCGGCGGCGTCGTAAAGACCCATCGCGCCGTTCGGCAATCGCGGCATGATCGTAGGTGCCGGCCCGCATGACCGGCTCGCCCGAACTGATCGCGCCGCCCAAGGTCGGCATCGGCTGATGCGGATCGAAAGGGGTAATTGAGCGCCGCCTCGGCGGTCGCCGGCGGTGCGGCGGCAAGGCCGTGGTCGCGATGAAGGTAGAATGAGGTCCAACGGGTCTCCGGCAACGGCCACGTGCTCGCGCTTCGCCATCGCCCGCCATGCTCCAATCCGCCGTCGCGGTTGCGCCGGCCCGAAGCGCCGCCCATAACAAAAACGCGGACCGCCGGCTCGTCGTCGACGCCGTTGTGTTGACCCTTGATCCGGCGGTCGAACCAGCGCCGACGCAATGCGAAAAAGTCTTCCGCCAGATTGCCGTCGACAGCCGCGGCCGGGCCGAACTCGACCTCACCGGCATGACGCAGCGACCGGTCGCCATGGGTCCAGGGTCCGAGGATCAGCTGCTGCCCGGCTGCGCTTTACGCGCGCTAGGCCGAGGAAGTTCTCGACCGCGGTGCGGGCATGCATATGCCTCCGGCCAAGAGAGGCTCGCCCACGCGGAACCGCGCCTTCGTTCGGCTTGTTGCCCTCTGCGGAGACGAAGGGGGTCGCCGCCGTGGCACGAAGGCGAGCAAAGAAACCCGAGCCAACCGTGGTGCTCGTGGCCGAAGACGAGCCGACCGTGCGCACATTGGCAGAGTCGAACATCGCGGAACTTGACTACGCGACGCTCTCGGCGGCGACCGGCAGAGAGGCGCTGGCACTCCTGAACGAAGGCGCACCCGTGACCGTGCTCTTTACCGACATCAACATGCCGGATGAGTCGGAGGGCAACCTCGACGGCATTGAACTGGCGCGACGCGCTGGTGAGCTTCGCCCTGGCTTGCGCGTCATCTACACGAGCGGCAGTCCGCCCACGGACGACATGATTGCGCTGTTTGTCGAAGGTTCTACTTTCCTACGGAAGCCCTATACGCGCGAGGAGCTTTTGCGGGTCGTGCGGGCCGACCCCGAGGCTGCCGATAGTAAGTTCTGCCAACGGGGTCTTGACCGCGCAAAAAATGCTTCCTACGTGGATTTAGCCGGGTGCCCTTTGGGGGTCTGGCTGGTGCCGCCGAGGTGCCCTTGTGATCGTATCCATGTTGCTCAGAGGAGGATGTGGTTATGAACACGGTATTCGACTTTGCGCCCCTGTGGCGCTCCGGGATCGGCTTCGATCACCTGACTGATCTGCTTGGGCAGGCCGCGAAGGTCGACCAAACCGATAATTATCCGCCCTACGACATCGAAAGGACCGGCGAGGACGTGTATCGGCTGACGCTGGCGCTGGCCGGCTGGAAGCCCGATGAGATCACGCTGATAACCGAACCGAACGTGCTGGTTGTCTCCGGTCAAAAAGCGGAACCTGAGAACGCCCAATACCTCTATCGGGGCATTCCTGCTGTCGCGTTCGAGCGGCACTTCAACCTCGCCGATTACGTCGAGGTCAGCGAGGCGCGGCTGCGAAACGGCCTGTTGACAATCGAACTCGTGCGCAAGGTCCCCGAGGAGAAGAAGCCGCGTCGGATCGTTATTGGGGCCGGCGGCAACGAGCCGAAGACGATCGAGCATCAGGCTGCGTAACCGCCGCCTGTTTTGAGGGCTTCAACCACGGGGCGAGCGGGGGCATCCGCGCTCGTTCGGATCGCACCCGCCGCCATCGTCAACGATGGAGGTGAACGATGGCTATTACTGATCTCATTCCCTGGAACCGGAACCGGAATATGCCGGCTCCGCGTCAAACGATGAGCATCCGGTTCACGCGCTGCACCGTGAGATGAACCGGATGTTCGATAATTTCCTCCGTGGCTTCGACTGGCCCATGAGCACGACTCCGGGTTGGTCGGTAGGCGGCTGGCCGCACGTCGAGATCAACGAAACCGACAACGAGGTGAAGCTCGTCGCCGAACTGCCCGGCATGGAACAGAAGGACATCGAGCTAACCGTCAATGAAGGTATTCTGACACTGAAAGGCGAGAAGAAGGCCGAAACCGATGGTGCCGTGTATAGCGAGCGGTGGCACGGCCAGCTCGAGCGCTCCGTCCAGCTTGGTCCCGACGTTGATCCCGACAAGATCAGGGCCGAGTTCAAGAACGGCGTGCTGACCGTCACGGTGGGCAAGCGTCCCGAGGCACAGCGTCAGGTCAAGCGCATCGCGATCAACGCGTAAATGGTGGCATCGGCGTGACGCCCAGGCACCCGGTAAAGGTTGCCTGGGCGCTGAACTCGGGCAGTAAGAAAATTACGGCGCGACGCACTTTACGTCAGAGAAAGGAGGTGGTGACGGATGTTCTGGGTCGGAGTGCGGTATCGGGGCATCGCGCTGCCCGACATCATGAAGGTGATGCGCCTATGGCTCGACCAGCGGAAATGCCAGCCGAAAGCCTTCGACTATGTGATCTCGGGGACCGGGACGTTGGTTCGCATGGAATTCGAGCATGAGGCCGAGGCTGCTGACTTTGCCGAGGCGTTTGCCGGGCAGGTTTCACGCCATCGTCCATCGGCAGAGGGCATTGGCGAGACCTCGGCAGAACGGCCATCCCACGCATCGGCGGCAATGCCCACCCGACTGTCGCCGACTTAGACCTCCGCTACGTTATCGCGGATGACAGCACGCGGAGGGCAGTGATGCCGAGGGGGCCGACCAATACCCAGCGGATCGAGGATTTGGAAGAGCGGGTCGCCAAATTGGAGCGGCGACCCGCACGGGTGGCGGCGGGGATTACGGGTCGTAAGCTCAACGATAGGCTCGCGCAGGAACTCAAGCCGCTCAATGATCGCATACGGGCGCTGCAGGCCATCATCCAGGCATACGAGACCGTCCTGGTCGCCATCCTGCAAGCCTACGGAATCGAAGCGGATCAGATCGGCAATGCTGTCAAATTGCCTTCGCAGGAACTTACGCCGGATCAGCAGAAAATCGTGCGTGATTTACTACGATCGGTCTGACGGAGTAGCGATCGAGGTTTTGGGTGAGCGTTCCGGCCTCTACACCTATGGACCTCGCTGGGGCCCTGGTTTTGAAATCGAGTGGAATCGGTTTTTGAAGCCGATGGGTGTTGACCATGCTTCATTTCTCATCCGTGGTGCAGATGCCGGCGGCGCGCTCCGTCAACTGGCCTGCGCAATTCGGAATCGTGCTGCGCGAGCGCGCGTTTTGGCCGCCATGCGAACGCTATGTGCGATGTGTCCTTTATCAACGATAACCGCGCTTGCCGCGCGCGAGGAGCTTCTTAAATTCGGTGCCGACGATTTTCTTCATCACTAACCCCGATGTCGCGATAGATCCAAACGTGCCGGTTCCCGATTGGCCGCTCAATGAGCCCGGCCGGGCCCGCGTGCGGGCAATGACTAGTCATTCCTGGATAAGACATGTGCGCCGCATCTTCGCGAGCAGCGAGCGCAAAGCGCGGGATGCGGCACAGATACTCGCTAATGGGCTGCGGCTGAGCGGCTATACTGTTATCGACGCCCTCGGCTTTGCACGAGAAAGGCATCCCTGCACGAAAATGATAGATCCTGCACGTAAATTGCTGTGGATTGGGATCAATACCTGAACGACGAACCTGGCGCACCTCGATGATAAACCCTCGCCCCAGCCGGGTAGCCGGTCTAAATTAGTTCGGGTTTGCGGAGGGCCGTGAGGCCAATGTCTTCCGCGATAAATGCGAATTCGTCTCGCGCTCATTGTCTCCACATCCGGGGCCCAGATTGTCCAATCTTGCAATCCGTCTGCAGGAGATCGGAGATGCCGAGATCGAGGAGTTCGTCGAGCTGTGGATCGATCGCAAATCGAAGCAATATGTCCGGGTCGAACGGATCGGCGCTGCCAACGACAAGGGCCGCGACGTTATCGGCTTTTTGAGCGAGCGCAGCCATGAGGGTGCCTGGGACCTCTATCAGTGCAAGCGCAAGACCCGCGGCGGCAAGCTTGGGACGCCCGAGGCAATGACCGAGCTCGGCAAGCTCTTCCACCATCACGTCGAGGGCGCATACCAGACTTTGCCGACCGCTTACGTGTTTGTTGCGCCGCGCGGTGTTGTCGCTCCGCTGCGCGATCTCATACTCAATCCTTCGACGCTCGGCCCCCATCTCATCGCTCATTGGGACGACCACTGCGCGATGCGCATCACCGAGGCGACGACTGTATCGCTGACCCCTACGATTCGGTCGGCGATCGAGGCCTTTGACTTCGCCCGCGTGAGCTACCTGACGGCGCCAATGATCGTTAAGGATCCCGTAGCTGCGCCAGCGCTATCGAAGGTGTTAGATCTGATTCCCGACGAGGCGCCGCGCGGCGTCGCGCCGGCCGCCATCCAAATTGAGGAGATCGCCTACATCGATCAACTTCGGAAGGTCTATGGCGAGGCCGTGGGGGCCGACTTTGCAACCGCGGACGACGTTCTCGCCCATCCCGACCATGGCGAGCATCTGAGACGTCAACGCACTCGATTCTTTGAGGCGGCCTCCTTCAGCCGGTTCCACAGGGACAACACAGGGCCAGGGGCGCTCGAAACCTTTCAGGACGATGTCTTCCATGGCGTGATCGAGGTCTACAGCGAGGCGCACCCGTCACGTCTCCATCGCGTGGACGCAGTGATGAAGCACTCCGGGCAGACGCAGGTCTCGCTACTCGGCCGGTTGACCCGCATTCCCGTGAGGCAGGGCATGTGCCACCACCTAGCCAATGAGGGGCGCCTGAAATGGATCCCGTGAAATCGGACGAGTTCGGGGACCTATTCAATTCCAGGCTAGAGGATGGCATTCGTGCGGTTGTCGTGCTCGAATCGCTGCGCCCCGAGACTGCCGACCTATCTGAGATGGTGCTGTTCGACCACGTCGTCGTGCATACCTCCGACCTAGGTGGACCGCCGTCCCTGCACGCGGACCTACCAGGTCGTAAGGGTGAGCTTCTCGTGCGCCGGCTTCTCGGCATTGTCACGGCAACGATGTCGAGCGCAAGGCGCGGGTGGGATAGCATCTCGGTATGGCCCTGCTCTCCTATCGCCGCCACCGCTTCCCGCCGCCGATCATCCAGCACGCGATCTGGCTCTACCTCCGCTTCACCCTGAGCTACCGCGACGTGGAGGAACTTCTTGCCGAGCGCGGGCTCGACATCTCCTATGAGACGGTCCGGCGCTGGGTGCGGAAGTTCGGCTCGGTGATCGCGCGGCGGCTGCGCGAGCGCCGGCCGCGGCCGAGCGACCGGTGGCATCTCGACGAAATGGTCGTGCGCATCGCTGGAAAGCGGATGTATCTGTGGCGCGCGGTCGACCACGAGGGCGAGATCCTCGATGTGCTGGTGCAGCGTCGGCGAGACCGACGCGCGGCCATCAAACTCACGCGTAAGCTGTTACGCAAACAAGGCTTCGCGCCGAAGAGGGTGACCACCGATAAGCTGCCTTCGTACGGCGCCGCCTTCCGGGACCTCCATCTGACCTGTGGCCATGAGCAGGGGCTTCGGATGAACAATCGGGCTGAGAACTCGCATCAAGTCGTGCGGCGGCGGGAGCATAAGATGCAACGGTTCAAATCGGCGGCATCAGCCCAGCGCTTCCTCAGCATTCACGCCGCCGTCCACAACACCTTCAACTTTCAACGCCATCTGATCTCCCGCTCGACGCTCCGCGTATTCCGTGCCGACGCGACAGCGCATTGGCAAGTCGCCGTTGCCGCAGCGTAGAAGCTGATCCTCGCTTGCCTCCTTCAGCCCATCGCACGTTACCGTGACAATGCC
>Ga0073928_10003777_pt1 | contig 23384 bp, 16 predicted proteins | sample PaiPotPPA55metaG_FD_76969 | JGI IMG/M metagenome (GOLD analysis project Ga0073928, IMG submission 76969) | Iron sulfur acid spring bacterial and archeal communities from Banff, Canada, to study Microbial Dark Matter (Phase II) - Paint Pots PPA... ...
GCCGGCGATGCCGCGGCCGTCAGGCGAACCCTCGTGGCGTTCATCGGCGCACTTTTCGGCAGAACTCTGCAGGCGCAGGACGCCGATGACTTATCGGCTCGGCTGGGCGACCTGCAAACCTTCGACACCGCCCTGAACCACGACTGCACGGTGCTGGCGCAGTATCTGGACGCGCTGGCCCAGAACTGGGGCGCCAAGGGGTTCGAAGAGTGCAGTGCATCGCAGCAGCAGTCGATCGTCGATGACATCATGCGTATCGACGTGAAATCGTACTCCGCCCGGTTGTTGTCGCGCCTGTCTCGAGATCATCGGGATTATTACCGCATGAGGTGGTCGGCCGTGCCGCAGTTAGCATGGATCTATCGCCATTCGCCGGCCGCCTGGCGGGCGAGAGGCTACTTGCGATGGCCCGGAGTCCGGGGTGATTGGCACGATGTACTGGTGCCCGGTGCGAGCTACCCGTGAGTTCGGCGCGGCGTTACGACCTGGTCATCATCGGAGCGGGACTGACGGGGGGGTTGATCGCGGCCGAGGCGACCCGCCGCGGCCGCACGGTCGCGCTCATCGAAGCCGGCCAGCGGTTTGCATTCGCGAACCGGCCGGCGCAATTGCGGCATCATCAGATCTTCGGCGGCCTTCTGTGGCCCCATGCACATGCCGAACGCGATCGCTATACGGACTCCTCGCATCGGTCAATCGGCGTAGCCTACGCGTTGGAATCGCACCGGCTCAAGGGCGTCGGCGGCTCGACCATGCATTGGGGTGGGCGCATAAGCCGTTTCATGCCCACCGACTTTAGGACCGCATCCCTGTACGGGACGGGAATGGACTGGCCCATATCCTATGACGAGCTCGAGCCGTACTACTCCCGTGCCGATTGGGAACTCGGCGTTTCAGGCAGCCATCACCAGGCGCTTCCGCCGCGCAGCCGCGATTATCCCAACCCTGGGTTTCCGCTGTCGGTCGACGATGCGATGTGGTTGCCCGTGGCCGAACGGCTCGGCATCGCGGTGTATCCCAGCGCTTTCGCGATCAATTCAGCGGCCTTTGCCGGCCGGCCGCAGTGTCAGGCGTATGCCGCCTGTGCGGTCTGTCCGAGCGGCGCGCGCTACAGCGCGGATGTCCACGTCGCGGCAGCAGAGCGTTCCGGACTGTGCGATCTGTTCGACAATACCGTGGCGCGGCGGATCGACTTGAATGCGTTCGGAGCGGTGCGGGCCGTGCAGGTGTCGTCGCTGGAGAATCAGGAGCGGGAAATACAGGGAACGAACTACGTGATTGCGGCGCATGCCGTGGAATCGGCCCGTCTGCTGTTGCTGTCGAAATGCGGCAATCATTCCGATCAGGTCGGCCGAAATTTCATGGAACACATCTACGTTGAAGCGGGCGGCCACATTGCCGACAAGCGGTTCTACCCGCGGCGCGGCGGCTACGAAGTGCTCGAGAGTCTTGCCTACTATTACGGTGACGATCGCCGCGAGCGGGGCGGCGTGAAAATCGAGTTCACTTTCGAGCAGGATCCGCTCAACGACATGGAGTCTCACCATATCTGGGGCCGGTCGATGGCCCGTTACGATCGCGAAAACTTCGGACGCTGGGCCGGCATCGCCGCCGAGACCGAGCATCAGCCGAACCCCGACAGCCGCGTTTCGCTCGACCCTGAAGTTGTGGATTTTTTCGGCGATCCGGTGCCGCACATGCATCTGGCGTTCAGCGACATCGACCGCCGAACCCAGCGGCAGGCCCGCGACATCATGCAGCAACTGCTCGGGCAAGCCGGCGCAAAGGACGTAGTTCAAGACCCGCTCACGTCGAATTCCTTCGGCGCCCATCATCTGGGAACCTGCCGCATGTCCGACGATCCCGACAAGGGCGTCGTAGACCGGAATTGCAAGGTTCACGGCACCACGAATTTGTTCGTGGCGGGAGGCAGCGTATTTCCCACCGGCGGCGCCGTGCAGCCAAGCCTCACGATTGCTGCGATCGCGTTGCGCCTTGCCGATCATTTGTACGCCACCTAGCCTTGCAATCCATAGCGATCCCGATGAACCGTGATCTCACCGCGCTGGCTGCACGACAGTTCGATGTGTTGATCATCGGCGGCGGGGCTTTCGGCGCTGCGGCCGCCTGGGACGCCACACTGCGGGGATTGCAGGTTGCGGTGATCGATCAGAGCGACTTTGCAGCCGGCGCGTCGGCCGAGTGCTTCAAGATGGTGCATGGCGGCATCCGTTACCTGCAGCACGCCGATATACGCCGCCTGCGCGCATCCTGCGCCGAGCGCACGGCCATGCTGCGCGTCGCCCCCCACTTGGTGAATCCATTGCCCATCGTCATACCTACCTATGGCCATGGCCGGCAAGGCAAGGCATTCCTGGCGGCCGGCATGTTTGCCTACGATCTCTTGACCATGGGTAAGAACTCCGGGATTTCCGATCCTAAGCGCCGCATCGCGGGTACCCGGCTGCTGTCCAGGAATCAGACGCTCGACCTGTTTCCTGAACTCGAGCAGCGCTCGCTGTCCGGCGGGGCGGTCTTCGAAGACGGCCAGATGTACAACACGGCGCGCCTGGTCCTGGCCTTCGTCAAATCGGCCGCGAACAGGGGGGCGATTGCCGCGAATTACACCGAGGCACTGCGCTTTCTGTGGGATGGCAAGCGCGTGTGCGGCGTACGCGCGCGCGACCACGTGGACGGCAACGACTTCGACATTCGCGCCAAGCTGGTGCTCAACGCCGCAGGACCCTGGGCGGATTATCTGCTGCAGGATCCGGCGCATTTTGCCGGCCACCGGCGCGGACATTTTTCCCGCGACGCCTGTTTCCTGGTGAATCGCAGGCCGCGTTCTGCCTACGCGCTCGCGGTACCGGGCTGGAGCAAGGACAGGGACGCCGTGGTCAGTCGCGCCGCACGCCATTTATTTGCGGTGCCGTGGCGAAATTGCATGTTGATCGGGGTGTGGCATCGATTGTTCGCCGAGCGGCCCGATACGGCCCAGGTCGAGGAAGCCGAGATGGCGTCGTGGATAGCAGAAATGAATGCGTCTTATCCGGCGCTGCGTCTGACGCGTGACGATGTCATCTATGCCAATTGCGGGCTGGTGCCGTTCGGCGATGGCCGCAGCGCCGCGGGAGAGCTGAGCTTCGGCAAGGAATCGCGATATATCGATCATCGCGAACGGGGGATCGACGGATTGGTGACTTTGATCGGAATTCGCTATACGACCGCGCGCGGCGACTCGGCCAAGGCTTTGGACCTATTGCTGCAGCAAATGCAGCGGCCCCCGGACCGCGCGCCGACCGAGCGAGTGCCCCTGGCCGGCGGAGACATCGCCGATTTCTCCCGCCTCGCGGCGACGGCTCGCCGCGAGGTTGCCGCCGAAGTCAGCTCGGCGACTCTGGACGGCTGGTTGCGCAATCATGGCACCGACTACCGAGTACTGGCGCAACTGGCACAGACGCCGGCCCAAGCACAGCGGCTGGGCGACACGGATACCGTCATGGCGGAATTGACGCAGGCCGTGCAGCAGGAAATGGCGGTCCACTTGCAGGATGTGGTCCTGCGGAGAACCGATATGGGGTCCGGTGCTCACCCGGGGCAGCCGGCCATTGAGCAGGCGGCACTCGGTATGCAGAGCCTGTTGGGATGGAGCGACGAACGGCGGCATATCGAAATTACCGATACCGAGGGCGCACTGCGGCATCATCGCGCGTCGGTTCCGGGGTCGGCCGCCTCCACGCCGAGGTCAGCCCCAACGCAGTAGGAGTGTGGATGATGAAAATGCTGGTGACGGGCGGTACCGGATTCATTGGGTTAAGGCTGGCACTGGCGGCGCGCGCCTTGGGGCATACAGTCGTGGTCGCCGGTCAATTGAATTCCGACGCAGAGCGGGCTCGTGCAGAGGAACTGGCGCGCGGCGGCGTCGCCATCGAGCAAGGTCCCTTGCAGGATGCGGACTATGCGCGCCGGGTGGTGCAGGGCTGTGAAAAAGTGATTCATCTAGCCGCGGCGCAGCACGAAGCCAATGTCCCCGACGATTATTTCTTCGATGTCAACGTCAACGGCACGCGGACGCTGATCGAGGCCTGCAAAACGGCGGGCGTGCAGCGCTTTGTCTATGGCAGCACCATCGGCATCTACGGTGAGTCCAGCGGCGAGGCATTGGATGAGAGTACGCCGCCGCGGCCGGTCAATGTCTACGGCCGCAGTAAGTTGAGCGCGGAGGCGTTGGTGAATTCCTATCGCGAGGCGCTGCCGATCAGCATCGTCAGGATTTCGGAGACTTATGGCCCGGGTGATTTCCGCTTGCTCAAGCTATTCCGCGCGGTGAACCGCGGCCGATTCCTGATCATCGGTTCGGGTTTGAACCGGCGTCAGCCCATACACGTGTCTGACTTGGCGCGCGGGTTGCTGTTGGCGGCGCAAAGCGATGCCGCGATCGGTGAGACTTTCGTCATGGCGGGCGAAGAGAGATTGACCACCCGCGACATGGTGCGGGAGGTGGCCGTTGCGCTGGGCCGCGCGCCGCCGCGCTGGCGTGTGCCCATGTGGCCGTTTCTGGCCGCGGCCGTCGTGATGGAGCGCACGCTGCCGCCCTTCGGCATTCAGCCGCCTCTGCACCGCCGGCGATTGGATTTCTTCCGCAAATCCTTTGTGTTTTCCACGGCGAAGGCGAGGACGGTGCTCAAATTCTCACCGACCGTACCCTTCAGATCGGGTGCGCTGGACACGGCCAACTGGTATCGCGACGGCGGATACCTGTAGGCGCCGGCCATGAGAATACTGTTTTGCAACTACGAGTATCCACCGTTGGGCGGCGGTGGGGGCGTCGTCATGGCGGCGCTGGCGCGCGAATTGGCGCGCCGCCATACGGTGACCGTTCTGACTTCCGGCGCCCTTGGGTTGCCCGCCGAGAACACGGAGGGCGGAGTGCGCGTGCTCCGCGTGCCGGTATTCTTCCGCAAGGAACTCGCGGTGGCCAATTTCGCGTCGATGATGGCTTATTTGCCGATGGCCGGCCTGCGCGGGCTGTGGCTGCGGCGCTCGGGCGGCTTCGACGTCATCAACACGCATTTCGTGGTGCCCACCGGTCCGGTGGGACATGTGCTCAGCCGGCTTTATCGAGTGCCGAATGTATTATCAGTGCACGGGGGCGATCTGTATGATCCGAGCAAGGGTAGCTCGCCGCACCGGCATGCGTGGCTGCGGATGCCGATCCGCAGGCTGCTGCAGCGGGCGGATGCCTTGGTGGGCCAGTCACGCAACACGCTGCGGCACGTTGAGGACATCTACCAGGTACGGCGTGAGACGCAATTGATCCCGCTCGGCATCGAGCGTCCGCCGGCAACTACGCAGGCCGCGCGCGGCGACTTTGGCCTTCCCAAGGATGCCTTTGTCATGGTGACGGTGGGTCGCGTGGTGGCGCGCAAGGCAACGGTGCAACTGGTGCGGGCGTTGCACGCGTCGGCTCGGCCGAATGCGCACCTGCTCATCGTCGGGGACGGCCCCGACGCCGCGGCGGTGCGCAAGGCGGCGGCAGACGCGGGCCTTGCCGAGCGCGTCCATCTTTTGGGGCAGGTGTCCGAAGAGCGCAAGTACCAGGCCCTGAGCGTCGCCGATATTTTCGTGTCGGCCAGTCAACACGAGGGCTTCGGTTTGGTATTTTTGGAGGCCATGGCGCATGGTCTGCCCATCATCTGTTACGACCACGGCGGCCAGACGGATTTCCTGACGGATGGCGAGACGGGGTTCGTGGTGCTGTTGAATGACCTCGATCGGTTCACCCGAGGCATTGTGGATCTACATGATCGAAGCGCAAATCGCCGGGCAATGGCAGAAGAAAACCGCCGGCGGGTCGAGGGGTACTTCATAGACAGCTGCGCCCGCCGTTACGAGGCCGAGTTCGACACGGTGGTGCGCAATTGCGCGGCGACGAGCCGGGGAGAACACTGATGTGCGGCATTGCCGGCATTGTCGGAACGCTGGATCCCCAGGGATCGGACATCGCGGCGATGTTGCAGGCGCTGGCGCATCGCGGCCCGGACGGGGAAGGCATCTTCAACGATGGTTTGGCGGCGCTGGGTCACCGCCGGCTGTCCATCATCGACCTGGAGGGAGGGCGCCAGCCGCTGCGCAATGCCGAGGGCACGATCTGGCTGGTGTGCAACGGCGAAATCTACAACTACGTGGAGCTGCGCGGCCAACTCGAGGCCCGCGGGCACCGATTCGTTACGCGCAGCGATTGCGAGGTGATCATCGGTTTGTACGAGGCATACGGCGACCGATTGCTCGAGCATTTGCGCGGCATGTTCTCGTTTGCCCTGTGGGACTCGCGCAAGCAGCGGCTGCTGGCAGCCCGCGACCATCTCGGCCAGAAGCCGTTCTTCTACATCGCGCAACCGAACCGCTTCGCGTTCGGCTCGGAGATCAAGGCGCTGCTGGCGCTGGATCCGACCTTGAGGCAACTGAATCTGGCGGCGCTGGACCAATATCTGGCGCTGCGAATCATTGCGCCGCCGCTGACGATGTTCCGCGGCGTACACAAGTTGCCGCCGGGGAATATGCTGGTGCTGGAGCGTGGCGCGCAGCCCATCGTTCGACCTTACTGGGATCTGCAATTTACGCCGAAGATCGAGGCCAGTGAGGAACGGCTCATCGACGAACTCGACGAGCGGATCGTCGAGTCATTGCGGCTGCACATGGTCAGCGATGTGCCGGTCGGCGCCTTTCTGAGCGGCGGTTTGGATTCGAGTCTATTGGTTGCCATGCTGGTCAAACGGCTGGGGGTCAAGGATCTGCCGACTTTTACGATCGGATTGCCCTACAAACAATTCGATGAGGCGCCGCATGCGCTCAATGTGGCGACGCGCTACCACACTCAGCACCATGAGTTGACCATTCGGCCCAGCCTCAAAGAGATACTTCCCGACCTGGTTTGGCATTTGGACGAGCCGTCCGATCCGCTGTCGCTGTGCGCATATCATGTGGCCCGATTCGCCAGGAAGAGCGTCAAGGTGGTGATCGGCGGCGACGGCGGCGATGAGTTGTTCGGCGGTTACGACCGCTACTACGGCAATCTTTACGCCGGCTACTACAGCAAGGTGCCGCAGATTCTGCGGCGTCAAGTATTGGGCCCCGCCCTGACGTTGATCCCGGGGGCAGGCTGGTACAAGAGCGTGGGTCATCAACTGCGATGGCTGCACCGCCTGTCCTTCCTCGAGGGCAGCGAACGTTATGCGGCGAGTCTTGCGTATTTTTATTTCGATACGGACCGGCGCAAGACGATTTTTACCGAGGCAAGCCGTGCGGCGCTGGCGGGCGCGGATGCCGAAAGAGCGCTGAGGGCGCCTTACGAGGCGTTGGCGGGCGATGCGGTGGACCGCATGCTGTACGCGGACAGCAAGATCCGACTGCCGGACCATCCGGTCATGATCAGCGACCGCATGACGATGGCCCACGGTCTCGAAGCACGCAGCCCCTTCATGGACCACCGGCTCGCGGAGTTCGCCGCGCGCCTGCCCTCGGCGCTCAAGGTACGCGGCCGCAGCCTACGCTACATTCAGCGCAAGCTGGCTGCGCGCTATCTGCCGCCGGAGATTCTGTCCCGCTCCAAGCAGGGGTTTTCATCTGCGTTGCCTTACATCCTCAAGGATGAGTATAGAGAGTTCCACGCGCGGTATCTGCAAGACTCGGAGCTGGTGCGCGCCGGCATCTTGGCGCGCGCACCGATTCAAACACTGTTGCAGGAACATGCGAGCGGACGAATCGATCACGGCAATCGGCTCTGGCTGCTGATCAATTCGGAAATCTGGTATCGCATGATAATATTGGGCCAATCCCGCGAGGATTTTCGGCAGGGATCGAGCGACCTTGAGATCGCGGTGGCCTGAGGCGGCCAGTTTTAGGGGTGAAACGCATGAGTGGCGGTTCGGCAAGCGGCGCGGCAGTCGGCATCGCGCGCAGCGTGGGGCTGGCGATGACGCTGCTCGTCTCGGCATGCGCCCCAGGGGCGCTTCGAACGCCGCAGTCGGGCCAGGACGCTCCATACCCCCACAGCCGGTTCATTTCCGCCGTAACCTGGGATTTCGCCGCGATCGTTCCGCAACGAAAGGCACGAGGCAGCGATCTGTGGCCCTGCGCGTGGGCGAATGACGGCGACCTGTATTGCGCCTGGGGTGACGGGGGTGGCTTCGACGGCGACGACGATAACATCGGACGAGCCAGTCTCGGTTTCGCGCGCATCAAAGGGATACCGAGCTTGGACGACGCCCGTGCCATCGTGGGGAAGAACATCTGGGGATCGCCGCCATATGCCGAATTCGCCGCCCGTTTTGGCGGCAAGGTGGGGAGCATGATTTCGATTGATGGCGTTCTCTATGCGGCCGGCGGCTTTTGGACGCCGGCCGACAGCCAAGATCCCATCCATGCGAGCGGACGCGGTCCGTTCAGCGGCATCGCCTGGTCCACCGACTTTGCCCGATCCTGGCAGATTGCACCGTGGTCGAGCAGCATGCCTCTGGGATCCTTTCTGGATACGGGACAGGACTCGGCGAGTGCGGCCCGTCCTTATGTAATGCTTTATTACCTGCGCGCCGACGACAGCCGGCACCTGTACTTGAAGCGAATCGCGCCTAAACGGCTGATTGACGATCCGGCAACGACCCACAGCTACGAATACTTCACCGGCGTATCGTGGGTCCTGCGCCGCGCTCGTTGGTCATCGCGCGAGGCAGACGCCTTTCCCGTGTTCGCCGACGGCAACAACGTGGCGGGTCCGAGCGCGGTTTACGACGCGGGTCTCGGGCGCTATTTGCTCACCGCCGGTCACTACCCGTCCGGCGCCGACAATGATTCTTCGGTAGGCCAGGTCGGAATATTCGAGGCGCCGAATCCGTGGGGACCGTGGGCGACCATCGGCTATTACGAGAACTGGGGCAACTTCAAAGCCGAGACGGCAGGCGATTTCTTGAGCCTGCGCATTCCATCCAAATGGCTGAGCTCGGACGGCAAGACATTCTGGGCGGTGTTTTCGGGTTTGAAGTCTTTCGATTCGTTCAATGTGGTCAGGGCCGTCCTCAGCGTGCACTGAGCCTGCGGGAATCGATGGCAAGCAGCGCCGCGGTTGCATTCTCGAATATCGGAGTCGTCGATATCTGAATGCGCATCGGATCGAATGGTTTCATCACCAGCAGAAAATCGTAGCTGCCGGCAATAGCTTCCCATTTCACGCCCTCCGTCGCCGGCTCGACGTACCACATTTCATCCGGCGCATACGGTTTTCGCCGATACCCGAAATACACCATGGGATGGCCCATGTCGACGCTGAATAAATAGGGATTCGGGGCGCCGCGATCGATGATGGTAAATGCCGCCGCGTGCAGCGTCGATTTGACCGGGCGATCGCGCGTGTTCGTGTACACGGGCAAGACCCAGGCTCCGGGCGGCACGGCCGCAACGACGGCGCGGTACTCTGCGAGCCATGCGTCAAGCCGGCCAAGACGCGTATTGATATAGGCGAGATTGGCCGTCGCGAGCAACGCCGCGAGCAGCAAACCGAAAGCCGGTCCGAGCGTGCCGCTCGGCGACCGAATCCCGTCGACCGGGGCGAGGCAGGCCATGATCACGAAGATAGAGATCATCGGCAGCGCGCGCACGTCGACCCAAGCGGCATTGGAAAGGTTCAAGGGCAAAATTACATAGATGCCCAAGAACGCAGCCGTCAAGGCGAACATTGCGACCGCGTGCGGCGTTGCGAATGCGCCGCGGGATCGCAAGTGCCGCGCTTGCCAAAGAACGCACGCGATGCACAGCCACAGCATCCAGCGGTCGGTGCGCCGGTTGAAGCGGATGAAATTCCAATCGAGATTCTGGATCTTCCCGATCACCGTGCCCCAGTAGTAACCAGTCGACGCAACGAAGTTCGGAACGGGGCGTCGAACGGCAAAGTGCCAAATCAGCAAGGCGACGACGGGAAGGAAGATCAGCGCTTCGGCGCGGACGTTCGCAGTTCGGCGGCAAACCTTCAGCGCCGAGGAGACAGCGATTGCGGCGGTCGCGAAGATCAACGTCGTCAGGTGGATCAAGTAGCCTAACCCGAGCACCGTGCAGTACACCGCAAATAGAGCCGGCGCCGGACGTTCCCGAAATAATTGCACCAGCGCCAAGACGACGACGATCACCGGAACCGCGAGCGAGAAGGCGACGAAACCCCTGAAGTAAAAGGTGCTCGTCGCGAGATACAGGCTCAACAGCAATGCGAAGATTTGGTCCTCGCGGCGTATCTTCGCCACACGCATGTAGAAAAGCAGCGCGCATGGCAGCGACAAGAGGACGAAAAGACTCCATACGGCGGCGGCGATTTTGACGCCAAGGACTTCGATGGCCGCCGCCAACAGGAGATCATGCAAGATGTACGGTGCGGTAATGAAGTCGTATTGGAAAGTTGCGCCGAACCGGATACCGCCATGAAACAGAAGATCGCTCATCACGAGAGCGCGCGCGACGTGATTCGGATAATCTTGCAGTGCCGGCGGCGCAAACTGGAGTAATACAATCCCGTAGGCCGCCATAATTGCCGCGGCGATCGCCCAGGCCACTCTGTATGTAGGGTTCGGCATCACATCCCGGTCGCCGATCGTGGCGGAGTCGAATCATAATATCAGATCGATTTGCGACGCCGCGGCTGCCCAAAGCGCCTCCGATCGTGGCAATCGCCCGTTCATCACTGCGATAATCCCCCGTGTCGTTGGGTCAGGAGATCTGCGCGGCGATGGCTCCAATCATTGAAACACGCGGTCTTACGAAGAGTTATGGTCATTTCGATGCTCTCCAGGGACTCGACATCTCGGTGCCGGAGGGCAGCGTCTTCGCACTCCTGGGCGCCAGCGGTGCCGGAAAAACGACAGCCATCAAGATTCTTCTCAATGTGATTTCCCCTACGCGGGGCGAAGCCACGGTATTGGGAGTCGAGTCGCGCGCCCTTGGCCCGGAGGTTCTCTCGAAAATCGGCTATGTATCGGAGAATCAGGCGTTGCCTGCCCGGCTGCGCGTCGATGAATTTTTCGACTATTTGCGGCCCTGTTATGCACAGTGGGACCTCACCCTCGAACAGGATCTTCGCGGCCAATTGTGCTTGCCGTCCAAGCGCAGGATCGGCGAATTGTCCCATGGTATGCGATTGAAAATGGCGCTCGCTTGTGCGCTGCCGTTCCACCCCCAACTTTTGGTTCTCGATGAACCCTTGAGCGGGCTCGATGCGCTGGCCCGCGACGAAATCATCGGCGGATTTCTTCAGCAAGCGCGCTCGATGACCGTACTTATCTCGTCGCATGAATTGGATGAGGTTGAACGCTTTGCGACGCATGTCGCCTTTCTGCACGAAGGGCGACTGCTGTTCCGTGGGTCTCTCACCGAGCTGTCCGAGCACGCGCGGCCGCTGTTCCCGGCCACCGCACAGACAGGCGCCGAACGTCCATCGCTGCGCGACATATTTGTCGCCCTGGTCCGCGCGGCCAGACAGAAGGCGGTCCCGGTAGCGGAGCAAACAAGGTGATTTGGCACATATTGAAAAAGGATTGGAAACTGTTGTGGCCGCTGGTGGCGCTGGTCACGGCCATTCAGGTCGGGCGCGATTGGGCAGTATACAGGGCGGGCCTGTTCGGCGACGATCCGGCGGCCGCGGCTCTCCTGCAGCCGCTGACGCTGGCTTGGGTCATCGGGATCGCGACACTGGTTGCTGCCGTCGTTTACCAAGATGCGATCCCCGGCGTGGACCAAGATTGGCTGATCAGGCCGTTGAGTCGCACGCATCTCTTGCTGGCAAAGCTAGCGTTTGCCGCCTTGACCGTCAGTGCGCCCATGTTCGTGTCGAACCTGATGCATGCACTGGCCGTCGGATTTTCTCTCGTTCCATCGATCAAAGCGGCCTTCTTCAAGGAGCTATTCGTCTTCGCATGCTTGGTGGTACCGGTAATGGCACTGGCCTCGACCACACGCAACGTGACCGAGCTCGTCATCATCGGAGCCGCTCTCGTCGTGGCATTCTCTTTGAGCCTGATCCTCAGCGCCTTTCTCTTCGGAGCCGACTGGTGTCCGACCTGCAATACTGGAATGTCTTGGCTGCAGCACGTCGTGCAGCATGGCGGGATCCTGGCCGGTGCCGGCGTCATTCTTGGCCTGCAGTACTACGGGCGGCGATCCAAAACGGCGCGTACTCTCGCCGTCATCGGTGCCGTATCTCTGGTATTCGCGCAACTCCCATGGAGTACCGTTTTTGCCGTTGAGCACTGGATAACGCGCACGAGCGGCGCCGCGACCGCCATTCAGCTGGATTTCGGCGAGGATGAACTTGGCGGCCCGGATGCGGCCAACGCGGGCGACAGGGCGCCGGGCTCACGCCAAACTACGCAAATGCTATTGCACGGGCGCGTGGATCAGGCAGTCGAGTACTGGCGGCGCCGCGTCCGGCCGGCAAATGCGCCGGTAGCGATCGATCTGCCTGTGCGGACCAGCGGCGCGTCCGCCGACCAACTGCTGTTGGCGGATCGAATTGAAATCCATTGGTTCGGCGACGACGGACATCTGTTGTACCGCGGCGATAACGCCGGCGCATTGGCGGCATTGCTCACACCACACCCGAGCGGGTCAAACCTGTCGCCGGAAGTGACTTTTCTGACCGTTGATATTCCGGGCAGAGTCTATCGGAAGCTGGCGGAAACAGCCGTCCGACTCGAGCTGGATTATTCGTTGACGCTCATGAAGGTAGTTGCACAACACAAGCTGTCCGCGTTTGACGGCGAGCTGCGATCAACCGACATCGGTGTTTGCGCCACGCTTGTCGATAGAAGCGCCGTGTACCTGAGATGCAAGACGATCGATCAGGCGCCGTTTTGCTATAGCGCAACCTTGTATGGATCAGACGGGCGTCACAACCCGGAGGTATTGAAGTGCAGCCCCGACTATCGGCGGCACTTCCCGGCGTTCATGGATGTGCTTGGCTTCTACGGGATCGATATGCCGTTGCGGGATCGAAACGGCGTTGTCAATTACGCGATCGACGCAACCACACTCGGCACTGCGTACGTGCTCCTCAAGATCTACGGGGAGTGCGATCACTTCAAGCGCACCGTCGCGGTTCCGGCCTCCCACGTTTTACATAACCCGCCCCCAGCAGCGTGAATGGCCTGAGTGCCTTAATATGAGCAGACTCGAGACGATGATTCATGGGACAAGCGGCAAATTTAAACACAGATGCGTAATGAAGTTTTCGCACCAGGAACTAACGACACTGCATCTCAAATAGAGGTGAGTTGGCAGAGGCGACTCGATGCCCTTCTATCGGGCCAGTGCACCGAAGACGAATTTTTGGAGGAACTATCGCGTCTTAGGCAAGCGGTTCCCGATTCCGCATGGAACGTTGTCGCATGGCTAGACCAACGATACAGGCGCGGGCAAATACCCGTTGACCTCTTTCGTTCTATCGAGTCGAAGATTGCCGGGCGCGAATTGGGTACCCTTGATTATAAATATGGCGGGACAGTCCATCTTCGTCCCGAGCTCGCCGCGTCCCCGGTGATAACGCAGCGTTTCGACCGCACCGAAAGAAGCGATATTCCGACGATCGACGAGCCCGGCAATCAAAGGCAAACGGCCGGTTCCCCGGCGATCCAAGCGATGCCGTTTGAAACGCCCTCACCGCGGATGGCCGATCGATCTGTCTCGCCTGTCCCCGATATTGGCCGGGTATTGCGAAATCGCTACGTTCTTGAAAGTCGGTTGGGCTCCGGCGGCATGGGCATGGTGTTCAAAGCAATGGATCGATACCGGTGCGATCTCCCCGATAACGACCGGCATGTAGCGATAAAATTCCTGCACGCGAAAATTGACGCCCATCCGGACGTCTCATCGAGTCTGCGGCGCGAATTTTATTGCGCGCAAGCACTTTCGCACCCCAACATCGTCAGAGTCTACGAGCTGGACAGGGATGACGACGTTGCCTTTTTTACGATGGAGTTGGTGGACGGACAACTCTTGAGCGACGTGATTGAGCGATCGAAGCCGCTCTCGATATCCAGATCATACGCATGGACAATCATACTCGATGTGGGTGCTGGTCTGGCGCACGCGCATGCGCGCAATGTGGTCCACGCGGATTTGAAGCCCCAAAATATAATGATTACCAACTCAGGCGAAGTGCGCATACTCGACTTCGGCGCCTCGAGTACTGCTATCCCCCAACCTTCGAGCGCCGACAAGGCTCAGAAGAGCAACTCTACGAAGCTGACGCCGGCGTACGCTTCCTGCGAACTGTTGGATGGGCAACAAGCCGATCCGCGCGACGATCTCTATGCCCTCGCGTGCGTGTCGTACGAATTGCTCGCGGGCGAGCATCCGTTTCAGGGCCGGACGTCGACCGAGGCGCGGGACCTTGGATTGATTGCGCGGCGGCCGCCTGGGCTGAGCCGGCGACAATGGCAGACGTTGGCAGCGGGTCTTTCTTGGAGTCGCGCAGGTCGGTCGATACCGGTGCGCGATTGGATCGACAAGCTGACTCCGGGCCCGGCGGCTGCGCGGCGGTTGGTGCGCTCCCGTGATCGCGCAGCCGAACCTCGGCGCGCAACGCCTTCGTTGCGCATTGTTGCTCTGCTCGCGGTCCTATCAGCTAGTCTGATTGCGTGGGCCTCATTGAATTGGCCGACCTTCGAAAGAAAAATCAGTGGGGCTGCTGCCGTTCCGAACGCCGCAACGATTACGCCAATCAATACTGATGCGCTGGCAACGCATCAAATTGCTCAGTCGCCTGGAGAGTCTTTGGCAGAATCAACGTCAACGAAGCCTGCCCCGCAAGATGTTGCTCCGACAGAAATGCAGGCACACGCCCTCCAAGCGATACCGATTTCAAGATCCGTCCGCCGTGACACCGCGCGCTCACTCTCGCATGGCGAGCAGCGCAACGAGATCGGCTTTTCGGCCCGTACATACAAAATTCGCTCGGGCGCAAACTTTGCCGAGATTCGTGTTCGCCGCTCCCCCGGTTCTGACGACGACACGAGCTTTGTGTGGTGGACCGAACCTTCATCGGCAATACCCGGCAGTGACTACGCACCTCAAGGCCGGATAACTCAGTTGTTGCCGAAGGGAGGGCACGTTGCGAGCTTGTTCATCAGAGTCATGCCTAACCCACCCCGAAAACATTCCGTGGTGTTTTACGTCGCCATCGGCGATCCAAGCAACGGCGCCACCCTGGGCAGCATTGCGCGCGCGGCAGTAATTCTACCGCGGTCGAGGTAGCGGACTCGTAGAGTCGGCGCCCAGATGTACCTCTAAGTCTTTGATTTTATGGTGGGCGGTACAGGGATTGAACCTGTGACCCCTGCCGTGTGAAAGCAGTGCTCTACCGCTGAGCTAACCGCCCGTTAGTCAGCAACAAAGTATGACATCGACCATTCGCTAAGACAAACGGCGCGGCGCGGGTCCATGCCCTTGTCCGCGCTCCCTTCAGGGCCTCTGCTAAACTCTGCGCCCCTCAATTTTCTCAAAGTCCACGTTCATGACTGTCCGCACCCGATTTGCTCCCAGTCCAACCGGTTTCCTGCATATCGGTGGCTTGCGGACCGCGTTATTTTGTTGGCTGTACGCCCGACGTCAGGCCGGTCAGTTCATTTTGCGGATCGAGGATACCGATCTTGAGCGCTCGACGCCCGAGGCCATCCAGCAAATTCTGGACGGTCTCGAGTGGGCAGGTCTCGTTCACGACGAAGGTCCATTTTTTCAAACCAGGCGCTTTGACCGGTACAAGGATGTCATCGAAGAATTACTGGCCGGCGGCAAGGCCTATCGCTGCTACTGCAGCAAGCAAGAGCTCGAGCAGATGCGCGCTCAACAGATCGCGCGCGGAGAAAAGCCGCGCTACGACGGCCGTTGGCGCGAACGCACCGATTCGGTTCCCGGCGTCGCGCCGGTGGTGCGCTTCAAGAACCCCCTCGTCGGTGAAGTGGTGGTCGATGATGTCGTGCATGGCCCCGTCGTGTTTCAAAACAGCGAACTCGACGATCTCATCATCGCGCGATCCGACGGCACGCCTACCTATAATTTCTGCGTGGTGGTGGACGATATGGACATGCAGATCACGCATGTGATCCGCGGCGATGATCACTTGAACAACACGCCGCGACAATTGAACATGCTGCTCGCGCTGGGGGCCAGGCCGCCCGTGTATGCACACCTGCCCATGATCTTGGGTGCGGATGGCGCCAAGCTCTCGAAGCGCCATGGAGCCGTCAGCGTACTGCAGTACCGCGATGATGGATTCCTGCCTGAAGCCGTCCTCAACTACCTCGTCCGTTTAGGCTGGTCGCACGGCGACCAGGAATTCTTCACCATCGAGGAAATGATCCGGCTATTCGACATCACCGATGTCAATAAATCCGCCTCGGCCTTCAATGTCGAAAAACTGACCTGGCTCAATCAGCAGCACATGATGCGCGCGCCCGCAACGCGCATCGTACCGGTGCTGCGTTGGCACTTGGACCGCGAGGGAATTCAGGCATCGAATGAGACGCAACTCGAGCAAATCGTTCTGTCGCAGCGCGAGCGCGCCAAAACGGTGCGCGAGATGGCGCTCAATAGCCTGTTTTTTTTCCGGGCTCCCCTGACTTATGACGAGAAAGCGGTGCGCAAACATGTGACCGCCGATGTGTTGGCGCTGCTGGCCGAGGCAACCAACGAGTTGGATCGATTGACGGATTGGTCGGCGCCGGCCATTCACGAGGTCATCGCCGGGTTCGCGGCGGCTAAGGGCATCTCGCTCGGCAAACTCGCGCAGCCCATCCGCCTCGCGGTTTGCGGTGGAACGGTGTCGCCGCCCATCGATGCCACACTGGCAATTTTAGGAAAAATCGAGTCGTTGGCCCGATTAGCGCGCGCACGAGCCGCCTGGGGCGCGTAGCTCGTTCATTTTCTTGACGAATTGGTCCCCGTCAGGTAACGTGCCGCGCCTCCATGTGGGGCCATAGCTCAGCTGGGAGAGCGCTTGCATGGCATGCAAGAGGTCGGCGGTTCGATCCCGCCTGGCTCCACCAGTTTTCATGTCGGTGACCGATCGATTTTCAGGCCTGCGTCCCCATCGTCTAGAGGCCTAGGACACATCCCTTTCACGGATGCGACCGGGGTTCGAATCCCCGTGGGGACGCCATTAAATCAATAGGTTAGGTCTAACCGGCGAGCGCCGTACGGAATCCGTACGGAAAGCTTTGCCAGGCATCTTTGCTGTTTTTCAAACACAAGGAGCCGAACATGCGTACCGATAATTTCGCGCCCATCGCGCCGACATTCCGTGCTGCGCTGACCTTTCGCAACCACCTGTAGTGTTCTGTCGAGACTGCCGCCTCGACCTCGCCACGTTCGTTCGAGCTCCACTTCTCGTTTTTCCTCGCCGGCATTTTGTCGGTGAGTCGTCAACGTGCGTCCAATAACAACGGAGAATCACATGTCCCCCGGCAATCGTGTCCAACTGCTTGCACTCGCCAATCGCGAGTTCCGCCAACTCGCGAACTCAAAGCCCAAACCCGAGCCGAACCGCAAATTCAAGCCGATCAAGCTGAATCCCGCGCGGTTCGACAGTTCGTGGGATCGGAAGCGCGGCGCCGCGGTTCGGCTGACCAGTGTTTTGCTCCGACATGATGACGTGACGCTCGAGGGTCGGGTCTGCGAAAACGAGAAGACAGCCAAAACCTACGCAGACGCTGCGGACTGGCTGCAACGGGAATCTCAGTACCTGCGAAAGATTGCCCGATTGCTTGAGACCGCATCGGGTCGCTTGTCGGTTGTGCTCACGCGCTGCCAGGGCAGCGTTGCGGAGACGCGCTAACGACTTTGGGGCGCTTGTCCGCTTGCGGGAGTGAATCATGCCTACCGACACCACCACACCATCAACCGAAGCGGGCGAGACGCCGCAACCGGCAGTTCTCAACGCGCTGCTGGACCTACTCAAACGGTTTCTCAATTGGCTCGCGCCCGTGCGCACCCACTGTGCACGTTGCGGGAACAAGTTACCCGAACCGAGCCGAGTCGGCATATGCCAGGACTGCAGCGCCTGGTGACACGAAACGATGAGTTGCGCCGGTCGGTGCTCAAACGCCAACCAACGCTTTGCCTTCGCTGCCTTCCTCTTCGCCTTCCGGCGCATCCACACGAGTGTGTTCGATTAGTATTCGTCGATGAACCTACGGCGCGCCCCCCCAAGGTTGGCCCCGCCGCCTGTATATTTTGTCACGAGTGGCGGCTGCTCTGGCGGACACGAGGACACGAAGTGAAAACTCTGATTTGGGTCATGACTTCCACCTTTATCTCGGCGGTTCTCTCGACGAGTACACACGCGGCGAGCTACGAGATCCTATTCGAGGAAGGCGCTTTCAAGTACGGGCCGGCTTCGAGTCCGGACGACGTTGATAACAAGTATTTGGCGCGTGTCACGATACGAAGGGACGGATCAGTCCTGGCGAAGGACATGAGAGGGTCGACGCTTCCGGACGCGTGGGCGTTCTATCAACGCTGGAACGGCGAGCTTCGGCACGAAAGTCCGCCGAGCGACACGGATGTGAAAGCCATTTTCGACGACTTCGAGCAGCGTACGGCGACGCTGCGTGCCTCGGACCTGAAGCTCGGAGCAACGAAGCTCGCGGACTTAGCCGACATCGTGGATGTGCTCAATCGTGTCCCTGCGCTGAAAAGTGGTAAGTACCCATTTGCGATTGGGGTGCATAAGGGCGGTCTCTCGGTGCATGGTAAGCCCTACGTTCCGCGCCTACTCGGTGGCACTCTCGAAATGCCATACGACCCCGACGACCACGCTACAAAGGCGACAACAGTAGGTGGATTCATACGTTCGCTAAACAAGAACAACGCGCATGGCCAGCAGAATGTTGCAGCGGGCATCAATGTGCACGACGGCCGTAGGAGTCGTGACTACAAAGATTCCGAGGGGTGCCTAACCGTTCGACCGCAGGACTGGAAGACTTTCTACAGTGCCCTGCCTTCCCCGGAAGAGTGGGCAAAGAGTCAGCACGTGGGCGTCGTCAGAGTGAGTCGTGGCAGCCAGGCTACACCGGCTGCCCCGACAAACCTTTCAGTTCAGTGAACCCGTGAGCCAAGGCTCAGTTTCCGACGCATCCGCCTTCTAGCGGGCTTGTCCGACCTGCGGCTCTATTTGCGGAACCGGATCGATCTCGGAAGCCGTCGGTTATTTCGGAACCGCGACAAGGGGCACCCCAGAAATTATAAGGAGCACCGACAGCATTCGGCCAGATTGAGAGACTCCCTGCAGCCAGGGCGGTAGTAGCGTGGTAGCATTTTGTTGTGCCAAGGAGGTGCATCCGAATGGTTACGATATTCGTTTCAGCGCCAAGCTGACCGGGTAATGATTTGGAAGCAGAACGGCTCTACAAATCGAATCCTTGTCCGCCGCAAAGATTTCCTAGACGAAGATTTCGTGCGAAGCTCTCTTAAGCAGGCCGGATTAAACGGGCCAGAAATTGAGATGTTTGTTGTAAACAATAGACATCGCCCAAATTGAACAAAATCCGCCCGCTTCATCGAAGCCGCGAAAAAGCCAGGCGCGGATGCGATTATCTAGGGCGAGCCCGCGATTTCTAGTTTGATCAATTGTTTTAGTGTCGCGCCGCCGAACTCAGGCGCGGCGAAATCTGCGAACCTCGCCAAAAGCTCACCTCGCGCAAAATATTCGACCCTGGATACGCGTTCGGAATGCGTGCGCACGCCATCGTCTGACACATCCGTGATTTCGTCTTCGATTTCTTCCCCGCGACTTTGACCAACAAAAACGCCAGCGACGTACTGTACGTCCGTCTCGGTCACAATTAATGGTGCGCCGCTCATTCCCTTCGGCAGAGCAGAACTCGCCGCGATCGAGTTTTTGTCCCCATAGCTTACGTAGCCTTTCATTACTCGCAGCCGGATACCTGTTTTGCCCTCTTGATCGGTCACCAACATTGATTGCGGAATCGCATTCGTTTCCACGTCCTGACCCATGTCGATGGTAGCGAAGCGCGTTACGAAGCACGCGGAGGTCGGAATTGCGAGTCGGATGACGGCGATGTCCGAACCCGGTAGAACCACATTCCAAAGCAATTTGTGTGCGTTCATAGGTCTGGTGGGCGATGGTAGGGCTGCGCGCACTTCAATCCCATCTTCTAAATTCGTCACTACATGCGCGGCCGTCATCGCGAGTCCGCGCGTGCTCACAAAGAATCCCGTGCCTAATAGCCCAGTACGCCAAAAGCCTGTTGCGACTTCCTTGCCGCCTACTAGTGGAAACACGAGTCGTCGCACGTCAATCGACACTTGCTTGCTCTTCTCCATCTAAGTCAACGGGGCCGCCGCGGCTGGGGTATCAACACGCATTTGCCATTTCTTGCCTGTTTGCGAAAAGATGTAAATCGCGATCAGTGTTCCAATCGGAAAACCAAATATCATTAGGACCGCGATGATTCGCGATGTTGTTCGCCCCCATCGCTGGCCGAGTTTTGCTCCCCTGGCCGCGCACCAATGTAAGAAGGTTACCGAGGCGGCCTAAGCAGTGAAAGTCTCTCTTCTTAGCTCAGGCATTTTGTCCAAGTTGACGTGAAGCGCGACACGCATCGCCCTGAACCACACTGTCGGTTCGCTAGGCCGTCGGCGGCAATATGTTACATCGACAGGGAAGAAAAGGTTAATGGAATAAGTTACTGTCAATAGTCTTCGGCTTGCCGATGATGTAGGGTGAAAGTTAAAGTTGGGATCGCCGGCAGACAGGCCAGTTCAAAAATCACCATAGAAGGATTGGAATGCTGAAACTGATACGTGCGACGAGATCTTCCGTCGTCGTCGGCGTTGCTTACCTGATCGCCGCCACGGCTATCGCTGCACCACCGGTCTTACAGCGAGGCTATACCCCCGGCGTAATCAATGCGAATACCGCCGAAAGCGGTCTCACACCGGGGAATGTCACCGAAGCCACGTTCGGCCGCATTTTCAGTCTGCCGGTCGATGGCGGAATATACGCCCAGCCCTTGTACGTGCCCGGCGTTTCAATTCCCAACCAGGGAACGCACAACGTACTGTACGTGGCGACGATGAACGATTCCGTCTTCGCATTCGATGCGGACACGCCTGGAGCGCCGCTCTGGTCCGTTAACTATGCCACGCTCTCAGGAGCAACTCCGGTCCCCATCGTTAAATTCGTGAGCACTAATTCCCTCAATATTGCCGGACCGGTCGGTATTGAAGGTACCCCCGTTATTGATTCGACCACCCAGACGATGTATTTCGTCACCAACACGCTCGAATCCGGCAACGTCGTGTTTCGTCTACATGCAATCGATATCACCACCGGCGCCGAAAAGCTCGGCGGACCCGTCGTCATCAGCGGCACCTTTACCGCGGGCGGCAAGACAATCAACTTCATCCCAAGTGTTCAAAATCAGCGGGTGTCGCTCACGATTGCGAAAAACCAGGTCATTGTTGGCTTCGGTTCTCACGAGGATGTGTCCCAGTACTACGGATGGCTGATGGCTTATGACAAGACCTCACTCGTACAAACGGGTATCTTTAATCCCGCACCCACCGACGATCATGGTGGCGCCTTTTGGCAATCGGGTCGTCCTCCCGTTGTCGATGCATCCGGCTATGTTTATGTTTTCGTCGGCAACGCCTTTCTTGCGTCCGGGTCTAATTCGACTTGGGATGGCATCAATAATTTCACCGAAAGCGTGATCAAGCTCGATCCGGGCCAGGGTCTGAGGCTCCTTGACTATTTCACGCCCGCAAATTTCCAGACACTCGATGTCAATGATCTGGATTTGTCGAGTTCCGGACCGACGTTGATTCCCGGCACGAACACCTTGATCGGCGGCGGCAAGGATGGGGTGGTTTATTTGCTCAACACCCAAAACATGGGCCACTTACAGACCAACAACGCCGGCGCCGTCCAAAGCTTCCCGGGTGCGGCGGGAGAAATCCGCGGCGGCTTTGCCTATTGGGCACGCTCTACAGCTGCGGGTGGGCCCTTGGCGTTCAATTGGGCGGCCAATGACGCGCTCAAGGCATTCTCTTTCAACGGCACTGTCTTTGCGACCACGCCGGTCGCTAAATTCAAGCCGCCCATTAACTTGTACCCCGGCGGCGAGCTGACGCTGTCGTCAAACGGTGATGGCCAGGGTATCGTTTGGGCACTCATAAACGGCCAGGGCGGCGCCGACCATCGGGTCCCGCCCGGAATCCTGGTCGCCGTGAATGCCACCACACTCAGCCAGCTTTGGTCATCGACTACTAACGCAGCACGTGATGATTTCGGCCTGCTCGCGAAGTGGGTACCGCCGCTCGTGGTCAACGGCAAGGTGTATGTTGCGACCTCGTCCAACCAAGTGGTTGCCTACGGCGCGTTGCCAGCGACCAGCACCACTGTTACCGCATGGCCCTCGAGTCAGACCGCTTTAGGCGGCACGGCTACCGTGGTTGTGAGTGCGCTGTCCGCGGCCGGTGCGGCGCAAGCGGCGACTTGGAGCGTCGCCGGCTTGCCAGCCGGCGCCAACGGCAGTTTTGTCACAGACTCCCAAGGCCAGACGGTACTCCAAATTACTGCGGGCGCGACGACTGCCGCCGGTAATTACCCCTTGCTCGTCACGGCGACAGTCAATGGCACGCAGACCGCTCAGCCGGTGTATGTAAAAATAGGTGCCTCGAGCTTCAGCCCGGCCGTGGTGGCCGCTGCAGACAGTAGCGCCTCTAATAATCCCCCGTCTTACGCGATTGATGGCAACTCGGCGACATTTTGGAGTACGCAAACCGTTACCCCGAGCCCTGGTTACCCGCACGTGATTACGCTCGATTTAGGCGCCGTCCAATCGGTCAACGGCCTCTCATATCTGACGCGACAGGATAGCTGCAGCAACGGGATGATCCTGCAATATGAAGTCCATGTGAGCAGCGACAATTCGACCTACTCTGAAGTTACGGGCGGTTCCTTCGACTACGGTCCCACGTGGCATAATTTCAACTGTTCTGGCGCATCGTTCTTGTTGCCGAAACGCCAGAGTGTGTCTTTTCCGACGACCAGCGCCCGGTACGTTGAACTCGTGGCACTTGGTTCGGTCACCGATGTCGACCCCTGGGCAACGGCCGCCGAGGTGCAGGTATTCCAGGCGACTAATTCGCCAACTGCTGGTACGCCGATCGTGCCCTACGTGTCGGTAAACGGCACTTGGACGCAGACGGCGAGCGTCTCGGTCACTTCCGGCACAGCGGTGAATCTCGGCCCGCAGCCGCTAAGCGGTGGGTCATGGAGCTGGACGGGCCCCAACGGCTTCACCTCGACTGCGCGGGAGATCGAC
>Ga0073928_10003779_pt1 | contig 23368 bp, 28 predicted proteins | sample PaiPotPPA55metaG_FD_76969 | JGI IMG/M metagenome (GOLD analysis project Ga0073928, IMG submission 76969) | Iron sulfur acid spring bacterial and archeal communities from Banff, Canada, to study Microbial Dark Matter (Phase II) - Paint Pots PPA... ...
ACCTTCGAGGCGGCGGGCCCGTGCTTGGCGACGAGCCAGACTGCCACGGTCCAGATGTTCCGGTTAATGTGCATCGCTGGTTGAACGCGACTCTTGGGGCGAAGTTCCGGCGCGGAAAGCTACGCGCCGGCGACTTGCCGCAGAAGGGTTCTCGTCGCCTCGATGACGGATTGCCAAGCGTCGGCGGCAAGGTCGTCGCCGACCTCGACCGCGCGGGCCGCGCGCTCGCGGGCAAAGACGATCGCGGCCGGGCCGTATTTCTCGGTCAGGTTGCGGGCAATCTGGACGGCATCGGGCGCTTCGAGCACGGGCGATGAACGCCCGGGCACGCGAAGGAGTTGCACGCCGGCGGGGCTCTCCGGGGGCCGTAGGCGCGAAGTCGAAAGATCCCGGTCAATGGACATGTTCCCGCTCGCTCGGCTCCGCCTTGATGAGCTCGGCTGTGGCCCTGGCAATCCAGCACCACACGACATAGGTGAGTTCGTCGTCGCTCTTCCCATGCTTCTTGGCCTCGCGCGCCGCCACATCCGCTGCATCCTCGCCATGGCGCCGGACGAGCAACATGGCAGCTTCCCAGATCTGCCGTTCACTGGTCATCATCCTAGAAGATGAAGGCCGGCACCGCCCCGGGGGTTCCCGACACAGCCGCGCCGATCATCCTTCACTCGATGGCGGAACTTGCGGTCTGCTCCGGCAGCACTTCGACCTGCACGCGGGCCAAGCCCTGCTCGGTCATGCCGAGTTCCTCGGCGGCGCGGGTGGAGAGGTCGATCACGCGACCGTCGATATAGGGACCGCGGTCGTTGACGCGCACGGCAATGGAGCGCCCGTTCTCGAGGTTGGTCACCCGCGCCCAGGTGACGAGCGGCAGGGTGCGGTGCGCGGCGGTGAGCTTGTTCTCGTCGAACACCTCGCCGCTGGCGGTGAGCCGGCCCTGATGGCGGCCGCCATACCACGAGGCGATGCCGACCTGACGATATTCCGGAGCCGCTTCAGCCAGCACGGTGCCCGCGGCCACCGCCGGTTCGGACGAAGCATCGGCCACAGGTTCGGACGAAGCATTGGCCATAGAATTGACAGAATCTTGCTCAGGCTGGACCGAGACTATCCTACCAGTGGCGGAACTTTTGCCAATAAACCCAACCATGGCGATTACAAAAATCCAATAAACCCAGAACGCTAGCGGGTGTTTTCGCATCTCGCCTCATGCTCCTCTTGGGTTATTGGTTAATATTCTATGAAGACAACGGTTGAGACTAGCGCGACGTTCCCGCGAATGCAAACTAGTCAATAGGAGTACTGATGGTGGGTAGAGAGAAGCGGTTGCGCAGGCGAAGGGGTGGAGCGATTCCCAGCGCTACTTGGTCTCGGGCGGCACGGCGCGCGGCTTGCGGTCGGGGCCGATCGCGACGAAGGTGAAGAGGCCCTCCGTCACCTTGATGCGCTCGTTGCTGAAGCCGCGGCGCGCCCAGCTCTCGACGTGGACGGCAATCGAGGTGCGGCCGACCTTGACCACCTCGCCGAAGCAACTCACCTCATCGCCGACCAGGACCGGGCGATGGAAGGTCATGGCCGTGACAGCGACCGTGGCGACGCGCCCGCCGGCGCGCTGCGCGGCGACGGCGCCGCCGGCCAGATCCATCTGCGACAGTACCCAGCCGCCGAAAATGTCGCCATTGGGATTGGCGTCGGCCGGCATCGCCAGGGTGCGGATGGCGGGTTCCCGGGCGGGCGGGCTTTCTCGTTCGTCTGTTCCGTTCATGCGCGAATCCCGTTATGGTGACCGGAAGCCGCCTTAACCATATGTTGTTATTTGAGGCACTTCCTCCTACTGCATCTACAAGCTGCCGTCCATCCGTTCACATCCTGTTCCCCCGATATCGAGCGCCATGCCAGACCTTTTTGATCAACCCCCTGCGAAGGGCGGCAACAGCTACTCGGCCAAGGACATCGAGGTCCTCGAGGGCCTCGAACCGGTGCGCCGCCGCCCTGGCATGTATATCGGCGGCACCGACGAACCGGCTCTCCACCATCTCGTCTCCGAAGTGCTCGACAACGCCATGGACGAGGCGGTGGCCGGGCACGCCAGCCGGATCGAACTCGAACTGCACAAGGACGGCAGCGTCGTCGTGAAGGATAACGGCCGCGGCATCCCCGTCGACCCGCATCCTAAATTCCCCAAGAAATCGGCGCTCGAGATCATCCTGACGATGCTGCATTCGGGCGGCAAGTTCGGCGGCGACGCCTACAAGACCTCGGGCGGACTGCACGGCGTCGGCGTCTCCGTGGTGAACGCGCTCTCCGACCGGCTCTGGGTCGAGGTCGCCCGCGACAAGCGGCTGTGGACCCAGGAATACAGCCGCGGGAAGGCCAAGACCAAGCTCAAGAACGGCGGCGCGGTCTCGAACCGGCGCGGCACCACCTTGGGCTTCCACCCGGACCCGCAGATCTTCGGCGCGAGCCTCCATTTCAAGCCGGCGCTGCTCTACCGGCTCGCTCGTTCCAAGGCCTATCTCTTCCGCGGCGTCGAGATCCGCTGGTGGTGCGACCCGGACCTGCCGCGGCCCGATGACATCCCGCAGGAGGAGCGCCTCCACTTCCCCGGCGGCCTGGCCGACTATCTCGCCTCGATCGTCAACGGGCGCGAGCGGCTGACGCCGTTTCCCTTCATCGGCGAGCACGAATTCACCGAGGGCGGCCGCGTCGAATGGGCGATCGCCTGGCCGGCCGACCAGGAGGGCTTCGCCTCCTTCTACTGCAACACCATACCGACGCCCGAGGGCGGCACGCATGAGGCGGGCTTGCGCAGCGGCCTGACGCGCAGCCTCAAGGCCTATGGCGAGCTCACCAACAACCGGCGCGCCGCGCAGGTCACGGCGGAAGACATGATGACCGGCGCGGTGGTGCTGCTCTCGCTCTTCATCCAGAACCCGCAATTCCAGGGCCAGACCAAGGAGCGGCTAGCCTCGGCGGAGGCCGCGCGCCTGGTCGAGGGCGCGCTCAAGGATCATTTCGACCACTGGCTCTCGGGCGATCCCGAGGCGGCGCGGGCGCTCCTCGACACCGTCATCGAGCGCGCCGAGGAGCGGCAGCGCCGCCGCCTCCAGAAGGACCTCGACCGCAAGAGCGCCACGCGCAAGCTGCGCCTGCCCGGCAAGCTCGCGGATTGCTCGCGCGGCGGCGCCGTCGGCACCGAGATCTTCCTAGTCGAGGGCGATAGCGCCGGCGGCTCGGCCAAGCAGGCGCGCGATCGCGAGACGCAGGCGATCCTGCCGCTCCGCGGCAAGATCCTCAACGTCGCCTCGGCCAGCGCCGACAAGCTGCGCCAGAACCAGGAGATCAGCGATCTGCTGCTGGCGCTCGGCTGCGGCTCGGGCGAGCGCTTCGCCGAGGAGAAGCTGCGCTACGAGCGCGTCATCATCATGACCGACGCCGATGTCGACGGCGCGCACATTGCCTCGCTGCTGATGACCTTCTTCTTCCGCGAGACGCCGAAGCTGGTCTCGGGCGGCCGCCTCTTCCTCGCCGCGCCGCCGCTCTACCGCCTGCATCAGGGCGAGACCACGCTCTACGCGCGCGACGACGCGCACAAGGACGAGCTCCTGGGCACGAGCTTCAACGGCAAGGGCAAGATCGAGATCAGCCGCTTCAAGGGCCTCGGCGAGATGCCGGCGGTGCAGCTGCGCGAGACGACGATGAACCCGGAGAAGCGCACGCTGTTGCGCGTGACGCTGCCCGAGGAGGGCAAGCGCGACTTCAAGGCCACGGTGGCGCTGGTCGAGAGCCTGATGGGACGCAAGCCCGAGCTGCGCTACCAATTCATCCAGGAGCGCGCGCAATTCGCCAGGGATCTGGATGTGTGAAGCCCGAAAAAGGCGATGCCCAGACGCTCGTTTTACCCGCTGCTCCTTGCAGGGGGCGTCGCCCTTGGCGTCTCGGGTTGCGCGCCCGACAAATATTTCCGAGGGAGTACCCCGCACATTGGCCCGCCCTGAAAGAATTGTCGGGTGGTACGGAGTGCCCGTCGCTATCGGGGATATATGAATTGACCGGCGAAGCCGGTTATCCGCGGGACGCCGACCTGGGAAGCCAAATACCCTTCGAATCGGTGCTGAGCAGGCCCCCGGCCAAGGGACATCGAGATCATCTTCACCTCGCGCATGATCCGAAAGCAGGGCGGCTCGAGATGGCAATAGAGGGTCAAGGGCTGAGATGGTCATCTGCCGAACCGGCGCGGCAGGCCTTGCTCGTGTCGGCTCGGGTCGAATGTTTGAACGGCTGGATCGCTCTCCCTGCCCGGATCCGCAGTGGTGATGAAGGCAACGGCGAATCCGGCTCTAGCAAAGGTCAGGAGATTGTCCGCTTCGCCATGGCCAGCGACAATTCTCTAATCGTCCGGGACGATATCGATGAATGGACGACCTTTTTCCCCCTCATCGCCGTGCAGCACGTTCGCGGAACTTGGTGGTTCCATTTCGCGCGCATCGACTAGCTCGAAACTCCGTGTTGCCCACCGTCTCGAAGCTCAGAGGCTTAAGTTGAGGGGTCCCTGCCGAACAAGCGGCGCAGCTCGGTCTTGGCTCGGTCGAGCACCCGCTTGCGCTCCGCCGGGAGGTTGCGGCCGCCGCGGTTGAGATAGAAGTTCAGCATGGACATCGCCGACTGGAACGGGCCGGCCTTGCGCCGCTTGCTGCGTTCCGCCGACTGCTTCAGCGAGCGGGCGATGCGCTTGGGATCGCGCCAGGTGAAGACGCGGCTCTTCAGGTCGAGCGCATCGCTGTGTCGCGTGACTTCGCCCGACCAGTATCTCCGCTTGGTCTTGGCGGGAGCACGCTTGGCTTTCGCTGCCATCGGGCCGGTTCCTTGCCGCTAACCGACTGGGCGTCGGCGTCGAGGGCGTGCTCGGGGACGTGTCGCCACCGGACGTCCCCTGCCCGGCCGTCGCCTGGCCGACTTGCTCACGGATTTGGCTGGCGAGGTCTTGCGATTCTCCCGGCTCGGCTGCATCCGGTGAAAACGATGGCGGCGGGGCTATTCGTTCCACGGCTGTACCGTTTCTCACGCGGTAAGCCAGCGCCGCATCGCCGCATTGACCTCCGCGGGCCGCTCCAGCGTCGAGATGTGGCCGCAGCGCTCGATGGCGACGAAGCTCGCGCCGGGAATGAGGGACGCGATCTCGGCATTGAGCTCGTAAGGCGTCGCCTGGTCGTCGCGCCCGCACAACACCAGGGTCGGCACGCCGATGCGCTTCAGGTCCTCGCGCCCGTCGGGCCGGTTCATGATCGCCTGCTGCTGGCGCAGATAGCCGTCCTTGCCGATGCGCTCGGCCATGGCAAGGACGGCGCCGGTGATCGCCTCGTCCCGGAGATGGTCGGGATGGAGATAGACGGGTAGCATGCGCGGGGTAATGCCCCTGAATTGTCCTTTCTGCGCCAGCTCGATGAAGCCGCGGCGCTGTGCTGCGCGCTCCGGCGTGTCGGCGCGGGCGGAGGTGTCGAGCAGCGCCAACCGCGTCACCCGCTTGGGGGATTGGCGCATGATCTCCTGGGCCAGATATCCCCCCATCGACAAGCCCGCGAGGGCGAAGTGCGCCGGCGCCTCGGACAGCACGCGCCGCGCCATGGCCGCCAGCGAATCGTCACGCGAGAGATCGGCGACCCAGGGATCGGCGATGTCCGACAGGGCCGCGACTTGCGGCGCCCATAGCGCCGCGTCGCACAGCAGCCCGGGCAGCAGCACGAGCGGGATTTTTTCGGCCATTGGCGTTCTCTTGTGCGTTTGTTAACCACTTTCGTGACAGTAGAGGGTCCGGTTTGGCGGGCCAATCGGGTCCGCTCGACGCGAAATAATTTGACTTTCGTTCGCTCAACCCCAATTAAAGAGCGACACTGACAGTCACAAACGCAAGAGACAAAGTATCCTACTCGATGAGTTTTACTGATCTAGGCCTCTCTCCGGAGGTTCTTCAGGCGGTGGCCGACGCAGGCTACACGACGCCAACCCCGATCCAGGAACAGGCCATCCCTTATGTGTTGACCGGGCGCGACGTGCTCGGCTGCGCCCAAACCGGCACGGGAAAGACTGCCGGCTTCACCCTCCCGATGATCGACATTCTTGCCGCCGGCCGCGCTCGCGCGCGTATGCCGCGCTCGCTCATCCTGGAGCCCACGCGCGAGCTTGCCGCCCAGGTCTCGAACGCCTTCGAGACCTACGGCAAGCATCACAAGCTCAGCATGGCGCTGCTCATCGGCGGCGAAAGCTTCTCCGACCAGGAGCGCAAGCTCGACCGCGGCGTCGACGTCCTGATCGCCACGCCGGGTCGCCTGCTCGATCTCTTCGAGCGCGGCAAGATCCTGCTCTCGGACGTCAAGATCCTGGTGATCGACGAGGCCGACCGCATGCTCGACATGGGCTTCATCCCCGATGTCGAGCGCATCGTCGGATTCCTGCCGCGCATCCGCCAGACCCTCTTCTTCTCCGCGACGATGCCGCCGGAGATTCGCCGCCTCGCCGACGCCTTCCTGATGAATCCGAAGGAGATCTCGGTGGCGCCGCCCGCCTCGCCGGCAGCGCTGGTCACGCAGCATCTCGTCACCGTGGACCCCGACGACAAGCGCGAAGCGCTCCGGCGGCTCATCCTCAGCGAGGACGTCAAGAACGCGATCATCTTCTGCAACCGCAAGCGCGACGTCGACATCCTGCACCGCTCGCTGGCGCGCCACGGCCTCAACGTCGCGGCGCTGCACGGCGACATGCCGCAGTCGAAGCGCACCGAGACGCTCGAGCGCTTCAAGGATGGCGAGATCCGCCTCCTCGTCGCCAGCGACGTGGCGGCGCGCGGCCTCGACGTCCAGGGCATGTCGCATGTCTTCAATTTCGACGTGCCGATCCACGCCGAGGACTACGTTCATCGCATCGGCCGCACCGGCCGCGCCGGGCGCGAGGGCCGCGCCTTCACCATCGCGACGCCCGAGGACGGCCGCTTCGTCCAGGCGATCACCCGGCTGATCGGCAAGGACATCCCGGTCATCACCATCGACGGCATCGGCACGGCCGTGCTTTCCGAGGAGGAAGGGGACGCTCGGCGCCGCGGTCCGCGCGCACGTGGCCGAGGCGATGGCCGCAGCCGCCAGCCGCGCCGCGACGGGCGCCCGCCGCAGCGCGCGGCCGAAGAGCGAGCTGCCCCGCGACCATCGCCGCAGCCGCCGCGTGAGCCGCGCCAGGTGGCCGAAGAGCCTCCTGTCGCACGCCCGACGCCGCAGCCGTCGCATGGTGGGCCGCGCCAAGCGGCGGAAGAGCGCCCTGGCCCGCGCCCGGCGCGGCGTGAGCCGCGGCAACGGCAGCGGCATGCGCCGCCCCGCGAAGCGCTGCCGCCGATCACCATGGATCCCGACGGCAAGGTGATGCCGCTCCCGGCACGACGCGCGGGCGAGCCACAGCGCGAGCGCGATGACGATGGCCGCATCGTCGGCTTCGGCGATCATCTGCCCGCTTTCCTCGCCCGCTCGATCAAGGTGGCGCGCGGCTAGGGCCTTCCGAGCGTGAAGGGGCGCAACCCCGATGAAGACGATCTTCGTGATGGTGAAATGCGACCTCGGCAAGGCCTACAAGGTTGCCGAGGACGCCGTCGAGTCGGTCGAGGAGGTGTCGGAAGTCTATTCGGTTTCCGGCCAGTACGATCTGCTGATGAAGTGCTATCTGCCGCCCGAGAGGGATATCGGCCATTTCGTGGTGGAGCGGCTGCAGACGCTGCCGGGGATCAAGGACACCTTCACCATCATGGCCTACAAGGCCTTCTCCGAAGACAAATCCTATTGATCGACCGGCGCCGGGCGCCGGTCCTTGCGGATCGTCAGCGGCGGCGCGAGCTGCCGCTTCTCGATTGCCCTGGCCTTTCTCTCGAATGTTTCGGCCAGGCGCGCCAGCCTGATGCCGGATTCGCCGGCCTCCGCCAGACCGCGGAGCAGCTCGGCGCGGCTGCGCAGGAACGCCAGATCGGCGCCCTCACCCGTCGCCGCCACCTCGGACAAGAAGGTCAGCCCGACGTGCCGAGGCGCCGTCCAGGCAACGCGCGCGCTGCGCTTGCCGAAGCGCTTGCTGATGAACGTCATCACGTCGCCGGCGACAACCGGCTCGTCGAGCCTCAGCTTGGCGCCGCCCGAGGAGATATCGAAGACGATGCCGTCGAGGCGCCGCCCAGACGTGGTCTCGAGTTGCACCGACCAGACGCCGCTATGGCGCTCGTCGCGACGCTGCTCCACGGCGACAGCAGCAGCGCCGGCCGTGGCAGAGGGCATGTGGGGCGGTTGGCCATCGGGCGGAAGCATGTTTTTTGTCCTCCGGTTCTGGCTCAATATAACGCCATTCTATCAGCGCCCTGCGGATTTTTCCTAAAATTTTAAGCGAATTTCGCCGATCGCCCTTTGCTGCCGCCTAGGCGTCTCGCGCGAAGCGCGCGACCCTCACGATCTTGTTAATGCTCCCGTTCTATTCTCGTGACATGCGCACCCTTCTCGCCGAGGACAGGAAAATGAAGGCGCTCGCGATCCCGACGATCGGCTGCCTGAGTGTGCTCCTGGCTGCCTGCAGCTCGACTCCGCAACATCTCGCCAAGCCCGAGACCATCCCGGCCGAAGGCCCCTACACCCATGCCGCGTCGGGCATGAGCTTCCCAACCGCGGTCGGCGATTTCCGCCGCATCTCCTTGTTGCGCTATGACAGCGCGGCGCGCGACGTCAGCGCCGATTACTTCATGCCGGACCCCTCCGGCGGGATCGCCGCCACTGTGTTCGTCGATCCGGCGCCGCCGCTGGTGCCGGTCGGCTCGCCGGCCGATTTGCCGGCCGCCCGCGCGATCTCCTGCGAGAGCGAGGTCGACCGGCGCAAGCGCGAGATCTTGAACCTGCACCCGAGCGCGCAAGTGCTGCAGGAGCGGAGCGTCTCGCTGGTGCAGGGCGGAGCGCCGCATCGCGGCAAGGCGGCCGAGTTCGAATACGACGGCACCTTCGGCGGCCAGCGCCAGCCGGTCCATGCCGAGGTCTATCTCTTCTGCTATGTCGGCAAGGGCTGGGCGCTGGAATACCGCTTCACCACGCCCAAGACCTTCGACGCCGGCGGCCGGATCGCCGCCTTCATGAAGACCTTGCCCTGGACGGTCGCGGCCGGCTCCTAGCTCACGCCACGGGCTCGGCGTCGAGCCGCACCGCGACCCCCTCGAGCTCGCGCGCGGGCGCCGCGTAGCGGCGCATCACCAGCGGATCGTGGCCGGGCACGATGTGCCGCGGCGATGCGGCGAGCTGGCTGAGCCGCCGGTGCCCCTCCAGCATATCCGCGACGTTGTAGACGATCGGGAACGGCCGTCCCTGCTCCATATTGGCGTAGAGGTGGCTCGCATCGGAGGCGATCACCACCCAGCCGCGCCGGGTCCACACCCGCACCGACTGGATCCCCGCGGTGTGCCCGCCGATGCGGTGCACGCTGAGACCCGCCGCCAGCTCCTCGTCGCCGTCATGGAAGGCGACGCGTCCGGCGTAGAGGTGCCGCACCATCGCGGTGATGTCCTCGACGGCGAAGGCGTGGCGCATCGCCGGATGACACATGCAGCGCCCGGTGGCGAACGCCATCTCGCGATCCTGGATATGGAAGCGGGCGCGCGGGAAGGCGTCGAGCGTGCCGGCATGATCGTAATGCAGATGGGTGATGATCACGTCCTCGATCTGCTCCGGCGCGAGGCCCAGCGCCTTGACGCCGTCGGCCGGGCGGCGCAGCAATTGCCGCTGGCGCTGGCGCGCCGCCTCCGCGCCGAAGCCGGTGTCGATGACAAAGACGCGGTCCGAGCGCTGCGCCACCCAGACGAAATAGTCGAGCGGCGACGCCTCCTCATGCGGGTCGCCGTTGATGAAATTCTCCGCCGAACTGCGCTTGGCGTGATGCGCGTAGCGGATGGCGAAGAGGTTGAACGGCTCGATCTTGTCCGTCATGCGCGCGCCCTTCCCGCCCGCCGCTCCGGCGCCTTGAATTTCGGCATGACCTCCGCGGCAAAGAGCTCGAGCGAAGCGAGCGCCCGCTCGACGCCGTACCAGGGCGGGTAGTGCAGCATGATCGAGGCGGCGCCGGTCATGTCGCGCAAGCGCTGGATCTTCTCGACCACCGTCGCCGGCGAGCCGTGCAGGATGATGTCGCGCGAGAGCGTGTCGTAGTCGCGCCCGCTGCCGCCGGCGCTCGCCACCGTGCCGAGATAGCCCGAAGTGTGGCCGCTGGCGAAATGGCTCTGGTGGCGTAGGATGCCGGCCTCGCTCTCGGCGCGCGCCCTGGCATCGGTCTCGGCGACATAGACCCAGCGGGCGATGTCGACATGTCCGCGCGCCGGGTTGCCGCGCAAGTCCGCCGGCGTCTCCTCGAGCGCGGCGCGGTATTGCTTCACCTGCTTGGCCAGGCCCTCGAACGGCGTCCAGGTCGACAGCATGAGGCCGAACCCCATGCGCCCGGCGACCGCGATCGACCGCTCGGTCGCGCCGGCCAGGAAGACCGGCGGGTGCGGCGTCTGCAGCGCATGCGGGAAGAGCTCGTATTCATTGTCGACCTTGACCCGGAAATGCTTGCCGCGATGGTCGACGCGCTTGCTGCGGAGCAGCTCCATAAGCAGCGGCAGCGCCTCCTCCTGGATGTCGCGCCGCGCCTCGAAATCGACGCCGAAGCCGTCGAATTCGTATTGGCGATAGCCCGAGCCGAGGCCGAGGGTAAAGCGGCCATTGCTGAGGATGTCGACGAAGGCGGCATTCTCGGCGACGCGCAGGGGATTGGCGAGCGGCAGCGTCACCACCGCGGTGCCGATCCTGATGCGCTTGGTCAGCGCCGCGAGATATCCGGCGTAGACGAAGACATCCGGCATGATGCCGTACTGACTGCTGAAGTGATGCTCGGCGATCCACGCGGTGTCGAAACCGATCTCATCGGCGCGCAGGATCTCGCGCGTCACCCGGGCGTGCACGTCGCGATGCGGATAGGGCTCGATGTCCGTGTTGGCGTGGGACGTGAAGAGAATGCCGAATTCCATGCGTCCTCGCTCCTCCCCTTTGGGCTGGCCTTTCCGGCCTTGCCGCCTCTACCATCATCACACCCGGCTGCGGCCGAGCCAAGAGAAACCAAAAGGCGGTGGTGACTGATTTTGGATTGTAACAGATGCGCGCCGCGCTTGACGTAGCGGGGGATTCGGCTCACAACGCCCTATGCCTAAGCGCTCAAGTAAGCGACCGCGAGACCCCAACCAGCTTGGAAAGCTGGTGGTCGATCTCGCGACGGGCGAAAAACACGACGATGACCGGCAGGCTGAACCGGAGAAAAATCCGGCGGCGGTTGAACTCGGTCGCTTGGGAGGACTCAAGGGTGGCCGGGCGCGGGCTGAAAAGCTCTCGCCAAAACGGCGGTCTGATATCGCCCGACGAGCCGCCCAAGCGAGGTACGGCAAGAAGAGATAGGGGTTGCCGGTGGCGAGCGCCAGCAAGCCCGAATTTCCGCCGCTTCTGGCAGCGGGGCTTCACCCGCGGACATTGCCGGAAATTCGGCAGATGTGTGTAGCAAGCTTCCCTCTTTCGACCCGCCGCGATCCGATCATGCGGGCGCTGGAGGCTATGTGCACGGCGATTTCTGTCGCCCTCATCCGCGCCGAGGTTTGGGTGGATGGCAGTTTTTTAACCCAAAAGATCGAGCCTGATGATGTCGATCTTCTTGTAACGTTAGACGCGCAGTACGTGAACGGCACGCCTCAGCAGCAGGAAGTCATCAATCGGGTGGCAAGCCAAGGGTTCAATCTGCCGGTGCAATGCGATAGTTATTTGCACTTCAAATATCCGGAGGCCCATCCGCTCTATTGGACCTCAGAGTTCATGCGTGCGTATTGGATTCGGCAGTTCGGGTTCAGCAGGTCTGACCATCTCAAAGGGCTTGCGGTGATAAGGACACCCATCGCATGACCGCGCTCTTGGAGCTTCGTGACAAGCTGCAGGACACTCATGCGACGATTGAGGGCCTTCAGCGGGCACTCGCAGATCATCCCGATGACGCCGCATTGGCATTTACGGTGCGGTCGCTTGAAAGCCGTCAGCGTGTGCTCGAACAAGCTTTCCTTGCTGAGGCGAATGCGGACCATTTGGATGTCTGCAATTATCGACTTATTCCGGAAGGGTCCACGTGCTCAGTCGCGGCTATCAGCCGGGCGCTTGGATCGTTTCAAGACCTTGTGACTGTCGTATTCGATGCGATGAAAAACGGTCCCAAACTTCGCGCTCGTCCTAGCGCCGAAATAGTTGCCGGCTCAACGCTCGACTTCGGATATGCATATCCAGGCTCGCTTGGCTTCATGCTTACCATGCCAAATGAGCGTTTGCTTGTTGGTGAAAGTGAACTTGATCGAGCGGTAGTAGCGATCTTCGAGATGGCGAAAGCTGAGACACCGCAGCAATTAGCGACGCATGTTGCCGAGGTTGGAGTTGCCAGCATTCGTCGGCTGTACGCTTGGTCAAGCTCGCACGCTGAATATGGGCTGAGCGCCGCCATCAAGTGGCAACGCCAAGCGGACGAACGAGCGAGCGTAACCGTTCAAAAAGAAGAGCTGGCCCGGCTGCGGGAGATCATAGACGAAGCAAGTGAGGAAAAAGTGGAAGCCCACGAAATTATAGGGGAACTTACTGGCCTCGACGTTGGCGCCGGTAACTGGTTCAGGTTAAGCGTCCCGGGAGCCGAGGACGTAACTGGAAAGATTGCCGACACTTTCAATCGATCACAGTCGTACGAGATTCACGGAAGGTACTCTGCGAGCGTGCTCAAAAAGAGCAAAATCCACTATTCCACCGAACGCGAGGAAGAGTGGTGGGAGTTGAACGAACTGAGGCCGCCGCGGTGAAATGAACTTTGTGCTTGACCGACTAAGCATGGCGCGGTATATTCCTCGCCATGAACAAGCTCATCCGCTCCAAGCGCGCCCAAGTCCTTAATCTTCTGTGCGAAGGGAACTCGTGCCGCGCCACCGGTCGCCTTGCGGATGTATCGCTCAACACCGTCTACAAACTGTTGGAGGATGCGGGCGCTGCTTGCACCGCTTACCACGATGAGCATGTTCGCGGGGTGAAGGCTCGCCGCGTTCAATGCGACGAGATTTGGAGTTTCGTCTACAGCAAGCAGAAGAACGTGGCGACTGCGAAACGGCGGGATCGTGCCTATGGCGATGTCTGGACGTGGGTTGCGATTGATGCCGATAGCAAACTGGCCATCAGCTACCTCGTTGGCGGCCGGGACAGTGACTACGCCATCGCCTTAATGGACGATCTGCGCGAGCGCCTCGCCAATCGCGTTCAGCTCACCACCGATGGTCACAAGGCTTATCTAGAGGCCGTAGAGGGCGCGTTCGGCGATGATGTCGATTACGCTCAACTCGTGAAGCTCTATGGCGCCTCGCTGGAGTCGGAGAAGCGGTACAGCCCGGCCGAGTGCATCGGCGCGCGCAAAGATCGGATTACCGGCAGCCCCGACCGCAAGCATGTTTCCACGTCCTACGTGGAGCGCCAGAACCTCACCATGCGGATGCAGATGCGCCGCTTCACTAGGCTGACCAACGGGTTTTCGAAAAAGGTCGAGAACCATGCTCACGCCGTGGCGCTGCATTTCATGTTCTACAATTTTTGTCGCATCCATAAGACGCTGCGCGTCACGCCAGCGATGCAAGCCGGAATCGCCAACAAGCTTTGGACGGTCGAGGACATCGTGAGCCTGATCGAGCAAGGCGAGGCGCGCGAGACGCCAGATATGGGCGAACTGCTAGTCGGGTGACTGTTACAATTCAAAATGCGTCACTACCCAAAAGGCGGAGGAAACCTTGGACGAGCGCACCATCGGCTTCATCGGCGTCGGCAGGATGGGCCTGCCCATGGCATCACGGCTGATCGCCGCCGGGCATCACTTGGTCGCCTATGACGTGCAAGGTCAGGCGCTCAGCGCGATCGCGAACAAGGGGGCCGAGACGGTTGCCTCGCCCGCCGATGTGGCGTCGCGTGCCGAGATCGTGATGGTCAGCCTGCCGCGGCCGGAGATCGTGCGCGAGGTGGCGCTGGGCGAGCGCGGCGTCGCCGGCGGATCGAAGGTGCGACTCTTCGTCGATCTCTCCACCACCGGCCCGCGCACGGCGCAAGCCATCGCCGCCGAGCTCGCCACGCGCGACATCATCGCCATCGACGCGCCGGTGAGCGGCGGGGTCGCCGGCGCCACCAAGGGCACGCTCGCGGTGATGACCTCGGGCCCGAAGGCGGAGTGCGAGGCCCTGCGCCCGCTCCTCCAGGCGATCGGCAAGGTATTCTATATCGGCGCCGAGCCCGGCATGGGGCAAATGATGAAGCTCATCAACAATCTGCTCTCGGCCACCGCGACGGCGGCGACGTCGGAGGCGGTGGTGCTCGGCGTCAAGGCCGGGCTCGACCCGCACGTCATGATCGACGTGATCAACGCCGGCAGCGGCCGCACCACGGCGAGCGAGGACAAATTTCCGCGCGCCATCCTGCCGCGCAGCTTCGACTACGGCTTCGCGCTCGGGCTCATGTCGAAGGACGTGAATCTGTGCATCGCCGAGGCCGACGCGCTGCAGGTGCCGATGTGGATCGGCAACGCGGTGAAGCAGCTATGGCTCTATGGTCTCGGCCAGGGCGGACCCGACCAGGATTTCACCGAACTCATCAAGCATCTGGAGAAATGGGCCGGCGTCACCGTCGGCGGCAAGAAGCCCGCCGGCTGATCGCGTCCGCCCGTTCGCGTGATCAGCGCGTGCGCTGCGCGAGCTCCTCGCCCTGCTCCGCCAGCTCCTCGAAGGTGGCGCGCATGCTTTCCGGATCGCCCCAATCGTGGCCCACGGCCTGGGCGATGCCCTGCGGCGTATCCGGATAGCCCTCGCGCTCCTCGGAACCGACGGCATGGATCTGTCCGTTGCGCCGTTCGACCACGGCAAGCTTGCCGCGCCGTTGCACGAGCACATGCGAACCGCGCTGTTCGACGATCGACACTTCCGCCATCAGCCCCTCCTGACGAAGCATGCATTGGGGCAACATCGATCGTCGGGCGAGGTTCCACCGCCGCGACGCGTAGCGCGCAGCGCGCGATCAGGTGTCAAAAAACCATACTGCGGCGACGACGCGCCCTCAGCCGGCGGCGAGCAGATGGATGCTGAACATCGCGTCGGCGTCGGTCCAGTGGCGCAGCGGCCGGAAGCCGGAACGCGTCGCCAGGCGCTGGAATTCACCGACGGTATACTTGCAGGAATCCTCGGTGTGGATGCGCTCGCCCGCGGCGAAGCGGATGGCGCGGCCGGCGACGGTGACGATCTGGTCGGCAAGGCTCTTGATGTAGATCTCGATGCGCCCGCCGGCCGCATTGTAGAACGCCTCGTGCTCGAAGCGGTCGAGGTCGAAATCGGCGTCGAGCTCGCGATTGATCCGCTCCAGCAGATTGAGATTGAACGCGGCAGTGACGCCCGCCCGGTCGTTGTAGGCGGCGTCGAGCAGCGCCGGGTCCTTCTTCAGGTCGACGCCCACCAGCATCGCGCCAGCGCGGCCCAGCACCTGGCGACAGCCGGCGAGGAAATCGATCGCCTCTTCCGGCGTGAAATTGCCGATGGTCGAACCGGGGAAGAAGCCCAGGCGCCTTCCGTCGCCGCGCGCCGGCAATGCCGGCAAGCGCAGCGGCTGGAGATAATCGGCGCAGACCGCGACCACGGGAACGTCGGGAAACTCCGCCGCGACCGCACCGGCGGCATCGCGCAATTGCTCGCGCGAGATGTCGATCGCGACATAGGCGCCGGGATCCTCGAGCGTGTCGAGGAGCAAACGGACCTTGCGGCTCGCGCCGCTGCCGAATTCGATGAGCTGGGCGTGCCGGCCGGCCAGCGCGGCGATCTCCGCCGCGTTGTCCTCGAGGATCGCCATCTCCGTGCGCGTCAGGTAGTACTCGGGCAGCTCGCAAATCTCCTCGAAGAGCGCCGAGCCGCGTTCGTCATAGAGGAAACGGCAGGGCAGCGACTTGGATCGCCGCGACAGGCCCCACAGCACGGCCGAGCGGAAGCTCTCCTCCGCCGGAGCGAGGTCGTGAAACGCCGCCAGGGCGCCGCCGCGGCTCATGCATCCTCCGCCAGCCGGATTCCGCCGAACACCCAGCGCGATGCCGGCGGGAAGAAATTGCGATACGTCGGGCGCACGTGGCCCGGCGGCGTGACCGCCGCGCCGCCGCGCAGCACCATCTGGTTCGACATGAACTTTCCGTTGTACTCGCCGACCGCGCCGGCGAGCGGGTGAAAGCCGGGGTAGGAGATATAGGGGCTCGCCGTCCATTCCCAAGCGTCGCCGATCATCTGCTGCAGCCCGCCGCCATCAGGCGCCGGCTGCGGATGATAGAGGCCGCGATCCATCAGATTGCCGGCGGGCGAGAACTCTGCTTCGACCGCCGCCACCTCCCATTCCGCCTCCGTCGGCAGCCGCTTGCCGGACCAGCGCGCGAACGCGTCGGCCTCGTAAAAGCTGACATGGCAGACCGGCTCGGCCGGATCGACGGGGCGCCGCCCCGCCAGGGTGAAAACCGTCCAGCCGGCGGCGCTCGCGCCCTCCCGGCGCCAGTAGAGCGGCGCCGACCACCCCTCCTGCTGCACCAAGGCCCAGCCGTCGGAAAGCCAGAATTCGGGGCGGCGATAGCCCTGGTCGTCGATGAAGGCGAGGTATTCGCCGCAGGCGACGAGACGGTTCGCCAGCCGGAACGGCTCGAGCCAAACCTTGTGGCGCGGCTTCTCGTTGTCGAAAGCGAAACCGTCGCCGTCATAGCCGATCTGGCGCAGGCCGCCGGCGAAGCGCACCCAGGTCGGCGGCGCGCCGGGGCCGGCGTGCCGCGCGGCCGGCGCCGCATAAGCGGGCTGCAGCGGATTGAGGGACAGCACGTGCTTGATGTCCATCAGGATCAGCTCCTGGTGCTGCTCCTCATGGTTGAGGCCGAGCTCGATGAGCGGTGCCGCCTCAGTCCATGTGGCGGGGTCGAGGCTGGCGATGAGCTGCAGCATCGCCGCATCGACATGGGCGCGATAGCGCCCGATCTCAGCAATGCCGGGACGCGAGACAAGGCCGCGCTGCGGCCGCGGATGGCGCGCGCCCACCGCCTCGTAATAGGAATTGAAGAGATAGGCGTAATCCGGATCGAAGACGCGATAGCCGGGGAGGTGCGGCGCCAGCAGGAACGTCTCGAAGAACCAGCTGGTATGGGCGCGATGCCACTTGGTCGGGCTGACATCGGGCATCGATTGGACGGTCTGGTCCTCGGCCGAGAGCGGCTCGGCGAGGGCCTCGGTACGCCGGCGCGTCTCGGCATAGCGCCGGGCGAGCGGCGCACGGTCGCTATCGGCTGCCGCAAAGTTCCGCGAAATCGGCCTCATCCTTCGCTCCCCGTCTCCTTCGCGCCTTTGACGATGAACGGCGCTTCACCGGCAAAGTTGCCAAATCCGGCCCTTGCCGTGATACGGAGTTTCCCCGCTCACCTGCACGTTTCTGTCAGCAGTGATGGGGCATCGATCCGCCGCTCGGCCCACCCGGGAGAGAGTAGCGGGCCGACCCGCTCGCGCGAAGTGATAGATTGGTGAGGCTGGTGTGTCGCCGCTGGTTGCGCCCGCTGCCGGGATCAGGCGGCGCCCTCAAGCGTCTGGCGCACCTCGCTGGCGAGATCGTCGGCGCGGTAGGGCTTGTGGATGAGCTTGCCGTGCAATTTCTCGGCCGGGCGGCGCGACACATGCGCGAAGCCGGTGGCGTAGAGCACCTTGAGATTCGGCTGCAGGCGCTTGGCGCGATCTGCGAGCTCGAAGCCGTCGATGAGGCCGGGCATGACGATATCGGTGAACAGCAGGTCGAATTTCACCTGCTCGCCGAGTATCTGCAGAGCAACCTCGGCGTTGGGCACGGATAGAACCGAGAAGCCGCGATGGCGCAGCGAAGCGGAAACCAAGTCTCTGACATCGTCCTCATCCTCCACCACCAGGATGCTGTAGGTCATCCCCTGCTCCACCAATTGCTTCTCCTCGCCGCGACCACAGCACGGGAAGTGATCGTTGCTGGGGCGATAGCCTGCCAAGGTTACATGTCAATTTGCTTACTGCTCGATGCGCGGCACCAGCGGGAGAGTGAACAACAAATAATTGCCGACGAAAACAGATTTCTTCGAAGCATTCGAGGGTGTGGCTTTGGTAGCAAAATTGAACATCGCCGCCCCGCCTCCGCGCCCTTCGTCCCGAGAGGCGCCGCGCTCGCCTTGACGCCTCGGAACGAGTGTAGGACGCTCGCGGGGCAGCGAGGAGGCATGCCATGGCCTGGGAAACGATCGTCTTCGAGGCGAGCGAGGGAGTGGCCACGCTGACGCTGAGCCGCCCTGACCGGCTCAACAGCTTCAATGAGCGCATGCACGAGGAGGTCGCCGCGGTCCTCGGCACGGTCGAGAGCGATGGCGGCATTCGCGCGCTGCTCATCACCGGCGCGGGCCGCGGCTTCTGCGCCGGGCAGGACCTCAATTTGCGCGACGCCGGCGCCACGGGCGATTTCGATGCCGGCGCCGCGCTCGAGCGCTACTACAACCCGCTGATACGTCGGCTGCGGTCGCTTGCGAAGCCAATCGTCGCCGCCGTCAACGGCCCGGCTGCCGGGGCCGGCGCCAACATCGCGTTCGCCTGCGATATCGTCATCGCCGCGCGCCAAGCGAGCTTCCTGCAGGCCTTCTGCCGGCTCGGCCTGGTGCCCGATGCCGGCGGCACGTGGTTCCTGCCGCGGCTGGCGGGCTCGGCCCGCGCCATGGGCATGGCGATGCTGGGCGAACCGCTGCCGGCGGAAAAGGCCGCAGAATGGGGCCTCATCTGGAAGGTGGTCGAGGATGACAAGCTGATGGACGAGGCGCGCGGGCTCGCCCGCAAGCTGGCGCAGGGCCCGACCGTCGGCCTCGGCCTCATCAAGCAGGCGCTGAACCGCTCGCTCGAGAACGGCCTCGACGCGCAGCTCGATGTCGAGCGCGACCTGCAGCGCGTCGCCGCCCGGTCAGAGGACTTCCGCGAAGGCGTCGCCGCCTTTCTCGAGAAGCGGCCGGCCAGGTTCAACGGCCGCTGATGAGCGAGACGGAAGCGGAGCGCCTCGCGCAGGCGGTCGGGCACGCCATGTACGACGAGGACAACGCTTCCCGCGCGCTCGGCATGGTGCTGGAGGAGGTCCGCCCGGGGCAGGCGAAGATGCGCATGACCGTGCGCGACGACATGATCAACGGCCATGACATCTGCCATGGCGGGTTGATCTTCACCCTGGCCGACAGCGCGTTCGCCTTCGCCTGCAACGCGCGCAACCAGGTGACCGTCGCCGCCGGCGCGGAGATCCATTTCATCACCCCGGCCAGGAAAGGCGAGACTCTTGTCGCGGTCGCGCGCGAGCGCGCCAGCGCCGGGCGCAGCGGCATCTACGACATCGAGGTGACCGACAGCGCCTCCGGCCGCCTCATCGCCCTCTTCCGCGGCCGCTCGCACCGCATCGAGGGCAGCATCGTCGATGCCGGCAAGGCCGCGCCATGAGCGTCGCGCTGCCGCCGGTGCCGCCGCCCAAGCGCAGCGAGCTCGATGCGATCGAGATCGCCAGCCGCGATGAGATCGCTGCGCTGCAGCTGCAACGTCTCAAGGCGACGCTGCGCCACGCCTACGACAATGTCGCGCATTTCCGCGACCAGTGCCGCGCGCAGGGCGCCCATCCCGACGACGTTAAGGAGCTCGCCGACATCGCGAAGTTCCCCTTTACCACCAAGGAGGATCTGCGCCGGACCTATCCCTTCGGCATGTTCGCGGTGCCGCGCGAGAAGGTGCTGCGCGTCCACGCCTCGAGCGGCACCACCGGCAAGCCGACGGTCGTCGGCTATACCAGGCGCGACCTCGACACCTGGTCGGAGCTGGTGGCGCGCTCGATCCGCGCCTCGGGCGGACGCGCCGGCGATATCGTCCATGTCGCCTATGGCTACGGGCTCTTCACCGGCGGGCTCGGCGCGCATTACGGCGCGGAAAAGCTCGGCTGCACGGTCATTCCCGTCTCCGGCGGCATGACCGAGCGCCAGGTCCAGCTCATCCAAGACATGAAGCCCGACATCATCATGGTAACGCCTTCCTACATGCTGGCGATCGCCGACGAGTTCGAGCGCCAGGGGCTCGACCCGCGGGCCTCCTCGCTCAAGATCGGCATCCACGGCGCCGAGCCCTGGACCAACGCGCTGCGCCAGGAGATCGAGAGCCGCATGGCCATGCATGCCGTCGACATCTACGGCCTCTCCGAAGTGCTGGGGCCCGGCATCGCCAATGAATGCATCGAGACCAAGGACGGACTTCATCTTTGGGAGGACCATTTCTATCCCGAGGTGATCGATCCCGCGACTGGCGCCCCGTTGCCGGACGGCGCGGTCGGCGAGCTCGTCCTCACCACGCTCACCAAGGAAGCCCTGCCGGTCGTCCGCTACCGCACGCGCGACCTGACGCGGCTCCTGCCGGGCACGGCACGCTCGATGCGCCGCATGGAGAAGATCACCGGGCGCAGCGACGACATGCTCATCATCCGCGGCGTCAATCTCTTCCCGAGCCAGGTCGAGGAGCTGATCCTCAAGGAGCCGGCACTCTCCGGCCATTACGTGCTCGAGGTGAGCCGGCCCAAACATCTCGACGAGCTCAAGGTCGTGGCGGAGCTGCGGCCCGAGGCGACGCCCAACAGCGCCGCGACCGCCGCGCGCATCGCCGCCCAGCTGCAGCACGACATCAAGTCGCTGATCGGCGTCACCGCCAAGGTGGAGATCGCCGCGGTCGGCAAGGTCGAGCGCTCGATCGGCAAGGCGAAGCGGGTGATCGATCTCCGGCCGAAAGGGTGAGGCGAACGCACGTCGGACAACCGCGGTCATGCCGCCAATCCTGCTCAGACCTTTGAGCCTTTGCGGCCTTTACACGTCCTTTATGCAGCCCGCCTGAATTCCGTCTCGCATCTATACGCGCCGATGCCCTTTTAATCGTGGACGCGGCGGCATTGCGCCGCCGATCGATGCCCGGGAGGAGAGCATGCTCGACGCGGTGATGCTCGTGGCGGGCGTGGCGTTCTTCGCCGTCGCCATCGCCTATGTCGCAGCCTGCGACCGGATGTGAGGCGGCCATGCTGTTCGACTACATCCTCGGCTCGCTCGTGACGCTCGTGATCATGGCGTACCTCGTCTATGCCCTGATCCGGCCGGAGCGCTTCTAGGAGAGCACAATGACCATCAACGGATGGCTGCAGATCGCGCTGTTCTGCGCGATCGTCATCGCGCTCACCCGCCCGTTCGGCGGCTACATGACGCGCGTCTTCGCCGGCGAGCGGACGTTTCTCACACCGGTACTACGCCCGCTGGAACGCGGCATCTATCGCCTGTGCGGCGTCGACGAGACGGTGGAGCAGCATTGGCTGACCTATGCCGTCGCCATGCTGCTGTTCAGCCTGATCGGCTTCGTCACCCTTTATGCGCTGCAGCGGCTGCAAGGCGTCCTGCCGTTCAATCCGCAGGGCCAGGGGGCGATCGAGCCGAGCAGCGCCTTCAACACGTCGGTGAGCTTCGTCACCAACACCAACTGGCAGTCCTACGTGCCGGAAACCACGATGAGCTACCTCGTGCAGATGGCCGGGCTTACCGTGCACAATTTCGTCTCGGCGGCGACCGGCATCGCGCTGGCGCTGGCGTTGGTGCGCGGCTTTGCCCGGCGCGAGGCGAAGACCATCGGCAATTTCTGGGTCGATCTCACGCGCGGCACGCTCTACGTCCTGCTGCCGCTCTCGATAGTGCTCGCGCTGTTCTTCGTATGGCAGGGCATGCCGCAGAACCTCAACGCCTATGCCGACGCGACCACGCTCGAAGGCGCGAAGCAGACAATCGCGCAGGGGCCGGTCGCGTCCCAGGAAGTCATCAAGATCTTCGGCACGAATGGCGGCGGCTTCTTCAACGCCAACTCGGCGCATCCTTACGAGAACCCGACGCCGCTCACCAACTTCATTCAGCTCGTGCTGATCTTCTCGATCGGCGCGGGCCTCACCAACGTGCTCGGCCGCATGGTCAAGGACGAGCGCCAGGGCTGGGCCATCTTCGCCGCCATGGGCGTGCTGTTCCTGGCCGGCGTGACCACCGCTTATTGGGCCGAGGGCGCCGGCAATCCCGCCTTGGCGGCCTTCAATGTCGACAGCGCGCCGTCGGCACTGCAGGCCGGCGGCAACATGGAGGGCAAGGAGGTGCGTTTCGGCATCGCCGATTCCGCGCTCTTCGCCACCGTCACCACCGACACCTCCTGCGGCGCCGTCAACTCCATGCATGACAGCTTCACGCCCTTGGGCGGCATGGTGCCGCTGGTCGACATCGAGCTCGGCGAGGTCATCTTCGGCGGCGTCGGCTCGGGCCTTTATGGCATGCTCGCCTTCGCCATCGTCGCCATGTTCGTCGCCGGCCTCATGGTCGGCCGCACGCCCGAATATCTCGGCAAGAAGCTCGAGGCGAAGGAGGTCAAGATGACCATCCTGGCGCTGCTCAGCCTGCCGCTCTGCATGCTCGGCGGCACGGCGCTCGCCGCGGTCGTACCGGCCGGATTGGCGGGCATCGCCAATACCGGGCCGCACGGCTTCAGCGAGATGCTCTACGCCTATTCGTCGGCGACCGGGAACAACGGCAGCGCGTTCGCCGGCCTCTCTGCCAACACGCTCTTCTACAACACGACGCTCGCCTTCGCGATGCTGATGGGCCGCTTCATCTTCGTCATACCGCTGCTGGCCGTGGCGGGCTCGCTGGCGCAGAAGAAGCTGGTGGCGCCCTCGGCCGGCACGTTCCCGACACAGAGCCCGCTCTTCGTCGGCCTGCTCGTCGGCGTCGTCGTGATCATCGGCGGCCTGACCTACTTCCCGGCGATCTCGCTCGGGCCCGTGGTCGAGCAGGTCGCCCTCAATGCCAACACGCTTTATCCGGCGCCCTGAGCAGGACGATCCGTCCAAAGGACATGTTGCCATGACGAACCTATCCCCGACCGCCGCTGCCCCGCAGGCCCATCTCTTCAAGCGGCAGGCCGCGCCCTTGTCGCTGCTCGACGGCAAGCTCGTCCTGCCGGCGATCTGGGCCGCTTTCCGCAAGCTCGACCCGCGCACGCTCGCCCGCAACCCCGTCATGTTCGTGGTCGAGATCGTCTCGGCGCTGTGCACCATCTTCTTCCTGCGCGACCTCTTCGTCGGCGGCAAGGCCGTCATCGGGACGAGCCCGCTCTTCTCCGGGCAGATCACGGCCTGGCTGTGGTTCACCG
>Ga0073928_10003780_pt1 | contig 23368 bp, 21 predicted proteins | sample PaiPotPPA55metaG_FD_76969 | JGI IMG/M metagenome (GOLD analysis project Ga0073928, IMG submission 76969) | Iron sulfur acid spring bacterial and archeal communities from Banff, Canada, to study Microbial Dark Matter (Phase II) - Paint Pots PPA... ...
AGAATACTGAAAAGTTGTCCCGACGGCAGACGCAACTCGAGCAGATCCGCGGCGAAGCCGAAGCCGTGGATCAGCCCGAATACAATCGTCACCACAATTCGCAGCCGCGCGGCGTCCCGCAAGTGCCCCGAGAGCATCAGGTAATTCGCGGCAAACAGCCCGGCGCCCAGAAGTATCAGGCTTGGCAGCCCCCCGAAGCCCAAGAAGCTGCCCGCGGCCATCAGCAGCAGCATGCCGGCGAGGCCGCCGGCCACGATGCCGGGCCGGTGCGTGGCAACGGCGATATTCTCTGCTCCGATCGTGGCGATGGTCAGGGCTACCAGGGCATCGATGAATTCCGCGTGCGGGCGGATGATACCGGTGACCGCGAGCGCCAGCGTCGCGCTGTGGCCGATCGTAAATCCGGTCACGGCGAAAACGAGATCGCGCAGACGCCGAGAGATCAGCACCAGGCCGAGCAGGAACGACATGTGATCGATCCCGGTGAAGATATGCATGATGCCCATCTGCACATATCGCAGAAACCCGGCGTCGCGCATGCTCTCGTCATAACCCGACGTCGCGAAGGTCCGATTGTCCTTGGTGAAGAGTTGCTGAATCAGGCGGCCGTCGCTCGTTTGGATCTGCGCGAGCGAAACATGCGACGACACGAGGTCGAGGAAGGCCTCCGAATGCAGCGCGATGGGCTTGTCGCCGGGACAGTGGTAGCTCATCTCAAAGCGCCGAAACTGTGCCGACGCCGTCAGCGGCCTTGGGGGCGCGGTCAGAGAACACGCCTTGTCGTCGGTGCTCACGGTGAGGCGCTTCGAGAGATATTCCTCAATTCGCTCGTTGGGGGGCTGGGTCTCCCCGGGCTCATTGAGCCGCGCGGTCTCGATCAACGGTGCGGTAAACGAGAGGTGCACCTCCCGCGCCTCGATGCGCCAGTTCGAGTAGCTCGTGCTCTTGGTGTGGGCCGCGGCCGGGCCGGCCAGTCCCGCCAGAACCACGATTGCCGCCACCGCTCGCGCGGTGCGCGGCCTCATGGCGCGAACTCGGGGGCCGTGATGATGTCGGCGCGGCTGCGCAGGTAGGCGAGATTGGCGGAGCGCACCTTGACCTGTGCCTCCTTTTTCACGTCCGTCCACACCTGGCTGCTCGCCTCTTCAAAAGTCTGAGCAACGGGGAAGCGATGTTTGATCATGGCCATCAAATGCACGCCATCGCGCTCCTCGACCGGATCAGATACTTCCCCGTCATGCAGCGGCAACGTCGCCTGGTAGAGCGCATCGTCGAGCTTGGCGCGCAGGGCGAACTGGAAGATATCCCCCGTGTCCGCGTGCCCGGCGTCCATGAAACGCCCCGAATCGACCAGATTGAACTTTTTGATGACCGCGTCGAGCGTTTGGCCGCGGCGTAAGGCCGCGACAGCGGCCAGCGCTGCCGTATGCGCGGCTTCCGCCGGCTGCACCGCATCGATTTTCACCCGCAGGTCCCGCAGCTGCATCACGCCCTCGGTGGAATACTTGTCCTTGTGGTGCTCGTAGTAGGCTCGCAGCTCTTCGGGCGTGGGCTGCTGCGCCAGCACGTCCGCGGTGACCTCGAGCTCGACGCCGGCGACCAAGGCATTGCGCACGTCCGGATCGTAGCTCGGCAGGTCGATTTCAAGACCCCGTTGCACCATCAGTTCCTCGTTGATCATATCTTCGAGAACGGCGCGGCGCTGCTCGCGGGACGTCTTCGCAAACGGCAGTACAAATTGAGTCTGGGTCTGGGTCATGAAGTCGCTCCGCAGGATCTGGCGCTGATTCACCAGCGCGACGGCTTCAGGCGGAACGGCGTGCGAGCGCGTGCCTTTGGCGGTGAACAGTCCGTAGCCCGCCAGACCCAACCCGATCAGCGCCCCGCCCGCCAGCAGAGTCATGGAGCGGCGTACCGACGGTTTTGAAATATCAAAAATCTCTTCGTGCGGGGCCAAGAAGGCCTCCTGTGTTCAATGTCGGACTGCGCTGACGCGCGGCAGCGCCGAGGTGGCAACGAGGTAGAGAGCCAGTGCACGGATCTGCACGGGCGTCAGGACATTGACCCAGGCCGGGCACATGCCGTGCCGGCCGTTGACGATGGATTGATAGAGCGACTCTCGATCGCCGCCGTAGATCCATGCCGGTCCGGACAGCGCCGGCGTGCCGTAGTCGGTGACGCCCTTGGCGTCATTGGCGTGGCAGTCATAGCAGTTGCCTTTGCCAAAGTAGATGGAACGCCCTCGAAGCGCCGCTGATTTGTCGTGCGGCCGGTCCGCGAGGCTTTCCAAGTACTCGACGGCATCTCGCGCATCATCGGGCGCGATTTGACCCGTGCGCACGAGTGCCGGCATGTCGGTGATATTCCGCGACTTGGGATGGCCGGAGCGAATCCCATAGAGAATCGTGCGTTCAACGTCCACGGGATCATTGCCGTACATCCACACATTGCCGGCGAGATTAGGGACGCCGCGGGCCGCATCTCCCTCGAGCGCCGCCCCATGGCAGCCCTGGCAGTGCCGCTGGTATTGCGGCCGGCCGATGCGCATAGCCTCACTGAGGAGCGCCGGGCGTTTCAGGATCTGATCCGGTTCCGTGCGCAGCAGCTCGCCGGCAACATGCCGCCGATGGGTCCACGCCACGATGGCGAAGATGCCGAGGAGTACCAGCGCGAGCCCAGCCAGGCGCCGGTGGGTCATTGACGAAGCGCGATCGTCAACATAAATGAGGGATTTGATGCGGGATCATGCGTCGATCATAGCAATGCAGCGTACCTCGGGGCTATGCCGGTATCGAGCCTCGCCCCTACGCCGGCCACGTTTTCGCGCGGGTTCGGCGGAACTTGCCACGACCGGCGGCACACGGGAGAATCACGCTCCGTGGAGGTGAGAACTATGAGGCGCCTTTTCTGTTTTGCTCCGCTTTTACTGCTTGCCGCCGGGGTAGCGCACGCCGACAAGTATTCTGACACCGTTGCATTGTTCAAGAATGCCGGCGATAGCGCCGGGTTCTTTGGTACGAGCTATGCATACGCCGTGTTCCCGACTATCGGCGAAGCGGGCTTCATCGTGGGCGGCGCACACGGCAAAGGCCGCGTGTACGTTCAAGACAAGTACGTGGGCGACGCGACGGTGACGCAATTGAGCGCCGGCTTTCAAGCCGGCGGCAAAGCTTACAGCCAGATCATTTTCTTCCAGGACAAACGCGACCTCGATGCATTCGAATCAGGAACGTACGAATTCGATGCAGGCGTGAGCGCGGTGGCAATCACCGCGGGGGCCTCTGCCAGCGCGGGTACGACCGGAGCCACGTCCGGCGCCAGTGGAGGCGCGAAAGACGCGGCGGTGAACGGCGGGTATTGGAAAGGTGTAGCGGTCTTCACGATAGCGAAGGGTGGTCTCATGTATGCCGCGACCGTGGCCGGACAGAAGTTCAAATACACCCCGCGCGGCAGCGAGTAAGCGGGTTTTGCCGCCGGACCTGACGAGTTTCCGCGACGGCGCTTATGACGGTGCGGCGGCCAGCCGCGCCTTCTTGGCATCGAGCTCCTTGGCCCAATCCTCGTCGGCCGCCAGCTTGGCTGCGATGTCGATATCGGCGAATTGCATCACGCCCATATCTTCGTATGCCTTCTTGACCCTCGGACCCCACAAGCCGATGTCGCGAACCGTGGGCACGATGCGCGAGAAGAGCTGCGCGCGAAACAGGCGCTGGTTCTCGGAAATCATTGCCGCCTCGACGCACTTGTCGACCGGGAAGCCGATGTGCTCCCACATTTCCCGTGCATCGAAGCGGTCGCGCATCAGGTAGCAACCTTCGACGAGGAACTCCTCGCGCTCGCCGAGTTCCTGGGCGGTGAGATGCTTGTAGTAGTCGCGCAGCGCGATGCGTCCGAAGGCGACGTGGCGGGCTTCGTCCTGCATGACATAGGCGTTTATCGCCACCGACAAAGGGTTCTTGCTGTAGTCCCGCAACCGCTGGAACGCGGCCAGGGCCAGTCCCTCGATCAGCACCTGCATGCAGAGGTACACGAAGTCCCAGCGCGAATCGCTCAAGCCCTGTTCGAGCAGGGTCTTGAGCGGCGCAGTCATCGGGTACGCAAGCTCGAACTTCTCGTGCAGCAGGCGCGAGTAGCTCTCCACGTGACGAGCCTCGTCCATCACCTGCGTGGCGGCATAGAACTTAGCATCCATATCCGGGGCCATCTGCACGATTTTCGCAGTCGCGATCAGTGCGCCCTGCTCACCGTGCATCAGCTGAGAAATGTTCCAAGCCTGCGCGTGGTAGCGGACGCGGGCCTTCTCTTTGGGCGTGAGTTTCTCCCAAATCTCCGTGCCGTTGATCGAGATCATGCGATCGTCGAGCTGCATCGGATTCTCGGGATCGAGGTCGGTGCTCCAGTCGATGCGCGTGGCTTGGTCCCACTGGTCCTTCTTGGCCTTGCCGTACAACTTCAGCAATCGTTCTCGCGGCGCGTCGTATTCCCAGGCGAAATCGATCTCGCTTTGACCGTTGAAGCGCCAGCCGGTCTGTTCGACCGGTAGCTGATAGCGGTGCAGGGATGGCATGCGGAGCTCCTGTCCATTGGCTAGACCCGCAGTGTGAGGCTGCCGCGTACCCGTTTTCAATAGCATTGCACAAACAATCGCACACGATGGATCAGAACTTTGCCGTGAACGCCAAGAACAGCTGGCGACCGAACATATCGTACAGACTGTAAGTGTTGGCCGCGCCGCCGGAGACGAGCTCCGAGTTGAGCACCGGCGGATCCTTGTCGAGGATGTTGTTGGCGCCGGCGCGGATCTGCAGGATCTTGTTGATGTTCCAAGTCGCCTCCAGGTCCAGATAGTTGTAAGACGGGATTCTCGCATTGTAGAAGTCGTACGCGCCCCACGTCGAGAAATGCAGGGTGGGGTCCCCGCTGTTGTTGTCCTGCGAGACTGCGCCGATGTAACGCCAGGTGAGCGACGCCGCCACGTTCCAGGGTGTTTCCCAGGTCGTGCGGAATAGATGGTGCCAGCGCGGATTGACCGTTTGGCACGTAATTCCGAAGAGCCCGGCGCAGTCGTAAGTATGGGCTCCCGGCAACGGTGCGGTCTCGTTATGCAGCAAGTAGCTGCCGTTCAGCGCGAACGATATACCGCCGAAGCCCGGCGGCAGATCCAGCCGGTAGTTCAGCTGTGCGTCGATGCCGCTGTTTATCGCGGTGCCGAGGTTGTAGTTTTTCTGGACGACATAGCCGCCCGACGTGGTGCTGTTGCCGGTCAAACTCCCGGTGCTGGGCGAGCGCACGATCTGGCTGCAATAGGCCGGGTCGCCGGTGTTGGCGCAATTGGACAAAATCACGAGATACGGGATCACTCCGACTTCGTCCTTTATGTTGATGTGATAGTAGTCGAGGCTGCCCGTAAGGTGCGGAATCTGGCTGGGTGCGAAATTCACGCCGATCGTGTATGTATCGGCCTGTTCCGGCTTCAGGGCGGCATTGCCGCTCGTCTCCTGCGACAACTGGGTGGCCGTGCCCTGGGGAATGGAGCCGCTGTTGTATTGGGCGGCCGTCACGCCGGTGCGCTCACATTGAAGGAGGCTGAACGTGATGGGTGGGGCGCAGGGATCGTTGCCGATCACGGCCTGCCCGACGATCGGCGGGGTGAACAGCTCCGCGACGCTCGGTGCGCGGACCGCCCGATCGTACGAGGCTCGGAACCGATAATCCGCGATCGGTGCGTATTGCACCTCGAACTTATAGGTATTGGTCACGCCGGCCGTCGTGTAATCCGAACGGCGGTAGCCGGTATCGAACAGGAGCTCCTTGGCGCCCGGCTTATCCTGAACGAGAGGCGCTCGCAGCTCGATGAATTCCTCCTTGACTGAGATACTGTTGTCGATCGGCGCCACGGCGCTGCCGAATCCGGCCAGCAAGCCGCTCTCCTCGGCGGAGTCCGGCTGCAAAAATTCATGATCATTCCGATGCTCGAATCCGATGTTCACGCCGACGCCCTCGGTCGCGAGCGGAGACGTGATGCCATAGTTGCCCAGTTTTCCGGTGACGTCGGCATGCAGCGTTCGCAACGTCGAGGATCCTTGCGCGGTGCCCAACTGATACAGGTAATTGAGCGCCGCCTGGGTCACGCCGCCATCCGAGAAGATGTTGTACGGAACGCATCCTCGAGCGTTGGTGTTGATGCACGTTGGGTTCGCCGCACTGCCCGTCACTAGGAGAGCGTTGCCTATGCCCTCGTAACTCAAGTACTTTTGGTTGGAGTCGGTAAACTTAGTGTAAAAGTACTGTCCATACACGTCATAGCTCCACGCGTCCGCGAAATTGCCCTTGGCGCCGAAAACGGCACGATAGTTGGTATGCTGAAAATCGACGAAGCGGTCGCCGCCCTCGATGTTGCGGCGGCCGATCCTCATTCGTACCGTAGCCGACCCCGGGTTTGCGGTGTCGGCCGCAATCTGCGCCGGCGTGCAGAGGACCCCCTGCTGCTGGGGGCTCAACAAGGGGTTGCTGCAATTGACGTAATAATCGCCCGCTCCAGTCGAATCGAGCGGATTGCTGTCCTTGAACAAGGCCGCAGGCGCGGTTTGCTGGTGCGTCCTGTCGTCCATGAAAAAGAACTCGGCATACGGTTGGAAAGCGTCAGTGATCTCCTGGTGTACCATGAAGGCCGCGTTGTAGCGCTCGTTTTGGCGGGTCATGGAGATGAAGGCCTGGGAGTTGTAGTCCGCCGGGGGCGTCGTCGCAACCGACCCGCGAGGCACGAAGCTATGTCCGTACACGCTATACACGTTGCCTGCGCTGGGACCGGCCGTCGGTTGGAACCAGTTCGAATTTGACGACCCGCCGCAGGCCGTGCCGATGATATTGCCGTTGGCGTCGGTCGGGGGAAATGGGACGCCCAATTGACAGGCGCCGTAATCGCGTTGACTGCTCTCGACCGGATCGGCGTGCCGGTAGCTCAGGTAGGCGGTGATATTTCCTTTGCCGTCCGCGAAATTCGTGCCCATCAGCATGTCGAAGGTGCGGTTACGCCCGTCCTTGGCCGTGCCCGTGGGCGGCGCGCCGCCAAACTGCCGCACCAAGCCCTGAACGAACGTGTTGCCGTTGTCGTGCCAGTTCTCACCCACTTGGCCGTCCACTTGGAAGCCTTCGAAGTTTCGCTTCATGATGAAGTTGACGACGCCGGCGATGGCGTCCGAACCGTAGGCCGCGGATGCACCTCCCGTCACGACTTCGATGCGCTCGACGAGGCCCGCCGGAATTTGATCGAGGTCGGGGGCGGGCTCCGCGATGGCCGTGTTCGGAGAACCCACCCCTAGCCGGCGGCCGTCGACGAGCACCAGCGTGCGGGCGGGACCCAAGCCCCGCAAGTCCGCGGTGGCGACGCCGCCGGGGGTAGTCAAGCCGGATGTGCCGTTGCCGAGATCCTGGCCCAGATCGTTGGTAAAGATTTGCGGAAGTTGGCTGATGATATCGGTGATATCGGTCTTTCCGGACACCTGAATGGATTTCGACGAGATGACCTGTATCGGGCTCGTGCTCACTTCATTCGGAGAGGCGATGCGCGAACCGGTGACGATGATCTCCTGAAGAGGTTGAGTTTCCGCCTCCGTAGCATTCTCGCGTTGCGCGGAGGCCGGCACTGCCTGAGCCAGCAGCAGTCTCTCGGACACATTCGTCGCCGCCGCCCTGCCGGACGAACCCGCGACAATCGTATCGCCACCGGACGTTTGCAGCGATACGCCGGCCCCCTTCGAGAGGGAAGGGACGCTCAGTGGAACGACTGTCACCGTGTTCGCGTCCAGATAACGGTAGGTGAGGCCCGTGCCCTTGAGCAGCTGGTCGAACGCCTCGTCAGCCGTGATATCTCCGATCGCGCCGCGCGTCCGCACTTCGCGAACGGTATTCGACAAATAGAGAACCTGCAGTCCGCGGCTTTGCGCGAGTTCCTTGAGCGCAGGTCCGAGACCTTGCGCCGCGATGTGAGTGGGTTTTCGGATAGAGGCGTTCGCATCATCGGCCGTGGCCAGGCTGACGATGGAAAGACAAATAGCCGTCGCGACGACCGCCATACGCATATACGCTCCCATGCCTCTTGAGAGGCTTTTCTTGCCGGCCGGCCAAGGTAGCCGCCAGCTCTGATGACAGTAGAGCGTCGTCACGTCCAAAATGGGTATGGTCAGTTTGCTTCGCGGCGAATGACGCGAACTTGGTTCTCCGTTTCGATGACCTGAATCGATGACTGGCTGCGCAGGAAATTAATGAGCGATGCGGGATCGGTTGACGAGTAGACGCCGCTGATCTTGACCTGCTGTAGTTTGCGGTCGTCAATGGTCAGCGGCCGTCGGTTGTACCGGTTGAATTCTTCGGCGACGTCGCGCAGAGGCGTCTCTTCGAATATCAGCCGTTTCTGCACCCAGGCCGTGGCGACGACAGTGTCGGTCCGCCTTGGCTTTGTCACTGTATGCGGCAGGACGGTGAGCTGCTCGCCCGCAGACAGAACGATGCTCGTGGCGCCTGTGCCTTCGGATCCCTCGTAGGTCTCAACCCGGCCTTCGACGACGGTCACGACCGTTGCGTTCTCCTTCCGGTAGACATCGAATTCAGTCCCGACTGCGCGTACTTCAGCATCACCCGCGCGCACCACAAAGGGCCGCTGGGTATCCTTCGCAACACGAAACAATGCCTGGCCTTCGAGCAGGGTCACATCGCGCCGATGGTCAGTGAGACGAACTTGAATTCTCGATCGCGCATTGAGCTCGACCGTCGATCCATCCATGAGCTGGATGGTGCGCTGCTCGCCGATTCCGGTGGCGTAGGAACTGCCGAAATTAATGACGCCCCAGAATCGAATCGTGATGGAAGCAAGTAGCGCAAGAACCGCAACGGCCAGCACGGCTCGCCGCGGCGTGTACCGCAACATACGCGGGTCCGCGGGAGTCCGGACATGCGGGAGACCGGGGCTACCGGGTGCGAGCGCAATGACGTCGGCTTCGTTTCGGGCCCGCGCGATCAGGGACGCGACATCGATCTTGCCTTCGGGGTCAGACGTGGGAAGTTCGGCCCACACACCGGAGACCTCGAGGTACGCTTGGATATGTTCCGGTGATCGGCGCAGCCACTCGAGGAAATGTTGGCGCGCCTCATCGTTCATGTCGCCGGCACGAAACTCGATAAACCACGCCGACGCCTCGGCAACGATCGCGGGATGAGGTTTACCGGTCGAGGGGCCGATCTTCATGGCGTCGTGGCCCTCTCGGCCGCCCGCTGATTTCGGCAGTATTCGACTGCGCGCGCCAGGTATTTCTTTGCGGTTTCCCGCGATACGCCAAGTTCATCGCCGACTTCCTGGACGGAATAGCCTGCAATTCGGTGTAGAACGAGTGCGGTCGCCACGCGCGCAGGCAGACGCGCTAGGATCCGTTCGAGTTCATCGAGCCGCTGGGCGTGGGCGACCTGATCGGGCGGGTCTTCGCTCGAGGGGGCTCTCAGTTGCGAGAATACGTCCGCAATATCGACCGAAACGGGCTCGCTCGAGCGCCGCACCGCGTGCTGGTGAATGACGTGGCTGGCGATGGTAAAAAGATAGGCTTCGGGGCTGCGAATGCTCTCGTAGCCCTCGACGCGCAATAAGCGCAGGAAAACCTCTTGAGCCAAGTCAGGGACATCGGAGGCATTGCGCAGGCGTACGGACAGAAAGCGGCGTAGCCGCCGCCCATACCGGGCGGCGATGCCCGCGACGAAGCTGCGATTGTCAGGTACCCCCACGCCAAAACCACCCATTTGAGGTTCCTTGGTATTAGAGCGCTTTGGGGAGGAAAGTGGGGATACCCTCTGCCGCTTTTCTCCGACCGTCGCCAAACGGGGCTGCCGACGCCGCTCCGGCTGCCCAAGGGACCACCGCGGATCGTTTGATCAAGAAAGTCTTCATGTTTTCCGATACTTACGGCCGACGCACCAATAAATGCCCTCGCCTATGTGAGGCTGCCCCGGTCGCCAGCCGCGATCGAGTGCTCTAGGATGCAATCATGAATGGTGCCGAGATCATTTTGAGGACTCTCGCCGACAACGGCGTCGAGGCCTGCTTTTCCAACCCGGGCACCAGCGAGATGCAGCTGGTCGCGGCCTTTGATCATGAACCGAGGGTACGGCCGGTACTTTGTCTGTACGAGGGTGTGGCCACGGGCGCTGCAGATGGCTATGCCAGAATCGCAGGCAAGCCGGCGGCAACCTTGCTGCACCTTGGAGCCGGATTGTCCAACGGGTCGGCGAATCTTCACAATGCGCGGCGGGCTTGCTCGCCCGTCGTCAACATCGTGGGTGATCATGCGACCTATCATCGTTCTCTGGATGCGCCCCTGAGTTCTGATATTGCCGCGCTCGCGGGACCTGTCTCCGTTTGGGTGGCGACCGCCGAGACCGCGCGAGATGCGGTCGCCTTGACCTCCGAAGCTGTGCGGCAAAGCAAGGTTGGTGCGGGCGGGCCGGCAACGTTGATCCTGCCTGCAGACTGTGCGTGGTCCGAGTGCGGCGACACAGGTCCAGTGCTTGCTGCCCCGGTCCGTTCCCGTCCCGATTCCGCACGCATTGCGGCCGTCGCGAAGGCGCTGAAGGCCGCCAAGAAGCCAACCCTTCTCATGGGATCGAGGGCGATCACCGAAGAAGGGCTCATTGCCGGCGGGCGCCTCGCAAGCGCCGGCGTGCGCGTGATCATCGACACGTTCGTCGCCCGTCAGCCCCGCGGCGCCGGCCGCTTTGCGCCCCAACGAATGGAGTACTTCGGCGAGAAGGCGCTGGCCGGCTTGCAGGGTGTCGATCTGATGATTCTCGCTTCGACGAAGAAGCCCGTCGCGTTCTTCGCCTACCCAGGAATGCCGAGTGTGTTGGTGCCGGAAGGATGCGCTGTCGAGACTCTGGCGCTGCCTGAAGAGGATGGTGAATATGCGCTTCGGGCTCTCGCAGATGCCGTCGCGGCATCCGAGTCACCGAGAGTCGTTGAACTCAAAATCGGCGATTCGGCCCCCACGGGGAGTCTGAGCCCGGCCGCTATCGGCGCCTCCATCGCAAGGCACATGCCCGACAACGCAATCGTGTCAGAAGACGCGGTGACATCCGGGCTCCCCATCTATGCGCAGACCTATGCGGCCCGCGCGCACGACTGGCTCTTTCTTACGGGAGGTGCCATCGGTCAGGGAATACCGGCCGCAATCGGCGCCGCGATCGCGCAGCCGCGGCGCAAAGTGCTGTGTCTAACCGGCGATGGAGCGGCGGCCTACACGGTGCAGGGGCTTTGGACTCTGGTCCGGGAAAACCTGGACGTTACCGTCGTCGTCTTTGCCAACCGTGCGTATCGCATCTTGAATATGGAACTGGCCCGTACACAATCCGGTGCCGCAGGCCGCCGAGGCCGCAGCCTCCTTGCTCTCACCGATCCGACCCTGGATTGGGTGGCGATCGCCTCAGGGTTTGGGATGGCGGCGGTGCGCTGCGAGACTGCGGAATCGTTCGACTCCGTGTTCGCGCGGTCGATGGCAGAGGCGGGTCCGAGCTTTATCGAAGCGGTGATCGAATGACACCCCACCCTCACGTCAAGGTTTTGCCAACTCGACGATGTCCGATACGTCCAGAATTTGTTTGGGATAGCCTTTGCCGGCAGCATTGATCATGGCGAGTCCCACTTCCTGCAAAGTACAAAAGCCCGCAGGGTAGAGCGCCCTGCCAATGGGATAGATCCAGGCAATATACTTGTAGAAGCGCTTTACGTTTTTCTGGCCCGGGGTGGCCTTCATGAAGCCGGGGCGGAACATATAGGCCTGTTTGAACAGCCGCATCAAGGCATTTTCGGTCGCGCCCTTTACGCGCGCCCAGGCAGTGCGTCCGCGTTCACTGCTGTCGGTACCCGCACCCGTCACATAGCAAAAGGTCATCTCTGGATTCATTTTCGCCAATAGCTGCGCCACGCTCAACGTGAGGCCGTACGTAATGTGCGTATATTCCTCCTTGCTCATGCCGACGGACGATACGCCCAGACAAAAGAAACAAGCGTTGAATCCGATCAATCGCTGCTCTATGGATGCCAGGTTGAAAAAATCGGCATGAATGATTTCGCGCAATTTCGGGTGCGACACTCCTCCCGGCCTTCGATTGATGACCAAAACCTGTTCTACATCGGGATGGTTCAGGCACTCGAGCAGGACACCCTCCCCGACCATCCCCGTCGCTCCGGTTATGATTGCTTTGGTTTTCATGGTCTCGCGTCGCACTCAGAATCGATACATGACGAACGCGCCGTAAATCCTCTGAGTCTTGTCGGTGGTCACGGGGCTATTTGCGGCGTCTCCTTGCAGCCTTCCATAGCTCACGTGTGCTCCAAGCGACCAATGATCCGTCAGCATGTACGCGGCGCCCGCGGACCCGCCCACTGTGTTGATCCCGCTTTTCGCCCGATACGGCGCAATCCCGGCGATCTCGCTTTGAGCGGCGCTGATGCCGAAGAAAGTCTGCGCGTACTGGTTGTTGGCCCAGGTCATCTCCGGTCCGATGGATAACGTCAGACGCTGCGTCGCATGGTACTTCGCCTCGACGGCGAGCGATGCCAACACGCCTTCGTGGTGCGCTACGGCGTCGGAAACGGATCCGTGAATCGACAGCCAGTCTATCGTATAGCCGGCAAAAATGCCTGCACGCGCGGTTCCGGGAATATCACCCCAGCCGCGGAGAATGGGATCGTCGGCCGCCCGTCGCGGTTTACGGGCGTCTCCGCCAATGTCGAGACCGATCGCCCAATGTTCGGTATGCAGGAGATACGCGCCGGCTCCGGCCGGTGCTCCGCTGCCGGGGACTGCGCCGAGGAAAAAACGGCCGAAGCTCACGCTCGCGAGAGGAAGGCCGCGCGTGAAATCGTAGCGGCTTCCAGGATATCGCGGCCCATTGACCACGCCGCCGCCCAATGCGAATTTCCATTTGTCGCTGAACGGGTCGGGGACGCCGGACTCGTCCTCTACTTGCGCGGCGGCGGAGGGTACATTGCCGGCGTCGACGCTGGTCTGCGCTGCGGCGGGCCGCACACTGGCGCCCACCATGGCCAACTTCAAGATCAACCCGAGCGCCATGCTCATCGCCGAGCGGCGACCGTGTTGGGGCTTTGGTTGCAGAGCGCAGCGCGACTCGGGACTTTTCTCATACCCAGGCAAGCGAAAATCATTCATCTGGTCGGCTCCATTGACAACATTCGGTGATTACAGCGTCAGTGCGAAAGCACCCGGTCATCCTAGGAGACCAAGACTTACTGCTCGCTTACCGAAGGCATTCTTTCTGCGCACCCGTCAGGCGTTCGGATTTTTTTTGCCGTGCAGTGTCTGGTAAGTCGCCCGTAAGGGTTCGACGCTAATATGGTCTGTTCTTGGAATTCACCACTGGGTGCGGTCTACAATGCGCAATTCCGCTGATCCCCGGTTTCCAGACGCATTGACATGAACCGAATCGCATTAGTCGAGGACCACCAGCGCTTGTCGGCGCTTTTGTGCAAAGCACTACTCAGCGCCGGCATCGAGACTGACATTTTCGACCGGATGGACCCGGCGTCGCTTGCCGTCCGAGACAACGCGTACGCGGTGCTCGTCATCGACCGTGGTTTGCCCGACGGCGATGGACTTGATCTCGTGCGGCGACTGCGCGCCGCCGCGATTCGAACGCCCTGCCTGATGCTGACGGCTCGAGACGCCTTGCATGATCGGGTAGAAGGACTCGAATCGGGTGCCGACGACTATTTGACCAAGCCGTTTTCCATGGATGAATTCGTGGCGCGCGTCCGTGCATTGATGCGCCGTCCGCCATCCCTGCATAGCCTGACTCCCGAATTCGGCGACATCAGTATTCGGCCGACAGAAGGATGCATGACCTGTGGAACAGACACAGTGACGCTGGCGCCGGCCGAATTGCAGATCATGGTCGTTCTGATTCGAGCCGACGGTACGACGGTGCGGCGCTCAGCCCTCGAGGTAGCGGCATGGGGCTTAAGCGAAGCCGTCACACCGAATGCACTCGATGTCGCAATGCACCGACTCAAAAGAAAACTGACGGCGATCAACTCCGCCCTGCAGATCGTCAACGCCCGAGGGTATGGCTATGCGCTTCGTTTCCTTCCGCTGGCTACATAGCTTGGCTGCCAAGTTGCTGTGCACCTATGTGGCGGCGCTGATGCTCACGATGTGCTTCACTGCGTTTCCCCTATGGTTCAGTTTTAGTCAGGATGTCAGCGTGGCGACCCAAGCACAATTGGCAAGGACCGCCGATCTGCTCCACAGAAGCCTCCGGTTCGATTCGGCCGCAGTCCCGGCCGCCGTTGTGTTTCCCCCTGATTTGTCATGGGTGTCAGGGGTGTATCACGACTTCCCCGCCGATCTGAAATATCGAGTTCTCGACGTCTCCGGCGGCGTAGTCATCAGTTCCGACCATGACGCCGTCGCGCTCGCTCCCTCCGGTCAGCCGTTCGATTCGGCGCTACGCTCGTTCACGCTCAGCTCGGGCGGCGTGCCGATGCACGTAAGAACGGAACCGATGGTGCATGGCGCGAAGACTTACTACATCCAGGTCGCGATTACCGAGCGGCTGGCGACGCTCGCCCGGTCACTCTTTTCGCACTTGGTGCTCAGCGATATGCTGCGCTTCGCGCTTGCTTCGATAGTGCTGGTCAGCGTCGCCGTCTATTTCACACTGCGTAAGGTATTGACGCCCCTGCGCGAAACCTCCGCCGCGGCCGCGCGCATCGACGCACACAATATATCGAAGCGGCTGTCGACGCGGCAGCTTCCGAGTGAATTCCTTCCGGTTGTCGATGCGTTCAATCTCACGCTCGACCGGTTGGAGAAAGGGTATATCGTGCAAAGGGCATTCCTTGCCGGCGCCGCCCATGAATTGAAGACTCCCCTAGCCCTGATCCGCGCGCAAATCGACTTGGATGGCACCACCGACCGGGAGGCTCTGCTTCGCGATCTTGACCTCATGGCGCGCCAGGTCAATCAGCTTTTGCATTTGGCCGAAGCAAGCGAAACTCAGAACTACGTATTCGAATTGGTTGACGTGGCCGCCGTTGCGGAAGATGTCGTCGATTATCTGAGGCGCCTGGCGGAAATACGCGAGGTGTATGTGGACATTCGCTGTGCCCCGGGAATCCCTTCCTTGCGGGCGGACAGAGGAGCATTGTTCATGCTCCTCAAGAACCTGGTGGAAAACGCCATTCAGCACTCGCCCTCCGGCGGCGTCGTTGCAGTGACTGCCGATGCCGATCATTTATGCGTCCGCGATGAAGGACCAGGATTTCCCGTGGGCGAGCTGCCGAAACTGTTCACGCGATTCTGGCGGGGCCCCATGCGCCGAAATGAAGGCGCGGGGCTGGGACTTTCGATTTGCAAGGAGATTGCCCTGGCTCACCAGTGGGACCTCGCCGCACGGAGCACCGGACATGGAGCGGAGTTCATACTCTCCTTCCGAATGAAGGCGTCGACGAATCTTGCGGAAGGCGTGCCGCCGGCGGCAGCTGCTGCAGCGAGCCATGGGTAACGGCCGTCCGTGAAGCGACCGGCACTTGAGGCTCGCGGCAAAGCGCGCGTCATGCGGGCCACGCCGATCCACGAATCACATGGCAGAAATTGGCGCGCTTGAAGGTCGAGTCCTTGTCGGCAAGAACGTCGGCTTTGACGTTGCCGAAGGTCGTCTCAGGCTTGTGCTTGATCCCATCATAGAAGGCCCGGATGATATCTTCCTTGAAGTGAGCGCTGCGCGGATGCGCGTGGACAACCGCCTCTCGCTCGGCATCGCTGTATTCGGGGTAGGTCAGGCCGAGCACGTCCATTTCGACGCCGGCTGTGACTAGAGCGACAACGGGATGCATGTGTTGCGGGATACCCGGCGTCGTGTGCAAGGCAATAGCCGTCCACACCGTATCGATGTCCGCTTGCGAGATGCGATGGCTGCGCAGGAAATCTCGGGCGGCGTTCGCGCCGTCGACCTCGAAACGCTCCTGTGCCGTGCTGTACCGCGGGGTTAGTCCCAGGTCATGAAACATGGCGCCAGCATAGAGGAGTTCGGGATCAAAGCTCAGATCGCGGTGTTTCCCAGCCAGCGCGCCGAAATAATAAACCCGACTCGAGTGATGGAAGAGCAGCGGCGATGCCGTATCGCGGACTAACTCGGTGATCTCGCGGGCGAGCCCGCTGTCGGGAATTCCCACTCCGTGTACTGTCGATGTCATCGCAATCTCCTCTCATGATGTAGACAAAATGATAGGAGCGGCCTAGTCTGGCGGCAATCGACGTTTAACGGCTTTTTCTGCCAAACACCGTCTCAAACGGACGTGGAGCGCACCATGAAGGGGCCCAGGATTATTGCGATCGTAGCCATGCCCGGTGTTCAACTGCTGGATGTGTCGGGACCCCTCGACGTATTTGCCGAGGCCAATGTGCAGGCGCAAAAAAACGCCTATCGCCTCCTAATCGTGGCAAAGAATGCCGGCCATATCCGCAGTTCGTCGGGAGTACGGCTTGTGCCGGACCTCGTCATCGGCGACACCGCGGAAGTAAAGATAGACACGTTGCTCGTGGCGGGATGTCCCAACGCGGCCGACGTCCGGCCTGATGCGGCGGTCGTCGCCTGGCTGCGTCGCATGGCTCCGCGCGCGCGTCGCTACGGTTCCGTTTGCAGCGGCGCCTTTCTTCTGGCTGCAACCGGTTTGATCGATGGTCGTCGTGTCACCACGCACTGGGCGGTCGCTCAGCAGCTCGCCCTTCACTATCCTGCCGTCACCGTTGACGAGGACGCCATCCATGTTCGGGACGGCCCTCTGCGTACTGCGGCCGGCGTCACGGCGGGATTGGATCTGGCGCTCGCGCTCGTTGAGGAGGATCTAGGACGGGATGTCGCCATGAAGGTAGCGTCACAACTCGTGATGTACTTCAAACGATCGGGGGGACAAATGCAGTTCAGCCGCAAGGGCGTGGCGGCTCCCACCGGCCGGTCTGCGCTGCAAGAGGTGCAGCGTTGGGTCGCCGCCAATCCCGCTGCGGACCACAGCGTCGCCAAATTGGCGAAACGCGCGGATTTGAGTCCGCGTCACTTCGCCCGCCTTTTTCGCAACGAAGTTGGTATCACACCCGCCTCCTGGGTGGAAACGACGCGGGTTACGGTTGCTCGGCGTCTGTTGGAAGGCGGTCAACACTCGCCCAAGCAGGTCGCGGCACGGTGTGGCCTTGCCGATGCCGACACGCTTCGCCGCGCATTTGCACGGCGGGTTGGCGTGACACCGGCTGAGTATCGGAAGCGCTACGCCAGGGTGATGCGGTGACAAAGAAAGTGGATCATTGGGTATTCGACGGCATTGGAGAACCTCATGCCGCGGCCCGAAGGTGCGCTGCCAGCACTTGCGCCACGGCGCCCGTCAAGCGTTTGGCATAGTCGATGTGCAGGAACTCGTTGGGTCCATGCGCATTCGACTGCGGACCCAAGACCCCGGTGACCATGAATTGCGTGGCGGGGAATCTCGCGCCCAGCATCGCCATGAATGGAATAGTGCCGCCCGTCCCCATCGCCATCGCGTCGCGGTCGAAGAAGTTGCGCGACGCCTCCTGGGTAGCGCGCTCCAACCAGGGCGCAGTCGCCGGCGCATTCCATCCCGCGTTATGCGAATCGAGCACCCACTCGACACGCGCGTCAAAAGGAGCATCGCTCGTGAGGGCGCGTCGAATGACTTCATGCGCCTTCTCGGGGTCGGCGCTGGGCGGCAATCGGAACGAAAGCTTCACGCGGATGCTGGGTACCAAGACATTCCCGGCATCGCGCACCGCAGGCAAGCCATCGATTCCCGTAACAACCAGTGTCGGCCGCCAGGTCGCATTCAAAATCAATTCGACCGGCGCGAGAGATACAGGGGCGACGCCTTCGGCAAAAGGCATGCGCGCGCGCACAGAGTCCCCAAGCACTTCCGCGGTCGCGGCCGCTTGCCGAAGCCGTTCCTCGGGGATCTCCACGTAGAGGCCTTTGAGCAACTCCCCGGTCCGCGCATTCGAGACTCGGTCCAGCAATTGGCGCAGCACATCGATACATGAGGCAGCGATGCCGCTGCCGCTCCCTGAATGCACCCCTTCGGTCAGCATCTGGATGCTCAAGCCGCCCACGATGTTTCCGCGCAGCGATGTCGTCATCCATAGCCGATCATAGTCCGCGCATTCGGCGTCCAAGCACACGACCAGACTCGGTTGCCCGATGCGCGCTGCCAACGCCTCCACATGAAACGGCAGATCGAAGCTGCCGCTCTCCTCGCAGCCCTCGATGAGCACCACACAACGCGCGTGAGCGATGCCTTGCGCCTGCAGTGCCGCAATCGCGGTGAGCGAGGAAAACACCGCGTACCCATCATCCGCCCCGCCCCGCCCATACAGCTTTCCGTCACGTATCACCGGCTCCCACGCACCCAGTCCCTCTCGCCAGCCCGTGAACTCCGGCTGCTTGTCGAAGTGCCCGTACATGAGCACCGTATCGTTCGAACTCCCCGGAACCTCGATGAACAACAGCGGAGTACGCCCCGGCAACCGCGCAATCTCCACCGTCAAACCCTTGATCGGCTGCCGCTTGCACCACTCAGCCAGCAACACGGCTGCCTTTTCCATATGTCCATGGGCCTCCCACTCCGGATCGAACAGCGGCGACTTATTCGGGATGCGCACGAAGTCACACAGCGTCGGAATGATCGATCGCTCCCATGTTTCCGCGATGTGGGAAGACAGATCGCTGATATTCATGACTTAATCGGCTCACGTGTGTTTGTACGGATGTCATTTTAGCTTGCTGGTCGGAATTTGTGGGGTATCAAGCTCGCTCGAAGCGAGCGACGGCTTCAACATGTTCGGTAAACGGCAGGAGATTGAATGCGGTGAGCGCGGCGAGGCGTAGCTTGCCGCCCGAAGTCAGGCGCGCCGTGTCATTGAGGAACGAATCGAGACCGCAGCTCACGTACACGAAGCGCTCGGGGGGATACTGGCTCAGATGCTCGGTCAGCTCAGGATCGAGACCCTTGCGCGGAGGGTCGGCTATCACCACCTGCGCCTCCGACGCGGCCAGGCACGCAGCTCCAGCCGGGCCCGGGATGACGGAAATTTTGGCCCGATCGGCGGGATCGAGCTCAGCGAGCCCGAGTTCGAGCCCGTGCAGCGAATGCGGGCTGACTTCGTTCATTCGGATCTCGCTGGCCTGATCCAACACCGACAAGCCAATGGCGCCGACACCCGCATAAAATTCGGCGATCCGCGCGCCTTGCGGGATTTGGGCGCGCACGTGCTCGATGATGTCCTGCGCGATGTCGAGATTGTTCTGCCCGAATGCGCCGGGCGGGTAATGCACGGCGGCCCCGCCGAAGCGTTCGACCACGCCGGCCGGCCCGCACCAGTGTTGGAAATCGGGACCGAGGATGGTATTGGAGCGCTCGTGATTGGCGTTGAACCACAGGCTGTGCAACTTCGACCCAAGCCGCTCGCGGATCAAATCGAAGCTCGCTGCCAAGGGCGCGGGCGTAGCGCTGTTGGCGACGATCACCACCTGCGCGGATTGCGAACTGCGCTCCACCGCCACCTGCAGATAGCGCGCGTGACCCATGTGGGCCTTCTCCGAGTAGCTGGTCACTCGGGCATCGACCAGAGCGCGCCGCACGACGGCAGCGACCTGGTTGATCAAGGGGTGCTGAACACTGCAGTGGGGGATGTGGACCACGCGGTGGGTACCGAGCTCAAACAATCCCAGCTTGGGCGAGCCCAGCCGGCCCCGAATGGCCAGCCGCGCACGGAGGCGGAACCCGGCGGTTTGCCCGGATATGACCTCAACCTCGGGCAAATCGTGGGCGCGCGCCAGCTCATCCAGCGCGCCGCGCGCGGCAGGAGCGATGCCGCGCTCACCGAAACGCGGGCAGCCCGGGCAAGGTGGGCGGTGCGGGCAGGAGGTCAAGGCTTTCATAGGTACCCGCACGCGTGACGCAGCAAAAATCATCTACCGCCCGAGATCGCCCCGGGAATCTGGGAACGATAACGGGCGTCACGCCAAAAAACTAGAACCGAGCAGCTTGCCGTCGAAAGCCATATTCATTCCTGCCTTTTAGTCACGACTTTATTCACATAAACGCTATTTAATCACGAATGAGCCGGTGAGATATTGCCGTCCACGCCGTCAGCGGCGATTCACTGAAAAGGAGCAGCGCCTATGTTTGCAATTACCGGCATCACCGGAAAAGTCGGGGCAGCGGTTGCCCGCAGCCTTCTCGCCGACGATCAGTCCGTCCGAGCGGTCGTCAGGGATCGCAGCAAGGGCGCCGCCTGGGCGCAGCTGGGCTGCGATATTGCCGTTGCCGACATCTCCGACACGGCGGCACTCACGGCAGCATTCGAGGGCGCGGAGGGTGTCTTCGCAATGCTGCCTCCGGTGTTCGACCCCGCCCCCGGCTTCCCCGAGGCCGCCCGCTTTATCAACTCACTGCGTGCGGCTCTTGAGCGCGCCAAACCCACAAAGGTCGTGGCGCTGTCGACCGTCGGTGCGGACGCGCCGCAGCCGAACCTGCTGAACGTGCTCGGCCGGATGGAGGAAGCCCTCGGCAGCCTGCCGATGCCCGTGACGTTCCTGCGCGCCGCCTGGTTCATGGAAAACGCCGCCTGGGACGTCGCCTCGGCAAGGAGCGGACTCATCCAGAGCTATCTGCAGCCGCTGGATCGCCCCATCCCGATGGTTTCTACCGACGACGTCGGTCGTTCCGCCGCAGAACTCCTCAAAGAGCGTTGGGAGGGCAGGCGTGTAGTCGAATTGGAGGGCGCGCAGCGCGTCTCACCGAATGCCCTGGCCGCAGCGTTCGCCCAAGTGCTCGGGACACCCGTGCGCGCCGAGGTCGTGCCGCGCGATCGGTGGGAATCGATCTTTCGTACCCAGGGCATGAAGAATCCCACGCCCCGGATGCAGATGATCGACGGATTCAACGCCGGCTGGATCGATTTCCCGCATCGCGGCGCACACGCCCGCAAGGGTGCCATCAGCGTCGACCAGGCCATTGCAGCGCTGATCCAAAGAGAACGCGCATGAAACACCTCACCGGCACGCGCCGCTCTAGTAAAGGAGCATCGCCTCGCGCTCGCCGCGCCAGCGGACTTCGTCGGGGGCCGTCATCGCCTCCAGATCGGCGGGCGTCGCCGCCGGATCGTCCACCCAACGGCGCAGCAGATCGCTTCCATTGATCACGTCGATCGCAGGCCGATCCTTCTCGTACTCGTAGGCAAAATCGCGCCAGATCTCGTAATCCGGCCGCAGCCGCCGCAGAGCTTTGAACGCCAGCGCGAACAATCGCCACGGCCTGAATCCCTCGTGGTCATAGTACGCGTCGTCCTCCACATGCACCTGGACACCCGCGCAGAGCTTCCCCGCGTGCTTATGAAACGTGGGTTCGAACCAGCAGGGCCGCAGCCGACAGCCATTCATCCATGGCGCTGCCAGCAAACGCATCTCCGCCAGCAACGCCCGCACGTCCAGGTCCGGCGCACCCAGCAGCTCCAGGGGCCGTGTGGTCCCACGACCTTCCGACAACGTCGTGGCTTCGAGCATCACCGAGCCTGGATAGCAGCGCGCCATCCAGAGATTGGGTGCGTTGGGACTCGGGTTGACCCACGTCCGCCCGCCGAGCGGCCATCCATATCCCGGCGCCCCGTTTGGCTCCCAACCCTCCATGGGCACGACGCGGCAGTCGACGTCAAGATGGAGAGTCCGCACGAACCACTGCGCAAGCTCACCGAGTGTCAGGCCGTGACGCATGGGCATCGCGCCGGCGCCGACAAAGCTTTCACAGCCTGCCTTGAGCGTCAGCCCCTCCACGGGCCGGCCCACCGGGTTCGGGCGATCCAGAACCCACACGGCCTTGTGCTTCTTCGCAGCCGCCTCGAGCACGTAACGCAGCGTGGTGACGAACGTGTAGATTCGGCATCCGACGTCCTGCAAATCCACGAGCAGAACGTCGAAGGTATCCATCATTTCGGGCGTCGGCCGGCGTACTTCACCGTAAAGGCTGAAGACCGGGATGCCGTGCACGGGGTCGGTGTAGTCCTGCGACTCGACCATATTGTCCTGCTTGTCGCCGCGCAACCCATGCTGAGGGCCGAACGCCGCGCTCAGGCGTACGTCGCCGAGCGCCGCCAGCGCATCGAGGGAATGGACGAGGTTGCGCGTTACGGAAGCGGGATGCGCCAACAGAGCCAGACGCCGTCCCGCCAGAGGCTTGCGCAGCTCGGGCTCTTCGAGCAGTCGGTCAATTCCAAACCTCATGAGCGGGTAACTTCCAGTGCGAATCCGTTCGGGTGGTGGAAATCGGGCTTGCCGGGTGGGTGCCGCAGTCCCCAGTACGAAAGTCTACCATTCTGGTCTTCGATGACCGCGGCCACAGCGATCCGCAGGTGACGAGCGTCACACAAGTCGGCCAGATATCCTAAGCGCACAGCCGACAGGAGCTCGAGCCCGTCGTCGCCTCGGTGCACGGAGATTTCCGGATCGCGCCCGATCTCGGCGGTCGACATTCCCTCCCGGTAGGCACTGAACCGGTAGATCGCCCAGTCGAGCGAGGGCGAAAAATTGAATTCGTGGTAGCCGCGCGCATCCGCAGGCGCGACAAAGGCCTCGAAGCACGTGTGCTTCCAGAGGGCGTCCGCCCGTCCACCCGCGCCGGATGGGGGAACGCGTACGCGGGACATATCCGCATCCAGTGAATACTGGAACACGAGAATGCCGGGTTCTTCCGCTCGCAGTTGGACCCCGACGCTGCGAACGGCGTCGTTGGGGGTCGACGGGTGGGCGGTCAGCACGGCCGGCTGCATTTCAATGGATGTCATGCAGTCATTGTATTCATGCCCCAGCCGCCGAGTATACTGTGTCCACTCAGCGCGGCTCTCTGGAGAGAATCATGCAACATGATCGAGGCCAACGTCGCTCGACTAATGTCACGGTGCAATTTTTCACGAGGCCGGCCACGATGGGCATCGGTCGCGTCCTCAATGTCAGTGCAACCGGAGCGTTCATGGAAACGCCGCTTCCGTTGCGACTTCTGTCGGTCCTGTATTTGGTGCCGGCGGACCAGCTACCAACCGACGGTACCGGTGGACGTATCGCGGCCACTGTTGTTCGCTGTAGCGCGAGCGGCGTCGGTCTTGAATGGTGCGAATTCGGAGCGGAGACGACAAAGGCCTATGCGCTCTTGGTCACTGGGTCGAGTGATCTCGCTGACGAGCATCAGTTGTCACTGCCGGCGTTGCCGGATGCGCTGCATTTGTCGCACCGAGCTTCGCGCTCTCTCGAGTAA
>Ga0073928_10003783_pt1 | contig 23355 bp, 22 predicted proteins | sample PaiPotPPA55metaG_FD_76969 | JGI IMG/M metagenome (GOLD analysis project Ga0073928, IMG submission 76969) | Iron sulfur acid spring bacterial and archeal communities from Banff, Canada, to study Microbial Dark Matter (Phase II) - Paint Pots PPA... ...
GCGTCGACTTGATCGACGATGGCGAGCGCCGGCGCTTTATGCGGGATGGTGAGATTGCAGCCGGCGAAACCCCGCGCCGCGAGGCCGCGCAATGCCGCGGCGAACTACTCCGGCCGCACCGGCAGCAGCACGTACGCGCCGTCGATGCGGTGCTCCTTGAGCCAGAAGCCGTGCAGCAGGGGCGAGCGCGAATGCTCGACCGGCCAGCCCATGACGCCCGCGCGCTTCACGGCAGCACCACGCCGTGGCCGCGCAGGAAGTCGAGCAGCGGCAGCAGCGGCAAGCCGAGGATCGAGAAATAATCGCCCTCGACGCGCTCGAACAGCTGCGCGCCCAGCCCCTCGAGCTGGTAGACGCCGACCGCGGCGAGCGCGTCGTCGCCGAGCGCCGCCAGATAGGCATCGAGAAACCGGTCGCTGAAGGCGCGCATGGTGAGGCGCGGGCGGTCGACCAGGCGCCAGATCACCGCGCCGTTGCGCACCACCGCGACGGCGCTGACCAGCTCGTGCCGCTTGCCGCGCAGCGCCGCGAGCTGCGCGCGCGCCTCGCCGCGGTCGCGCGGCTTGTCGAACCAGGTGCCGGCGCAGTCGAGCATCTGGTCGGCGCCGATCACCAGCGCGTCGCTGTGGCGCTCGGAGACGCGCATCGCCTTGGTCTCCGCCAGCGCCGCGGCGCAGCTCGCGGCATCGCGGCCCTCGCGGCGGAAGGACCGCTTGATCTCGTCCTCGTCGACGCCGGCGGAATCGCGCAGCACCTCGATCCCGGCCTGGGCGAGGATGGCCGCGCGCGTCGCGCTGGCCGAGGCCAGCACGACCGGCCGCAGGGCGAGCCCGGTCATGCGTCCTGGCCCTGGCGGCGCGCCAGCAGCTTGAGGATGGCCGCCGCCGTCTCCTCGATCGAGCGCCGCGTCACATCGATCACCGGCCAGTGGCGCTCGGAGAAGAGCCGGCGCGCCTGCGCCACTTCCTGCCGCACCGCCTCGACATCGGTATAGTCGGTGCGGTCCTCCTGATGCAGCATGGTGAGGCGGTTCTGCCGCACCTGGATCAGTCTTTCCGGATCGTTGGTGAGGCCGACGATGAGCGGCCGCGTCGCCGCGAACAGCTCGGGCGGCAGCGGCATGCCCGGCACCACCGGCACGTTGCCCACCTTGATGCCGCGATTGGCGAGATAGATGCAAGTCGGCGTCTTCGAGGTGCGGGACACGCCGACCAGGATGACATCGGCCTCGTTGAGGCCCCAGGCGGACTGCCCGTCATCATGCGCCAGCGCGAAGGTCATGGCATCGATGCGCTGGAAATACTCGCTGTCGAGCAGATGCTGCTGGCCCGGCAGGCCGCGGCTTTGGCGGCCGAGATAGGCGCCGAGCGCGCCGATCACCGGATCGAGCACCGGGATGGCCGGCACCTGGACACGGCGGCAGCCATCGACCAGCGGCTGGCGCAGCGTCTCGTTGACGAGGGTATAGAGGACGACCCCGGGATTGGCTTGCACGCCGGCGATGACACGCTCGATCTGGCTCTTGGTGCGCACCATCGACCAGATATGCTCGATCGCCTCCGCGCCCTCGAACTGCACGAGGCAGGCGCGCGCCACGGAGTGGACCGTGTCGCCGGTCGCGTCGGAGACGAGGTGAAGGTGAAAGCGCGTCATGGGATAACCTGCCGGAAGCTGTGGACAACCGGCCTTGACGGGCATCCGGCCGGACCTTCGACCCGCCGCAGCCGATTCTGCCCCCGCTCGCCCCCGCCGTCCTGCCCTCGCCATACCGCTCGGGATAACCTGCGCGAGCCCTTCCGGTTATCGGGACAACCGCCGGTTACCATTCCGCCTTCCCCGCTTTCCACCGTCTTCCGGCCCGCATCGAGGGCTACGGGCCGAGCGCCCATTCGCTTTCGTCATCGCCTTATACACTGTCCCGCCGCCACTTTCAGGTCGAGCGCGGCAACCCGGGGTAAATCGCGCCCGCCGATCAATCCCCATAATCCACCCCTCTACTGCTACCCCTACCTTTAGATTCTAGAATAGAAGGGGTAAGAGGAGCGTATGAGAGAATCCCGCGCCAAGAGCGCTGCTGCCAGCCAAACCGCCAAGCCTTTGCTTCAGGCGCTGCGCGGCGTGGCCGTGGCGCCGCCGCCGGTCTGGCTCATGCGGCAGGCGGGGCGCTACTTGCCGGAATATCGCGAGCTGCGCCAGCGGGTGCCGAATTTCCTCGAGCTGTGCCTCACCCCGGAACTCGCCGCCGAGGCGACGCTGCAGCCGCTGCGGCGCTATGGCCTCGATGCCGCCATCCTGTTCTCGGATATTCTTGTCGTGCCGCACGCGCTCGGCCAGAACGTGCAATTCCGCGAGGGCGAGGGGCCGGTGCTGGCGCCGATCCGCTCGCCGGCGGCGGCCGAGCGCCTGTCGCTCGATGGTTTCGCCGATCGCGTCGCGCCGGTGTTTCAGACTGTCCGGCGCGTCGCGTCGCTGGTGCCGGCGCCGGCAGCGCTGATCGGCTTTGCCGGCGCGCCCTGGACGGTTGCGACCTATATGGTCGAGGGCGGTTCGAGCCGCGACTTCGCGACGGTCAAAGCTTGGGCGATCGCCGATCCGGCGGGATTCGGCGCGCTCATGGACCTGGTGACCGAGGCGACGATCCGCTATCTGGGAGGGCAGGTCGCGGCCGGGGCCGAGGCGGTGCAGCTGTTCGACAGCTGGGCCGGCGTGCTCGACGAGACGTCGTTCCGCCGCTGGGTGATCGAGCCGACCCGCCACATCGTCGCGGCGCTGCGCGAGCATTACCCGAGGCTGCCGATCATCGGCTTCCCGCGCGGCGCCGGCCTGATGTATCGCAGCTATTTCCTCGAGACCGGCGTCACCGCGCTCGGTCTCGACACCACCGTGCCGCCGGGCATCGCGCGCAAGACGCTGCAATCGATCGGGCCGGTGCAGGGCAATCTCGATCCGCTGCTGCTGGTCGCCGGCGGCGCGGCGATGGCGGCGGCGGTCGCGGCCATATTGGATGCATTCGCCGGCGGTCCTTTCGTGTTCAATCTCGGCCACGGCATTGTGCCGGAGACGCCGCCCGAGCACGTGGCGCGCCTGATCGAGCTGGTACGCCATGCCGCGCCGGCGCCGCAGGCCGAGGCGCGATGAGCAAATGCGCGGTGGTGCTGTTCAATCTCGGCGGCCCGGATGCGCCGGCGGCGGTGCGGCCGTTCCTGTTCAATCTCTTCAACGACGCCGCGATCATCGGCCTGCCGCAGCCGCTGCGCGGCCTGATCGCCGGCCTGATCGCCTGGCGCCGCGCGCCGACGGCGCGCGCCATCTATGACCGCATCGGCGGCGCCTCGCCGATCCTCGCGAATACCGAGGCGCAGGCGCGCGCCTTGGAGACGGCGCTGGGCGCGGGCCATCGCGTATTCGTCGCCATGCGGCACTGGCGGCCGCAAAGCCTCGCCGCGGCGGCCGCGGTGAAGGATTGGGGCGCCGAAGAGATCGTGCTGCTGCCGCTCTATCCGCAATACTCGACGACGACGACGGGCTCGTCGCTGGCCGCGTGGCGCCGCGCGGCCAAAGCCGTCGGCGTCGCCGCGCCGACGCGCGCGCTCTGCTGCTACCCGGACGAGGCGGGCTTCATCGACACGCTCGTCGCCGGGATTCGCACGGCACTGTCGCGCTGGCCGGCGGGCGAGAACAAGCGCGTGCTGCTGTCGGCGCATGGCTTGCCCGAGAAGATCGTCGCCGCCGGCGACCCCTATCGCTGGCAGGTCGAGCGCACCGCGGCGGCGCTGCGCGCGGCGCTCGGGCTGCCGGAGCCCGACACGGTCGTCTGCTATCAAAGCCGCGTCGGGCCGCTTGCCTGGATCGGGCCGGCGACCGACGCCGAGATCCGCCGCGCCGGCGGCGAGCGGGTTGGGCTCATCGTCGTCCCCATCGCCTTCGTGTCCGAGCATTCGGAAACGCTGGTCGAGCTCGACATCGAGTATCGCCACCTCGCCCAGACCGCGGGCGTGCCGCGCTATGTCCGCGTGCCCACCGTCGGGACCGCGCCGGCCTTCATCGCCGGATTGGCCCGGCTGGTGCGCCAGGCGCGCCAGAACGCGCATGCGCCGTGCCCGGGCGACGGACGCCGCCGCTGTCCGCCGCCTCTCGGCCGCTGCCCCTGCCCGAGCCAAGCCCAGGCCGGCGCATGAGCCTGCTCGCCGGCCTTTATCCCTGGATCAAGGCCCTGCACATCGTCAGCGTCATTGCCTGGATGGCCGGGCTGCTCTACCTGCCGCGGCTCTTCGTCTACCATGCCGATGCCCGGATCGGCTCGGAGACGGCGGCGACGTTCAAGGTGATGGAGCGGCGCCTGCTGCACGGCATCATGAACCCGGCGATGGTCGCCACCTACCTGTTCGGCATCCTGCTGGCGGCGACGCCGGGGGTGGTTGATTGGGCGAGGGGATGGATCTACATAAAGCTCGTCGCGGTCGCCGCTCTCACCCTCATCCATCATCGCTTGGCGCTGTGGCAGCGGGACTTCGCTGCCGACGCGAACCGGCGCCCGGCGCGGCTTTATCGCATCGTCAACGAAATCCCGACCGTGCTGCTGATCCTCGTCGTCATCATGGTGGTGGTGAAGCCGTTCTAGCGGCGGCGATGCCCTTCAATTGCCACCGAATGGCATTTGACTCGGAGCCGGCTTTTCGATATGGGTTGAGTGCCCCGATCGCGGCGTCCTCACGTCTCTTCAACGATAATCCGGAAAAGGAACGCTCGGCCGTGCGCGTCGCCGGCCCGTCCCTTCCGTCAGAAGCCCCAGAGCGGCGGGCCGTCTCCCAGCCTCAAGGCGAACACTACCCCGATGAATCTCCAGGAACTCAAGCAAAAGACCCCCGCGGAGTTGTTGAACTTCGCGGAAGAGCTGCAGATCGAGAACGCATCCTCGCTGCGCAAGCAGGATATGATGTTCGCGATCCTCAAGAACCTCGCCGACAACGATCAGGCGATCTATGGCGATGGCGTGCTCGAAGTGCTGCAGGACGGCTTCGGCTTCCTGCGCTCGCCCGAGGCCAACTACCTGCCCGGGCCCGACGACATCTATGTGAGCCCGAGCCAGGTGCGCCGCTTCGGCCTGCGCACCGGCGACACGGTCGAGGGCCAGATCCGCTCGCCCAAGGACGGCGAGCGCTATTTCGCGCTGCTCAAGGTCAACCAGATCAATTTCGACGAGCCCGACAAGCTCCGTCACCGCATCAACTTCGACAATCTGACGCCGCTCTATCCGGACGAGAAGCTCAAGCTCGAGCTCGACGATCCCACCAAGAAGGATCTGACGACGCGCGTCATCGATCTCATCACGCCCTTGGGCAAGGGCCAGCGCGCGCTCATCGTCTCGCCGCCGCGCACCGGCAAGACGGTGATGCTGCAGAACATCGCCCATGCCATCGCCGCCAACCATCCCGACATCTATCTCCTGGTGCTGCTCATCGACGAGCGCCCGGAGGAAGTGACGGACATGGCGCGCACGGTGAAGGGCGAGGTGGTGAGCTCCACCTTCGACGAGCCCGCCGTGCGCCACGTTCAGGTCGCGGAGATGGTGATCGAGAAGGCGAAGCGCCTGGTCGAGCACAAGCGCGACGTGGTGATCCTGCTCGATTCGATCACGCGCCTGGCGCGCGCCTACAACACCGTCGTGCCGTCCTCGGGCAAGGTGCTGACCGGCGGCGTCGACGCCAATGCGCTGCAGCGGCCGAAGCGCTTCTTCGGCGCCGCGCGCAACATCGAGGAGGGCGGCTCGCTCACCATCATCGCCACCGCGCTCATCGACACCGGCTCGCGCATGGACGAGGTGATCTTCGAGGAGTTCAAGGGCACCGGCAATTCGGAAATCGTGCTCGACCGGAAAGTCGCGGACAAGCGCACCTTCCCCTCGATCGACATCACCAAATCGGGGACGCGCAAGGAAGAGCTGCTGGTCGACAAGGCGGTGCTGTCCAAGATGTGGGTGCTGCGCCGCGTGCTGATGCCGATGGGCCCGACCGACGGCCTCGAATTCCTCATCGACAAGCTCAAGCAGTCGAAGAACAACCACGACTTCTTCGACGCGATGAACACGTAAGACTGCAACGCCGCTCGTCCGCCCTTCGACTTGCGGCCGTACCGCCGCAGCTCAGGGTGAGGCGAGATCGGACGTGGCATCGGCAAGGATGCCAAGCTCATAACCCCCTCATCCTGAGCGCGCGCGCAGCGCGCAGTCGAAGGACGCAGGGTAGTTCGTAGCTCGATCTCAGAACTGCCCGCTGCGCTCGGCGCGCTCGCGCTCGCGCTGGTTGAGGCGCTCGCTCTCGCGGCGCGGCGACGAGCTGCCGGACATATAGCTGTCGGGGTTCAGCCCGAGCGCGGCCAGCGTGTCGCGCGAGGGACGGCCGGTCGCGGCCAGGCGGTGCTCGCGCTGAAAGCGCTCCAGCGCGATGCGCGTGCTGGGTCCCCAGACGCCATCGATCCGGCCATGATAGAAGCCGGCGCGACGCAGCCGCGATTGCACGGCCTCGGTGGTGCGCGGCCCGACTTCCGCCGTCGCGCGCTCGTGCGGCGCCGCCGGCCGCGACGCGTAGCCGCGCGCCTGGAGGCGGTCGGGATCGAGCCCCATGGCGGTGACCGTCGCCTGGTTGAGCTGTCCGCTGGCGGCGAGGCGGCGGTCGCGCTGGAAGCGCTCGACCGCGGCGCGGGTGCCCGGGCCCCAGACGCCGTCGGCCCGCCCGCCGTAATAGCCGAGCGCCCGAAGCCGCGCCTGGACGTCGCGCACGGCCTGCGCGCTCAACGGCTTCTCATAGGTCGGGCGCTCGCCGCTCTGCGCGAAGGCGGCCATCGGCATCGCACCGGCGCACAGCGCGAGCGCGAGAACCATCACTCGCTTCATCTCCCACCTCCTGTTCGCTTCCCCCTCTCACAACAGGCCGCGGCTCGCAGAAGTTGCGTCGCGCCCGCACAATAAAAAAGGAGGTAGAGCGATGCTCTACCTCCCGGAGATTCGGATCCGGCGATGCTAAGGCAGGAGGACCGTCGATCCCGTCGTCTTGCGCGCATGCAGGTCGCGATGCGCCTGCGCCGCGTCCTTGAGCTTGTAGGTCTGGTTGACCGCGATCTTGACCTTGCCCGACTGGACCACGTCGAACAGATCCTTGGTCATCGCCTGGTAGTCGGCGCGCTTCGCGGCATAAGTGTTGAGCGTCGGGCGCGTGTAGAAGAGCGATCCCTTCTGCGCGAAGATGCCGAGGTCGATCGGGCCGGGCGACCCCGACGACTGCCCGAAATTCACCATCAGGCCCAGCGGCCGCAGCGCGTCGAGCGACTTCATGAAGGTGTCCTTGCCGACGGAATCGTAGACCACCGGCACCATCTCGCCCTTGGTGATGTCCTTGACGCGCGCCACGAAATCCTCGCGCGTGTAGAGGATCGGGTAGTCGCAGCCGTGATCCTTGGCGAGCTTCGCCTTCTCCTCGCTGCCGACCGTGCCGATCACCGTGGCGCCCAGCGACTTCGCCCATTGGCAGGCGATGAGGCCGACGCCGCCGGCGGCGGCGTGGAACAGGATGGTGTCGCCCTTCTTCACCTTGAAGATCTGGCGGATGAGGTATTGCGTGGTGAGCCCCTTGAGCATCATCGCCGCGCCCTGCTGCTCGCTGATGCCCTTGGGCAGCACGACGAGCCGCTCGGCCGGCATCACCCGCGTCTCGGAATAGGCGCCGAGCGGGCCGCCGACATAGGCGACGCGGTCGCCGGGCTTCACGTCGGTGACGCCGGGCCCGACTTCCTCGACGATTCCCGCCGCCTCGGTGCCGAGGCCGCTCGGCAGGGACGGCGTCGGATAGAGGCCGCTCCTGAAATAGGTCTCGACATAGTTGAGGCCGACCGCGGTGTGGCGCACGCGCGCCTCGCCCGGCCCGGGCTTGCCGACGGCGACCTCGTCCCATTGCAGGACTTCCGGGCCGCCGGTCTTGTGGAAACGGATGGCGTGGGGCATGTGGCTTTCTCTCCTCCTCAGGCGCCGAGATGTTTCTTGAGGAACTCGGCGGTGCGCTGGTTGGCCAGGTCGGCCGATTTCTTGTCGTAATGCTGGCCGCCGCTTCGGGCGAAGGCGTGGTCGGCGCCGGGATAGGTGTGGATGGTCACGAGCCTGTTGCCCTTGAGCCCCTCGGTGACCTTCTTCTGCGCCTCGGGCGGCGTGAACTGGTCCTTCTCGGCGATGTGCAGGAGCAGCGGCTTCTTGATGTTCTTGGCTTCGCCGAGCAGGTCCTGAAGGCCGACGCCGTAATAGCCGACATTGGCGTCGCTGTCGCTGCGCGTCGCCATGAGGAAGGCGAGCTTGCCGCCGAGGCAGTAGCCGATGCTGCCGGCCTTGCCGGTGCAGGCGGGATGCTTGCGCAGCGCGGCCAGCGTCGCCTTCAAATCGTCGATGCCCTTGTCGGTGTCGAAGCCCTGCATGAGCGCGAAGGCCTTCTTCCACTCCGCCTCGCTCTTGTCGGTGATCTGCACGCCCGGCTCCTGGCGCCAGAACAGGTCGGGACACATCACGGCGTCGCCTTGCGCCGCGAAGCCGTCGGCGAGATCGCGCATCACCTTGTTGACGCCGAAGATCTCCTGGATGAGCACGATGCCCGGGCCCTTGCCGCTTTTGGGCGTCGCCAGATACGCGGAAAAGCTGCCGCCATCCGCGGCGCGGATCGTCACCTCGGCCATGATTTCCTCCGATCGGTTTTGCCAGCAGGTCTTGTCCAGGGCACATAACTTAACTTAGCGGCGGCAAGCGGCGTTGTCATCTCGGGGAGGGCGGCGCGCCGCCGCCGTTGCCCCGGCGGCGCGCGCAAGGATAATCCCGGCCGATATGCAGAGAGCCGACGAAAGCGACGGGCTGCCGCTGCCGCAGCGCTATGGCGCGATCCTCACCATCGCGCTGGGGATCGCCATGGCGGTGCTCGACGGCGCCATCGCCAACGTCGCGCTGCCGACCATCGCCAGGGACATGCTGGCGAGCCCGGCGGCGTCGATCTGGGTGGTCAACGCCTATCAGCTCGCCATCACCATCCTGATGCTGCCGCTCGCCTCGCTCGGCGAGATCGTCGGCTTCCGCCGCGTCTACTACGCGGGGCTCGTCGTGTTCACGCTGGCCTCGCTCGCCTGCGCGCTGGCGACCTCGTTGCCGGCGCTGACCGCGGCGCGCGTGCTGCAGGGCATCGGCGCGGCCGGCATCCTCAGCGTCAACGGCGCGCTGGTGCGCTTCATCTATCCGCGCGACATGCTCGGCCGCGGCATCGGCGTCAACACCATCGTCGTCGCCGTGTCGGCGGCGCTGGGGCCGACCGTCGCCGCGGCGATCCTCGCAGTGGCGTCGTGGCAATGGCTCTTCGCCATCAACGTGCCGATCGGCGCGGTCGCCCTGGTGGCCGCACAGACCCTGCCGCGGACGCCGCGCGCGGCGCGGCGCTTCGACGTCGTCAGCGCGCTGCTGAACGCCGCGTTTTTCGGCCTGCTCATCGTCGCGCTCGACGGCGCCGGCCATGGCGAGGACGCGCTCGGCGTCGCGCTCGAGGCGCTGGCGGCGCTGCTCGCCGGCGTCGCGCTCGTGCTGCGGCAATTGCCGCAGACCTCGCCGCTGCTGCCGGTCGATCTGCTGCGCATTCCGATCTTCGCGCTGTCGATCGCCACCTCGGTCTGCTCCTTCATGGCGCAGATGCTCGCTTATGTCGCGCTGCCCTTCTATCTGCAGGACGCGCTCGGCCGCAGCCAGGTCGAGACCGGATTGCTGATGACGCCGTGGCCGCTGGCGACCGCGATCGCCGCGCCGATCGCCGGGCGGCTGGCCGACCGCTATCCCGCCGGCGCGCTGGGCGGCGTCGGCCTCGCCTGCTTTGCCGCCGGGCTGCTGCTGCTGGCGCTGCTGCCCGCGCATCCCGGCAATGGCGACATCGTCTGGCGCATGGCCGTCTGCGGCTTCGGCTTCGGCCTGTTCCAGGCGCCCAACAACCGCGCCATCCTGAGCGCGGCGCCGCGCGAGCGCAGCGGCGGCGCCAGCGGCATGCTCGGCACGGCGCGGCTCCTGGGCCAGACCGCGGGCGCCGCGCTGATGGCGCTGATGTTCACGATGTTCGGCAACCGCGCCACCACCGCGGCGCTGCTCACCAGCGCTGCCGTCGCCTTTGTCGCCGCCGGCGTGAGCTGCGCGCGGCTGATGGAGCGCCACCGCGCGCGCTAGACCGGCCGCCCGCCTCCGAGGGTACGGCGGCGGGCCGCCAGCTCAGCGGCGCATGAGGGCGGCTTCGACATTGCGCATGAGAAGAACGAGCCGCGGCCCGAGCTCCTCCACCAGCCTGTCGCGCGGCAGCAGGAAGGCGGGGCCGCCGCAATTGAAGGCGAGCACGCCCGAACCGTCCGGCAGCGCGATCGGCACGCCCACGGCATGGATGTCGGGCTGCCACTCGCCGAGCGAGAGGGTGAAGCCATGCGCGTGATGATGCTCGATCGCCCGCTCGACCCCGGCGCGCCGCTGCGGCCAGTGCCGCGGATCGCTCCTGGCGAGATGACCGAGCACATTGCGGCGCTCGCTTTCCGGCATCGCCGCCAGCAGCGCGCGTCCCATGGCGGTGGTGGCGATCGGTATCCAGGAGCCGACATCGAGCCGCAAGGTCAGCGGGGTCGTCGGGCGCGCGTGCTCGACATAGACGACGTCGAGCCGGTGGCGGCTGCCGAGCGACACCGAGGCATTGGCCTGCTCGGCGAGCTCCTGCATGAAGGGGCGGGCGAGGCGCCGAATGCCCATGCCGGAGAGCACGGAATAGCCCAGCGCCAGGACGCCGGTGGCGAGCTGATACTTGCCGAGCCGCGCCGCATGGTCGAGATAGCCGAGCCTGGTCAGGGTGTAGGTCAGCCGCGACACGGTCGGCTTCGGCAGGCCGGTGCGCTCGGCGATCTCCTGATTGCCGAGGAGATGGTCGGAGGGGGTGAAGGCGTGGAGGATCTCGAGGCCGCGCGCCAGCGCCGTCACGAATTTGCGATCCTGCTTCTCCGGATCAGGCGCCGTTTCCCGACCCGGTTTGCGTGCGACGCGCTGAATCGGCATCGGCAAGGCGCTCATCTCCGCTGATCGCGGTGATGCTACAGTAGAGTTTCCACGGATGTAAGCCACCGCCGGTCGTGTGCGGCGGTGGATCGGCCGCGGCGTGCGCCCAAACCGGGAGTTTCGCAGTGCGGAATGCTGTTCTGCGTTCTTGACGGCTGATTCTCCCGGCCTTAAGTTTGCTCAGCGGTTGCATACGCCGATAAAAATAAAAGCAGCTGGAGGAAGCCCCGTGGACAAAGGCCGTGCGCCCGGCTCCACCGATCGTGCTCCCAATCGAGCCGCCGCGCCCGACGCGAGTCCGGCGCGCGCGCAACGCTCGTGCGCCCGCACTGCGCCATTCCAAAAAACCTTTTTCGGGAGGAGAACCATGAGGAAAGGACGATCCACCGCGTTCGAGGCCGTGATCGGCTTGAGCGCGCTTGCCGCTGGCGTGATTGCTGCGGGACCCGCCTCGGCGGCGCTGAGCGGCTGCTCCATCGCGGCACTCAACGAGCAAGGCGTGTCCGGCGTGCTGATCATCACCGCCGTCGATGTGCCGGCGGCCGGAACGACACCGGAATTCTGCGACGTGTCCGGCAGGCTCATCACCACAGGGTTCGGCGCGCCCGACGGCCTCGCGCATTTCGAGGTCCAGCTCCCGGCGAACTGGAACCACAAGATCTTTGCCAAGGGCATGGGCGGCTTCGCCGGCTTCAGCGGATTTCCGGGCGTGCCGATCAACGCCTTCGCCTCCGACAACGGCGCTGACGACGCGCAGGCGCTGCCCAAGGGCTATGCCACTGTCATCAGCGACACCGGCCACACCGGCCATGGCTTCACGCCGGCGGATTTTACCGGCATCGTCACCGACGCGCGCTGGGCGCTCAACGCGGACGGAAGCGCCGATGAGGCGAAGCTCACCGACTATTATTTCCGCGCCACGCATGAAGTGACGGTCGCCGCCAAGAGCCTGGTGCAGGGCTTCTACGGCCAGGGCCAGATCCACAAGGCCTATTTCGACGGCTGCTCGAATGGCGGCCGCCAGGCGCTGGTGGAGGCGACGCGCTTCCCGGAGGATTTCGACGGCATCGTCGCCGGCGATCCCTTCATGAGCATCCGCGCGATCGCCAACGGCGCGCATGTCTCGAGCCAGTTCATCACGCCCCAAGGCTTCGTCCCCTTCACGACGCTCGCGTCGATCGATCAGGCGACGACAGCGGCCTGCGATGCCGCCGACGGCGTGAAGGACGGCCTCATCCAGAACCCCGCCGCGTGCTCGTTCAAGACCGAGACGCTGCTGTGCAAGAAGGGCCAGACCGCGAACTGCCTGACGCAGGGGCAGGTGGATTCGCTCGACGCCTATTTCGCGGGCTCGCGCGACGACGAGGGCAATGTGGTCTATCCCGGCTTCTCCATCAGCGACCTCGGCGGCACCGACGGCGCCGCCGCTTGGTCGAACGGGTTTTTCCTGCCCGGGCAGCCGTTGCCTCCCGGAAGCACGCAGCCGACCTTCGATCTCACCGCGGCCGAGCCGTGGGGCGATCAAGGCTTCGTCAATGCTCCGCTCGGCTGGCAGTTCCAGGACCACGGCATCAAGTACATCGTCGAGCGCGATCCGAATTTCGATCCGCGCGACTTCGCGCCGGACGCCGCCGGCCCGATCGGCGACCGCGCGCTCAATCTTTTCGACGCGCGCACCGAGGCCGGCGACGCCGATGATCCCGCGAACTTCGCGGCGTTCATCCACCAGGACCGGAAGCTGCTGATCTATCACGGCTTCAGCGATCCGGCGCTGACCGCGTTCCGCTCGATCATGCTGTACCAGGATCTGGCGAAAGGGACGCATGGCGGCATCGACGAGCTGCAGGAGAATGTGCGCCTGTTCCTCGCGCCGGGCATGCATCACTGCGGCGGCGGCCCCGGCCCCAACTCGTTCGACACGCTGACGGCGCTCGAGAACTGGGTCGAGAACGGCGAAGGCCCCGACGGCATCGTCGCCACCAAGTTCAACGGCGACGATCCGACGAAGGGCGCGAGCCGGACCATGCCGCTGTGCAAATTCCCGGAGGAGGCCGCGTTCGCCGGCAACCTGCGGACGGCGACGGCGGCCGAGCTCAACAACGCCGAGAACTGGACTTGCTCCGGCAAGGACAAGCGGCTGCTCGACATCGGCCTCAACGGCCGCCAGGCCGGGATCAACGAGGGCGAAGCCGTCGAGCTCGAGTCCGATCGCCGCTAAGCCGGCGAGAGCGTGGAAGCAGGAAGGGCGCGCCTCGCCAGGGCGCGCCCTTCCGCTTTAGCTCGACCCCTTTACGCTTCACACCAGCAGCGCGCCTTCGAGGGTGAGGAGGCGGCGCTTGGTCTCGGCGCCGTTGCCGCCGCTGTAGCCGCCGAGGCGGCCATCGGCCGCCAGCACGCGGTGGCAGGGGATGAGAATGGGCAGGGGATTGCGGCCGCAGGCCTGGCCCACCGCGCGCGGCGCCGCGGCGAGATCGCGGGCGAGCTCGCCATAGGTGCGCGTCTCGCCATAGGGAATGTCCGACATGAGCTGCCACACGCGCCGCTCGAAGGGCGAGCCGGCCGGCGCCAGCGGCAGGTCGAAGGCTTGCCGGCGCCCGTCGAAATACGCCGCGAGCTGGCGCCGCGCCTCGAGCAGCAGCGGCGTCGGCTCGCCGGCGGAGCGCTTGCCGTACCAATCGAGCGCGGCAAGGCGTCCGTCCTCCTCGAAGAGGGTGAGGCGTCCGAGCGGGCTGTCGAAGGCAAGGCGCGGCATCACGGCACGCGGCACGCCAGCATCGGCGGGGGCGTGAGGGGGAGCCGCGCGCGCATCGTCGAAATCACCGCCGCTGCGCCAGATCGGCAGCGAGGGCGGCGGGGTCGGCGAGCGGCAGCGAGCACGCTGGGCCGGCGCAGACATAGGCGGTGGCGCGGCCGTCGACCTGGCGCTTGCCGGCGGCGGGATGCCCGGCGGGCAGCTCGGCCTCGGGCGGCACCACCGTCAGCACCTTGTTGGGCAGGCTGACGCCGCTGACGGCGCGCAGCAGGGCAGCGGTGTCGGCCTCGCCCATCCGGCCGCGCACGACGATCTGCAGCGCGCGCTGCAGCAGCTCGTTGCCGTCGATGAGCGCGGCATAGCCGAAGACCTGGCGCTCGGCATCGCCGGCGAAGGCGGCGACGATGCGCTCGGCGCGCTCGCGGTATTGGTCCTTGCCGGTGATGTAGAAGAGCCGGGCGAGCACGCCGGCCATGACGCCGTTGCCGGAGGGGTTGGGCGAGTCCTGCGCCGTCTTGGTGCGCGCGATCAGCGCTTCGGTGTCGTCGGCGGTGAAGAAATAGCCGCCGCCCGACGCGTCCCAGTAATGCCGGTCGGCGACCGCCACCCACCCCTCGGCGCGCGCGAGATAATGCGCGTCGCCGGTCGCCTCGCCGAGCGCCAGCGCGGCGCGGCTCATATTGGCGTAATCGTCGAGCACCGCCGCGTGGCGCTTCTTGCCGGCTCGCGAGGCATGGAACAGGCGGCCTTCGCCGTCGCTCATCCGCTCCGCGATGAAGGCGAAGGCGTCGACGGCGTCGTCGAGCCAGTCGGGCCGCTCGAACACGGTCGCGGCATGGGCGAGCGCGGTGATCACGAGCCCGTTCCAGTCGGCGAGCACCTTGTCGTCGAGGCCGGGATGCACGCGCTCCTCGCGCGCGTGGAAGAGGACGGCGCGGCAGGCCGCGAGCTCGGCCTCGGTCGCGGGATCGGCGAGCTCGAGATGGCGCAGGCGGTTGAGGATGGTGTGGCCTTCCCAATTGCCGCTCGCGGAGACATCGTAGAACGCCTTGAAGCGCGGCGCGCGCTCGCCCAGGAGCGCATCGATCTCGGCCTCGCTCCAGACGTAGAACTTGCCTTCCTCGTGCTCGCTGTCGGCGTCGAGGCTGCTGGAGAAGGCGCCTTCGGGCGTCAGCATCTCGCGCGTGATCCAGTCGACCGTCTCGGCCACGCGCATGGCGTAGAGCCCGTTGCCGGTCTCCTGCCACACCAGCGTCAGCAGATCGACAAGCTGCGCGTTGTCGTAGAGCATCTTCTCGAAATGCGGCACGAGCCAGCGCGCGTCGACGGCGTAGCGCGAATAGCCGCCGCCGACATGGTCGTAGATGCCGCCTTGCGAGACATGCGCGAGCGTCAGCTCGACGGCGTGGCGGAACGGCTCCTGGCCGGTGCGGCGGAAGGCGCGCCACAGCAGCTCGAACACGCCCGGCTGGGGAAATTTCGGCGCGTCGCCGATGCCGCCATTGACGGGATCGACCTCGCGCAGCAAGCGCTCGGCGATGCGGTCGGTGGCGTCGATCGACAGGCCCGCCCCGCCTTGCGGCGCCGAGAGCCGCGCCAGCCCCTGCTTCAGCGCGGCGGCGTTGGTCGCGATCTTATCGCGCTCGGTCTTGTAGGCGTTGCTGATGGCGCGCAGCACGTCGGGGAAGCCGGGCCGGCCCCAGCGCGGCTCGGGCGGGAAATAGGTCCCGCCCCAGAACGGCTCGCCGGCCGGCGTCAGGAACATGGTGAGCGGCCAGCCGCCCTGCTCGCCCAACAAGGCCAGCGCGTACTGGTAGATGGTGTCGAGATCCGGGCGCTCCTCGCGATCGACCTTGATGTTGACGAAGAGGTCGTTCATGAGCGCGGCGACGTCGCGGTTCTCGAAACTCTCATGCGCCATGACATGGCACCAATGGCAGGCGGCATAGCCGATCGACAGCAGGATCGGCTTGTCGGCCGCGCGCGCCGCGGCGAGGGCGGCGGGGCCCCAGGCCTGCCAATGCACCGGGTTGTCCTTGTGCTGGAGCAGGTAGGGACTGGTCTCTTCGGCAAGAGCGTTGCGCTTCATGCGAGGCAAACGGCGGCCGGAGGATGCCGGCACATTGCGCCGGGCGTTTAGCGACTATACTGTGCCGGCCCGCCGCCGCGCCAACCCATTCGGTTGAACCAAGACATGCCTGCCGATCCGCCGCTGTTCTACCGCCGCCACGTCTTCTGCTGCACCAACACGCGGCCGCCCGGCCATCCGCGCGGCTGCTGCAGCGAGAAGGGCAGCGAGAAGCTGCGCAACTACATGAAGGCGCGGGCCAAGGAGCTCGGCCTCGCGGATGTGCGCATCAACGCCGCCGGCTGCCTCGACCGCTGCGAGCTCGGCCCGACCATGGTGATCTATCCCGAGGGCGTGTGGTACGGCTACCGCACCACCGACGACCTCGACGAGATCCTCGAGACGCATCTCGTGCGCGGCGGCCGCGTCGAGCGGCTCATGCTGATGCCGGAGCAGAAGAAGCCGGAGGGCGCGTAGGGCGGCGGCCGGCACGCACATTGTGTTCGTGCGGAGCAATCGCGGAGAGGATCCGATGCGGCCGATACCGCTGAGCGCCAAGGGTAGCTTCTCCCTCGTGGTCGCGCCCGAGCATCTCGCCAGCCAGTTCAAGGACGCGACGCTGCCGCCGGTGCTGGCCACGCCGGTGATGATCATGGCCATGGAGAATGCCGCGCTCAACGCCATCCGGCCGTTCCTCGAGCCGCCGGAGACGGCGCTCGGCACCGCGGTCGATGTGCGGCACCTGGCGGCGACGCCGGTCGGCCAGCGCGTGCGCGCCGAGGCCCAGGTGACCAAGGTCGACGGACGGCGGATCGAATTCACGCTCAGCGCCCGCGACGACACGGAGGAGATCGGCCGCGGCACGCATGAGCGCATGATCGTCGATTACGACCGCATCATCAGGCGCCTCGCGGCCAAGGGCAAGCCCTAGCCAGGCCATATATAGAATTCACCGCCTTGGGCAGGGCAAGTAATGTTCAGCTATTTCGTTGAAGGTAAATGGGATAATGCCGTCATAAACAAATAGCGCTAAATATCAGATAGCATGGATCACAGGCCAATTCTTGGGGACGCAATTCCGGTGTGGCTTGGAACATGGCCGCGGTGCATGTTAGGGTGACTAGCCATTGAGCATCTACAGTGCGGCACGAGCGATGCGGACGCGGCGCAGCTTCATGATCGGCGCGATGGCGGGTGCCGGCGCGCTCCTCCCTGGACGCCTGGCGGCGGCAGGATCGGCTTGCCGCGCCGATCCGCGCTTCGGCGAGATGTGCCGCGCCGAGCTCGCCTTCGACGATTTCCTGCAGCAGGCCTACGACACGCAGCACGCCGAGCAATGGTGCTGGGCCGCTTGCATCGCCATGGTCTTCGCCTTCCACGGCCATCCCGTGCGGCAGGAGCGGATCGTCGCCGAAGCCTATGGCGGCGTCGCCGGCGGCGTCGCCGGCAGCGGCTCGGGGCCGAGCATCGCCGCGCAGCTCGATCGCGGCTGGATCGACGATGGCGGCCGCCGCTTCCGCTCGCGCCTGCGCACACTGTTCGATGCCTATGCCGGCGACGGCGTTCTTGATTTGTCCAGGATCATCGCAGCCCTCCAGCGCGGCGAGCCGATGATCCTGGGCGCGCGCGACCATGCGGTCGTGCTGACGGCGATCGATTATGCGGCGACGCCGCAAGGGCTGGCAGCGGTGGACGGCGGCGTGTTCGATCCCTGGCCCGGGCGCGGCCCGCGCGAAACGGCGGCCGACGAGATCGTGCCGCTGTCGCGCGGCGGCAGCCTCGGCTTCATCGCCCTGCCGGAGATTTCCTGAGGCGCGGCCGCGCAGCGCCATGCGAGCTGTTGACTCGGCGCGGCTTCTGCGCGACCCACAGCGAATGCATGCCGACGACACCATTTTCGCCCTCGCCAGCGCGCCCGGCCGCGCGGGCATCGCCGTGCTGCGGCTGTCGGGGCGGGCCTCGGGCGCGGCGCTGCGCGCGCTTGCCGGAAAGATCCCGCCGCCGCGAATGGCGCAGCGCGCGCGTTTTCGCGATCCCGCCGACGGCGAGCCGATCGACGATGGACTCGCCCTGTTCTTTCCGGCGCCGCGCAGCTTCACCGGCGAAGACGTCGCCGAACTCCATGTCCATGGCAGCCGCGCCGTGGTCGCCGCCTTGGTCGAGGCGCTGACGCGGCTGCCGGGCCTGCGGCTCGCCGAGCCCGGCGAGTTCACGCGGCGCGCCTTCGAGAACGGCAAGCTCGATCTGACCGCCGCGGAGGGCCTCGCCGATCTCGTCGCCGCCGAGACCGCGGCGCAGCGCCGCCAGGCGCTGCGCCAGCTCGAGGGCGAGCTCGGCCGGCTCTATGAGAGCTGGCGCTCGCGGCTGCTGCGCGCGCTGGCCCATGTCGAGGCCGAGATCGATTTTCCCGAGGAGGGCCTGCCGAGCGAGATCTGGGCGGACGTGCGCGCGGAGGCGCAGGGGCTGCGCCGCGACATCGCCGCGCATCTGGCCGACGGGCGCCGCGGCGAGCGGTTGCGCGAGGGCGTGTCGGTGGCGATCGTGGGCCCGCCCAACGCCGGCAAGTCGAGCCTGATGAACGCGCTGGCGCGGCGCGACGTGGCGATCACGGCGGCGACCGCCGGCACGACGCGCGACATCATCGAAGTGGCGCTCGACCTCGAGGGCTATCCCGTGGTGCTCGCGGATACCGCGGGGCTGCGCGAGGCCGCCGATGCCATCGAGGAGGAGGGCGTGCGCCGCGCGCGCGCCCGTGCCGCCGCCGCCGATTTTCGCCTCGTCGTCGTCGACGCGACCCGGCCGGAAGAGGCGCGCACGCTCGGCCGGCTCGTCGAGGGTGGCGCTCTCGTCGTCGCCAACAAGATCGACCTGGCGCCGGCGGACGACGCGCGCTGGGCCGATGCGCTCGGCGCCGGCATGGCGCTGCGCCTGTCGCTGGTGACGGGGCAGGGGATCGCCGATCTGCTGGCTCGTCTCGCCGCCGAAATGAAGGCGCGGCTCGACCCCGGCGGCGCCCCCGTCATCACCCGCGCGCGCCACCGCGCTGCCCTCGCCGACGCCGCGGCGGCGCTCGATCGTTTCGCGATCGCAACCTTGCCCGAGCTGGCCGCCGAGGATCTGCGTGGGGCGACGCGCGCCCTGGGCCGCATCACCGGCCGCGTCGATGTCGAGGACATGCTCGACATCATCTTCCGCGAATTCTGCATCGGCAAATAGGCGATCGATCCGGCGACGCAACGAGCCTCAGTCCGCGCCGGAATGCGCCATCCTTTCGCGCGTCGCCATGAGCAGCGCCGCGGTGGCGCACACTGCGCCCAAGGCCTCGAAGCCGGCACCGGCGACATAAAGCGGGACATAGCTGCGCCAGGCAGCGTAGGCGTAGGCCATGCCGTAGGCGCCCACCGCCTGGAACAAGCCGAAGACCAGCGTGGCAAAACCCCAGGCCCGGATCTGCCGGTTGGGGGCGACGAGCTCGGTCATGCGTGCGGCGCTCAGCGCGGCGATGCCGGGCGTGAACGCACCGGCGATCAGCGAGGAGATCGTCAGGAACGGCAGGGCGGCGGTCAGCGCCGGCAACAGCACGGCCGCGGATTTGAGCGCAAAGGCGAGAATCAAGGCATGGCCGATGCCGATGCGGTCGCCGACGACACCGCCGAGCCATGGGCCGAGCAACGCGCCGATGCCGAACATCAGCCATTGCAGCGCGCCCGCGGTGGTGCCGAGCGCGAGGCTGCGCGCGATGTAATCGACCCAGAACAGCATGTGCGGAATGAAGCCGATGCCGTCCATGCCGAAGGCCAAGGCGACGAGCAGCGCCGGCAGGCCGAGGCCGCGCAGCGACATTGAGGCGCGCGAGACGGTGACGCCACCGCGCCAGCGCGGCCAGGTCGCGGCCGCCGTGAGCAGCGCGGCCAAAGCCAGCGCCGCCCAGGCCCAGGCGATGCTGACCCCGGCGAGCGGCGGCACGACCAGGCTGGACAGGGCGATGCCGGCGCCGACCCCGGTATAGATGACGCCGCCGCTGCGGCCGCGCTCGCCCGCGGGCATCTCCGCGAGCAGAAAGCTCGGCGCGAGCACCATCAGGACGGCGCCGGTCGCGCCGGCGAGAAAGCGCCAGGGCGCATACCACCAGAACCCGCCCGGCCAAATGCAGGCGGCGAGGGCGAGTACCGAGGCGGCGAAGCAGCTCCGGATGGCGCGGCCGAGGCCGAGCCGCGCCGCCAGCGGCGCCGAAATCGCAGCGCCTGTCAGATAGCCGGCGAGATTGGCTGCACCGAGATAGGCGGCCCCGGTTTCCGTCACCACGCCTGCCGCGATCATGAAGGGGATGAGCGGTGTATAGGCGAAGCGGCACAGCCCGACTCCGTTCAAGGTTGCGAGCAGGCCAGGCCAAGCGTGACGCCAGGAAGACAAGCAGTCGCTCTCCAGCGGTGGTGCGCCTAATCTATGGCATAGTCGAGCGCCGGAGCAGACCGCCCCATTACGCAAACCCCGTATCCGCCAAACGCAGGGCGGCTCATTTCTGGGGCGTTACGTTTCACGTGAAACGATTTGGCCGATGGCTTTACACCACCCGCCGATCTCCCTAGAGTGCCCGCATGCATCGATTCGACGTGATCGTGGTCGGCGGCGGCCATGCCGGCTGCGAGGCTGCGGCGGCCGCCGCGCGGCTGGGCGCACGCACCCTGCTGCTGACCCACAAGATCGAGACCATCGGCGAAATGTCCTGCAACCCCGCCATCGGCGGCTTGGCCAAGGGACATCTGGTGCGCGAGATCGATGCGCTCGACGGAATCATGGGTCGCGCGATCGATCGCGCGGGCATCCAGTTCCGCATCCTCAACCGCAGCAAGGGCCCGGCGGTCTGGGGCCCGCGCGCGCAAGCCGACCGCAAGCTCTACCGCCAAGCCGTCCAGGCGCTTTTGCGCGAGCAGGCGAACCTGACGATCCTCCCCGGTGGCGCCGAGGACTTATGGCTCGATGCCGCTGGCACCGTGGCCGGGGTCGTGACGGGGCAGGGGGAGCGCATCGCGGCCGGCCGGGTGGTGTTGACGACCGGCACCTTCCTGCGCGGCCTCATTCACATCGGCACCGAGAAGATCCCGGCCGGCCGGGTCGGGGAGGCGCCTTCGATGGGCCTGTCCGTCACCTTGGAGCGCGCCGGTTTCCAACTCGGCCGACTGAAGACGGGCACGCCGCCGCGGCTCGACGGCCGCAGCATCGATTGGGCGGGCCTCGCGGAGCAGCCCGGCGACGATCCGCCACCCCCCTTCTCCTTCCTGACGGAACGCATCGTCACGCCGCAGCGCGTCTGCCACATCACCGCGACGACACCGGCGACGCATGCGCTGATCCGCGCCAATCTGCATCTGTCGCCGATGTATTCCGGCCAGATCGAGAGCGTCGGCCCGCGCTATTGCCCCTCGATTGAAGACAAGGTGGTGCGGTTCGCGCAGCGCGATCGGCACCAGATCTTTCTCGAGCCGGAAGGGCTCGACGGCGATACTATCTACCCCAATGGCATTTCCACCTCCCTGCCGCGCGAGACGCAGCTCGCGCTGATCGCGACGATCCCCGGGCTCGAGCATGCGCGGATGCTGCGGCCCGGCTATGCCATCGAGTACGATTTCGTCGATCCGCGCGAGCTCCGAGCGACGCTGGAGACGCGGCGCATCCCGGGTCTGTTCTTTGCCGGGCAAATCAACGGCACGACCGGTTATGAGGAGGCGGCAGCGCAGGGGTTGATCGCCGGCCTCAACGCGGCGCTCTCGGCAGCGGGGAGCGCGGCCTGCGTGCTCGACCGCGCCAGCGCCTATATCGGCGTGCTCATCGACGATCTGGTGACGCGCGGCACCAGTGAGCCCTACCGGATGTTCACCTCGCGCGCCGAGTACCGGCTGGTGCTGCGGGCGGACAATGCCGACCAGCGGCTGACGCCGCGGGGGATGCGGCTCGGCTGCGTGGGCGCGGCCCGCGCCACCGTTTTCGAAGCGAAACGACAGGCGCTGGAGCAGGGGCGAGCCGTGATCCGGCGCCTGGCGCTGTCACCCTCGGCGCTGCGCAAGCAGGGCCTCGCCGTCAATGCCGATGGGGTGCCACGCTCGGCCGCGGAATTGCTCGGCTATTCCGGCATCGATATGAGCCGACTGGCGGGTATCTGGCCTCAGCTTGCAGGGATTCCCGCTGAGATCGCCGAGCAGCTCGAGATCGATGCGCGCTATGCCGGATATATCGAGCGTCAGGAAGCAGATATCCGTGCCTTCCAGCGGGATGAGGCGCTCCAGCTGCCACGAGGGATCGATTACACGGCGATTGGCAGCTTATCCACAGAGATACGCGCAAAACTGCAGGCGGCGCAGCCGGAAACGCTGGGCGCAGCCGCACGGGTTTCCGGCGTGACGCCGACAGCTCTGGTCGCTTTGCTGCGCTATGTGCGACGTGAAGCAGCGAGGGTTGAAGCGTGACCACGCGCCCAACCCGGATTCCTTTAGGGCCGGGCGGTTTCCAGAAGTTAACGAACGTTTCACGTGAAACGCTCGACCGCCTGATCAGCTATGTGGATCTGCTCACCGCCTGGAATGCCCGTATAAACCTAGTCAGCCACAACACGCTGGGCGATGTCTGGCGGCGGCACATTCTCGATTCGGCGCAGCTCTATCCCCACATTCCACAGGGCACCCAGATGTTGATAGATCTGGGCAGCGGGGCAGGGCTTCCCGGCCTCATCCTGTCGATTCTCGGCGTGCCCGTGGTCCATCTGATCGAATCGGACGCACGCAAGGCAGTGTTCTTGCGCGAGGCAGCACGAGTGACAGGCGCTGCAGCAAGCCTCCACGCCATCCGAATCGAGCAGATGAAACCTGTCGTTGCAAATGTCGTCACGGCACGTGCCTTGGCGCCGCTCTCTGATTTGCTGGCCATTTCCGAGCGATTCCGGGGGCCTGACACAATCTGCCTGTTTCTCAAGGGGGAAAGCGTCCAGGAAGAATTGACCAACGCCCGTAAAGAGTGGAAGATGACGCCGCGCCAATCGCCAAGCCTGTCCGACCCCACAGGCTGCATTTTGCGACTGGAGAACATCACCCGTGACCCTAGCACCGGATCTCGATGAAGCCACCGAGGCGAAACCTGCGGTTGCGCCTCGCATTATCGCCATTGCCAACCAAAAAGGCGGCGTCGGCAAGACAACCACGGCGGTGAACCTTGCCACGGCCTTGGCAGCGGCCGAAAAAAAGGTTCTGCTGTTCGATCTCGACCCGCAGGGCAATGCCAGCACCGGCGTCGGCATCTCGCGCCAGGCGCGGCTGGTGACGAGCTATGAGGTTCTGGTTGGCGCCAGGTCGGTCAAGGCCGCCACGGTGGCCACCTCGGTCCCGCAGCTGTCGGTGGTGGCGGCATCGGTCGACCTCTCCGGGGCCGAGATCGAGCTGGTCGGCGCCGAGCGCC